>ENA-UOTX01000115-UOTX01000115.1-compost-metagenome-genome-assembly--contig:-NODE-115-length-86417-cov-22.410679_pt1 | contig 86417 bp, 60 predicted proteins | sample MGYA00238143_ERZ746982 | MGnify/ENA primary metagenome ERZ746982 (study PRJEB28758, sample SAMN06268862) | compost metagenome | isolation source: single cell | place: USA: California, Emeryville, Joint... | reverse complement strand
CATAGCTGTTTGATTCTCCTGAACACAAACGAGATCGCCTTTTTTCAAATTCTTGATTGGAGTTTTGAGGATCTTTCTGTTTTCATGGAGGACTTCGACGACACAAGAACCGTCAAAGCAACCACCTCCACCTCCACCATAATAATCGGTGTTGTCAATAACTGGTTGTCTCATTTCTGGATCGATGCCGGTTCTGAACAGAGGCAGCTCCAAAAATATTTTTCCACCCATATTTTGTAAAGCTTCAAAAGTTTGCCCTCCATATACTTGCAGCCCTATATCCATGAAATTCGTACGAAGTTGTAGCTGATGAGCTCTTGCAATACTTCTTAGATAATGACCTCCCCACCTGTCAAATCTTTCTTTTGTGCTGATAGCTTTGGACATTCGTCCTCCATTCCCAACAAAACCAACTAAATCAGCAACTAATCCGTTCAGGCGAGGATCATCATTTTCATATTTGTTATCATATTCCGTAACAAACTTAGAAAGGTCTTCCATCATTTTTTGTGCATTGTTAAAATTTTCCGGGGATGCCCCAATTATCACGTCATAAGTCTGATCTATTACACGAGATCTGACCCAGGCAGCAGCTGAATCGACGGTGGGTACCCTGCTTTTTGCGGTATAATTGAGTTTGTGAATGTGTCCTTCTTCCTGACTTTCGTACTCCAGAGTGACAGCAAGATAGCTGTCACCTTTCGATAAATGCATAGGTATAACGATGTCTCGAGTCTGTCCCAATTGTAAATTTCCTAGCTCTACGACAATGTGATCATCTTGCTTCTTGAATGATAGATTGTATCCAAGATTTTTGGCCAGAGTAGATCCTCCCAAAGGAGTCAAATGCAGCTTCGCTCTTACACAGAGAGTTGTCGCTGCATTCGCAACACAGTTCACAAAGTTGGTTCCTAATAGTTTTGCGTCTGGAATAAACCCGAAGACACCGCCTCCTGCAGCAGAAATACCCAACAGTAGCTCTGAATCTATATTGTAACCAAAGCCAAAAGTATTGATTTGGAAGGAAGCCGAATGCTTCCTGAGATAACTTTTAACCCAGCGTGCTTCTCCGATATCAGGTGATCTGTTTGGTAGCCCATCGGTCAGCAGGAAAACAAATTTTCTTCTTTTGTGTTTCTTATCTTCTGCTTCTAATAGTGAATCTATCGCTACCTTCAGTCCATCCCAGATATTGGTCGCATCCTCAGGCTTTAAAGGATCCAACGCTTCCATAGCTTCACGTTTATTGTCCTGAGTCATGAACTTGGCTGGATAAACAAGTTTGGCTGTGGATGAGAAAACAACAAGTGACAATCGGTCCTTATCAGTCAGCGAATTGATAACTGCCTTTACAGAGTGTTTTACGAAGTCCAATTGAGAACAACAATCATATATAATTCTGTTTTCGTTCTCTGGATCTTGGTATTTCACACTTTCACGCATACTTCCTGAGACATCGATGACACAGGAAACATCGATCGGAATTCGACACTCAATATCCGGAACAGTTATGCTTATCCCAATATTGACAGGGTCTTTTGAATCTTCTTTGAGTTCTTCACAAGGAGCGGCTGCTATGATGATCTTTTTAGTGAGCTCTTGGTCATCAAACTCGTCTTTAATCTCGAACTCCTTCACATCGTTAAAGGCTGAATTACCTCTTTTAAGCGAGACTTTCTTGTCCAGTTTATTCACTTTAGTTTCCTCTTCAGCATCCACTTTAACGACTTTTATAACATCAGTAAAAAAGTTTCTGCAGATTGGGCATTTCTTGGTACTCTTTTTCACTTTGAGTAGGCAATCTCCACAACCACATTGATGGCCACAAGGCACGACAATGTGGTCGGCTACTTTAGTCATGCAGATGACACAAAGCTCAGAGTCTCCTTTCTTGATGGCTGGGTTTGAAAGACTTGAATCGAACGTTATTTTCAAAGGTTCTTGAGTCATCAACTCATCGATGCTTGCTGCGACTTTATCCTGCTCATCATTCCCGTTTACAAATTGAATTTTCTCCTTGAACAATTCAACAATATTTTTGAAGTTGTCTCTGTAGAATTTCAATTTATCAGAGCGTTTTTTCTCATCTTTATCATTCCGTCGAGGATCATTTCGATCGTGCAGTCTCTTCATACAGACCTTAGCAGAAGCTTCAATTATTAGTAGTCTTTCGACTTTGAGATCACTTCTTAGATGAAGAGCCATAGCCTGATCTAAGGTCCTTGGAAAGCCATCGAGGATGATGCTTTCATTTGGGTCTCTGGTTAAGCGTTCGAAGACTGCGTCGATGATTGCCCCATCCGGAATTGGTTTGTTGGTGGAAGTGTAAGGTTCAGCTAACTTTCCGAATTCGGTCTTATTTTGAATTGCATCTCTAACCAAGTCTCCGACATTAACATGAGTTAGTCCGGTTTTCTTGGCTAGGATCTCGCATTGGGTTCCCTTTCCTGATCCAGTAGGGCCAACGACCAATATTATCCTTTTCACGCTCTGATTCAACTTTTCCATCAAATTTTTAAAATGCGAATTAAATGATTCTTCATGAAAAATGATAAATTGCTTGTAATGCTATGAATCCAAAAAAGGATTGCAAAGTTGAACGCGCGCAGCCACGTATAAAAAAATAAATAAATTATTTTTCTACTTTTCCACGTCATAGCAAACTAAACATCTAAACGCTTCCGTGCTGTCTAAGAGCTCATTCGCCGCCGTTTCCGCTGACCACTGCATTGATTATTGGTTGGCATCGACTGAGGGTCATATGAATGAATTAGTCTCCCTTTAGAGATTTGTCCTCCCTACTACTTAATCTCTCATTCTTTCTCATCATCTTCTTCAATGATAGAAATGGATATTGATCTTGCCTGATTCACTGTTTTGCCATAACATAAAAGCTCTCTCCTTCGAATTTGAAGATTCGCGTTACGTTATGACAGGTGTTCCATTTTAGACTTTAAAATTCATATCCCACATCGGATTGCAATTTCTTCTGAGACGAGAGACGAAGACTGGGGTATACTGAAGGTCATCGCTGATCAACTAGCGATCATAAGGGTCGGAAACGAGTTCGATGAGGTTGAAATAAATATAAAACTCTGAAAAAGGAACAATTTCTTTGTAAATTTTGCTTTTTCAGAGGAGCGACCCAGCAAACACACCCAAAGAACCTCGTCTAACTTACACCTGATGAATTTTCCAGGAATATGATAACAGAATTGCTCAGATATACACTTTCCTGAACGCAGGTACTGATACTACGACCATCTCATTGTAGTTTGTCAAAATCTCTTGACAGCTCATTTGTTTGCTCCAGAAAAACTCCTTAAGAAAGCAAGAGGGTGTCTGGGAGACGCGACTAAAATTACATACGAACCTATTTCTAAATAAAGCATTTTGATGTCGTAATTAAAAAATCACTTTGAAATACAAACCTCCTGGTACCCAGCAACTTCGAAACATCGTAGATTCGCCTCAAAAGTCAGTGAGCTGGAGATAAAAAGAGTTGCTCTATGGAAACCCTGATAGCTCTTTACAAATTTGTGATTTAAAAAACTCGTGACTAGCTATTTTTGAAAAGCTTTCCATTAAAATGCTTTGATTAATCAAGAAGAACGAAGTTATCAGGATGTTATCGTGAAGAGTCAGCGTCCGAATCTATTTATTTTATCTTCGGAGTTTATTTACCGCAGTAAAATGCAAAAAGGAAGGAATTAAATTTCATTAATTCTACTCATCACATTCTATGGTGGTGAATGTTACGGAGCATGTAAAAATTTATTCGGCATCTATCGTCACGCGAATCCTCCTCGGAAAGAAGTTAGTAATGCAAAAGAGAGAGAAGATTGTAGGAAAAACGATAGGGATTTTGCAATTTAGAAGAATTGTCAATAATATTTCAATTCTGGAAAACAATGAATCTTTGACTGAATTAAGCATTGAATATGGATTATGACTAACTTGATCCAACCATAGAACCAAAACCGCAAGACAACATTTCCAGGCTGACACATTAAATTTCATGCATTGGTAGCTTTCTGCTTCTTCTGATTGATTATAATATCCTTTCAACGAGCTGGATCTCTGTACACATTCATTTCTCAGAAAAAAAAGGTCTGACGTCGTCTAATCCTAAATATAGCTAGCTATAAGGTTCATACATGATTAATGCTTTCATTTACAACCCTTTAGAAAACCTTTGTTTTTTTTGGACTTGGACTTGTTCACTTCGACATTGATTTAAAATTCATTGAATCACTAAGTTTCGTGATTCGATGCATCACAGATACATAACTGTGCTAGATACTTTTAGAATATTAGTTTTAAAGTTTCCATCAACCCTCAAGACAACCTCCCTATCTCTTTTCAACCCAAAGATGCTATCTGACATAATTTTCCATCACAATGGCGCGTTTTCCTTTTTAAATTCTATTGGCAAATCCACTTAGAACTTCTTCGATATTCTTTAGTCCAATATAATCGACTTATTCATGGCTCGATTGACGTAATCTAAGGAGTTTTTCCTACGTCATCAAAAAATTAAAACCCTTCTTAAGAAATAATATTCCATTAAACATAAAATTTTAATTCAAAAAATGGAATTACCTACCATCAGCACGCTGCTCTTGACAGCTCTCACTCTTTTCCTGCTCAGAGTGATCTACAAATATTTTGTGAAGCCTTATATCCTGCTTCAAAGCCTCAAGAAAATCAAAGGAGCAGTTTGCTTCTATAAACCTCTCGCCGGCCTTTACCCTGAATACTCTCACGACATTAACTATCACAACGATCCCTTTTATTCTGCGAAAAAGAGAGTGAAAGAAAACCCTCAAATGAGATTCATCGCTACTCCCGTCTTCGACTCCATCACAATTGAGCTATACGATCCCGAACTGGTAAAAGAGTTTTGCTCTCAGATGGTCAGGGTTTTCTCCAAAGATCAGAGAGTTTATAGTATCTTGCCGCCACTCGCATTGAATGGCATCTTTATGACTGAAGGAGAGAAATGGAAAGGTCAACGCAAAGTTATCTCACAGGTTTTCCATTTCGAATACATGAACAAATGCATCCCAGTCGTCAATAGGACTTGCCAAGAGTGGCTCAAGCTCCATTGTAACTCGCCACGCTCTGAGGTCAACGTTTCAGAGCATTTAAAAGCCTACACTGCATCGATCGTTTGGCAAATATTTTTCGGAGAAGGGTCCGTGGTACCAGGGGGAGAGGCTGAGAAGATGATGGCGCTTAATCTGAAGAACCTCTCGGATATGACAGCATTGGTCTTTAGTGCTTTGAATATGCTCTTTGGCGCAAAATATTTCAAACTTGGACTTGGATCATTAGAGAGGAATTACTATCGAGATACCAAAACTATTGTAGACTATTACAATAAGACCTTTGCGAGCATGAAGAAGAGATATTTAGAGGAAAAGAAGGCTGGTGTCCAACAAAATCGTCCAAAGAACCTGGTGGAACTTCTAATTGATGAGATTGCCAAGGATAATTCAGATGATAAAATGAAAGATGACGAAATAGTGTCTCAAGTTTTTACATTTTTGACTGCAGGCACTGACACAACTAGTAATTTGCTTGCGGTATGCCAGTATCTGCTGGCAACAAATCCGGACGTGCAAGATAAGCTTCGTATGGAGGTCAAAGACTGCCTTGGAGACGCTCCTGAAATTACTTACGAACACCTCGCAGGAATGAAGTATCTCGATGGGGTAATCAAAGAGTCACTTAGATGCTATGGACCTGTTGGATTCCAAGTACCTCGTGTGGCGTTGCAGGACACGAAAATTGGAGAGTTGGAAATTAAAAAGGGTTACTCGGTGTACGCCTCTCTGATCTGTATGCATAATAACCCGAATAATTTCGCAAATCCAGACCAGTTCAGGCCTGAGAGATGGATTGAGAAACGTGATCCGGGGTTGAGTGAAGCTTTCATGCCTTTCTCAGCCGGTGGTAGAAGGTGCATTGGAGAGCAGTTGGCGTATGTTGAGGCGAAGATCATGATCTGTGAGCTTGTGAGAAGATTTAAACTCAACCTCAAGCAACCATTCCAACTTAAGATGGGATTCGGGTTGATATATGAGGCGAAAAGCCCAATTACTATGATTTATGAAAAATTATAAGGTAATAATGAAATTAAAGATATTGGTCTGAAAGGCTCATTCTCAGACGCATTAATCCATATAGATGACATTAATATATTATATCTTATCAATCACAAATCAGCTTTCATAATCTAAAACCGTTCAAACTCACACAATATTTAACGAGCCATCTCTAATTTTGATATTTCTATGGTTTATCTAGAATAGTAGCATTTTACTGGGAAAAGAAGCTTATCAGAAAGCACTTCAATAAACTGAGTGCTAATAAGTCCCGAAGATTCGTGCCATCAGGTTGGAAAAAATTAAAAATTCATTCAAAGCATAGATAGATATTCAATTATTCACAGAATCTTTTTTGTGAAATAGTATGCGCTTTGTTCAAAAGGAGGCAACGAACTCTGAGTTTGTTTACACTTTCAAAATCATCTCAAGGTCCACTGTACTAACGACCATCGAATGAAGAAAAGGAAACTTAGAATTTCAAAATATGATGAATCATATAAAATGCTCAGTGTGAAGTAGTTTTCCGCAAATCTCCCTATGAAAAGCCTCTTTCCGAAAATAATACATTATCGATGGGCATTTTTGCAAGCATAAATTCATCAATCAAGCAAAGTCTTTTGAGCAAAAACTTTCTCATTTATCGTTCCTTTTAATATCTTACTTCCAATAATAAATAAAATCTCAATTCGGACCTTAGAAGCAGTTTAACATGGAGCCATTTGGAACTCACGAAAGACCATTCACAGATTCAGAAAAAGAGAAGGTAACCACTGATCCTTCACCCCACACCCACCAACTTTAATTTCGGATCTAGATTAGACAGTTCTTAAAGTACGACCGCCATGTTCCACTCAGAGTCATGGAGATGGTCATCAGTGGCGAGCAGTAACTCTCAATCACCTTACTTTGCCTCACCTCATTCCTCTTCCAGCGAAGCTGACTATTTCGCTCAGGCCGGAAAATACCTCGCTCCTGTTTTCACAGGTGCATTCTTCTTTTTCCCAATCATCAGGTTATCTATCCTATCTCTCCTCCATATTCAAAAAATCATTGTATAGGAGACAACCTATCCTTTTCAGAGGCGTCTTAGCCACTCTTCCTGGCTACGCAGTTTATAGATGGGGACAATATATCAAGGAAGATCTCCTTTGGAACAGAAGTAAATAATTCTTTTGGTTTTCTCTCAGCATAAAAGCTGTCTTCTTGAAATTTCTGCTCAATCTGCCTCTATTCTTTCCCTGCCATCCGATACTAACCCGCTCTTTTTAGCTTATGCTGCTTGGCAAAGATTCACAATCTATCACGGCCAACACCAAAAGGTTTTCGTTTAAAGCATTCGCTTCTTGCTTTGGCTATATTACTAGACTACTCTAAGATCAATTTCTTGCTTTTGCGTTCATACATACTGTTAGGAGCACTTTGTTAGAGTTTGAGATTTAGTAACATAGTCATGCCGTTTAAAAACCGACATTTCTAAACTGCCAACAAAAAGATATTGAAATTAAAAGCAGGGTAGCAGGTAGTATTTAGTCGAATTCACAAAGGTCTGTAACCTATTTATTTTGGTAGGGCTTGGGAGAATCTAATTACTTTGAAATAATTATTAATTAGAGAGAGAATCTGAGAAGATGCAGGTTAAATACAGACCACCTCTTAACGACAAGTAAATCTTATCTTGCCGCTGGTGTCAGCTTTGAAATTGGTAGGGACGAATGCGCCATGCTCGAGAAAAACTTTATTACGTGCTTAAAGGAGAAGTCTGTTAAAGATGAAGTTCCCAAACTGACTTGCAAAGTGGAAAACGTAAAATTCTTTGGGATTCCTTATGAGTTACAGTTCTGCTAGATCCTTTGGTTTATCCTTGAATGCCCAACAAGATATGCAAACTACGAGGACCCTGTAAAACTGAGAAATGTCTTCAAGCAAGTTAAAGAGAGACCGGATAAACTACCGCAATAGAAAAGTTGGTTTGCAGTGGCTTGAGAGTACAGCGGATTTGAAGATGTAAGGTCTGTTGTGTCTGCTGTATGAGCTGTGAACTTTCACCTTGAATGTTTGTAGAAATTCTTCGCTTGTAAGAATTTGGATAAACTTGCACAGTAATCATGGACTTTTCCCTGACACAATAGTATTTTGAGTTTTTTGAGTGGAGTGTGAGAACAAATATGGATTTTAGTGGGTAGTCGTACATGTTAGAATCATTTTTTGGTAGAAGGGTGGTGTTTCTTCATACTTGTGTTGGGGGTGATCTGTTATATACAGAGAACCAGGCCACTGGGAGCTTTATTTACACTATGCGGGAATTGTTGAGACGTCGATAAAGAATAGAATTTTCCTTCTTCATTTATACTAATGTATTACGATTCAACTCACTTTTCTTTTTTATGTTGAATCTTATTATACACAGAGTCTTTGACCAAGGTAGTAACAGCTCGTAGCTTTGAAGTTTCGTTTTTTTAGGATCTTAGATCTCATAATGATTTTTACAGATGAAATAAGTAACACAGGTTTCAAACTCATACACACTGCTCACGCATATATAATAAGCGAATGTGATCGCAAAAAATTATGATGGGATTGATTTACGCTATTGTTTAGAACTACAAGCATGAAGAAACCCATCACAGTTTACTTTCTAGTGAAGAAATGTAGTTATATTTGTTATTATGGTAAATGGAGTTCAGTCATTGCAACGAAATGGTAAATAATACAAAAATTCAATTCACGATATTCTATAATCCCAAACAAAAACCGATTCGATCCTAAAGATGAAGGCAAGTCAGATTTAAACGACCTTAACCTACTTTTCTTAAGACTCTGCTATCTTGTGAGAATTATTTCCGTTTATTCGCATTAATTTCAGGTTTTGGAATTGGTTTTGTTGCAAATGGATTTTTGTATTCTTGCGGGGCAGTTGGCTTTGTTTGGGTTTGAGGCTTTGCTTTCGGCGCTAGTGGATTGCTTGAATCCTTTAAGTTTGGCTCAGCACCAGCTTTTCCTTGCTTTGCAGGCGCATTCGAGACGAATTTAAGGGCAACTGGCTGGCTGCTCTCTGGCTTACCCGCACCTCCTTTTATATTTGCAGGTTGTTCTTGAACCTTACTTTTTTTCCCTGAGAAATTTCCAAATGGGTTTGATGGTTGACTACCCGCACCCTTGGCCCCAGGGCCCGCTGTCTTGCCCTTTGGGCTTGCAAACTGTCCACTGGTTTTCGAGTTTGCTGCTTGTCCTGGGGGTTTCTTTGTACTTTTTTTCTCGTCCTTCTCAATGACAGCTGAGTCAAATCTCACTCCCTTTGTATGAGCCTTGCTGGGAGTCTCCTCTCCTTCTTCTTGACTCCCAACTCTTTCTCGGTTGATTTCATTCTCTGGAGTGAAGTCTTTGTTGAGATTCTTTTCAATTTCTGTGAATATCTCAGTCTCATCTTTCTCATGCTCATTGGCCACGATGACCTTCGTGGCCTCATCTTGTAATAATTTATATATATTGTCTCTTGCTGTCTCGGTCTCTTCACCTTTCTGGTGATACTGCTCTTCAGGAACATAGCTCTCGACGATGTCACCCCGTGATATTCTCTGGTCAGCTTCGCCCACGTCATGGCCTAAATTCTCATCAGCATCTTGTCTTGGATCTTGAGAGACATAAATTTTTTCATTCATAAAAGGCTCTCGGTCAGTTTTTACTTCAGGACTTACATTCTGAGACTCAACTTGTCTCGAATTGAATTTCTGATACAAATCCTCTTCAGAACGTTTAGGTGTTAAGTGTTGTTTAGGAGCCGCATTCTGACTCGAAGCATGATGCGTCTGATCACCACTGAGTCGAGGCGTTTTTTTCGATTCAGATACATTTGATCTTTTTAGATGCCCCTTATCTTTCGAATCAGATTCTGGAGTTTGTCTGGACCTTTTCACATCCGAGTGCTCGGTTTCTTGTGCTAAACCCGCTTGTTTTTTAGATTCTTGACGACGCTTTGGCTTCTGACCTTCTTGCTCTCTCACATTCAATGCAACTGCTGCGATTGCATTAAATTCATTAGGACCTAACTCTGACTGATTGGCTTTTTCTTTTTCTCTTTGTAATTGTCCTTGGTCTGTCACGTCGATGCTTCTATGAATCTGACTGTCCTTTTTCTTTTGACTCTCTTCTCTTCCGATGATTCCTGAAGTTTTTTGAGCAGTAGATTCCATTTTGCTTTCTTCTGGTTTGAGAATCATACTTTGGTTATAATGCTCTTGAAGCACTCTTTTTGTCAATTCCAAACCTCTGGTATAATAGCTCAGAGCTCCAACGTAGGAGGGATAATAATTAGGTAGATAAAAGTTCGGTCCAAATTGGAATTGAGTGGAATGGCCTACGTTTTGATAGTAGGGGGTTCCGAGGTCTCTTTGCTTCAAATCCCCTTCATTTCGGCTTTTAATACTATCAATCAGACTCTGTATCTTGTCTTTGTTCGCTTCGTAAAGGCTTTTCGGCTGAGACATTATCAAGCTATAGGCTTCATCACCATCGGACTTCTCCGCACTCAAAGAATATTTGTTATGGACGTGATGAATATTGACTTGTGATGTATTTAGGCCAGGGAAAGGTCCAGTACCGCCAAGGAAAGAATCTGCTATATAACTGGCAGAAAATTGAGTTGCGGTGATGTTTTGTTGGGCCTTGATTCGATCAAGAGTTCGCTGAACGCGTTCAACCTCTGTCTGGTCAAGCGATGTGAATGCACTTTCTCCGGTACTTCCTGGTCTTGGGCTTTGAAACAGAGTCGCTGAAGCTCTAAAATTTTGAGGCGGAGAATTCAATTGAGCTGGTTCCTTCGTCGCTGAAGAGTCTAAAAGACGATGAGACTCTGGGTCAGATGCGTCGCTTTTGATGAAAGCTAGAAGCTTTCGAGTCCTTTCGAGGACAGTGTTGAAGCTGCCGCTGGTAATGGATTGATTAAGCGGGTTTTGCCGATTAGGGATTGGGCTCTGAAATTGTACATCATGCTGAACCAATATATTCGAAGGCTGCTGAAGTGATTGACTCTGGGCATTTTCGTGATTTGCATCTGTAAGAACTGTCCGACTAGGTTCGCTTACTTGGCTCTGAATCGTTGGTTGAGTGTTTACTTCTGGGAACTCAGCGCGCGACTCAGTAGCTTGTGACCCAGGCTCAACGAGTGTCGAATTCATCTCAATGTTCTCAGGAGGATTCGTTGTTGTGTTAGCTTCCACAGGCTCAGTGTTCTGGGGTTCTTGACTTGTTAGAATTGGGTTGAGCAATGCTTCAAGTAATGTTCCTCCATCTTTTTCTTCCTCCACTGGATTCGTATGTGTCGGTTTCTCAATTTCCTTCTTCTCTTCTTCATGCACTTCAGGCGAATCGTGATGTTGGTCTTCAGAATGAGATGAATTCGTATCTGAAGAGCTGTCATGTGAAGATTTCGAAGACTCTGAAGATTGCTCTTTCGAAATTTGCTCAGGATTTTGCACTATATTTTCTTTAGAATCTATTGGTATGGTTTCGGTCGTTGGATTTTCATTTCTGTCTGCTTGTTGTGATTCCGGTTCCACGGTTGGTTGTGTCTCCTTGCTTGAGGTGTTCTCTGAGTGATCATGGATAACTTCCTCGGGCTTGTTTTCATCAAGAGGCTGCTCCATCGGATTCATTCAGACATTAAAAAAATTCGTATGTAATTACTCTGAAATTATTGATTACTACTCGTAACGATTTTCTGATTTCGGATTGTAATTTTAGAAGATAAACGGAAATTTTATGCGGAGTAGGCAGGGGAAAAGAATCTTTGAGAAAAATAAATGGCTTGGGAAAAAATTGGATGACTTGAACCACAATAAATTATTTCTCTTGAGATCTCACACATTATTTGACATATATATACTTGTTTTCAAAAACAGTAATCGAGTTGATTAATGCTTTTATGAAATTGATGATTTGAAACATGAGAGGACGAAATATATCAATCATCGCTACAGTTGAGGAAATTGTTATTACTTCGAACAATTATGTCTCTCCAGCTCAGCTTCTAATAACTGGCTTTGCCTATAATATTAAACAATGATCCAGAATTTTACCCAGATAACTAAAATCCTTACTCATTTCTTTCTTCAGATTGTGCATTTGATTCAAACAGCAATTATTTACCTGTTAACAAATTTCATAGCCCCCGAGCTCTTGATCGAATCCGATCCGATTATTGTTGTGTGATTTCTTTCTGCGTCAACCTATTCTATTCCAAAATTTTCTTCTTCAAAGAGCACCAAGTCGTAACCTTTTTTCATTGCTACACTCCAATAACATTGCACCATATTGCGTGAAATATTGAAGGAAATTTGTTTTAGTTTCAGAAGACACAACGAAGTTGACACCTTCAAACCCTCAAGCTCGAAGAAAGCATGCAAAGATTTTACCTCCCATTGGCGATCTATTCATTTTTTTTTTGTAATGCAGATACTTGAACTGGATTAATTTCATCGTAATAAATAACTGAGCATCTCAAAGCTCAATCCAATATAAATAAAAATCAGTCTTACAGGATCGACAAATGGACACTCATCACAGCTTCGTTACAAACGTCAAGTTTGCTTTGTTCTTGAAAGTTCTAAACATTTTGGGCGCCGCCTGTAATTCCTCCTCTTTTGATTGACTTCTCACCCTGCTTTGCGCAGGCTTCATTGCTTTTGGAATAATTTATTTGCTTAACACCTCCGATCTGTTCACCCAAATTCTGGGCTTCATTTTTTGGACGTAAACCACTTCCTCCGCAATCACAAATCCGATCCTGTGCTTTATTTTGATAGGTTCCAGGGACTTCTCTTACTTGTTGGTGAATTGAAACTATCCAGTCTTGCAGTCCATTTCAAATTCCTCAGCATCTTCCTTGGAAAAGGATTGTATTACGGATTGTAACTCTCTTGTACCAGCATTCAAAGAGCTAAACTTTTTAATAATTCAAGTCTCGCTTGGCAAATCTCCTTCATTCCACTCGCCGGTCAAAAAGATCTGAGCAAACTGTAAGACTAACAATCTAATTTTTCAAATGAAGCTAACATGTTCATCCTTGAAAGATTTTGGTGGATTGGCACGATCAGTCTGAACATCCTCGCCGTTGTGTTCATTCTTCTCCATTTCATCAGTAATACATTTTTCTTTAATTTCTCTAATAAAATTGTATGCTAGCTCGCGGAAAGTAGAAAGATCTTTATAACCGTCCCCAAGTGCTTAGAGCAAAGATATTTTAGGCACTTGAGTAGGAAAAAAATATATTTCGCCTTCCTTATTGATAGTTTATATTCATCTATTTGCTATAAAAAGAAGAAGAATGTTTGAAGTTGACCCTTGAATTGCAACGAATTATAAAATAAAACACTAAATCCTCCTTATAACCATTTTATAACAGCAGTGAAGAAATAGTTCATGAAATAAGAGTTTGCGAAAACATAATAATATCTGCGATTAGCTTTTAATAAATGAGAATAAGGGAAAAGCAAACATAGGCATGTGTTACGATGGGTAGCGACTGTTTTTTATTCAGTTTATTAAGATTGTCTGGGAAGTAAAAATAATCATAGTTCTACAAAAAATAGGACTCTCCGGGATAATAACCATGAAAATACATTCACAATTCGATATTTTCGATATGATGAACATGTGATCCACCCTCATACGGCAAATCCCGGCTGCAAGGGTGGAATTCTTGCTAAGAAGGCTCTAGTTGGGAAAATGACTCTCACAAAATTAATTAAAAAAAATTATTATGCAGTTATGCAGTTAACAATTTAGATCAGGATCATGGACTCTTCATCGTTCCCAAATTGCGACTTCCTACCCAAGAAGACCCTAAAGCTTACACCGGATGCTCATCTCCGCGGTTTAAAACTACGAGGACAAATAAAAGCCAAAATTCGAAGCATGAGCAATCCTCGGGCAGCCATCGGTGGCAACGTAAGTGATATATTTCGCCCAGGCAATTATGCAATCGATTGGACTCGTGATTCAACATCCAGAGAGCAGTTTCATTCAGGACTCAGAAAGGATCGAGGAGGCAGATATTGGAACAACAGTCATTTTAATCCAGACGATGATAATCAACCAGGATCATTTGAAGAATCCCGGAATGAAAATTTGACGAAAGAAAAAGATGCACTCAACTCTCTGAAAATACTCAGCATGCAGCAAGACACTGATAACCCCCTTGAAAAAGAAATTGATAAAATAATACACAATGTGGATTTCTATACTACGAAGATGATTTTACAGAAAAGGAAAAAGAAGGAGGAAAACTCCAAGCAGCACAGTACCACACTCACCTCTTTTATGAAGCAAGACGCGGCTTGTCAGACCACAGCACCTGAAGACGAAACAAAAACCCCAAAACTCCAAGCTAATCAAGAGATGAATCGCACATCTCCCGAGCCTTTTCGAGCCAGAGTTAAAACTTTCTTATTAATTAAACAAGAGCCGGAAGAGCAAGCAGTCCAGACTAAAAGTCCTTCAAAATTAGCACATTTGTACAGACTTTCTCCTCGGATAGCAAAAGAGCTAAAACCGTTCGAGATAGACAGACGCATTAAATTTTTTCAACAGGATTCAGAAAAATTGGATACAAGCCAAACAGACAAACGCGTTTTTTTCAGCACAAAGTCAGAATTTGGACCTTTGAGAGGCAAAACTCGATCAGCGACAACTCTACCTCTGAAAGAAAAAGTTATTAATATTCAGGTACCTTAAGTAATTTTCATCATCTAAAGGGCAATTTAGGAAAGAAGAAGCACAATTAAAGAAATCCAACACTTAAGAATCGAACCTATTAAGACAACCCAAGATACTGTTAGAAAAGTGAATACCTCATCGACTAGTCCTCGCAACCAGTTGGTGAAAAAGGATCAAAATTCACAAGTGTTTCCCAAACTAAAAGGTAAAGATATTTTCATGTTAAAATTCTTAAGCTTTTTATGCTAGCTTCACAGAGCAGCAGTGTTTTAGCTAATCCCTTGGGTCGGTCTTTTTCAAAGGAACCGCTACCAAGAACATTGAAATATTATGATATTTTTTCCAAAGCCTCGCAGCTAACGAGTCTTGAAAGCCGCAAAGATTCACTAAAACCATTCCAGGATGGTCATGCCAGCACAATCTCGTCAATAGATAGTTCGGTCAGCATGCTAGGCCCGAAAGTTGAATTGTCTCAGCGCTTCAGTGTGCATAAACGCCAGCAACCGATAAATTTGCAGCCGTATACAAAGAAGTACTTATGAGTCATTCTCATAAGGAATCTGAATTTTCAATTCAAATTCCTAGCAACAAATAATTTTATGTCTGCCTTTATATAATAATGTAGAGAAGTTTTGAGTGATTGCACTGAGCTAAATGATTGTCGCAGCTTGGGCAATACAAACATAATATCAATTCAAATATTAGTTTTGATGTGAAATTTGAATCACTTTGATTTAAATAAAAAGAAAGATTTCTCAGCAAATTAAAATAGGAAAGGAGGGAATTTAGAAAAAAATGAACAAGAAGGCAAGAGAGCTCGAAGAGCTCAAAGTTCAAATGAAAGTAACACTTTGCATCATGCAAGTAGCATAATTGTTAGGAAGGAAGATGAAAAGTCTTCATATCGTAACGCTCTGCGCGAAAAACTCAGAGAAAAAATGGAAAATCAACAGCTCCCGAAGTTCGCTCGGTAAACACATGAACTCATGGGCCCTTTTAACACAGTCATTTTCATCTTCATAGCGTGAATGATAAAGGCAACATTCAGTGCGTCATATGTGGTTTCCTTTCTCGTGATGTCATAAATTTCAACAGTCATGTTTCAGGGGCTCGTCATACGAAGGTAGTTTTGGTTTGCTCAAGCGAGTATTAATTCCCATGCAGGCGGAGGCCGATTTAAAAAGAAAAAGACAGGAAGAAGAGAAGGCAGCAGCGGAGAAAGGCGTAAAATTCGGTAAAAGAAAGAGCGAATATCCAATGGAATATTCTGTTGAGGAAATGCGTATCAAGGAGGTGGACGGCAATGATGAAGATGAAGGAAGTGAGGATATGGTTGATGAAGGAGAAGAATTGCCAGAGGGTGCAGAAACAAACGAAAAGATGCCAAAGTATGATCTGATTGTTGAGGAAAGCTACAGAGAAATCGAAGAGGAAGAGCAACCACAAAATGTGCAAAATGAAGATCAAAAAAATCCTGAAGAGCAGCAGAAAAATGAGCAAAATCAAGTCAATGGAAGCAAAGAAGGACAGACAGAGGAGAATGGTCCTGACATCGACAAAATCTTTGAGGAAGAAGATGAGCTTGAACATAAAGAAACTTTATCAAGACTCGAACAGCTTAAATCGAAGCTGAAATCAAAAAAACAGCAAGTTGAACAAATTACCGAAAACAACGAGGATAATGAAATGAAAAATGAGTCTAAGCCTCAAGAAACTAAGAGTTGGAGGAAGAGAGGATTATTTTAGTTGAGTTGATTGTCATTGGCAGCGAGTGGTGAGAGAGTGAATCTAAAATGTAAAATAGATTGAAATCCTAATTCCTAAATGGTCTGTTATTTTGCTGTAACTGATGTGATTTTACATTTCATTGAATTTTTTGTGCGAAGTAGCATAAAGAATGTTTAGACGTCGAATTGTTGTCATGCTCAAAATATAATTATCATTTTGAATAAAGCCTTAAAACACCACCTTACCAGTATGCGAGAGATTCGGCTTTTTTGGAATAGTTAAACTAACGAAAAAACACTCTTGTGCGTGTAAATTGGGAATCTAATAAACAAACCCGTTTCGAATTTAGTGGATATTAATTATTCATTATTACACAATTTGTAGACCTCCAAGTGGTTCGGCTTATAAACATCTACAAATTATTGTGTTACTTCGAATATTAAATATTATCTCAATTGATAAAGCTCTTATCCTTTAGGTGATTTTATGCCACCAAAATTAACACCAGCGAGAGTAATGCAGCAAATACGAGTGATAGTGCCATCTTTCCTGCACCAAGGAACGATCTATCGCCAGCCATCTTTGACAATGATTGGTAGTCTTCACTGGCAGCGTTAGGAATCTTAATCGTTTGGGAATTACTTGGGTTCGTTACTGCATTCTCCTTAATCAACGCAAAGAACGCTGTTTCCTCCGAGAGCACCTGATATTTCAATGATAGCGCAACAATCTCTTTCTTATAATCCGTGCTGTTGCTGTTGCTGTAGCTGTAGCTGTAGCTGTAGCTGTAGCTTCCATAATTCTCAATCATGAGTTTATCAATCATTTCACTAGTCTCGAGCTTATGGAAGAACTCTCCTTCAATCGCCTGGGAAAGATCCAGTGGTATCTCATATTCCAACTTCTCTCCCGTAAACGAGTTTTTGCAGGAAATCAAAAACTTCACAGAGTCACTTGAGGTAACCGCAGCCTCATTGAATCTCACCCACATCTTGAACGGCATGTTCTTAGGTATAACTGGAAGTTTTTCCATCGCAGGTAGAGTATACTTCACGGGATTTTTCTTTTCGGAAGTGATAGTAATTTTGAAGTTCGACAGCACGTGAGAGATTGACATTTGCACGAGCTTCAGCGCTTTTTCACCGATATTTTCCTCATCACGGACGAATTCAACTGCACAGTGCCCATGTTTCGCAACGTTAGCGAGAAGATAAGGGGAGATTCCATTTCCGATACCCACAGCGCAGACTCTAATGTTGTTTGAATTAGTTCTGACGTATTTGATGATCTCTTCTGCATTGGTAACATCTCCGTCAGTCAACAAGAAGATGCTTCTGGGGTAACCCTCGATTAAAGGTAAGTTAACTGCAGCTTGAATAGGTTGCAATATTTCAGTGCCTCCGTAGTTTGCATCAAACCTCTGTATCTGGCTTCGAGCGTCGGCAATTGTATCAGGGCTTGTTTTGACACTTTGTGGGAAAAGTAGGCTAAATGTACTTCCGAAGCTAATGACGTTGAAATAGGAGTCATTTGGCAGCGTATCTAGGAATTTGTTCATAGCTTTCACTAGGTTTTCGATTCTGAGTCCAAACATCGACCCGCTTCGGTCAGTAATGAAGATGAACTCTGCTCTGGAGGTCGCGATGTCATCATCCAGCGTTGCAACTGCCATGTCCTCAAGGTTCGGATTCATGGCGAGATATTCATAAGCTTTTTGAGGGCTTAATTGATTGAGTTGAGGGAAGAAAGAGATTAATCCGATATAGTCATTCTCATATTTAGGGTGCTTCTCGACAAGGATTCTTGGCGAGTAAATTTCGTCGTTTCGGAACAGCAAGACAAAATCGTGATTTGGAACGTTGGCCTGGTTCTCATAGGGTGTGATCAATGCTCTTTTGTTATCTTCAGAGTAATGAATCGTTGTTGAGTAGCCTGGGGTCTTAATCATCCTTAGTGGAGTTTGAGAATCGATCTGCACAAATATTTGCCAAGTATATTTAACATCTTTTGAAGTTACAATAACAGGATGCTCTGGTGTTATGGACCTGCTAGGCGTATATCGTTCAGTAAGCGTGGAATAAATAGTAAATCTCCAGAAGGAGTTAAGTGCGACTTCCAGCGGTTGAATGTATCTGAAAGTGATAACGATTTCTTCACCAGGAGGAAGGTTTCCAAGCTTTAACATCATGACGTCGTGAAGGAGGCTATCAATCTCTGCATAAGCAACAGTGTCTCCTTTGGCTTTGTGCTCTTCGTATTTTTGTCTCGCTTCCTGCTTTTCCATGATGACGCCTTCGATAACTTTGTCCTTGGTGGTTGCCAAAAATTTATCGAAAACAGATGTTTCTGATCGAGGGAAGAGATAGACGGTCTCGATTGGAGTCTCGTAAGAGTTTTTGTAAAGCTGGTGAAGCTCAACGTAGGCGTAAGCTCCAGCGATTGTTGCGTTGATAGTCATGTTTTGGAGCGGAATCGCTTTTAAACCGCGATCTTGGTTGTTTGAGAGGTACAAGCCCAGCTTTTCAAATCTCGAGCGGTCATCGCTGGGAATAAACTGCGCTAGGGATGAGAGGAGGGTTGTGAATAATACAAGATATTGCAATTTCATTTTCAATTTTTATTTGTTTTAAATAAAAAACTTCACAGGTTTAAATAGTTGAGACTTTGAATAATTACGGTAATAAAAGTATTCAAAAGGCAAGGTGTGGGTTGGTAACCTAAAATTAGAATTACTACCGTTTAGGCAGAGTTGTTAGTTTAAAAGAAAGAGGAATAGACAACTGAGAGGATGAGGAGGCTGAACCTCAAGCAGAATGCAGTAAGATGAGCTATTTTGGGATGTAGGAATTTAATAATAGAAATTTGGACACACGTGGGATTTTAGATACTGATTATAATTTTTTCTGGAATTCGAAAATACTGTATGACTGATGTCAGGAAGGAAATGTACTTGCAAGTGTAACGACAGCAGAGCCTTAAAACGGGGCCACGAATGATTTTTTCCTGCTCAAAGACTTTGGTATCCCAGAAAGTCATACCCATATTGTGGAAGAAGGGTCTACAAGTAATTCTAAAATTAGATAATTTTCTCAAGGGATCTGATATAAACAATTACTATTTCAAATTTGCAAAGCGTTATTGTAACGAAGATGCAAGTTTGCAGGGTTTTGTTGGAAAAATCGATAGGGGCTCAACCAACCTGCCGGTTTCCAAAATATTCTAAGGATTCAAATTTTCTCATTTTCCAGAGCAACGAATTCCAAGTCTCAAGCACAAGAGTGTTCCTTGCTGCAGTTTCCCAGCCCACTTACTTAGATTTCAATCATCCCAACAAAGGATTATAGCTAGCAGATTTTTCTCAGAAATTAATTGACTCTTTGAAAGTCATTATTTATGTCTAACCCTAGACTACAGTCATCTCCTGATGATTACTTTTGTTCTCGCGCGATCTTGACAAGTAGTCCCCATAGGCTCAGACCGGTATCGAAAATTTTAGCGCGTCAAACCAGATCTGCTGGTTTCGTTTCCGTAACTCTGAAATTACCATAGCTAGCTAATTGAGCCCTTTTTAAATAGTTTTCCTTGTAAATCGGAATATTAATACTCTCAAGTTTTTAGGAAGCACTAATTCAAAAATAGCCAATAGATTCTACTCTCAAGAGACATATATTTTGAGATCGTTCTGTTTTGTTTGATAACTGTATTCAAGAAATGAAATATTACAACATATATCAAATAATGGACGCTCCAGTTTACCTATGCGTTCTTATTTTACTCAGTCGATCCCTGTATACAACCTAACCGATTAAATGCAGTTTAAGCTAGTAGATACAATCTCATCTCTGAGTAAACTATTAATCTTTGAAATTTAGAGGTATATCAAGTTCTGTCTTATAAGGATAAGTCATCTTCTTAAGTTGACCCAACACCAAATCGTTCAGAATCGATGAAACCTTATTACCATACAGAGATTACTATCATCAGCGATTGATATTTATTTACCTGAGGGAGCTTCGTGATCGAGTATTTGCTTGTTCCAATCTTAGGATCAATATCAAACGTGAGAATCGGGTCTCCAATAAAAGAAAGCCTTTAGTGTCATTACCAAAATTCAATGCGAGTTGATTGATTGATCTATTACCAGCTTTTTCCATAATCATAAGGGACAAAGCAAATTCTAAGCTTCCCATTAAAAGTTTTGATTGCGATCTTTGCCACGAGAGGTATTGGTTCATTCTACAGCAAATATGTTAATTATGAGCTTCTCCATTGAGAAAAATGGCTTTTACGCTTATAATGCTCAGCAGCAAATTCGTCTCAAGCTCCATAGTGATTAAACCTCTGTAAGCTAAATCCATGTCGCAGAGAAACTTTGATGAAACAAAATAATATGATGAGAGCTAGATGAAGCAATATTCGTTACTTCATGTTTGTCTGAAGGAAGGACTGTGATGCTTCTCACCTTAGGGAAGTGAGGTTCAAGCTAAAAGATGATAAACAAAAAGTCGTTATAATTTAAGAGTACGCTCAAATCTTTGACGATAATTTCTGATAAATACTTCGTTCGTTTTTTGTTAAATGACTTCGTGAAGATTTTCTTCATTCGCGCCTGTTAATGTGAGAAGAGTCATATATTAGAAACACAGCAACATGGGCGAAAGAACCTTGAAGTGAGGTGATGTCGACCATTCTCTGGCGAATACGTTCAAAAGCGTCATTAGCCAATTGTATTCTTTAATTGAAGCAGGCTTTTGGTTAGGATCGCCTGGAGGCATAGGCTTTATGTTTGCGAACTTCATATTGGGTTATTAAGTCACGCTGCAATTACAATTCAAAATACCATGGTAGTTGCTGCTTTCTTTTCAGGTATACCTTCAAACGCTGCTTGAGGATTGCTTCCTCGATTATCTTCTATTTGTTTTTCTTCTTCCTCTCCATGTTCTGTAGGCAAGCTTGGCAGCTTTTGCTTATAATCTAGCATATTGCTATCGACTAAAGGCGAGGCAGATGTAAGCAAGCAGCATCAGAGTTCCAAGCTTTACCTTCGATGACAAGATTAGTCATAAGATCCTTAATGGCTTCACTGGTCTCTAAGTAGGCGAAGTATACAGTCTTTTTCACAGTACAACTGCATTCATCGATTTTCTTCTGGAACTGCTCATACACTTCACAGCCCAAGTTTACTTCTTTCTATAGGGTTCAGATTGAGATGAGTTAGGACGCTCGTTAATTTTAGTACCATATAGTAATTGATTTCGTAATCAACGGAAGCCTCGTCAAGCGGTATATTGTCCTTTTTATCTAAGTTAAAGAGCTTTGAGAAGCTAAAGTTGTCCTTGTTTTTCAGTCTCTGAAGAAAAAAGCATCCAATTTAGATATAGATGTATTGATTCACAAAAAAATTACCGCAACTTCTCTTTCTAAAGCTTTCACTATTGGCGCAAAGCGCTTGCCTGCTGCTCCCAAAACGCCTTCAGCTTTCTTGAGATCTCTCTCGAATGATCTTGCGAGCTCTTGGAACTCCTTGCAACAAGCGCCAAGATGCTAAGATTCAAACAATAAAAGATTATTAAACATAAATTGCACAATGAGATCGGTACCGCGATAAGCTTGGTCTTCTTGCAGTCAATAATGAAGAAATTATTTTGGAAGATCTTCCATTGTTTTTGCAAATCACTCTGCTCGAGGTTGAGGAATGAACTGTTAATGATTTTTTCATTTTCTTTGTGACATGCGTCTTCTGCTTCGATTAAAAACCTCAGTGCCTCAATTACGTCCTTATGAAGTCTTATTTTATCGTTAGTTCGAGTTTGTAACTGAACGATGCGCTTTCCGTTCCTGTCGGATATAGATCTCGCTTTTTCAAGCAAAAAAACCAAAATGTTCAAATCAGCAGTGGTAGCTTTTCCTGATCCTGGTGTCGCTCCCGAATTAGAAGAGATCGAGTTTCTTAGAGGTGGCTGGCCTTGCTGACTCGCGTCGTCTACTGGAGGGAGATTGGTACTGCTATTACTCGGCGTATCATTGGGAGTGCTGTTATTACTCTTTGATATCTTCATTTCTTCCTCTTCAAGGCGATTCACAGGCTCTGGATTCTCAAATATCTTGCTCGGGCCTAATGATTTATTTATTTGCATTTTTCTTTAGCATTAGCATTTACCTTTTTTATAATCAACTTTCTTATTGGAGAGCGTCAGCAGGTTCTCATACGTTCGGTCAATATCAGCATAATGCTCTTCCAATATTGAAATGATACTTCTCAAAGTATTCTGAAAAACAGAGTGTCTCTGCTTTTTCCAATGCTGAGTAAACTGCTTAATCTTCTGATTTTCCATCAAGACTTTCGTAGTCTCCTCATCTAGCTTTGTCTTCGACTCAGTAAGCTTCGCTTTCATGGCGTCTATCTCTTGCTTAAGCAATCTCACCTTCATCTCAACTTTTAACAACGTGGCAGAGCTTTCTTTTTTCTTTGTCAGTTTTTGGTACTCTACCAAGTTCTCATCGAGACTCTTCTCCAGACTTTCATAATCCTGTATCATTTTCGCTTGATACTGCACGGCTTTCGCATAGTCGTCCTTCACTTTCTTCCTACTTTTCTGCATCTCTTCATGCTTTTGGAGATAATCATTATTCATCGATATAATCATCTCAATCGCACTCTAGGTTCGTTAAGATATTTAGTCACGTGACACAATCGAAATGTTTTTAAGGTGTTACCTTCTCGATAGCTTTGGAGCAGCCTTTATTAATCGCGCCTACTACATTGATAGTGCTTTTGAAAGCCTTCCACTCCGGCAGATTGATAAACTCTTGAGTGAGAAACTCTTCATCAAACCTTTTCTTCAAAATCCCTCGGTCATGCTCTTCGAGGTATTTCATCTCATATTTCGAATTTTCTCCTATTTCTTTCAGGAAAAGTCCGTCATCTGCAGGCCCAAATACCGAAACTGTTGACTTTCCAAGTCCTTCAAGCGCATAGCCGTAAGCTCTCTCACTCTTGATAATCATTTTCACAATATTCATGAACGTGTCGATCTCCTTCACGGCTTGCTTGTGTTCTAATTTCACAAGCTCTAGCTTTTTCTTCTCAGCCTTGAGCTCATTGATCGAATTCGTCGGATCATGCGTAAACCGTGATTTGATCATCTCATCCATATCAGCCACGCCAAACGATGCTAGCGGATTCAGCATTTGTTCTCTGTTATCCGCCGTTGCAGTACTAGCATTCGTCTGATTTTTTGTTGGATCGATAGAAGACTCCGGAGTCGCGAGTTTGACGATAGGTTCTTCTTCATAAATCTTTTTAAATGAGTTTTCATAGAAAGGACGCTTTTTCCGCTTCCCTCCTTTCGGCCTTTGAAACAAATCACGAATTGGCTGACCATCGGTGACTTTCTCAGCGTCAATCTTTGCTAATTAAATGGTAACTTATGGCAAGTTGCAAGGAGAATAGAGTACCGAATTCGACTTTCACGTTGCCATCCACGATAGCGGCCTTTTGGCCGAAATACCTCCATAATAAAAAGAATTGTACTCCGAAGGTTGTTAATAGTCCAAGGAAAAAGCCGACTGGTGTTACGTTGCTTATAATTAAGAATAAAATTAGCCCTCCTATGCCAAGGTAGAGTCTTTTGTTGTCGCTTTTAGGATTTTCAGAAGCTGATGATTCTTGCATTTTCTGATTTATAGTGTTTACAGCACGTTCATTGGTTGATAGGATAAAAATTCTCTTAAATTCGAACAAGTGTTAGACTTCCCGAGTATTTGAGTAATTGAAATTTACCCGTTGATTTGGCTAATAAGTTCCGCTTGTTTTCCCAATCTCATAGAAAGAAGGAAAAAACAAGTTCTACCGCAGTTTCCTGGATGTGAGTCAAAAATAGAGGAGGAACTGCTACATTTTGCCTCAAACAGTGACTCATTCTAGACTTATTGGGACTCTGGGGGTGGGTTCATGAAAAAAAACTTAAAGTCCAGATATCGATTTCTTTTCACCAGCTATGGAACCCAGATCAGATAAAAGAATTTTCCTCTGAGCGATGCTAGGTTGATCCAGTAATAGAATTCCAAAGCAATCTATTCGATCAAAATTTTCTTGCGAAGAAGCTGAACTAATTGAGTTTATACTTCATTTAATAGGCGAGTTAATGGTAACGCCTTAATGGACCAGATTGATTAGCAAACGCTAGCTAATTTAATCACTGATATCTTAATAAGAAGGGTATTTTTTCCTTTGAAAATAGCCAGATGATAATTCATGAATTGAGCTCATCTGTTGTACTTGCATTTGGCTCCATCCTATCATTAATTCATCCTTTTGTAAGATTCCTACGATTATTTATGAAATAAACCAATATAATTCTAGGTTATAATGTATCTTGATGACATTAAAAATTGCTTTGTAATGTCCGAAAGCTTCTTTTTGGCCCAATTAAGAAGCTGTAATTTATTGTTCATTCAAATCTTTGAGGATATCGAAAAATGAGGAGTTTGAACTCGTAAATTTCGATATCCAATATCACTACTAAAAACTTATTTAATTTACCCTCGAAAATGGACATCGAATCCACTAAGCTTAAGCAAGAGTCAAGATACACAGTGGCTGAACTCAAGGAGAAAAACGTGTCCCATTTAATCGGAAATTTAGTACACGGAGACAAAAACGTTGAAATAAGAGCAATTATCCTTGAAAAACTCGAAGATTACAAGCTGAAGGACAGAAGTGTTGCGAAGTTCCTTATAGCGGATCTTTCAGGCTCTATCCATGCCAATTTTTTTGGAGAGTGAGGAGTTTCTGCTTACTTTTTACGTACTAACTGGACATGTTTTTTTCATTGCAGATTAGCAGAAGGTTTGCAAGAAGGAGACGTTCTCTATATCAATGGAGCGTATGCTACTAATTATAAGGGCCGACTGACCCTTTACGAAGGTATTTATGAAATTTACCTTTGCAATGAAAATGCTAACTTGACTATCATTTGCCATACCATAGGGAAGCAGTCAGCTGTGTTGAAAATTGATGAATTTTTCTTTTTATTTAACGAGCATCCATTTATGAGCGAGATCATGACCACTCAAGATACTCAAATGGATTCAAATTAGAGATTTTTTGTTGAAATAGAATTGCTTGGCGTTTTGCAAGCCTAGCTAGGCTCTATAAAAGAGAGTAAGCATACATATATACATAGCCATGAGCTTATTTTACGGAATCATTGCTCCTAACAAAAAATAAGTCTTTCTTACAACAAGAGTCTACATATTATTTCCTCAGAGAATTATCGAGAAATAAAGAGTTTGATGAAGAAATATGAGCGATAAACAAGTTATGATGAGATAATGCTATGCAATATATATTCAGGATTTAACTAAAAAAGTTGGAGCTAAGAAATTCTGAAGGATTTACACATAATATATAGTGCTAATATTGACAACAAATTATGTGATTTAATCTTCAACTCTCTCAACGAGTCTACTAGTAAGTATAATGGGAATATGCTAAAGCGAATGACCAATCTAGTAGTTCGTTTAGTGTGTACTTCTTAGTGTCCAATGAACTTGAGTGGTAAAATGAATACGCCATTCCCACTGACCAGTCCATTAAGCACTTCATGCTGAAAGGCGTTTCCTGCTGCTTGCTCCAATGATTGTAGCAGTTAGAATAGTATTGATAATATTCCTCAGGAAATTGCTGCTCATCTTGATCCTTTGAGAGGAGGAATGGCCCAGTTCCGAGCCTTTTTTGAGCTATATTCGATTTTTCTACAAACGAAAGTGGCTTCCTTGGTTCGGGTTTGGAGTTCCATTTTTCGTTATCTTCTTTAGGAATGTAAAGACCCATGTTTTGATTAAATTGCTTTGGAGCAGACAATCTCTCCTTCGTTTTAGTAAAACTATTTTCCGTCCTCTGCTGTTCTCGAGAATTATCTTCATTTTCTGTTTGATCCAAGACCGCCGAATCTTTAAATAAAAATGATTATTGATCCGCTTAACAAAGTTTCAGTACTTCCCACAACAGAGAAACTCAGGCTCGATCTATCCTTTTGGGCTTCTTCTCTTCCTAAAGAGCCTTGATTCAGGCTCGTCTCTTGTAAGCCAGGCGGTAGCTGCAAAAGTTCAGGTGTCTTCGTGACAAATCTATTGATCGCATAAGAGATGCCGTTGAACTCTGCCTCATCATTATCGTTGGAACAGATATGTGGGAACTTTATATAGTTTCTTGGAGCTGCTAAAAGACATCATGAATAATAGGACTTTTCGTGGTGCTTACCTAAGGAGTTTGACACTGGCATATCGACAAAATTGGATTTGAGGTCTTCATTTTCAGAACTTAAAGGAGTGCCAAACAATGTTCTCTTCTGAAGTTCGAGTCCGCCTTCTTTAATCAGACCTTCGTTTGTGCTCCTGGACGGAGTAGAATTAACACTTTCAAGACTACGTTGGGTATCATTGTCAGTTGAATTGGAAACTCCGGCCTCCAACACTAGCTGCGTGTTCAAATTTTTATGAGACATCGCTTCCGGTTCTCTCTCAGCTTCACCAGAGTTTGTTTTCGGAGTGGGTTGGCTGTCTGATTCGACTGGTTCTGAATTAACAACGGTTAGGCTTCATTTTCAAGTAATTTTACTTTGTATATTTCTGGTCTCCTTAAACTCTGTTCGTGCCTTAAATTCCACTATGACTTCACTTATCTTTTCACCAGAAAGCGGAGGGAAAACCGTTTTAACTTCCGTGTTCTTCGATTTCTTTGCCAGTGCTTGCTGTATTGCTTCCAATTGAGACAAAGTCACGTATCGCATGTAGTCTCGTGAGTTTCTGATGGAAAGGTAATCTGAATCGTCCTATCAATCATTCTCAATCAACAACGGCATTAAAATTATAATTACTGTGAAGGTTATTTGGTGTGGACCAACTTCATGCTCAAAACTACAAGTTTTTTTGCAAGGTACAGCATCCAGGAATTTAGGGCAGTATCTAGCAAATTCCATTAGCAAGATTGATAAGGACAATGGTTACTTCTTGGTTCCAAAGAAAGCTGATATAGTTCTGTCTTCAATGGAGAGATGATTAATTGCCTATGGTTGTATTTAAAGTTAAAACTCTTTTGAGACATGAATATTTTTTTACGATTATTGCCGTTAAAGCTTCCTCTTCAGTTGAATAAGTAACGTAAGCCGAATGGCAGGGACCCATGAACGTTTCTTTAGAGTTCTTGGTTAAGACGAGCTTGGTTATTTTTCCGTATTGCCCGAGGTATTGAATGCTTTCTAGTAACTGCGCCAATATCATGATTTAATTAATTCTGCCAGAAAATAATTTCAAGTACATGTTCTTTGGCAATAGTAGGAGCAATTCCTTCGATACAAACAAGTTTTTTCGACATCACTCTGAGCTTTGTGGGATCTTCCACTCCATTGAAATATTTCTTGAGAATCGACTCTGGTGTCTCTCCAATAATGTGTGGATTGATGAGATCATCCGTACGTGATTTACTAGCGAAGAATATTCTTTGAAGATAGAAGTTAATATAGTATTTTGAAGCTTGAGATTACTTCATTCGATCTAGATCAACTCGAGATCTGCAGTGAGGACAGGCTGGTTTTTCTCGATTGATGCCTTTCAAGCAATTTTGACACAGCTATGAGGTTTATTTATGTTAAGTTTGTGAGTCTCAGAGACGATTACTTGAACTGAACAAGTTAAACAAGGAGAAAAGTCTTTTAATGAGGTGTGGATGTCAGATTTGCAACTTGCGCATTCTATGAAGAGTTAGGTTAGCACAAAGGAAGCCAAAAATCCTTAAGCTTACTTTTTTTCTGCGTAGTTTTCAATGTTGATTGTATCATATCTTTGGAGCTACTCGGTTGTGTTTTCTTGAATAAAATTAAAATGTTGAATTAATTTAGATCTGATTCGTTTATATACTCGGCGTTCACCGCCTAGATATTTTCATTTTGATCTGGGAATGAACACTAGATATCGAGTTATGCTATTATAATCATTTAGACTCTCTACTACAACTACTATGAATCGATAAACAGATCAGAAAATTTCATAGCTTTCCTGCCTAGAAGTTCAACTTGTAATTCAGACTCCGATTCATAGGTAAAATGTTCTTTCTTTGGCATAGCCCAAAACCACAAGCAAAAAGATTCTTGTCTAATTTCTGCATTGGATTCATCGTGCTAGGCTCCGTCTTCCTTGCGATTTTGCGATCATCGGAACGATCGAGTGCCACTCTAATTAAATTGATTACAGAGAATGATATGATAGTAAAAATTTCGTCAGAATTCTGCTTTTCATTCAGCCAGATCAGTAAGAGTTATCGCAAATTCATTGAGCTAGAGCTGGAGAAGACTAAAATGGGAAGTTAGGGTCAAGACCGAGCCAAAAATCGAACTAACCTGACTATCTGCCCATCAGAAAATGACTGATGGTATCATCAACACATTTATTGAAATCTTAGTTCTCTTATTCGTATCTAACGCCTACACCTTTCGGGACTCAAATGAGCTATTGAATAGACCAAAAGAAAGTTATTTTTTCTACAACTTCCTGAATTATTAAGATTATTGTGGAAAGTTAGTCTTCTTTTGCATTTATCCGCCAGTTCGCTCAGCCAGCGCATTGGCTGATAGTTAATTCAAACGAATCAACAAGACTTGAGAGCCAAAAGTTAGCGTAACTGTCGTTGATTCGGAAGATTTTACCTGGGCTAATTGAGAATTTTCACTATTAAAATAAGCCTACCAAACGTGCCAAAGTTCTGATATAAAATTGAATTAAAGCAAATCTTTCATGGAAGGCAAGCAGCCAATTAAGAGTCCAAACGACAAAAACAGCTATAAGATTGTTAAGCTCACTAACAAGCTTGAAGCGCTCCTCATCTCTAGCCCAGGTACGCCATTCCTTTTCCCACACTCCATACAACGTAATATGAACAGATGCGGATAAAGCCGCTGCCAGTCTTAGCGTCGAAGTCGGTCAGCTTGACGACCCAGTAGAGGTACACACTTTCTCCATAATTATCTCTTACACATCCCAAAAAAAAGTACCAAGGTATGGCCCACTACCTCGAGCACATGCTCTTCCTTGGAACTGAGAAGTATCCAAGCGATGGGGACTACGATGCTTACCTCAACAAAAATGCAGGTGATTTTTACTTAGCTCAGCCCATGCCCACTCTGTTAACTTCCTAAGGATATAACAACGCCTACACCGCTGAAACTCACACCAATTACTACTTCGAATGCTCGAACGACGCCTTCGAAGGAGCCCTGGACAGATTTGCACAATTCTTCATCAAGCCTCTATTCACAGAAGACTGCTCCGAGAGAGAACTCAACGTATTGACTCTTCGTTCTCTGTTGCATACCTTATAATTTGATCTAATGAAATAAACAGGCTGTGAATTCTGAAAATGAAATGTGCTCAGTGGACGATCAGTTCAGAGAATACACTTTACAGAGGTCAATGGGACTCAAGTCAACTTCATACTGGCAATTCGGAGTGGGAAGCGTAAAGAGTTTGAAGAAGCCTGGCCTTCGAGAAAATTTGATGAAATTCTACCAAGCGCATTATTCCGCGAACCTCATGAGATTGGCTCTGATCAGCAAGGACAGTTTGGAGACTCTCGAGAAATGGGTCCTTGAGAAGTTCACGGCTATACAAAATAACGAAAAGGAGTTATTCAGACACAAGGTCATTCCTTTCGACAATACTAACCTCGCCAAGTTAGTGCGCCTTGTGCCCGTCAAAGACCAAGACTTCCTCTTATTCCAATGGATGATTCCTGACACCGAGAAGTACTACAAGAGCGACCCGCTGAAATACTTAACTCACTTGCTTGGTCACGAAGGACCAAATTCTCTGTTCTCAATGCTGAAGGTCGAAGGACTCGCTGTTTCATTGACAGCTGGGCCTGCTGAAGAAATGCACTTATTCGCCTTTATGGAGGTGAGAATTCGCCTCACGAAGAAAGGTCTCCGTGAGTGGGAACGAGTCGCGAATTGCGTGTTTGTCTATCTGAACATGCTGAAAGAAAAAGGCGTCCAGAAATGGATTTTTGAGGAATTGAAGGCCATTAAGCACCTCAATTTCCAATTCAAGGAGAAAGAGGAGCCTATTTCCTACGTCGAAGGACTCTCTCCGAAAATGATGAGCTATCCTCATGAAGATTTACTCAGGTTGAACTACCTGATGGAAGATTACGATGAGGAACATATTAAGAAGATCACAAATTCACTTACGTTGGATAACTTGAGATTGTCGTTGATTTCGAGAGACCTCGCTTCAGATTGCGATCTCACTGAGGAATGGTATGAGATAAAATATTCAGTCCAAGATCTGCCTACGTGGGTGTACGAAGCATATAAGAATCCAAAATTTGTGCCGACAAACAATAAGCTGAAGCTCGATCTCCCACCAAAAAATATTTTCCTTCCAACTGATCTTACGATCCTTTGTCCTGAAGACCCATCTGGCCTCCCTAAATTTCCTTTAAAAGTTCATTCCACTGATTACACTGAGCTGTGGTTCAAACAGGACAACCAATTTAAAGTTCCGAAAGTGCGTGCAAGATGCAATATTTATGAGTAATTCCTCTATTTTTTTAAGATTACTTAATAATTTCACGACTTTTGTCACAGTGACTACCTGCTATTGACCCCAAAGGCTTACAATATCGCAAAGCTCTGGATAAGCTTGCTCACTGAGCACATCCGAGAGCTCGGATATCAGGCTTCCATGGCTTCTTCTCAAGCTGAGGTCTGCTTGGAGCAAAATTTCGTTCTCCTAGACTTCGGAGGTAATTTTCATTCGTGCTGTTTCGAGTTCTAACGTTTTGAATGATCATTAGGTTTCGACTCGACTTTCGCAGACTTTGTCCATGCAATTTTAGAAAAATTCCTCGAATTTAACCCAAGAGATTATGAATCCCAGTTTGCTTCCATCCTGGAAACTGAAATTAGTGATCTGAAAGGCGAGTTCAAATCTGCGCCATATAAACAGGTACGAGAGCATATTCTTTCAAAATTTACATTATCTCTCTCTCCAGGTCTCTAGGATTCGCAGTGCAGTAACGAAATCAGGAAGCAGCTGTTTCACAACAAAAGAAAAATACCAGGCTATCCACGGTATTACTTTGGAGGATGTTGAAGCTTTCCATAGACAAGTATTCTCTACCATATACCTTGAATGGTAATTCATCCTCTTGTGATTGATAATTGAATAATGGCAAATCATCTTAATAACAGGTTGATGGTAGGAAACATTACAAAAGAGAGAGCGATCAAAATCGTTGAAGATGCCGAAAGCATTTTCAAGAAAAGAGGTACCAACGTGCAACCTCTCGCCAAAACTGCTTTTACGGAAGTCAGGTATAGTTATATAGTCAACTTTTTTGGAGCTAATTATTGTTTTTTGTCTTAGATGTATCGATATTCCCGACAACTCACATTTCGTCTACGATTTTTACGAGTTCCTGCCTTCAAAAACTGCTAGCGGCCATAAAGACGAGCTGGAGGACGAACATAATGAAGCAGAATCAGATCATCAGGAAAAAGAAGTGGTTCATAAGGAGAAAAAGGAAGAGCATGCAGAACATGAAGAGCATAAAGAAGGTGAACATAGTTGTTGTGATGAAGAAGACGATGAAGGAGAAGAAGAAGAGCAACCCAACTGCGCGATTGCTTCATATTTCCAAACGACTATTTCAAATGACGAAACCGATCTCCTCTGCGAAGTGTTTGATAATTATATGAACGAATTCTGCTACAACGAGTTGAGAACAAAGCAGCAACTGGGCTATGTTGTCTTCGCGTACATTTCTTAATCTTTTCCAAGCCTTGACATCAATATTGTAGCCAAACCGCAAACGTCAGAGGCGTCCTTGGACATATTATCACGGTGCAATCAGACCATAAGTGTCCTGAATATCTCTCTGCTAGAATACTTGCCTTTATCGATGGAATGCTCGAGCGTATCACTCAGGTCACAGACGAAGAGTTCAAAGCATACATCGAAAGTGTAAGACAAAAGAAGCTTGTGAAGAGAATCAGCTTTGATGACGAGATCAAACATTACTTCGAGGAACTTCAAAACCAGCAATTCGTCTTCGACAGAAGTAATTTTCAGTGTTTAATATCATTTAATGTGCTAATACCTTCTTCATATCAGATGAAAGAGAAGTTGAAAGATTAGCCACTATAACGAGAGAAAAAGTTCAGCAATATGCTCAAGAGTACCTCCAGAAAAGACGCAAGCTACTCGAGGTGCATTATATCCCAAGCAAGTTCTCAGTGGATAACCGCGACACTCGTGCAGCAAGTGTCACTGAAGGAAAGACTCAAAAAGTCGTGAAGACAGAGGCAATTGAGATCCGCAGGATGTTCAAGCTCCATCCAGACTATTATGTTTCAAAAGAGCATACAAAATAAATGAGATTCTTCCATAAGACAAATTAGAATTCTTTACATATCTAGGAGCCCCCATCATTCATTGTCAGACGAGATCTCAAACTTTATTAAGCATATAAGAATATGAAATGAAGCAAGGTAGTTAAATAGACTTAATGATAGCATGTCATGGCAGAAAAACGCTGAGTCTGAAAAATTTAAACGTTAAAATGGCTCAAGCAGAAATTAAATTTTATTAATCTGAGGTACACCAGTACTAATCATACTCGAAATCAAATCAAACTATTGCTGATTGAAGAAAACTGATTAAGTATGGGAAGACCGCTCCTTCATCTGAAAGTGAAACTTTTTTTATCTTAATGATGCTTTCTTTGTAAGATCGAGAAATCCTGTATGCAATTCAGGTATCTCAAAACTCAAAGGTTGCATTAGAAGGCGTTAGTATTTGAACGAAGACAATTTCTGTCCTCATCTAACTGTTAAGCCACCGTGCATATTTGAGCTGAATTCAAATTAAAAAATATGGAGAAGAATGAAAACCTGTACTTATCGATCTATAAACTGTTCGATCAGTTGGTATTCCAGCAGAGTGAATTCAATCTCGAAAAAGAAATCATATGAAATTTCTAACACTCTTTAAAGCATAATCCTATAATTCCTCAAATATCAAAGTGATTGGGTCTATTGCTTCGTAAACCTGGTTGAGTCCCATCTTCAGCTGGAACGGTTGCTGGACAGTGAATCTGAACCTTCTCACTAGCTCGCAAGTCATTACCTTCGCTTCAATATACGCCAATTGTTCCGCAATGCATTTTCTGCCAGCGGCGAAAGGTATGAAGGCGAAAGGATCATTCATACCAGGATCTCTCTTCTCAAGCCATCTTTCAGGTCTAAATTCGTCTGGATTCGGGAAGTTCTTTGGATCATGGTGGATACAAGTCATCTGCGAATACACAGAGTAACCTTTTTTGATCAGCAAGTCACCAATTTTCGTGTCTTGCAGTGCTATACGAGGCTGTTGGAACCAAGCAGGTGAATAGCATCTCAGTGCCTCCTTGATAACTGCATCAAGGTACTTCATTTTTGCAAGATGGTCGTATGTGATTTCAGCATCTCCTAGGCATTCTTTGATTTCTTGGCGAAGTTTTTCCTGAACCTCTGGATGCGCTGCAAGGAGATATTCGCACATCACAATCATATTGTGAGTAGTATCAGTTCCTGCATTAAGGAATGTATATACTTGAGCCAGTATATCACTATCCTTCATTTTCTCATCAAGTAATAACTCGACTAAGTTCTTCGGACGCCCTTGTTGCACACCAGCGCTCTTTTCTTCTAGATATCTCTTCTTCATATTTGCAAATCTTTTCTTGTAGTACTCCTCAATAATTCGTCCTTCTCTATAGTATTGCCGTTCTAAAGCTCCAATTCCGAGTTTAAAGTAACTTGCACCAAAGAGCATATTTATAGGACTAAAAGTCAGTATCGTCATATCGTAGATATTCTTCATGTGTAATCGTATCATTTTGTCAGCCTCTCCTCCTGGAGTAATAGATTCTTCTCCAAAGAAGATTTGCCAGACAACGGAGGCTGTAAAGATCTTGAATTGCTCAGAGATATTTACTGCTGAACGAGGCGAATCCTTACAATGGAGCTTTATCCATTCTTGGCAAGTTTTGTTTACGACTGGGATGCATCTGTTCATGTATTCAAAGTGGAAAGCTTGTGAGATGACTTTTTTCTGAGACTTCCATCTTTCGCCATCACTCATCAGGAGCCCTTCCATCATGAGTTGATGAAAAAGACCATAGACTCTCGTGTCCTTTGCGAAATTCTTGGTGATCTGAGAGCAGAACTCCTTTACAAGCTCGGTATCGAATAGCTCGATTGATATCGAATCAAAGGCTGTAGTAGCAAGGAATTTCATCTCAGGGTGATCTTTCATTCTTTTTTTCGAGGAGTAGAGGAGATCGTTGTGGAGTTTAAAGTCGCGGTGCCACTCAGAAAACAGACCCATGATTGGATTGTAAATGCAAACTGCTCCTTTCACCTTTTTCAAGCTTTGGAGCATAATGTAGGGTTTTACAAAAAACCGAAAAATAATTCGGAGGAGAAAGAGGATTATGACTGTGAGAAGTATTTTCCAAACGGAAGGGAATTCCATTTTTTATTTTTCTGAGGTATCAAATTATAATTTTTTTGTCGGAATGCGATTTAAGGTAGCTGTTAATTGCATTAAATCAGATGGCTCAGAATAAAATCTCTTTATAAATCATTGGACTTTTTGAGATGCGATATCTTGATTTGCACTTTGATAATTAAAAAAGATAGAAGCTGGGTTCTGCTTGTTAACTACTTTCTTTGTTACTGCAAATGTGAATATTTCTGTATCCTTCAAGCTTGAATATATGCTAATCTTATGAGCACACATGAATAAATATGGAAAAAAATATGAACCAAAATGATAAAACTAGAATCATAAGGTACTGAAAAGTTTTTTGTAACCCAGGGCCTTTATTAACCACTCTTTGGCTACTATGTTGTTTAAGATCAAAGTTTTTCAAAAAAAAGAGACCTTTTGCCTAAGAAGCCGGCTTAATGTAAGCTCAATTAGTTTCATACTCGTAAAAGAAGAAAAAATTACCCTCTAAAGAGGATGAAACTCAGAGTTCGTACTCAAGCCGTCCTTCTTTAAATGTTCAAAAAATAAAAACGTTCACCAAAAACATAAAATAAATATATATATCGCCACCAAACTGATGAATAAAATACTAAAAAATATGTTTCGTATTACACACCCACCGCGCATTACTTTTTTAAGATTTTTTATACCAATTCTTCAAAGTTAACGAAGGTGAAGAGGGAAAAAAGTGGAATTTTAATAATCATATTTAAGCTGGAATACCTACAACGTAGGGCTAGTGAATCAAATCAATCGATAGTAATATACTCGAATCAAAGATGGTCAATTGTATTTAAGTATTGAAGGTGCTGTCTTTCTTGCTTGCCGAGTTGCTTTCCAAGCATATAACCTTCTCTGTCCACGTCATAAGTTTGATAAGCCTCAGTCGGGTTTCTTCCCATTTGTTTCGAAGGGAATCGTTGAGGCTTAAATCTATTCTCTTCAGTATGAGGTTTCCTCACTTCTGAGATAGGAACATTCTTATTGTTGGAAATCCGCACCATCTCAGCAAACACCATCATACGATCAGTCTTTTCTTTCTTCTTCACCCAGTCTTCAGTATAAGTATTCGGGCCTAACCCGCCCCTTCTTACATTCGAGGATTGACTTTGAAGTGCTTTGTAGTCCTTGAGAGTGTAAGGCCGGAATGGCTGCTGCACACTATTGCGAGCGGAATCGAGAGTATTATAGGTTTGATCTTGATAAAATTGGGTTGGCTGCTGGTAATTGAAGCTATCTTCATTGAGATATAACCCACGACTAGGAGCATACTCCTGAAATCTCTGCTGCTGCATGTCCTAATATCGTTAAATGAAACTATTTAGTGGCTGATTTACCATTAAGTGTATTAGTTGTTCTTGCTGGGGGCTCCTATTCGTCAAATCGGTTTGACTCCCGTTGGAATATTGATATTGTTTGTATCTATCAGCATGCATGTTGTTAACCTGGTATCTCATACCAAAATCAACGTGATTTGCATTGGAAAGAATATTTTGCTGAACGATATATTTTTTCGATGAAGAGTTGCTTATTGCAGGTTGCTGAGTGAACTTTGGAGGAAGTTGCAGAGATTGATGCTGAGAAACATCAAAATTCTGCTTCGGCGCCTTCGGAATGACTTCAGGTTTCTTGTTTTTAGTGGTTGGATATGGCGTTTGGTTTTCAAGGCCATTTTTTTTAAGAGCAGGTGATCTCACGTTGGAAAAGCCACGACCGTTCTGATAACCACCGTTTTCATTATTTCTGGTACTTTTTACGCTTTGCTGTGGTGATTTTAGGCCAATCATTTGCTCTGGACTGGTCAGCGAGCGATGAACCTCAAACGCGCTATCGTAGATGCCATCATTGTTGGTTGGGTAGCTTGGTTGATATTGAGGCGTTTTTAAAGATAACTTTTGGAGGTCATCTCTCTGAAGTTCGCTATTTGTTCTATTGCTCAGTTTTGGAGGGCGATCTAATCTTATTGTCAAGGAATCGTAGGGGATGAAAGGTTTACCACCAGATGCGCCTGCATAATCGTTTTTTGGAGTATAGTAATTGATTTGACTTGTGCCTGGGGTCTTATCAATCGGCATCGCTTTCTGAGCTACAATCCCAGTGACTCCCTCTTTGTTCATGAAGGACGTCCGACCGCTGAATCTCTCTAAAAACGACATGGTTGCTCGACTTATATGCGTATATGGTAGTTCTTTAAATTTATGTTAGTAATTAAAGCTCGTAACCAGTGTAGATCGCACACTGTTATCGATTACCTCTGGTTTAATTGGGCTCTTGTGTAAAAATCGTTGCCAATTAAAATCATTTCGCATGAACGAAAAATCTATGTGAGAATAGTGAGAGCTCGATTAGGCTTAATAAATGTCTCACATCTAGCACGAAAAAACTAAGAATGCGATATGAAATAAGTGAAATGATTAGCATAAATCCACCAAATCAAAATATGCCATTATGATGCGTCGGATTAATAGGTTAAATGATGAACAGCTAAGTAATTTTGACTTTCTTTACGATGATAATTGAAAGAGATTACTAAGTCTAATGAAGAAAGTGATTTATATCTTAAAGAGTTTTATTTAGTGTTTGTTTTTGAATTAACCCATGCAGAGGACAGTAGTATCAGTCGATGAGGTAGCAATTCGGTGCTAGCTTAGATATCGTTAATATTTGACTTTTGATGATTTTATAGTTTATTACAAGACCAAGATTTCTCTGCTTGAAAGGAGTGGACTTTGGCTTTCATGACTTTTTGAGCAAAATTGGAAGTAATATTGAATCATGCCTGTATTTACTCTTCAATTCTATCAAACTCCTTGAGCAGAAGCGTCTCTGCGAAGAGAAGAGGAATTAGATGTTAGCATCATGTTGTGACAGACTTTTCACAGAAAATTCCTTAGGAGATAATAACAGCAAGCCTTGTTATTTCTTCCTGGTCACCAGAAGGACACCAACTATCAAGAATAGCTAACATTTCCATCTCAATCAGTCAAAATCATTTCAAATGCTGTATTTTCCTGATATTTTCAAATTGAAAATATTCTCTTAATACGGTCTAAATAAAACAAGACTAATTTTGCTTCTTCCTCAAAATGTCTTGGCAGTCCATGTAATTTTTCAACAACCTTCATATTTCGCTGTGTTAGAGTGGTTCGATGCCTTTCGATAATTCTCCTTTAAAGTTTGATATACCAAAGCTGGAATGCTGACATTTCATTGAAACAAAATTTTCAAGAAATTTAAGAAGTACTACTCTCTTGTCAGACCGAAGTAGTCACGTTTTTTTCGTCTCCAAAGAGTATCCACCAGGGCTAACTCCTTGTTACAATGCAATTAGCGGGTTTGACTGACCTTATCATAGATGATTCTGACTCAACGAATTAGTCAATATTCTAGAGAACATTAGACTCAAGATGCGATAAAAGCAGGTCTCTTTCTTCGAATTAGTCAACACATGGGGGAATCCCTGATGATTAGAACCAAAGTATCTCTGAATTTCTGAGGAGAGATATTGAAAATTAAAATATACTAGGGAAGTAGTTGGAGAAACAATGCAGACTATCACCAAATAACCAACAGCGTTCTACGAACCAGTGATGCATAATATAATGAAGGCGACCTATTTTACCGGTCGAATTAACTAAGGAAGAAATACTTTGAAAAAGCCTGGAAGGAAATTGAGTCTTATTTCGTCAATTTAATTTGAATACATAACATCCAATCGCTCATTATAATATCTAAAAGCCATAAAGCTAGACCTACAAACCCCTTTTTTTTTCTTTTTAACCACATTATAAACTTCTCTCACCTTTCCTTTCGGCAGCTCTGTTGTCCACCAAGTCAAACATTATCAAAAATGTATATTTCTCCTAATAAAAGCGATATTTTTTTCTCATTTGAAAACGTAATAAATTTGCACTTTTACTTATAACTAGATGTGGTCCGCACTCTCTTTGGTTAGTACCCGATTCTACTAGCTAAAATAACCAAAAACTATTGTTTGCTCACAGCAGTTTGTCGTGATTTATATCTGGGTTTTAATTAGAATAACAATTTGAAAAAGATTCGATTATCAAAAAAATATTTTGATGAATTAAAATGTTCCGTGTCATGAGCATTGTTCTCAATCAATTTGGAATAGGTATTAGAATTTATTTAATAAGGCAGTTAATCAAAAAATCTTTATCTTTATGAAAATTATAAAGCGAAATTTATAATCTATTCCAGAATCATTCTTAAAGGCTGGCTGTTTAAAAATTACAAGACTCAAAAAAATTATTTAGAAAATTTAACTTTGCTTTAATTAAATTTGAAAATTCTTCCATCGATACTTTCGAGTCATGCTATCCAAGACATTGAAGATCTTCCAGTTTTATACTCCATGGACTCGTCTTACTTGCACTAAGGAATAGAAGGAGTCTTTTGGGAGCTCGATAACTGGTCCTCTTGCAGTTTTATGGTACCTAAATGAGTCCATCGGAAACTTTTATAAATGATTGGCTCAAGTACTAACGTATTAATTCGTCGAAATATTAGTCAGGACTTCTATCAAATTGGAATTTTAGTTAGTAATAAGCTATTTTTCAGGGTTTTTAAACATGAACCATCAAGTTTGCGCAGCTCAGTTTCTAAAAAGAACACCTCAAAACGAGAGTCAAGGCACACCTACGAAAAAATCTAGCAATTACACCCACATTAGCAACGAAGCGCGAAGGGAGCTCATAACCAGATATGTACAAGGAGAAAAGCTGATTGACGTAAATAGAAATATGTCCATTGTGTAGTAACTCTCGTTCAAACTAGGTTTCAAGGGAATTAAAGATAAACTACTCCTCAGCAAAGTCAATTGTGAAGGTCTACCGAGAGGAAAACCGGTACCGAAAAGTTCCTGTGAGCCAAAGACATCTCTATGTCAAGGGAGCGACGTTTGAAGAACAGCCCTTTGGAGATAAATCAGAGCTGCTGAATCTTCGAGAAAAGCTTATGAAGAGAGCTAAAAAGTGTGCTACGTTGGAATCTCAGGATGACCAAGCGACATCAACACAGGATAGTGAGAGGAATCTTACAATAAGAGAAGCATGGAGTCCTTTAGGAGAACACGAAATTCCGTTAAGTCCAACTAAAATAATAATGCAAGGGACAGCTTCAGATGATAAAAGCCAGAAAACTTGCAAAATCAGGTTTTTATCGAGAGAAACGGCTGTGAGAAAGACAAACTCCGAGCACTTGCAAGCAAAAATGGAGGAATTAAATATAGCATTGAAAGCTATGGAAGATCAGAAACAAGCCACATTTTCCTTCAACAAAAATCCAATTCTCCCTCTGTCCAAGTACTCGTATGATGATTTTCGGGCCCAGAAGCAGCCCATCAACACAATTCTTTCTCAAAATCTTCTCAATTTGAGATTTCCTGAATCTACTTCTTTTGGCCACTTGGATAAATGGCCTTACTTTCTTAATACTGAGCTGTGCCAGCAACAGCCAGCAGTGCTATCTTCGGCTAACTTTCTCAATCCACTTCTTTTATTAAACTTAAGTCAAGTAAATATCCATCCATTAATAACTCTGAATAAGGCCTAGAGTGAGTAGCAATCAAGTTGCTCGTTCTATATAATTTTTTATAGATTTTTCTTATTATTTTTTCATCGTAAAATTATTACTCAAAACTTGAATACAATTGATAAGATAAATACATATGCCATCAATCTAATAATTTCTCTCTTTTGAAAGTAAGAAAGAAATGAATTCAATTTTGTTGGTTGTTAATACTTTCAATTTATTATAGTTCGTTTCGAGGATTATGCAATCTATCAAGCACCTTCCAAAGTTGTCAGTAAGCTCTTGTGTAGAAGATTACTCAATGAGAGGTAATATCAAAAGTTTATTCGGATTCAACTAAAGCATCTTTCAATTTTTTTCAAGTGTATAAATTGCCATCTACATATACAGGGGTATATCTCTATTGAATTCTATCGGAGGGAACCTCATTAAATTGCAGAAATAGAAAACAATCATTAACACCTCGAGTAGAATTTTTAGATTAGAAGTTTTACACATAAACGTATCTCATTCCAAGTTCATGATGCGATAAAGAAGTCCAAGCGACCAGTTTACTGGAGCGAAATCTCCAACAAATTATCATCTGTATGAATTGAATCCCTCGTCTTCCGAAAAAAAAAAAATTACTATCCGAACAGAAAAGGAAGATATATTTTGGAATTAGCACTTTGAATAAAGAGGGTGTTTTCTTTGTTAGGTTGGTTAAATGTTAATTTCGAAATCGAAGAACATGGAAGATTCTATTTGTTTTTGAGCTATGTATGCAAGCGCTGGATTCCATTGGATAACAATGTGCCTCTGGAGGGGGTTTGAATATGAGATTTACCCATATTCTGGCCAAAGAAGAAAGAGACAGCAAAGTTAAAGTTCGGATAAAAAATGTAGTTTCTCAATTTTTTTGAATATTAAAGAATCACCTACTCAAGTAAGTTTCAAGATGCTTCTCCAAAGAAGGAATTGAATTGGACTAACATGTTCGGGACAAACATTTCTCTCTTCGAGGATTGATTGCTACCGATGATGAAGAAATTTTGATTTTTGGTATATTTTAGTGCTATGAGTGCAATATATGTTCCTAGCATCCATCTACCCATCTCGAAAAAAACTGCTTTGAGGATTTGATAAAGCATTGAGGGATAAAAAAAATAATATGTGACTTCCGAAGGATGGTGCTAAATTTTCTTCACTATTGCAGGTCTTCAAAATCAGTCACTTTTCTTGAAGCGATTAACTCTAAAAATCTTCCATTTCTATTCACCGATGAGGGCAAATTCAAGTTCCTTAATTTTGCAGAAATTGCTTAGACTTGTCGGAAATCTTTCGTGGCATCTTATCTTCCAATTTTTTCCATTTCAGGACATCCATATAACCAAATCTCTGTTTGAGCTTCTTCGATCCAATGTGTGTGACCTATATACATTCGAGCTCAGCTCTCAAGTTCATGACTCTAAAGACGCCTAAAATGATGGGTGAACTCTCCTCCAACACTCTCAGCAATTCTGCCAGCATTATTGAAGGAGCAACCTCGCATTAATGCGTTTAAACAGACAATATTCCTCTTCAGGAGTTTTGTCTTAATTCGAGTAAAAAGCTTGAATAAGCAAGATGAATTGAAATATCTATCCAATTCAATATTCTCATTGTTCAGAGATGGTGACAGAACTCGATCGACTGATTCAACAAGCTTTGGGGCATTCTGGATTCAGAGTGTATTTAGACTCTAATTTAAATAGAATAATTTTTGTCGTCTGGCTTTCTGAACAAAAAACTTCCGAGAGTTCAGAAAAAAATTATGCCAAATTTGGTATCAAAACTCATGCACCAACAGGTTTGTAATTACAATTTTCCATTCACGACCTATTCATGACCTGGAAAATAATTTTTGCTTTCTCTGCATAAGACTCAAGCCGTTTATGATTGAGGTATAATGCCGACCTCCCTCGCTAAAAACATTGTAATCCTTTCTCATCTAGCTAGAATTCTGTTTCTCAAACACTTAGTTTATATGGTTCTCGACGTAATGCTGGACTGATCATTGAAGTAAAAATATTCAATATCAAATATTTGAGCTAAAGTTGAACGAATTGTTATAAAAAGTTCAGGCCTGCTACAGGGAGCAGGTCCTTTTGGTCAATAGGATTCAACAATAGAATCTCCACAGTTTCAAATTCACAAAGTTTTAATATCAATTTTACAAATTTAAGCAAACAATGCTAACACATCTGATTTCGAAAATGTTTTAATTAATTTTGTAGAACAGTTCTATGCTTTTTGATATCACTCATTGAAACCAGCCTCCAAAGAAAACTTTTTTCATCACTGTGCCCCCTCGTTGCTCGCTATAGACAAGTAGTTGAATAAGTAGTGATGTATTTAGTGAAGGCTTTGGATTAAATCAAATTTTAAGTTGGTATGAGTAACCCTGAAAGCTTCATTTGTGTGAATCAATCTCTTCTCCATCTTGTGTCGTTCATTGAAGGAAGAGCACAAAATCCATGTGTGACCTCCGCTAATGACGAATCTTTCATCACTGAATTAATTCCTATATAACTCTAATTTGCGCTTTGGCTGTGGTATTTGAACAGAAACCCAGCACTCTCTTACTTAAATATTTTAAGGCATGCGGTATATTTGTACTATTATCAACGTGAAAGGTAAGCATTTCTTTTCAATAGCTTGATATCAAATAACTATAGCTTGAAGAAACGTAAAATCACGGATGAATATTACAAAAACAAATGAATGATAAAGGTAGTGGGATACTCATTTCCGAATTTTAGCATTGTCGCAATAGGTTGAGACCATCTTGATCATTAAAAGTGATCAGCGAAATTAAAATTTCTTGCAGTCTAACTCTATTTGATAAATTAATTTGTTTAAAGAGTTCCTTCGCTGATATTCGATTGAACCGAATTTAGCAACACCTGTTTTTTGCCAAACCCTCCTTGAACCCAACCAAAGTGATCATCCAGCTCATTTCGGAGCACGCTTCATTTCATTCCATAATGATAAAATTTGACGAACACTGAGTAGTGAAATTTCAAAAAACTTGAGGCATGGTTTTTTCACGTGTTCGAAACTATTTAATTACCTTCCAAAAAGTTCCAGTTTTTCCAGGTGTAAATTAAATCATTATAATCGTGTTTAAAGTCATTATAAATAAAAAAATTGCCAGTGCTTTAATTGAGGGCTATTTCAGAAAATCATCAGCTTGAACCGCCGATCACTTCAAAAGCAGCTGAAAATCACCAACTTAGAGAATGCAACCTCTGACCACGCCGTGTACGCGCTTAAGTAATTAGCAACTGTAAGCGAGAGCAAGGTTGGATCTATATAATGGAGGCTATGCTCTTAACTCATTCAAAATTGTTAAAGTTCCGGTTTTAATCCTTTAGTGGAAGTCCGAAACCACTAACTTCTGATCCATTTCGTTCGGAAATTAGTGAGGTTGAACTTTAAAGATAGGGTATAAAAGCTCAAATAGCTTAAGATCTCGCATTTGTGAGAATATGGATGTTTTGAATGGAGGAATGGAGCTGTTAATTTAGAAAAAGCATAGTCTATCAAGAAATGACTCTCATTTGGAAGAAAAAATAAAAGAACCCATTTTGAATTTTCGACAACTCTAATAGCGCGACGTATTTTTTAAAAATTAGGTAAATCAAAGCTAATCGGATACAGCATTTGAGAACTTCAACCGCTTCCCAAGTTAATTTAAGGATTATAAAATGTGAGGGGTATTTGTTGCAAGAAATTTTTTTATGTGCGATAGCAAATTGGGATTCTAATTAAAACCTCCTTTTAGCATTTCTCTTTGTTTTACAAAAGTACCAACGGCATGTAGTCTCTTAGGCCAATTTCTTTGAGAACAGCTTTAATCTAAAGCAACTGCCCCGTGTTAACGCGAAAAGGGCGCAATGATCTCGAAGATCTGCACCAATTGTCCATGTAATTGCTGATAATTTCTCTTTTTACCACAAAATTTACTCAGTTGATATTCAAGAAGCAAAGGATCCTACATCTTAAGGTTATCCCCTTATTGTAGCAAGCTCTTGGAGGGGCGGTGTTTTTGGATTAGAATAAAAGTCCGTCATCACCCGAATTCCATAGAATCATTAAATTCATAATTTCATCAGTGCAAATTGACTGTTCTACTGAGTTAATTAAAAGTATACCCATTATCGATTGATTAACCTTATTACAACATTAAACGAGGTAGTTCACTAATTTCAAATAGCCGCAACTAAAATTTCTGTTAGCTGAATTACTGCACCGAAATTACCGAGTGCGCCTATAAAAGCTTCCACAGCTCAATGATTTAATAATAAGCAACTTTTTAACAATGAACTTCACTAGTCCCAGTTCGACGCTCCAAACTGAAACAGAAGTCCATGTCGCTGACACGGAAAAGAAATCGAATGAGATTAAACTGAAATACCAGCATATTAGTGACGACATCCGAAACCAAGTCGTGACGAGATTTCTGGTCGATGGACACAAACTCATCGATATCTCAAGAGACTTGAAAGTTAATTACTCCTCAGCTAAAACGATCATCAAGGTCTTCCGTGAACAGAAGCGAATCAAAAAGATCCAGCCGAACCAAAGACATATTTACTTGAAAAAAGCTCACATGAGTAGGTCGGACGACGAGGATTACGAACGAGTCGTCAATAACATGAAACTCAAGATTGCGGTCCAGACGTCAGAGGAGTCCGAATTTGAACCTGAAGTCACCAAAAAAACGAAAAAGACAACTGGAGAATCCAACTCAAAGGTGTGTGGTATTCGGTATTTAGACGAACACGCACATTCGACGAACTCCGAAAGCACTCAAACGAAATTGGAGGAGCCAAGCACCCCTGAGTCAAAAGTTGTTGAAGAAATAAAGAAGCCTTCACTTCCCATTCGCCAGAATGCTTCGTTTTTACCTAAGCAATGCTCCCTTGATAGTCTCAAGCCACCAGTTGATCTTTTGGCTCAGTTGGGTCAATATCAAGTGAATTTCTCAAGTCCGCTTCTCTGCAATAGCGGACGACTGAATTTTTGCTTCGGCGGCTTACCCATGAGACAGATGGCGCCGCCTTTAATAAATTTCGGCTTCTCTCCATTTGGAAATCCAAATATTAGGTTATTCAACGGTTATCTGTGAATGAGTTTTCAAGCTTAGAACTAAGTTCTTCTTGATACGTTACATATAGTGAACGAGACAATATCGAAGTCGGTACAATTATCTTCTAAATGTACATGTAAGGAATCTTTAACATTGTAAAATTCATATTTATCATGTTTTTTGCCAAAACAAAATGTTGTTTCCAATTGTTCATTGATAAGTGATTTGCGAGTACTAGTAATCACTGCTATTCGCTTTAACTTTGCAGTGCTTTGGTGACTTTCAGAAGCCTAAAAGTATTTTCTTCGATTTCAAGCTGAGATCGAGAAAGGCAAGCATATAGGATATCAGAGGACTGATTCTGATCTCTAAACTTTTTATTTCACTTTTTTAAAAATTTTGTATCCTTTGAACTCTTTTGTGTTTTCTAAATAGCAGAAATTCCAATAAAAGAGATTATGAATCGAACGGCCGAATACAATGATACAAAAAACATTTCTAAATGTTCTTTTTTCTTTCGAGAACTGATAGCAACGAAGATAGGCAAGCTTCAAGATTGTTTTATCTCTAGCAGAATGGTTATAACTGATGTTGAGAAATTTCGAGCTTTTATTCTCATTTGAGAATTAATCAAAGGGAGATTTCAAAATTTCAGTAATAAATATAGAAAGATTCAAAACAATTTCTTCTTTTTTCTAATTGATCCTTTCAGATATTGGATTGTTATTAATCAATGCTCGTGTCTTACCTGAGGAGAAGAGGTTCTTTGAGCTAGTATCCTTTCTATTCGCATGATACTTCATAATCAAAAATCGCTCTAGCCGAACAATAAAATAACTTTTTAATGAGCTCGGTACGATGAAACTTAAATTAAAGAATCATTCGCTACTGGATTATTGAATGCAATTGCGATGGTTTGTAATACAAAAGGAAAATTAGGGATTCAGAGTCTCATGTTATCAACTCATGGACAAGACTCTCGATAATATTTGATGTTTTTCTTACTTCTGGATGTAATAGTTCTACTTTTAGTCAATTGATTTTACGATCCAAGTACATCGAACGCGTGACTGAATGATTGGTTTAAAAATGGCATAGAAATCACGCATATTCAAATTTCAAAGCTTCCTAGTAATCTTCAAACGATCATAGTGGCGTTTTGTTTGCATTTTTTGGGCTTATTATATTCTAACTCACATTTTGCATCTCTCTCTCTCAGTACGTCTAGACTACATCCTTCGTCGATTCTTACAACTACGATTAATTATGAGTAGAACTTGAATCTTCATATTGGGCCGGCTGATCCTACTTCTAACAATATTTGAAAATTACACTCGTTGGCAGTCTAATGAGTCGTTCTCTTAAGAACAGACCACGGTCAAAGCGAGCTTGGCTGTTAGTAAGGACCAATATTTCGAAATGTCATCCATAGTGACAAATTCATCAAAAGAAATGCGGATTAATGTAAAAACTACTGTTTCTAAAATCCTTCTCGCCTCTAATCAATACTAAAATCTAGCTCACTTCAGCTGATCTTATTGCTGAGTCAAGTGATTCATTTGCTTCTTGAAATTTTATGTTTGAAAGTTGTTTGCCGATGTATTGATTAAACTTTCTGACCTTGAATAGTTCAGTTGATTAGCCCAAGATAAACTTCTAAATAATCAAAATAAATATAGATAATTTGCCAGTGAGCTCAAATTCTCAGATTTCAATTAGTCCCAGCAATTAAGCGTTGCAACGTAGCCAAGCAGCAACTTCGAAGAACCCATCAAACACTGAAGCACAACACAACTGTTGAAAAATTCATATCTACCTCATTTGGAAAACATGTTCTTATATAACTTTTCTTCTTTCTACAAGAGAACACAATTTGGGTTAGTTTTCATCATTAATGTAATAATTTACACAATAACTTGATTTTCTTCGGCAGTCATTTCACTCCTCTATCAAGATAGATGATGACAGTTTCTTTTTACTTTAAATTTTCGTATAAGCTGGGTCCATGGAATCATTTCAGATAATTTCGTAGACATTCGACAATTCGTGAGCTATCTCATTGAAGAAATAAGGGAGATATTTTAGCGGGAAGAGCAAGTAGGGGAAGAACAATTGCTAAGAAAGGAGCAAAAAGCTACATTTCATTTTGAAAAACCAATTAAAATTGGTATAAGTTAACAGTCTTAAATACAACGAATTTATTTGCCTTCCATTGTCCAGCAAGGGTTTTTTCAAATTAAATTAGAATCAAGTTTCCCATAAAAGTAAATAAAAGAGCGACTTCAGAGTTCAACACGATTCTCTAAAGAAGTGTCCATTTATTTGCGCAACTATACCTTTTATCATGTCGACCGAACTCTTCTTAAGTTGATTTCTCTTGCTAGTATTCCATAAAATAAATTCGATATTACCTCTTGTTTTTGTCTGAAAAAGGTGTTTACTTTTACAAGCTGCCATCAATATCTTAGAATTACTCGTACTTGATGGAGTTTTCATGGTCTCTTTCAATTTTCTCCTGTGTATAATGTTTGTATAAGGGCTATTGGATAAAAAATGCTCCTCTTTGCTTGAAAGTTCAAATTGGCTCCAAAAAACAATCGATGCATGGATCAGAAAAGGTTCATTGGAGATTTTTAATTTAATTTCCGAAAGCAGCAGATTCGTATGTCTTTCAATCGATTTTTCAATGACGTCAATTCGTAGCATTCTGCTCAAGTCTCGAGAGATGAGTTTTTTCATAGAATTGAAGGATAACTCATTTAGGCTTTAATAAGGAGATTGCTCTTGTTGTTTAGCAACACTAGTCATCCGTTGTTCTTCTTTATGAATGATGTAAGAAGAAAAAAGAGACAGCACGTTAGACTGTCAAATATTTCGTTTAGCCATGGTTATTAGGGCTTTTTGATAGGTAGACTATTCTGCGAGGCCACTCAGGTCAGCCTTAAGCTCATTTTATGAAGAGTTACATCATGCGCTTTTATACAATTAGTCTTGAAATTTTCCGTAAAACTCTCTCATTTGGCATTTGATTTTATAAAGAGGCTACTCTAATCGGGCCTGCAGATCATTATATATGACAATAGGCAAGGAAATCAAACTGTGAGTTAATGAGACTATATCACGCCTAGCTTTTTCTGACTCTTACGAAAGAAAAGACAGAATCTAATTCCTCAGTAATACTTCTCTCCGAAAAAGAGTTGGAGTTATGTCCCACGCTAGCTTTCAGTTTGCTTGCATTACAATTGTAGAGGCGAGCGCTTCAAAATCTGAAAAAGATTGTAGGCATTTTTTCGCGTATTTTTCTTCGAGTGAATTACTTACCAAAATAATCATACCAGTGCGGTGCTGCTCCTAATGTTCTGGCAAATAGGTTGGTCAACCCGATTTGAATATTCGATCAATTCCATAGAATAATATAAAATTTTATGGTTTTTCTCATGGCTCCAATTTTGAGTTAGATTCAAATCCGATAGATTCCAGAGCGCTGGTAATAAAACTTTACCAAAAAATATCAGTGTTTTAAATAAAAACTGGCCTCTGAGGCCGACTTGGTTTGAAGAAGAACATAATAGGTGAGGTCTCCTAATGGCGTTTGACCACTCGAAATCTCGCTTCCAAAGGTCATGCCTACAACAATAACCAGGAAAAGAACTAATATTTTTCTCCTGATTCCTTAGCATTTAGAAAACAGCATTTTTTACTTCTATTGCATACGAAATGCCTCAAATCGTCACGTTGGCGGTTGGTTTAAAGGAAACATCGAGAATTATCATACCACTACAGATCACTTAACAAGATTAAGTTTCCTTGGTAAACTGAACTACCGGTATATGAGCAGAAAGAGTGGACAGGAGCATGCTTTAAGCAGCTTAAGTTTTCCGAGAAAAAGACTAGCGTTCATAAAAAGCAGCTGCTTGTTGTTAGGTGTGTTTGGCATCTTGTCCAAATAAGAGAGTACTTATCAAAGACTGCGTGTATTTCGGCAATCATTCCCTTAGAAAATAATCCATAAGTTCAGCAGCCTGAGAACTATCAGCAAAAGAAGTTAAGTATCATATCCTGTCCGTATTGAACGGAATTAATCCTTATTTGAATAGAACAGGAGTCTCCTCAAAAGTTTGCTGCAAGCTGTTCTTTGTATATTAACACTATTCTAAGAAAATGAAAGACAATAGGAAATGCAGGCCTTTTAACTACTTTATTAGATAGGCGATAAAACTTTCAAAAACGAGATATGCTAATTTAGCATGTCATGCTGCTGCGAATTTTAAATATAAACTAAATTTTTTTAGAAGCGTCTTCTCATGCTTTCCAAATTTGAAATCATCAAAAATCATCAGTGCACATTTATTAATTTTAACAAGTTAATCTAATTGGCACTCATTCCTTCGTTAAATTTCTTACGTGCATTTGACAATGAATTTACTTACGAAAAATGCAATTTTAAAAAAGAGTAGTAAATTTTACTGTAGAAATGATTTAATTCACTGAAGAAAATTAGCGATAACCGACTATAAATGCCTCAAGCTAGTGAGACATATATATATTTATTGATAATAAGGTTATTACAAATGAATTCGACAAGCCTCCCTAGCTCAATTGTTCAAATCACCTCAGAAATCCAACGTGTTGACGTTGAAAAGAAAGTCATCGAAGTCAAACTCAAATACCAGCACATTAGCAATGAAATCAGAAGTCTCATCGTGACTAGATTTTTAGTCGAAGGACACAAACTCATCGATATCTCGAGGGAACTAGGAGTCAATTACTCCTCAGCAAAGACCATCATAAAGGTGTTCCGCGAACAAAAACGAATTAAAAAGATCCAACCAAGTCAAAGACACGTCTATTCGAAAAGAGAACTCTCGGATTGTACTAACGATGGAGACTATCATAGAGTCCTGAAAGACATGCAAGGCAAGCTCGAAGGCGTAAAGGTAGAAGAGTCTGAATTCGAACCTCAAGTTGGGAAAAAAGTCAAGAAGATTGAGAAGACGACCGTTCAAAAAGTGTGCGGTATTCGATATCTCGATGAGGGTGCCCCATCTACGACTTCTGAAAGCACTCAAGTCAAAATGGAAGATGAGATGAAAATGACCGAGGAGCCAAAAAAACTTCTTTCTAACACCTCCAAGCAATGGCAAAAGTTCACTGTTGCTCCAACGCAGAGTGCTTTTGGAGCTTTCCCACAGTTTTATAACTTTGGACAAAACTATGCTAGTCCTGTAATCCCAAATAATGGATTTCAGAATCTTTATTTTGGAAATTATCCAATGGTGATGGCGCCACAGCCGTTATTCAACTTCGGCTTGCCTTCTTTCGGAGATATGAGATTGGGGATGCTCAATGGGTATTTCTAATTGGAATTAGGTATATCTAACTTGGGTTAGATATTTCTTAACCTTGTTGTTAATTCAATATTGGTACAAGTAATTATTCCTTATATCTTTCATCGTATACATATCCTTTCTTTCTTTCAATAACCGATCGTTTATTAGAAGAAAAATGAATTCTCGAGTTTTTAGGCTTAGGTTGAGCATTAGAAGTATGAACCGTCATAATTTTATTAGAAATCTCAGAGTAGTTGAAGAAATCACCATGAAATTAGAATTTGTTGATACAAACTCAGATAGTGTGATTCTCTACAGAGGGTAGGTATGAAATTTTTATTGTTTTTTATACAGGAAACAAATTCTCTTTGTTCATCCTTTTTAGAGTCTGAAATCAATGCTTCGAATTTGATCATTTTAATTTCAGAGTATTATTTTTATTGAAGTTTTCTATCTAAATTTCATGGTGTTGTACTTTGCAACAGCAATTTCAATTCACTTATTCCATCGTTGATTACTAATTCAATTGAGGCACGTATATATCCTTTCAATAAACAGCAGGTATTTGAAATGCGAGGATTCAACAATTAACAGACGTGATATTCGTCGTTCAAAGTAAAAATCACGACCAAAATGAGGTTCTTCAATTCCTCTGCTTAAGAATCCTCATTGCCGCTCATACAATGTCTTTATCGAAGAAAAAATTTATTCTATGTGCGAATTCTTAGCCGTCTCATTTCCCGTGATGTTATGAGAAAATATAGAATATACAAAAAGGAGTCACTTAATAATCATCTATTAAATTGTTTCTCCGAAGCACTTTCAAAAGAAAAATGCAGGAACGAGCGCCTTTTCTCTTTCTCTCTCTATAAGGATTTCTATTTGGACAAAGCCACTATCTCTAAAATTCAATGCTCATTATAGAAACCTTTCACCATTCTTTGTTGAGACACCACAATGGCGTCACAACTTTGGTTGATGAACTCTTGTTAATTGGCTGAATTAGACTTAAAACGCAAAATGTTTTAAGTCATGGATATATATTCTTCTTTTTGCTTCGGACAGTTTCAGATTTCTATCAAGCAGCTCGATTTCCTTATTCTGAAAGACGGAAAGGCAAAAACTATCAAATAACGTAACTCTTTCAAACAGCAATTAATTATGGCTTCCTAGCATCTCAAAATTCCAGCCTACAAACGAGATGCTAATTTGTGAGCGCATGTTCGTCAGTTCCGAATTAAGTATATTGTTAATAAAATAAAAGACCAAAAACCTTGACAACTGTGTCTATTCAGCTGGACTCGTAAAATGATTCATCAATTAATTTTACAGTGGATTAAATGAAATCCGCTTTCTCTGTAATTTCAAAAAAGGATTTATCCGAATAATGATTTGAGAAAGAGATATTGTCTTTCATATTTACATTGCATTCCTCTACTCGCGTTATTCCTAAAAAGCCAGAGTCAGGTTCATTAGTTTTTATTTTTTCCATTGGTAAAAGTGCTTCAAGAACAAAAAAACAACGGTTTAACGCCACTAGAATGTAAGCAAAATTAAGCGAGAGTCAAGTAGCAACGATATTCACCAACAACACTGCAACTCCAATTTTACTAACTTGCGACCGAATTCTGGAATCATTCAATGATCGTCTTCCTCTTGCTTCAATAACTATAGGGGCTGCTATATACATAGAGTACTGTAAGCTAGAGTCATAGAAGAGCAATGAAAGTGTTGAAAATTTTGTGTAATGGGACTACGCTAATTCGAAATTCTATTAAAGTGCTTAAATCGCGTTCTCTTTTAGGAATCAAGTCAAACAGATATCTTCAGGGTGTATTTATGATTTAAAAATTTAAATTAAAGTAACGTCCTGATTTGAGATGCCCTCCGAAGAGAATATCATCAATTCTGAACCCAGCCCTGCTCTCTGGAAATACCTTGGTCTACTTTAACCTAATCCTTGCGCTCCAAGATGATGCTTGGAGTGCAATCTCTCTCTAACGGCAATATTTGAAAGATTTGAACGATCCATGAGCTAATCCATAAAACCAGGTTATGTCCACGTTTTAAGGATCCTTGAAAAAGAAATATTTAATTATCTGAGTTTAGATGACGATCAAACAATAGATAAAGTGAAAATCCCCATTTTAACTTTCTGCAGTTTTAGAAATTCTTTAAATAGCGAATCCCAACGCAAACAGATTTTACGAAAATCTTTAAGCCAAGTAAATATTCTCAATTCGATTGGTTTCAAAATTTGTCTAAATATTCGCCAGTTTCGATAACTTAAATGACTGTTTGATTGGTTTTCAATCAACGAATTTAACCGACGAAAAGCCGGAAGAATTTGAAAAGTAAGACCAGTGAGCAAAATTTGCGATGCTTTTATCGAACACGGCAGCGTCTTAGAAAAGCTGCTTAATAATTTTCATAAAATGAATTTATCAAAATCACTAAATTCGACCAGTCCTAAAGATCATTTTGGTATGGAAAAACACACAAGCGATCTAAAACTCAAGTATCAACACATCAGTGACGAAGCCAGGCACCAAATCGTCACACGGTTTTTCGTAGAAAAACACAAACTCATAGATGTAACTCCATTCTACATTATTATCATCATCTCTCAACTCACTATTAATTAGATTTCGAGGGAATTGGGGGTGAATTACTCCTCGGCGAAAACCATTATCAAAGTGTTCAAAGAACAGAAGAGAATTAAAAAAATCCAACCAAACCAAAGGCATTTGATGAAAGAGAGATTGAATGGTCCAGAGGATGAAGATTATAAAATAGTTATGAAGAACCTAAAGATGGAGAGTGGGGCCAAAAGCTTAGGAAAGTCTATTTTTGAACCCAAAGTTGAGAAAAAATTGAAACAAACAGAAGGGGAGGACCACGGAAAGGTATGTCGCATTAGACATTTAGACAAGGGTCTCCCTTTAACTCCATCAGAGAGTACCCAAACAAAGTTAGAAGAGCCATGTATTCCTATGATCAAACAAGCTCAGACTGAAAAGACCTGCTTTTTTTCAAGTTCTCAAAATTGCTGTAATCCTCATCCACCTGTTTTTCCCGAAGAAGGTCTGCGAAACGATTTCGAGACTTCTTTCGGACCTTTGTGCCAGCCGCTATATAAAAACTATCCTGTGCTCGCAGGTCCTATGATTAGCAATAACATATTTCAAAATTTCCATTTCTGGACTCTCCCACTAAGGGAAATACCGCCACCAGCGCTTTTCAACTTCGCCCTCCCCTCGCTAGGTAGTTTGGGCATCGGAACGTTCAATAGAAATTTTTAAATTCATTTTGTAAAAACCGCTTCTTGTTAATGTAGAGTGATGTCTTATATCTTTTTTTCCTAGTACAAATATAGACTTGATTCTGTACGTTAAATCAATGGACCTCTCTTCGAAGATCTGTGCCATATTTATTGAATTAACTCGGAAAATTCATTTTTTATTGGAAATCATATGACATTCACTGATTTCACTGAATTCAGATATCGAAAAAAATATAAAATTCTATACTAATCAAGGCTTCAACGATACTTCAATGGGTGCTTTCAACGTGTTTATGCTTGTATGGAAAGACGAAACCAAGATGATTTCCTCATCCAAACCTACAAGACAGTGTTAATATTGAAGACGACTATAAAAACAACTTCATTCGTGATAACTCCTGATTCTGCTAGTCAAAGGAAACGGACTATAGTAGAAGAGATTATGCAAATTAGATGTAGTTCCCATCTCTGTTTAGAGCATAAAATTCTCATCACTCAATTATCTCGGAAGGTATGGCAAAACTTGAATATTGCCAATACTTGTATCATGCGTGTCCAGTCTAACTTTGGATAGATAAGAAGGTTCCATGATTTCGAAAATGTGGGTTTTTGGGTCATTGTTGTATTCATTTTGGAATTTTAATTGCAATTTAAGCTTTCAGATTTCAGTCAGGAACACTTGCACTTCACGTCAGGCATATTTCTATCATCCATATTGAAAAGCTCCACGGAATACATTAGATATACTCACAAATCATACCTTTTAGACAATAAACCAGAGATTAATAGGGTTGATTCTCATAGACACCTTCTTCTGGAGACGACTTTAATTATTTAATATACCAAAAGATAACTCAATCGTCACGTACAAATATGTTGTATTTCACCCTCGAAGCCTTTGCATGTTTATGCATTTTACTGCACTTATATTTTGAGTTCTCCCTAATTTTAGTAGTTCTCAATTCATCTCAGAATCTTTATTTCTTAAGTGAAAAAACCACTCCAAAGCTCATCAAAGGGTTTCAAATCAAGCATAATCAAGTCGCTTACATTATCCGTTGAGCAAATTTTTTCAAGAGCTCAAGGCAGGACTGCATTCTCTCTTTGTTTCTTCCTGAGAATGCGGACAGCACGGCTACTTCACTATCAATAGTACGTTTCAATGATTACGGTTGCGACGAAATATGGAGATCCTCTAGACCCATGCAGTGAAATATTTACCGAGCGAAACCCAGCAGCGTAGTATTTTAAGTGAGAGATTCATGAGAAGGGCTGTTTCTTAACAAGTTATAGAGGGCAGCTCTAAGCTATTTCCTTCTGACTCGGATCCATTGACGTTTGGGAGGAATTATACGCTTGGCTCTCGCTTTTGCTGAAATACCCGTTTTAGATTTTTTAATTTTGTTATCAATTGAGGAATCTTTTTCGGAACCGAGAGAGCTTCTTATGGAATAAATTAATTTCACATCTACTTCTCCACTGCTGTTGTCAGTTTTGTCTAAATTTTCTTTAGAGAGTTTCAGAGTGCACGAGTGATTCGCAATTGCTTGTAGATTCATATACGATCAATGAAAAAAAGACATTATTGGCAATATTGAGTTCTCAGCTATACAGACTTTGGGGCAATATAAACTCGAGAGGATTCAATATTTTGTTGCTAGGAGAGCCTGGTTTGAACTGGATAAGTCATAAGTTCAAAATTTGAGGTACGAAGTCTCAACTTACAAGCAAAAATTTGTGTACGCCTTCAAAGCTGACATATTTGTCCCTTATTACAACTAAACTAAGTTTTAAAAGCAATTGAGAAGTGGCCTGCTTTATGTATTTCCTATTTTTCCTACTTTTCCTGCTTTTTCAAGCCCATTTAGTGGCGCTATTAAAATAGTTGGAAATCTGAAGCAAACTTTTTTACCAAAGTTTAATTAAAAAATTCTATTTAAAAAGTGCATTTTCGATCAAAGAAGTATTTAAGAAGATTGTTCTCTGAGAAAAAATTCCATTTATTCCATAACGTAAATGCTAATTCTTTAATTTCTATTTCGTATGAGTACTTGCTAAGGTGATTGAAACAAGTAAGTGATGTGGTAGTTGAAGTCTTTCATTTGGAGCTTCACAAAATAGAAGCTTAAAGAAATTTTCTTGCTCTTCGAGTTATGTACTCAGTTAATTAAAATCAAAAAGTTCTAAAAGTAATTGGTTCCAATTATCACGATTATTAAAAAATAGTTCTATGGCAGAAAAAATATCAGAAATTATGAATTTCAAAAAAAGCAACAGTACTTTATGAGAACGAATCCAAGCCATGCGCACGAAATGCATCAAGTCCCTCCAAAAGGAACAACTGAGTTTTCAATACAGCGGTTTTATTTTATGCAAAGCGTGCCTTGGTGCCTAAAGTTCAGTGCTCCTCACTCTTTATTGAAATAATATCTCTTCAGAGGATCTATGAAAAAATTGAAAAGGTTGCTTTGAAATATGTGGTTTCATTTCACTAAGAGTCAAGTAAAATGATTCAATAATCAATGAGAGTCCTTCATCTCTCCAATTTTGCGTTTTCATTGCATTGATATTCTTCGTTTAGAATAGGGGCTGCTATCAGCCCCTCAATAATTTGCGCTCTAACTCAGCTTATTGTGTGTCTGGAGACAACTTCAACTAACCATTAAACTAAATTCACTGGAAGTTGGAAATTTAAATCAGGTGCGAGGAGAAAATCTATAAAGCGAGCAACCTATAGGTTCTTTTGCCAGGGACTCATAATCGCTAGTATCACATTATCTGAGCTTAAGCAGTCATGGAAAAATGAAAATTAGTGCGCGCGGTGTATTTCGAAGTTAATTTTGGAATTAATAAATCGAATTGATAATATCAAACGTTGTATTTCTATAGTACTCTCATCGAAATGCCTCTTTGAGGTCTGCAAAAAAACCCATTCATATCAAATCTCGAAACGCAGGTTCAAAAACAAATGAACGAGGCAACATTTCAATAACTTCCTGATAGAGAGCGAGTGGAGAATTCTGGAAGGTCAAAGAAGAAAATTTCAAATCAGAACCCAGCCTAACTTTCTATCAAAAAGTATCAATATCAATAAAGAGTATTTTTAGAACAATCAGTTTTAGAAATGGCGGAGAAAACTTTATAAAATTATTACGCTTGTGAAGATTTCTGGGCTACACTGAAAAAAAAAACTGCCGACTCGCGAATTGTTCTTATCCATCAGTGAGAATTTAGTATATTACAGAATTCAAAAGAAATTAATTTCATTGTTAATAGATTAATTTGATGCACAAATTTTAGTTGGGGTACATTAACTAGCAAATTGCTGTTAAAAACTCGTTGGTATGTCACTGCATCGAAATCGAGAGAAGCGTCTATAAATGCTTTCATGAGTACAGAAATTTTAAAAATAATTTTAGTAAAATGAATTTATGCAATTCGCACACTCCGACCGAGCAATCCGAAAATCAGCAAACAATTGGCATGGAAAAGAAAACAAGAGACTTCAAGCTTAAGTACCAGCATATCAGTGACGAGGTTAGGAACCAAATTGTCACACGATTCTTAGTTGATGGGCATAAACTGATAGATGTAAGTAAAACCTTCCGTCAGCCACTCTAAACTAACTTTCCAATAGATATCGAGGGAATTAGATGTGAATTACTCCTCAGCGAAAACCATTATCAAAGTCTTTCGAGAACAGAAACGAATTAAAAAGATCCAACCAACTCAAAGACGCATTTACATGAAGTTTGACCTAAACTCAAACCATGTTGATTATGAAAGACTTGTGTCAAAGATGAAATGCAAACTTGAGTCGAACGAGGTGGAAGAATTGGAATTTGGACCTGCAGTCAGAAAGAAATTGAAAAAGGCCGAAGCCGAGTTTGACTCCAAAGTATGCCGCATTCGGAATTTAACTGAAAGTGCTCCTTCAACAACCTCTGAAAGCACTCAATCGAAATTAGAAGACCTTAATCAATCAAGCCCGAAAGAGTCTGAGGATACAAGCGAGTATTCTCTGTTCAAGCATCAAAGTCACATAAACGCTCTGATTTTTCCACAAATAGGGCTCCAAGAGCCCCTTAAGCATGCTCTTGAGCCTCTACCACAGCTATCGAACTATCAAGTCAACTTAGCGGGTCCGACGTTGAATAGTAATGTATTTCAGGGTCTTTTTTTCGGAAATTTGCCAATGAGAACACACTTACCGATATCTCAGTTCAATTTAGGTTTTCCTTTGTTGTCTGAGATGCAACTTGCTTTGTTGAACGGATATTTTTAAGAGAACAACGATAAAATTTACCAAAGATCCTCTTTGGCTGAGAACGCAGCGATTCTTAGAATGACTCATATTATATTGGCACTTAAATTTTTGATGTTAATATTTTTATTAATTGCATATCTCTATGAATTCAGTTGATTTTATTTATTTTCAAAATCAACATAACAATCGTCTATGAACCCAAAACCAAAGCTAATTTAGGGGCCTAACGGACAAGATTATGAGTTAATCCTCCTTAGTTGAAGGAAAACTATTCAGATTTGATTCGCTTAGCCTTTGTTGTTGAAATAGAATAGTTTTGCTCAGTTCAAAGAGATTTTGAATTATATTGCTACGTTCTCCACAAGGCTTACGAATAGGACCGACCCAACACATGGAGAACATGCATCCATATCTTATGAACCGCTTATAATTTTCAAAAGAAATATTTCAGTTAGATAGCTTGATGCAGAGTAAATAATGAACTTCTTCCAACACTCCGATGAAATCGAGCGATTCCAGACAATTTAGAAAGCTGCGGGAATTTGAAAGCTCTTCCCATATTGATGCATGCAATTAACATGCTTAACTAACAGTATAGTTTTCGAAAAAACGAACTCCAACAAATAATAGATTAATTTGGAACGGAGATTTTAGTATGGGTACATGAAAACTTAAAAATTGTCGCTAAAATTCGTTCTCCATCTCGCTCAGAGAAATTACTGGGAAATGATATCCATGGACCAGGAGTTCAATAATAATTAAAGTAGGACGGATCAAACTCTCAAATCATTCTAACTGATCCTGAATAAGACTATGTATCTAGTACGGAAAATAGAACAAACGAAATCAAAAAGGAAAGTACTACCACGTTAGTAATAGAACCAGGAATCAAATTGCAACATAATTCTTAGTTGAGTGATAGAAACTTAGAGAATAATTCAACTCTTCCTCATTATTTCCCCAAAACACATTTAATCAAATCAAAGGCATAGCTATATGAAGAGGCCAGACTAAGAAATAAGGAAAATATACTCAGTAGTTAGCCTAAATGTCTTCATCTTTCATTTGGAGGTGGTAGAGTAAACTTTTCTACATTGATAGAATAATAATGTTTACTCTGAAAGCATACATAGAGCTATGAAGCATCTGTATCAACGGAAAATCTAATGAAACACAAAAATACTCATCAATAAGCTGATTTTGCCTGAATTCTTTAAGTGTTTTATAGAGCTCAACGCTATTACTTTGCTGTAACTTCCTCTCTCGTGTTAATTTGTGGTAATCTTATTTCGAAAACTGATATTACTTCCACAGTAACTTACACCTCGACATGTTGCTGCATTTCTGTGTGTGTGTGCTTTTAATATTTGTATATTAGTGACAATTTTCTCTTGTTAAAAAATAATATCGCCATTGGAGTCAGGAGATGCAATGTGTTTCAATTTTTCATTTAGTAAATTGCCTTCATCGCTGGACCAAGGCCACGTCGCCCCAGTTTTAAACAGAACTGATTCCAAAGGAGCGGAAATTGGTACAGAAGTAATGCATTCGGGTGCAAACAAAATTTTCTGAAATTTTCCATTTGTTTTGATTTCAGTTAGCATTGAAAGTTGATGCTGAAGTAGCTGTGCCTCGTGCTTTAGAGACTGTAGACTCTCTACTCTATGAAATCAATAAAAAAATAAAATAAAATCTATAATTCATGTCACACAAATCGGCAATCACTAGTTCGCTTATCGGCGCTATTTATCAAATAAAAATTCCGAATCTCACGGGAGCAAGAGTTACCAATTCAAGAAAGCTCCAGTACTTTAATTAAAGATGCCTTCTGAGATTTTCCTAAGACAGCTGAACCATCTGAAAGGAAAATAAAAATCTTTATGGACACGCAGAATTATAGTTCCTTTTCGACTTAGATAGATCTATTCCTGTTTGTTTTATCACTGCTGCTAATTCTATTAAGAAATAAAAATGCGGTAAAAAGGACATGAATGAAACCTTGTTATCATGATTTACTTATCTAAGAGGCCAATGCATTATATTTTAAGCAACTGGAATAGATTTATGCGAAATAAACTCACTATATTCACTCGCAAAGAACAGTTATCACCATGGAATTGCGTTCACCACGATCAGCAAAGCGAAAAATTTGAATTCAACAAGCATTCCGAGCCGGAACCTATTGCCTTTCAAATATCAAAATTCAAAAAATAAATTGAGAAGTGGTTCTCGCTTTCTAGAGGCAGGCCTTTAGGTTAATGGAATTCCATAGAGGAAATACGGATGGGTCATTGTTTCAATTATTAAGCAACCAATCATAATTTAGGAACAATGAGGATTTTAGTCGCATGGATTTTAGGAGCTGTCGCTTTTCTTAACTGTACTGAGGCACTGCTAAAAAGTGATTTATCCTGAAGGTACTCCTAACGTCGATAAACTGCAATTAGCACGTGTTTCCATCAGTTTAAGTTAATTGTTTAATTTATCTAACAGAAATTAACTTCATCACTAATAATTTATTTTAGTGCACAAATTTAACCAGCAAATATTAGCTGAATGGTTGCTGCAAAAAAATTGTCAATCCGGGCACTGCAGGGAAATTAGTGGAATTGTCTATAAATTCTTCCCGATGAACAAAATTTTCATAATAATTTTGAAAAATGAATATATCACATATGCAAAACTCAATTGCCTCAATCGACTTTAAAGAGCAATCAGTTGATATCGGAAAGAGAATAAAAGAACTCAAACTCAAGTACAAGCACATTAGCAACGAAGTTAGGAATCAAATTGTTACAAGATTTTTGGTCGATGGAGACAAACTAATAGATGTAAGTTGAAATCTCTCATTTTCATCTCTAAACTCACCTTTCAATAGATTTCAAGAGAGTTAGGAGTGAATTATTCCTCTGCTAAAACAATTATAAAAGTATTTCGAGAGCAAAAACGAATCATAAAGATTCAACCAAACCAAAGACATACTTATAAGATGCAGGATTTATTTTCGAAGACAAACGAGGGAGACTACGAAAGAGTCATGAAGAATATGAAAGAGAAATTCGAATCTGCAAAGTTAGAGGAAGTCGAATCCGAGCCTCAAGTTGTCAAAAAAGTGAGAAAAATGGATGAGGAGACCGCAATAACGTGTCGTGTTTGGGGTTTAGTCGAGTGTGCACCGTCACCCACTCCAGAGCACATGCAGACAAAATCAGAAGAATTAAGTAATCCTGGCTCAAAAGAGACTAAAGACACTAACGGATTTTCCCCGTCCAAGCCCCAAGATCACATCGATGAACCCTTTCGGTTTAAGCAAGTGCTTCAAGAGTACCCCAAACCCTCTTTCGGTCCGTTGTTTCAGTTTTATAACCCTGCGAGCCCAATGATGAATAATTATGGAAATCAAATTTATTCTTTTGAAAATATACCAAGGAGTCCACTACTTCAATCTTCTATCTTCAATTTGAGTCTCCCTTTTTTCCCGGGTGGGAGATTATCAATGTCGAATGGGGTATTTTTGAACCTATTTAGATAAGTTTTTCCACATGTCCAGAGATCACGTTAAGTTTTTTGTTTAAAAACATTAATTGTATGTATCTTTCTATTCTGGCGGATACCCATAATCCTTTGACCTTTTGGAAGAGATTAATATACTGCAGTAGCAAACAATTTTTGATTGCTTATTAAATTTGTGAATTTACTGATAAATCCGACTAAATAAAACTTTCAAAGAAGATAATAAACTATCTTGCTTTACACTTTCGCGTCTATAGCTTTAAACAAAAAAGAAGAGCCTGATCCTTAGAGGGCGAGAATTAATCCGATTGAGCAATTAATTTCGAGCTGTTGATTCAATTTATGTGATTATGAGACAAATGTCAAATCTCAACTCCATAAAATATAAATACAATTTCTAGATGCAGGAAATTCATTGGAACTCTGTTTTTATAGCAATAAAACCATTTTCTGCTTTGATTTTGAGAAGCAGTACATCGAAATAAGTTAGATACTTATTTGTGTTTTCTCGTTGTAGAACTTTGACTTTATGGTGCAAGCCGAATTACAAGACAATTTGTAGTAATAGTGGTTAGTTTGTCTGGTAAGAACTTGTTTCATGCGTTACAGCAAATTCTTAGTAAATTGATCGAGAATTGACAACGTAACTAGCGGATAGCTCGGATAATTTGGTTGGTCTCAAAAGCAGAATCTAATGCCTTCGTTAATGATCATGAAGTATTTTTTCAAAAAGTTTCCATATAGTCAATTTTCATAGCCATGGCTAAGTATTTTCATCTGCATGCTTCCTCTTTGCTTTCTTTTTGCCTACTTATCTACCTCCACCAAGGTAGAAGTGATCTTGTTTATCCTATTTTCACCACCTTTGAAAACCTAGGAGATGGTTTTGCACTTTCCACTGATTTTATTGAATAACCTATAGACAATGACTGCATCATCTTTTTCATGTTTGCTTGAATGTACTAAATGTAAGGAATTTCCATCTAATTTGGCTTCGAATACATTTCCAGTAAGTTGACATATCAAAACCTGAATATATATGGGTGAAAAAAGCCTTTCTTCATCGATTCTTGACATCATCTCTCTTTATCTTCTTATCATATCTTTTTTTGCATCATCCAATGAGTTTTGCTTCATTAGCAAGTCATAATTGACTGCAGAAACATCAGAATAAATTTCAAAGTCCTTTCAATATTCCAAATGCTATCCATTTCTCGTTTCTTGCTGCAATGTGAGCCATATATACTCTTGGATATTGGATATGCTCCAATCAATTCTTGTTTGGGTTTAAAGGAAGTTCGGAAGCTGTGAAGGTTAATGCTTCGTTGCTCCTTGCGATGAGTTTGAAAACAATTGCCCTAGGTTGTAAAGATGTTTTGAACTGAGATTCTCTTCTTTTTCACAGGACTGAATCTATTTCAATTTGTACTTTTCTAAAGTTGCACAATAAAATCAGAAATTTGAACATACCCTCTTATTCTTCTTTAAAAAAAAAAAAGTTGAATATACCCAATTCATCAACCCAACCCCACATACACTTTGCATGATTTCGCTCTTAAACTTTGATTCCTCATGCAAGCTTCAATTCTACCAACCGATCAATCAATCATGATCATCTCTTTTTCATCTTTCAAGCATTAAATAACTTGGTTCTTAACACTCACTTTGTCTTGTACTGCAAAGACCTTTAGCTTAGTTCACTTGAAATCAGAAAAAAATCTGTAAATACATATATGAAAGAAAAGATGATGCTTTCCCAAAAAAGTTTCTTCAAGCTTCAGACGTTAGCTTATATCCCGCTACATAGTACTACCCTCCCGCCTCTGTATACTAATTGAGTTGATGAGTTGTTCTCATTTATACAACGCTGTTCGTTATCCTATGCAATAAAATTATTAGTACTTTCCGCAGTAAAATTATTTGAGAAAGGACTTTTGCAAGCGTTACCATGAACTATAAATGTCCTAACTTACAGCTCTATAAAGACTCATGCGCACTTGAGAACAAATCACCAATCCATTCCATTACTACTGGGTACGGAGCCTCCACATTCCATCCTTTTGCTAACTATGGCATATTTTTGTTTTATCAAAGAATAACCGATACAGAACTGGTACTAAAATTGGATTCAGTCCCTCCCTCTGAGGTCAAAACTCTCAAAAATCTATTCTTAAACGGCGAATTCTCCCACATCGATATGGTCAGCACAGAAATGAATTCATCAGATTTTCCTAAAGCAAGAAGCACGCTTTCTACTACCAATAGCTCACGCAAGAATAGTGGGAAATGGTCCGGTACAAATACTCCCACAAGTATATCCTTCTTAGCGATTTATTTCATTGCGAATAGGACAAGGGCAGTCGCCAAAGCAAAAAAACGTTGAGAGACCGAAGGTTACAAAAGATCCCAAAGCTATGCAAGAACTATTTAAGTAACATAATATGATACGATAGTTATTAACCTCTGCAACAAGATTGCTTGGAAGTCATATTGGAGACGAGAATCGCAGGATAAGAAGTTTGAAGGTAGAAGGAATTAAATTCACAAAAGAACTGCTTTCAATCTTTGGAAATGTATGGCTAGTCACAGAGCTTTCTCTTATTTTAACAATGTGCAGGCTCTGAAAGAAGCAAAATCGCTTAAAGAACTGAGCATAACTGGATGCAAACTAAAAACGTCTGGTAAAATTGAACATTTTTTTGGGATAGTGACTTGATTTGCAAAAATGACAGAATTGGAGCAAATTTATGGCAGTATTGCGGCAAATAACGAAATTAACGTGCTTGATCTCTCACATAATCAGCTGGATGACAGTGCGAGTGCATTGATTGCCAAAATAGTGGGCTCTCATGGCAGATTACGAGACGAGATAATGTGGGTGCATTCAATTCGAGGAGAAAAACCTGAGGAAGACCCTGAGCTAAAAGGTTTTTTGTTAAAATGATCATTTCCAGAGTGATAACCCTTGCAAATACAGGCGTTTGCGAACTGAACTTGAGCTATAATTCTCTAGGCGATAACTGTGCAGCTAGCATTGCTCACATACTCGAGTTTGATAGCTGGATCCGAGTAATTAACTCTCTCTGTCATTTACAACCGGACTCACCATCAAATTTATCAAATTAGAGTATCAACCTTAAAGGCAATTTGATAACAGAGGAAGGAATGCAAATGATTTTTCAATCAGTACATTCGAATAAAAGCATGTTTAATTTAGACCTCAGGTAATGAGTTCTCCCGTATTTTCTTCTGACCTAATGCTTTATCAGAGAGAATCCAGGCTTTAACTCTCAGTTCTCAAGGCAGATATTGAAAAAACTCACACAAAACATCGAAAATTACAAAAAGAATAACAATATAATTCCCTCATTCACAGAAATTGATTCGCCAGGTCACCAGTTCGACCCGAACAGTTTTCAGCGAGATTTACAGACTGCGATTAACCTTCAACATTCCTCTCAATTGCACGAGCAATCCAGCTCGATCCAACGATTTAACGATGAGAACATCTCTCAAATATCCCCAGTCGCTCTCGGTCGGACCAGACAGCTGAGCTCTGAAAAGAAGAAAAACAAACATGATGGAGAATTTTTGCTTACAAATAATAGTCCCAAGAAAATGAAAAATCATAAAAAAAGCGAGAGCTTTGCAGGAGACATTCCTAAGCGATATGATTCAGGCAAAAAACAAGACTCTATCAATATCATACCTACTAACTCAGGAGGAGCCTTCGATGTAAATCATCATTGCTATTAAAAAATGACTAACAGCAGTTTAACCATAATGATAAGAGCATTTCGTTTGGAGAGCATAACCCACTGCACGAAAATAGATTATTTAAAGGCTCAGGGAAAAAACCCAAAAATGTATGTTATTTTATGATCTCACAATGATATTTAAGTTTATCTAGGTTGCGGTGTCATACCAAGAAGATTTGGTTGTTCCAATGATGAATTTTAGAGAGCTCCAAAAAAGACTTTTTCAAGCAGAGTCGAAATGCGTTCAGCTACAGTTCGAGAACTATCAACTGCGAAAAGCGCTTTATTCTCAAAACAAACAATTGCCAATTGGCGCATGTAATTTGCATTTTCCAATGGCGTTCTATAACCAATCAATCTATCTACAGATTCAGGAATAGCAGCTAGCCCCCACGAAGAATTTCAAATAAACGTTCCAGGACAAGGAGAGAGCGTCTCTTTCACAAGCAATTTAACTCTCGGAGGAAACGTACATAATCCTATTCAAAGTTGACTCTAAATTCAGTTGTTTAGAAAAATATTTTTGTTGAACGTGAAGAGGAAATCCTCCCAAAAATTGAGTACCTGATGGGTGAGCTTAGCAGGATGATGGACAGTCTTGAGAATATGAATAACACTGCGACCAATAACTATACTGGATTTTTCACAAATTCCATGGGCAACACTAACAGCAATACTTACCATCTCATGAACAGTGCGAATAACATCAATTTCAATGTTACTGCGGATGGTGGTGTTAATAATTCACGACTGAATAATCCCAGCGTTTCCCAGAATCAACCTCAAGCGTTTCTCAACCGAAGTGGATTACCGAGGCAGAACTTAAATGCACAAAATATATCAGACCATAACATAAGTCCAGTTAATTATTCTGATAATCTGCAAGTTAATTCTCAATTCTCGCAGTTTTTGCCTCATGAGAATTCGAATAATGATAATAATAGCAGAGGCTAAAAGATGGTTCAGTTATTAGTAACCAAGAACTAATTTGCCTTATATGTACTATTGAGATTACAAAACTAACTATAATCTACGATATTTTTCGCTTCTCGGCTTTTATAAACTTCTGTAAAGCAACAAAATAAACTACGCAATTTTTTTTTGAATCAAGAAACCAAGGAAATCACATTCTCTTAAATGATGGAACGGTACGAGTCATAGAGAACAGGGTTTTCTAATCTCAACAAGTAGAGATTGAAAGTTTGTAATGTGATTTATTAGGATAAAATGTGATAATTTGAAAAGATAGCAACTATATGAAAAATGTGTATTTATCCGAGGTTTGCAATAATAGGCTGCAGAAGACTCTGAATTTGTGTAGATAGATGAAGTTGCCAGAAATTTTGACGACGGAATAACTCTCCATTTCAATTTTCTTTGATCTTTTTGAAATTATCCCACTTTCTCTGATACATGACTTGTAAATAAGATATTACACGAAAGTACACCTTCAAAGCTTCGTCAGAGCTGCTAAAATAAAGAAACTTCAAATCCCATTTTCGTTGCTCTTTCATATTTTATTTTAATGGCAGTGACTCTTTAACTGTCAGAAAACAAACTGATTAACTCAGATTCGAAAAAAGTCCAGACTTCGAATGTAACCTGCTTGAGGCCAGATAGCGTTTTTAAACCGAGAAAATATGATATTACTTCTCCCACCTACCTTGAATTCTAAAACAAGAATTTTAGAGCAATGAGAGCAGATTATTAAATCCTCGCTTTGCGCATAGAATACGAACACATTGTGCCTTTCTGTCTGGCAGCCAGTGGTAATCAGCGTCTTTTTCGGCCTCCTCTGCTTACAACAAGTTTGAAAAAGCAAAAAAATTCAAATTGTTTTGGCTACTATCATTCGATATCAATTTATTCTAAAATGGACTCAAAATTTACATCAGTGCTGAAATTATTAATCAAACGTTTATTTAAATCTCGCAATTTCTGGAAGTTAATTGCAATTTCAAACAAAAAAACCCTGAATTGCTGAGAAACTTGTTATGACAAATCGGAGTTCTTTTAACTCCAAGGAAGAAAGTCTTGCAGAAATCAAGAAAAAACTTTCATGGTGCCAAAAACTTTACGTTGCTTGCTTGAAAATGCAATTCGAATTAAACGAAAAGCATACAATGGGCGCAGCCTTCCTTGGATTTCTCATTATTGTCAGCTTTATCCAGCAAATTTCAGTTTGCTACTTGCTACCTCGAGAAACCGCGACAGCTCCAGCATTCAATCGATTAGCAATCTGGCTACTCAAAATGGTGCGTCTTCAATACTTCAAAGCTTCAGATCTAATGATGATACAAGGAATATTTGTCTGTTATAATATTTTGATTTCAGTGAGCTACGTTGCCTCGCTTTTGATTCGCTATCACTTTACCCATGCAACCACTGCAGTCAAAAACTTGTTTAGCTACCTTTATTTTTATTTGAGCGAAATACAATTCTGGGTGCTTATTATTCCGAACGTAGAGATGTGGATAACGTCTCTTGTCGTTAAGAATGGATATTACAATATTAACCTTTCTGCGTTCCATCAAGGCCAGACGACATATCCATTGGTTATTATTGGCCTTGTCACGTTGTTTTTTAACATTGAAACGTATATGATGATGATACCTGCAAAAATTTATTTCAATTCTACCAATGGAAACGCGCTTCGCAGAGTTCGAAGCAAATTAGAGATGATTCTGTTACAGACGAAAGCAGCAATGGTGCTGTTTAGGATTTTGGCTGATTATCTTGGAGTGCCTATAGGACTTTCAGTGGCTGTTAATTTGATAGTGCCAATCATCTACGGTTTCGATTACGTTTTTCATGGCAAATTCCAAGGGAATCTTGAAGATCTCTACGGATATATGAATTCACTCTTGCTCCTCAATGCGGTTTTTCAGTTGTTTTCAATTATTGGGATCTTCCCGAATTTCATCCTCGGAAACAAATATTTCGTCTTGATTAATTTCGCTGTGATGCCTTTCCTCTTTAAAGTGTTTCTGAATGTGAAGAAAAAGCTAACATTTTATGCAATTGGACTCTGCTTGACAGCGAAAAAGAATATCCACTACGAAGCTATCGACGGCTTTCTGAGACGAGTGCAGTGGTTTGCAGCTACGAGCTCGACATCAATATCCAACATCTTCCGCTTATCATATTCCGTCAACTTTATCATCGACTTGTTGAATCAAGAACCAACAGCAAGAGCAGACTATGTGAATTTTCTACGAGAGCGAGGAGTCGACGAAAAAATCGCACAAAGAAAATTACTTTCTGATAACGCTTTCTTTGAGGACTTCATGATGTTTTTGTACCACCGAACTATCGTCCAGGGATTTTCTCGTGAAACCAACGCAGATAAACCTCCACTCACTTTCTTAGCCTCTTATATTGGATATATATTTTTCGACGCGAACCGACAGCAAAAAGCAATAAAGAACGCCTATTATTTCGCTGGACTTCTCAAAACGAAATCTGTTGAAGGCCTGCTCATGCAACAGATAATCCGCATCCTCAGAGAAAACGAGCTGATTGGACTCGGAGCCATTCAGAAGAAATTCCATGCTCACGAATACTCGAAGGAGTTCCAACTTGAAGAAACCCACGAATCGGTGATGAATGAACTAGAAACGATCCGCAGGCAGTATATCGAGTTCTATACACTGGTGGGAAGCTCTACTATCGACCTCAACGAGCTTGAAAGGCTGGGAATGAAACTCCAAAATAAATTAAAAGAGGTTGATGCGACGTTTAAGTCACTCCTACAGGCTGGCGGCTCTGAGAACCTCGAGCTCGTGTACAACTACGCAAACTTCTTAAGCAAGGTGAAGATGGCGCCTCAGTCTGAATACAGGCATCTTGTTCTGAAAAGCCAAGAGCTATTGAATAAAAAACTCGCAACGAGAAAAGTAATGGCAGGATTTCTCAGCATAGAGCATTACCTAGAAACTGCGAGGAACGTCGTAGCCGTTGACGTAGGCAATGAATTTGGAAAGATGATAAAAGTAACTCATTCGTTCGCGAATATTTTTGGATACACGAAAAGGAGTCTTGAAGGCGAGCATCTAAATTTACTGATATCGCAATATATGTGGGAGGAGCATGATAAAACCATGGTGAATTTTACGAATAATGACATTATCAGCAGCGTTGAAGAGAGAGAACAACTGATGTTTTATGGTCTTACAAGCCAAAAACTGATTATTCCAATGCAGTTGTTCCTCAAGCCTGAGCTGTTCCAAGGCCGTCTCTGCCTCATAGGACTAATGAACGAAAGGAAGCGAAACTACACAACGTCGGTCATGCTGACAGATCGAGAAGGTATCTTGTTGAACTATAATAAAGAGTTTGTGCAGCAAGTCGGGCTGCCTGAGGAAGACCCTACTTTTTTTGAGAACTATTGTCTTTGGTTGTTCGCTCCAAAGCTCTTACAGGTCTATCACCCTGATCTTCACCTCGATACACCTCCCAAAAATTGGAGAAGAAATCGGATGCCGGCTCCTACTTATATGTCCCAGGCAGATCTCCTGAGTAGCAGGTATGAAGAAGCTGAGGAAGAACCAAAATCCGAGCAAAAGCCCGTGAAGAAGGAGCGGTGGAGGGCAACTCCGCTGGGGTTTGACACTCCGGAGCTGATGCAGATATTTTTCTTTAGACATCCAAGGATCGAAAATGAAATTTTCAAGAAATTCATGAAAGTCGTAGCGGCTAAATTCGCGATAAAGAACTCGATTAGTCTTTCCAGAGTAACTAATTCGTATTCTATGGAATATGAGGAAATCAAACGAAGTTTCTCCCCGAAGATTCATAATTTCAATTACGAGGATTGCGAGATATACGCGATGCGAGTTTCTGTGACCAACCTTGATTATTACAATGGAGGCGTGAAGCTAAAGAGCGTCGAAGCGTATTCTTGCAGAAAGATTACCGATCCGTCAAAAAGAGAACAGATTCTATCGCTAAAGGCGGTTCAAGACTGCAATTATGAGATCTCGATGATTATTGAAGTAATTGCCAATGAGAGTCCTCGCTCAAGAGTGAAAAGATTAGATCCAACAACAACTGTTGCTTCAGCTTCGGACCAATTTATCTCCGAACCCGGCCCTCCTTCTTCTCTGGGAGGTCTACAATTCGGTAAGAGGCAATCGATTGCACAACGCAATACAAATGAGACCGAAAAGCAATTTCTTCTCTCTCCTGGAACTTTCGCTCAGATGAGAGATCGTGCCGAAAGCGACCATGAAGATAATCAAAGCAATGAAGCCGAACGCTCCGTCAACTCTGAAGACCCCGAAAAGGCCAAGTCTCCTCAAGAGCAGGATCTTAATGATGATGCATCCAGAGTGAATGAAGGTCGGAGATCTTCAATTGCTGAATCTTCTGTTTCTGGGATACCAGAAGAAGGAGTTTTCGCAAACCTCATGTCTGCGTCTAATCTAACCCACACATTTGAGATGGGAACGCAAACTTTCCGTGGAGAACTCAGAATGTTACAAGACACTTCACAAAAGATTCTGGGAACTGAAAGAGAGTTCTTCCTTCTCACCAACAAAGGAATGAACACTGTTAGGAGCGGGTATGAGACTCCGAGAGAGCCTACGTGGGGCTTAACATTGGAAGACGGAAATGAAACGAAACGCAACAAGTTCCTGGTAAGCGATCCGCCTTTGTCCACGAAGAGACTGCTGCCTACAAATCCTAATTCAGTAGGCCAATATCAAAACGTTGTGCCTGTGAGTCACCGAATTCAAGGAGGTTTTTCAGCGAAGATGACACCGAATTCATCGTTTTCGCATGAAATCTCCGTTGATAGGCCTCTCATGGACAGATTGAGATCACCGCGAAATTATTTTGATGCTTCGCACAATTTGCTCGATGGAAACGCGACTTCGAGACAACGGATTACCGAACAAGAAGAAGACTACGAAGAAGTCAAGGAAGCTAAACCAATCACCATCAAGCCGCTTTCATTGCTCATAAGCAAGTCTGAGCCTATCACTAAGCTTCAATCGAACAGAAACGAAAATCCTGCATCCCCCTTATTCCCTCTGCTAAATTCGGTTCCTCTAAGCAGGAATACAATAAGGGATGCCCAGTCAATGTCAAGTCAAACTGAGATCCAATCAAAATCAGAAAAGCCTCCCGAAAGCAGCAAAGATATGTCACCTGCGGTCAAAAGTAGATTTTTGGAACAAATCATTTTCAAAAAAAATCATATCCTCGAGAAAATGGGGGAATACGCTGCAAAAATCGGGTTTGGGAAAATCAATACAGATGCGCTTAGAAAAAATGATCCAGACACTTTGATTAGGAGACCTTCACTTCATGTAGCTGAAGATATGGACGGGTCGCAAAGATCTGATAGTATTTCCTCCACAAGGTCAAGTGAGCACATCGTAGATGCGATTCATGAGAAACGAATTCCCAAGAATGTGATAAAATTCAGATGGTTTGGTCTCGGAAGTTACGTCGTTGTGGCGGTGTTGACTGCGATTGTTACGCTCGAGCTCCGCTATACGTTTGTCCAATTAGCAGATATGAACATAACGGTACTCAATCCGATGAATATGATCTTCTCATATAGTCAGCTTGTGAAGGAAAGTTCGATGATGTCCCTTGCAAATGAAGGAAAATTCTTAGGCAATGATTCCGTTGCACGGGACCATTACATCTCGAACATGAGTGAATTCGCTCTGAAACAATACAATACTTGGAAAGGGAATTTCTCAGCTCTTATGCATAACGCTTTTAAGCCCACAGTAATGGCAAAGAGAAATCTTGTCAATATGACTTGGATCGACGTTGTTGGTGATCAAGCCTATTTCGTGACAAATTTCGAATACATGAATATTATGACATATACATTACATGCGCTGCTTAATGATACTTCAGCCATCAATAACCAAAACTACAACTACCAGATACTGAGATCAAATATTATGTGGCTAGGTACTACGATTTACGGTCTTGATTTGGCCTTAATAGAGGGAGTATCAGAGACGGGATCAGAGAGTAATATTATGCTAGGCATAGCTTTGGGCATTGTGCTAGGGGTTTGCTTCTTGATAGTGTGTCTCGTTCTTTTTATTTATTCGCGAATCCTGACTCTCAAAGAGAAAATGCTGTGTTTGTTCTGCACTCTCAGTAAAGAGAGCATGCAAAAAGAAGTAGCACGGCTCTCTCGTACGATTGAGATGATATTTAATATGGATGATATGAATAAAGGGGAGCGTAGACGTCGAGCGCTGTTTCAGATGAGAGAAGGAGGAAAGCGAGCGATTTCCGGCTACAAGAGACTGAAAAGGTCATACAGAGGGGTCCTATCGTTAGTCGGATTATTTTATGGCATCATCATCATTTTCTTTGTCACCTCTTCCGTAATTACATACAATTACATTCAACAGACGATCACAGCATTCCAAAAAGTCGGTGATGTTTCCTATTTCCCTTACTACTTAATCGCAACGACTTCAACGGCCGACACCGTTTTCGCTCACGATCAGAAGAATCTCACGGAATTCTATACTCTGTATGCATTCACGAATCTTTCACTTACTTCAATTCCAACCTCTACAGCTCCATTTCTAGACCTCGTGAAAACATTCAGCGATCCATCTTCATCTTACTACACAGACGAAGTTAGAACTAAATTGCTGTCAATACTTTCAGGGGATTTCTGTCCATATGTTACAAACTCTACAGATGATCTTATGACCTGCCAAAGTTTGGCAAAAGGGGTCTCCAAGAACGGGTTATATTCAGCAGGCAAATATTGTGCTGATTTCTATGGTGACGCACTTGCAAGTTTTCTGAATGGTTTCTTTGATATTACGCTGTTCCAACCTACGCTAGATAGCCAAGAATTTAAAGAAGTAGATCTCATGTTGGAATATACTCTCAACGCAATGCAACTACTAATGATGGAGATAGCAAATAACGTGATAAGGCTCTGTAACGTGCTGCAGAATATTCAAATTATCATCATGAGCTTTGCCATTGTGACATTTGCAATACTTTTCATTGTGTGTTGGTGGATATTTATCCTCAAACTGAGCAATGCGATTCATGATGCAAAACTGATATTAGGACTCGTGCCTATGGATATACTCACTTCGAATGTATATGTCAAAAACTTTTTCAAGAGAGGAATATGAGAGAGAGGCATACACACACAAGATCTTAGCAAAGCTATATCCTCCAAAATAATGATTAGGATATTTGTTGTCAATTATATATTTCGAAATCTGAGATTATGTTTATCAGATAGAATTCAAAATCACATTGTAGAAAAAACTACATCAACTACTCAGAAGATCTTAACGCATCAGATCTATAATGTATTAAGCTCATAGGGAAAATTTTCCGAGGATGTGCTTAGCCATTATTTCTCTGTTTAATGAGCATTTTGATAGCTTTCATAATAATTATCTGAAAATATTGAACTTAAATGAGTGCAAAGAGACTATCTTTGCTAACTTTCAAATAAATTTACACTTAAATAGTTTCTCAATCTGACCGCTTGAGCTTGACACTTGTAAAAACAAAAATATCTGGATAGACCTATTTTCCTTGAGGTTCGACTCACAGTGCTGAAAATCTTTGAAAATATTTAGACGAGCTTTTCGAATTAAGGTAAGTTACTCTTTATTATCGCCTTTGAGATTTGTATCAATATCAAATTCAGTTTCATCGTTTTTATTCTTTTCATTGTCTTTCAACGACACAAGAGGATTATGCCCATTATCTAACTCGTCTTCATTATCGATATTATCTAATATTTTCTTCAAATCCTTTCTACCAGACATTTCATTAGTCGTGACTATCTTCTGCTCTGTGAGATATAACAAATTATTTCGTTTTCCACTTGCTTTGAATGTAGAGAATATTACCACTTAGTTTAGCTGCATTGGACTTCAGATTATCAAAACTAAATGGGGCTGGTTGATTCATTTCCATTGGAGTAAAATTGTAATTTGCTGTAACTTTCAATTGCCCGTTATTCTCTCGACCTTCCACAGCTGTTTTCAGTCCTTTTTGAAAAACATTCTCCTATAAAATTTCGTTGAAGGTCATTTAAAGGTAAAATCTTCACATCATTTTCATCAACGAGTTCTTTTTCTTTGAAAACATATTCATGGTTCTTGAGCATTGCTTCGTTCTCCTTTTCAATTTGCACTAATTCCAAATTACAATAAATTGGGACGAAGAAAAGATTATTACAAGCATCTTTCTGAGATTCCTCTTCTGACGGTTCTTGCTTGATGTTGTTAGGTTGATTATTGAGATATTCTAGCTTCTTTTTTGTCTGAGTTGTCGGTTGAGCACCTTTAATCGTTATTGGCTGTTGCTGTTGTGGTTGATTTATTAAATTTTCGTCATAGCCGTCCTGGAATTCGCTATCTTCAGAGTCCAAGGCGTCAATGAAGTTATTGGCAGGTCTTTCTAGGGTAGTGGCTACGAGCCTTATCGGTTGAGGAGTTGATTTTTTCTGCGTTGTTGCACAGCCTCCCATCTGGATTTATGATGTTATCTCGAATTAAAAGTTTTAATTTGTGAACTAATCAACGAGCTTTGACACATCTGCAATTACAAAATCGTTTCGAATCTAAAGGAGAAATGAAACAAAACAATGATACTCAGAATATATGTATGTTTTTGGTAGATTGCCAATCTATAACTTGAATAGGAAACCGATAAATGCGTTTATTTTGATTATTATTAGTCAATTAAGCGTTCATTTCGACTATTTATTCGCTATCGGTTATCAATTCCGCAATCCAAAATAGGAGTAGTGTGCTTCGAACCAGCACAGATTTCAAATAAATTGTTGATTTTGCGATGTTTTTGGTGAGTACTAAGACAATCAACTTTATTTTAAGTGTTTTCAATCTGTTGAAATCCGAATAGTGTTAGTTTGTCATAACAGTCAAGAGAAGTTTTTGTTCAGTTCAACGACTTTCCTTCTCTTAAGTCACGAAACCGCATCACAATTTTCGCAATAGAATGGTTATTTAATTCTCTTTTATTAATTTGGCTGTTGAAATTCAAATATCGCAAGTTTAAAACTTGAATACCCAAATGATGAAACTCCAACCCAACGGAAAAAACACGACCTTAAACTCACGCGGGGCCTCCTTTCTCGAAGACACAAGCCACTCCACTAACTACAGGAACGAATCTAACGACACTAGGAGGACTTCTGACGATAACATCACAAATCCAGCATCGAATCGCCACACCGATAGCCAGGACGGTGACCCTGTCTTCATGACAAGAAAAGAAGGGCCATTCTATTCTACTGGCTCTGGCCCTTACTCCGGAAAAGATTACGTCGATGAGCTCGAGGAGCTCACAATAAGCGACAGAGAAGTCAATGAGCCTTTCCACTCCAATATCAACCGTAATGTTGACGCTACATTCTCAAATAGCAATTTTATTGGCAGCCAAAGGAACATTTCTCACAGCAATGAGGTAGAAGAGCTCAAATATATGAGCGCGGTACATCTCCACAGAGCAACAACCTTGATTAAAGTATTCTGTTTTTTGAAATGCCTGTGGAAGTCAAGGGCCAGATCCATTGAGAAAATCATTGCAATCTATAACAAACAGACAAAAAAAGCCCTCATGACTTGTTTCTTAAATTGGAAGCATGAAGCGCTATTACAAGGCATGCTTGAAGATGCCGAACAAGAAGAAGAATTCTGTGACTCAGAGCAGTTCAATGGATCTGATGAAGAAATAGAACAGTTTTTAGACGATGAAGCCTCAATTTTACAATCAAAATTTCAAAAGAGAAGATTTTTTCAGTGTCTCCGGAGCAGAGCGAATGCCCAAAAGCTGTTGAGTCAAGCCGATCGCTTCCGATATTTCAGCCTACTGTTTCGTGTGCTCACAGCGTGGATACAAGCCAGCGAGAAGTCAAGAAAGAGCGTCCGTACCGAACAAACATCTTGTGATATTAGCAGATATATTGTCGTGCCTCAAGACACTGATCGGAAAGACAGCAACTGTTCTTATTTTATCGCTGAGAGCGACATCAAGCGAAATCAAGCGATTAGCCCATCGTTTTCATTCAATCCTAACGCCTTGCCCGTAAAGGAGCTAAATTTCAATGAAGTTAGCAGAAATGAGAGCGTTCTGACCTGTGAATTGGAGAATTACATAACTTTCAAATATTTGATAAAAACCTTCCAAGCGTTGAAGACAATAGCTCTGGTACAGAAAAAGAAGCGGAGACTCAACAAGCTGTATAAATCGCGAGTAAGGGCAAAATATTTGTCAAAGTTTTTCAGTATCTGGATAAACAAATTCATTGTTAAACGGAACATAGAAGAATTAATACTACGTATTCAGCGAGTCCAGACCAAGCTGACATTGCATAAGTTGAAACAACATTCAATAGAATCTATAAGCCGAGTGGGCTACTTTAGGCAGGAAGGAAGGATTAGAAGACAGAGTGGGACAATCCGAAGACAAAGTTTAGAACATGGAAATTATTCAGCTGTGGAGTTACAGCAGCCTATTTACGAACCCACTGTTAGCAAGTTAAACACTTCATTTGAAGCTCCGAATCAAAAGAATAAATTGCAGTCTCATCTGACCAAGGTATTCAATAACAAAAGTGATAATACTCCTCCAGTACCTCAGACAAAACCAAGAAACCTCTCAACCAGTAACTCCTACACCAACACATCAAATTATTCTTCTGGCACTATTCCAAAAGCACAGCAGTCATCTAATCAAAGAATACCACCGAAGAATCACCCGCCCAGAGACCCAAAGAAAGTTGAAGCGCCAAAAAATAATTTACCTGTAGGTCCTCGCAGGGGATCTACTGCTGGAACGTTAAAAGATAAAAGCGCGGATAAAGAGAACAGGTCTCCTTTCCAGAAGCAGCCTCCGGTTAGTCGTGTTAGAGATACTAGTTTCGAGAAGATGGTAGGTGACTTGCAAGGTCATCTGAGATTTTTAAATAAAAAACTCATGGAAGAAAAACTCAATCAGAAAAAGTTAGAAAATATACGTGAGGCTTTATGTTCTAACTCATCTTTTTACACAAATACTTCATTCTGCTAAGGCGTCTTGATAAATGCTTGTTGTAGTTTTATTTATTGTTTGTTTTCTTAAGCTGTTTCTAAACTTAACTAATAGATAGTCAAGTATCTGTTCAAAGGTCCTGTTCAATAGGAAAAGTGCGTGTGCTAGATCAGAAATGAGAAGTCTACTTTAATAAATACTGCTTACGACCTCGAGCTTAATTAAGCATTCTAACATTTTAACTAACCTTGTTTTTTGATTCGCTAATGAATTAATTGGTAATTGCATCAAATAATTAGAAAAATTTTCCATTCTGTGAGCTAGAGAAGGGCTTCTTCTGCCGGTTTCCATTTTACTAACTGTAGATTCGTGTTTCTATTAATTAACCAGCTTATCTTTCAGTTCCTTTTTTTGCTTTAATTTGTTTACATTAAATTATTTTCAGGTATCCACCTCATAACTGGTTATGGCATGCACATGATAAGGAACCAGAGGAGAGAAAAAAAAAAAAGCAAAAACAATGACCTTCTGCTTAGACTAATCCATTATCCATCTAAATATCTGTGTATTCTCTGATAGTCAAGCGGGTTGGTCCATTGGTCATTAATTGAACCAGTCAAGATCTTCCTCAACGACGGAAACTCGAAAACTTCTAATTCTATCTCTCGATTTTCGAAATCAGTAGCCTGAAGACTGTCTTTGTGCGTTGGTGACTAGCGATAGGATTTTGAACGCCGAAGAGTTACCGGAAAGGGATAGCCTGGAAATCTTCTTCCACAAGTAGCCCTACTGATCCTGAATTTAATTACGTCAATTATGACTCTTACTGGTCATTCAGTATCTATTCAGTATCGAAAAAATCTTATTTTTAAATTAAAATGGTCCAACTCAGCCTTAAATAGCACTGAACCCTCAGGAATTTATCAATTTCCTAATATTTTTAAGCAAAAATCCTCAGACCTTAAATGACATCAATCAATATGAAAAAAACCTCCACGACTTTCGCCAGCTTGGGAAGATGGCAGCTCATTAGAAAAATAGGCGATGGATACAACTCAAAGTAATTTTTACCTCATATTTCATTCGCTCATATTCCCTTTTAGAGTTAAACTCGCAATCAATCCTTTAACAGGAGAACAAGTTGCTGTGAAGATAATCCCACTTGATCACCCAAAAATGAACCCACGACATTTAGCTGCAGAAGCTCACACTTTGAAAAAGCTCAACCACCCAAATACTTTGAAACTCATTGAGTACTTCGATGAGACCGATTATCACAAGAAAGATGGGTCAACATACAAAGTTGCAGCATTCGTGCTTGAGCTGGCTCCGAAAGGAAACCTTCTTGATTTGCTTTCTCGTGGGGTCAAAATTAATGAGACTTATGCGAGAACAATATTCCATAAGCTTGTGGAAACAATCGAATACTGTCATGAAATGAAACTCGCTCACCGCGATCTGAAACCTGAGAACATCTTATTTGATAAAAATTATGAGATGAAGCTTGCAGATTTCGGATTCTCCGTGGCCTTTATGGATGACCAGAACCGAGATTGTAGAGCAGTGCTGGGTACTGAATCCTACATGGCACCTGAATTACTTCAAGGAATGCCTTATTCCCCAGTTCAGGCCGATTTATTCGCCCTTGCAGTCACGCTCTTCCTTATTGTGTCAGGGTCTTATCCATTCAAGCGAGCAGACGCTAACGATCCTTATTACAAACTGTTTATGAAGAAATCTGAGTTATTTTGGAAAGGTCATGAGAGAAAGCTGTCGATCACATTTAGCACAGATTTTAAAAATTTAATGACTGCTATGCTTTCACATGACTGGTCCAAAAGACCAAGCATTTCGGAAATCAAATCCAGTGCATGGTACAAAGGTCCTGTACTCTCATGGACTGAATTGCAACAGGAGTTCAAGAAGATGAAAGCAGGAAGAAAACATCAGAAGGAAGTAGGAACAATGGACGGAAATGAAGAAAGCAAGATCAATGAAAAAGTAAATGAGAAAGAGGTTACAAAAAATGGAGTGTCAACACAGAAACTCATTAACGAGGACAACAATCTTGTTTCTAGCGCCTTACTTGAGGCAAAGAGAAAGTTCAGAAAGATAGAAGTAATGACTGTACAAAGCTATGAACTGCACCAAAACAAGAGCATCCTTGAATCGCACGCTGCATACTAAATTAGCCGAAAAGGAGAACCAGACACCAATGGAAAAATAATCTTTTATACATAATAATTGATATATTCTTAGAGAGTAACTTGCCGACGCAGACAAGCAGAAAACTTTATAACACTTATAATCCAGAGCAATATATAAAATTTTACTAAAAAATATATATCTATATACTTCATCGTAAGAAAATCAGTAACTAAACTTTAATGCATGACTTGATTCTTCGGTCTATACGGATTCCAAATCTTTACCTACTACAATAATCTATTTTATCAGCTACTGCTGTGATTAAGACTCAATACTCAATCAATCCTATTCTCTCTTTTGACATCAAACCTCAGACACTCTGAAAAACTAACAATATTCATGAAAAGGAAAGAAATCATGATGATAAAATCACAACAAAATATTTGTAACTTATTAGAATGTTGTTAAAAAGAGCATGTTATTCTGTTTAAAGATAGAATCCGCGGATAGCTTTCATTTAAATAATTGACTGAGTATAAGAATCAAGCAAACACGATTTCATTCAATTAAATTATCATTCATTAATTGCAAAAATAAACATGAAGTGATAGAGACAATACAGAAAAACTAAAAACTCTAAACAACAACGAAAATAGAAACATCATAATACACAATTAACGCTGAGAATAAATTCAGTTTGCTAACGAATTGGATTTCTACAATAAAAATAATAATAATTTTTTTTTTAATTCCATTAGTATTAATTTTCAATAATAACAAAAAATAAGTCATTGAAGTACTTTGAGGAGAGTGGTTTTGTAACCGTATTTACAGTTTTTTCACCCTTTTCCCTCCAGTAGGTTGCTCATAGTTCTCATCTTCACTTGTGCTCTGCTCAGATGATAATTCAACAAAATCCGAAATCTTTAATGAAGTAGTAGTTTTCTTAAATTTGGAGAAATAGTTCCTAAGATACAAATTTGATTAGACTCAGGAATAAGATGTTTTCTTACATCATATCGATGTACACTGAATGCTGAGGGTGGAGTTCACCGACAATAGGAGATTTGTAGTTAGTAGTTTCAGTATTGACAGTAGTAGTATCATTGGTATTAACAACAGAAGTTTTAGTATCCGATTTGCGTTGAGGCGAGTGGAAAGACTGGAAAGCCTTGGCTGCTGAATTTTTTTGTAACTTACTTAACAAATGCTGAGAACGCGGAACACTGTCAAAGCTTATTTCCTCAAATTGTATTGGATTCACTGGCTTGTGAATTTCCATGCCGATAGTCTCAGATTTAGTGTTAGTTAACACTTTGGATGATGCTTCTCGGCTAATTTCAGAGGCTACATATGTCAAAATAAGAACTCGCAAAAGAGAAAATGAAATTACTTTCGTGCTCTGGTAAATTCTGCTTGAGGAGGTCTTCCGAATCAGAGAAATTATCTATTAATAAGCTTAAGCTAATGGTTCTATTGGGATATAATATACCTATTTGAGTATGATATGTAGAGATGGAGCCATCTGAAAGCTTTCTGACAGAGGTGGCTTTGCCTGAATTTTCTTTCTCGCCTTGCTTGCCCTTGAGCTCCTTTTCCAGTCTGAGGAAGAATTTTTGAGCATGAGAGCGGATTTGGGCTCCAGTTCGCGTCCCAACAAATTCCTCAACTTTTTTCCAATTCTTTCCATGTATTTTGATAGCTTCAACGAATCTTTGGTGCTCTTCTCTTGTCCACCTTCCGTTCAAACGTTTGCTGTCTTCCTGAGTTGCCAGCTGCTCTGCCTTGAGAATTGAAGCCATGAATTCCGCGATTTGAGTTTTAGAATAATAGAATTGGAAAAATCTTGGATCTTTATGTGTTCTAATTTTCTAATCTCTCCGAGATCCGTTATCAGAATTAACTTGTCATCAGACTGGAGTTAGGTCGAGATTTAATAATTTTATATTGGCAAGAGATTGAAGAATGCTCGTTGGCGATTGATTTAGGAGCTCGTCTGATCAATTCTGAGATCTTCGAATGGAAAGTTAGTATCAATTTAAGGACAGAAAATTACCTGGTTCGAAGATCCTTAATTGATCTAAAACGGCCAACGAATCCGATTTGTCATGGGAATTAATTTTAAACTACTTCTTTATGAGACAAGGCTCTTTCTTTGGAGGTAACTACAGTAATAAAGAGAAAAGATTTTCGAAAGGAGAGAATATCTTGATCATGGTTAAATCTTTGGAAAATAGCTTGCTTTAGGTTGTAAAATTCCGACGAGTTTTTTCTCACAATCACAATCACAATCACAATTTCTTAAGAACAGAATGCGTTGAATAGAAATGAGGATACTATAATTCGAAAGAGATGTCGACCCGTAAAACAATTAGTCTCAGTTTATAGGAAAAATTATGACTTCTTAAAGCATCATTCAAGCTCGCCTGAGAAAAGTTATGGTAGAATACTAGAAGTTGTTTGAGATGTAATAATAACAACTTTCAAATTGCATCGTAATGATTTTCTATTCAGTGAGTAAGTGGGTGATGAATAATTTAATCAAACTAATTCGGTGTATAGTGTCCATTAGACATAATGCCGTTGTCTATGGAGTTTGCCGATGATTGAAACCACCTTTCGAGTTGATTGTAGTGACTTTCCCTGATATAAGCTCTGAGATCGATGAGCAGCGACATATCGTTTTCAGAATAGCAAGCACGCTGAGTCCGAGAGACTGAGTTGTCGATATGATAATCGACATGCTAGATCAGATGTTGATTACAAAAAACAAGATCACCCTGGAATTCAAGGATTGCATGAAAGCAGAGAAGGATAGAAGCATGGAGAAAGCTACCACTGCTACTTTTCTTGCGGTTGAGATTCCTCTAAAATAGAATTATTTCCATAAAAACTTTTCTAGTAGTAGACTGATGATTGCTCAGAATCCCTAACTGGTGCTACCGCATGTAGAATCTTGGAAGGAATTCAATCCTTCTCGATTTAATGAGAGCCTGAAGATGTTCCTGTAGGCATATCTTGCATAACGACGATGTGAATGTAAAACAACTTGTTCAGGCAGATAAGGAACTTAATGTTTTGTACAGTAATAAACGAGAGTTTCTAATGGTCTTTAAATAATGGTGAATATTCATTAGATGCATGTAGATAGAATTTGCAACCCGATATGGAAAAAACTCATGTCTCTTATCAATGAAGAAAATAATAATTGTACTTGTATTATTAATAAAGACTAGCCAATCTCGGGTTAAGAAACAATTTATTTTGTAGCGGCAAAAAAAAATGAAGAATTAATAACAAATGGATGCATTTGAAAACTGCTACTGTAGAGTGGCTCTCTTGGTCTTGAATTGAAAATATTGCTAGTTATTACTGATGGAATCTGCTGATTCCAGCTGCTGTGATGATCTACGAGATATCTTGCAAAGAGCGAAAATGTATTCTCGCTACTTTGAGAATAAACGCTTTGTGACCGTTTGATTACATTCAAAGCAGTTTCTTGAAAGTCTCCTTCAGTATTTTTTTCAAAACTTTGGGTCCTCACTGAGGACTCTTTCGATAAGAACCGAATCTTACACACCTTCTGTCTTAACTCTTCTGATTGTATTGACCTATCGCTTGGCTCTCGGTGTGTTTCAAGATGAATTAATCTCTTATCATTTTCTTTCGCCTTGAAATTATCATCTTCTTCTTCCTCTCTTTTAATTTCGAATTTATCTTTGCAGTTGCAATTATGAGAATTAGCTTTATTTGATTTCTGCTTCAGTTTCTCCCCAAGATTTAACAGTTCCTTGTTTTCTTCAAGCTGCTCCTGAACCACTGCTCCTTTGACATAGCAGTACCTCTGACTTGGTAGAACCTTTTGAAATCTCTTCTCATCGCGATACACTTTCAAAATCGATTTCGCGGAGGAGTAGTTGATCTTGAGTTCTTTCGACACCTATTTACTTAGAATTAGGAATTTGATTCATCAGCACGATTTTCTTTACATCAATTAACTTCTCACCACTTATATATCTGGCAATGAGTTCTCTTCTCGCTTCGTTGCTGATGTGAGTGTATCTGCTGGATTTCTGGGCCTTCAAGTTTTGATTGCTAGTCTCAAATGCACTTTCAGCACTGCGTTGAGATATCATCATATTTCAAATTCTTGAGATTCCTTTTATAAAAAATCCTTCTGCATTTCATTGAAGTCGTACAAAATGCTTAATTTGAACCAGAAAAAGTTCTATCATTTTTTTTTTTAATTCCATTAATCTCTGAAAATTATGAAAAGAAGGTTTTTTTTCGAATTTATATAAAATCGATTGATTCTACTCTCATATAATCGAAATTTCATTACATCAGAATCTGCTGAAATTAGCAGAAGCCTCCCCCTAAGACAACGAGACGAACAAATTGAATAAAGCAAACAAATTTATAGCACATCATATTCGAATTAACGAATGAGATGTCATTACTATTGATATTTCTTTTTCGATTTTTTATTTTTGCTATTTTACGAAAAAAGGTATTAAATCGTAACATTTTATTAAATAGTGGATTGGATCAATTTAATTGTTATTACATCATGGGTCAGCACAATGCTTCTTTCAGTTTTCCATTATAGTTCCTGAGAACTTGCTAAGAGGAAAACCGATGCTTTGACAAAAGCTAGTCAGTTTGTTCTGTGAATGAGAAGTCTGAAAAGAAGTGTATTTTTTTGTTATTTTGATTATAAAGAAAATACTGGTTCTTAGCAAATGATAAACTTGTTAATCTAACCATCATTGAGTGCCCTCAAATTTATTATAATCATTTTCGAATTAATCGAGAATTTGAATAACTTCCGAGTCGGAAGATCGTAAAATTTATGGCCTCAAAGACAAGAAACACATTAATCTTTCCAAAAAAATTCTCTCTTGATTCCAAAATCATTGATGGTTAAAGTATTGACTAGATCGGAAAAAAATTTAATGTTTATTCTTACTGCCTTTTCAAGGGCTTAATGAGAGTAGAAGGATATTAAATATGAGCACGCCTCAAAAAGCCATCTTTCTAAGGCTTACCTCTAAGCTGAATACTTTTCTTGTGTTATAGAACCGAAAGAAAGTTGCTGTGTATTCTTCTTCTACTTAGAGAATTGAACCTTCCTTTCCATCTTAAAGTTGGATTTTAATCGTCGAGCGAGAAAACGAAAAATTTCACAAAACCCTTTTGAACAGCCATTTAATGCATAAGTCGTGAAACTGAATCAGACCTTCTCTTGGCAACAATTTGTTACCAAAGCTAAATCATGCTATTCTAAACAAATAAGATAATCCTTTTTAAGTCATTTAAGATCATTTAAAAGATTCAATGAAGGCGCAAACTGTCTCTGATATATTACTGAGGGAAAAATATCCTCATATTTCATGGAAGAAACAAATTCCCAACAATACGCTTTGAAATAGCCTTACAGACTCATTTAAGAGGGACTTCGTAGCTAAAAGCTCTCAATTAAATCGCCTGAGGCAGCACATGCAGTATCTGTGGGATAGAAAACAAGCGTCAAGCTTCATTATTAGCAATAATCCAGACCGCAATCCATCCAAACCTGAAGACAGTCTGGTGATGTTTGAATGTTTGAGTCGGTTTTCAAAAAGATAGAGAGAGAGAAAGATAAGAAAAAGAAATACTTTATGAAGAAAAAAATGATTAAATTTTTTCATTTTTCTTAGAACCCAAGTTCTCAACTCTTCATAGTTTATTTTTCTTCAATATCTTCGTCATATTTAAAAGACGCAGCTGAGTAATAGAAAGAATCACAAATCATAAGATGAAGTCATAGATACAACAGAAATTAAATAGCAGCGCTTTATAAGGAATGAACTAATATTGGAAGGCTCTTCCACGCTAATTTCCCTAATTATTGCGAATTTATCTCCTAACTAAGCATTTCTCGAACTCTCGAGCAAGATATTCAAGCGAGATATCTTAGGGGAGGGAGATTAGGCGAATGGAAAATATCTTCCTCGATTTAAATTGGATAAAGATGCTTGCAACAGGGTCTGCTGCAGCCTATTATTCAAAATATTTCGAAAAATCACTGAAGTTGGCAGCGACGTGTGATAAAGTAGCATTTCTGGACGGTTGTAAAGGCTTGGGATAGGCACCATTGAATTTTTGATTGCGTTTTGACCAGAGTGATCAATCTCTTGTTTCATCTTTAATTCGGTGCCTTGCGCTTGCTGATTTTCTATGCTCATGAGAGGGGATTGCTCTTTTGCACACGTAAACGGCTCCTGCTCTATTTTACATGG
>ENA-UOTX01000114-UOTX01000114.1-compost-metagenome-genome-assembly--contig:-NODE-114-length-86605-cov-17.264481_pt1 | contig 86605 bp, 51 predicted proteins | sample MGYA00238143_ERZ746982 | MGnify/ENA primary metagenome ERZ746982 (study PRJEB28758, sample SAMN06268862) | compost metagenome | isolation source: single cell | place: USA: California, Emeryville, Joint... | reverse complement strand
TCTCGAGATTTGGTAATTTTATCCATGATTATTTATGTTTAATTGATTTGCTAGCTCTCACGTGCTTAAACTCTAGTTGCAATAGGCGCTCATCCTATGCATGTTTTGTTGGCAAATGAGTGCGTTAATAATAACACACTAAATTTCGATTCTTTGCTAAAAAGAGGAAAAAATAGCCATTTACTTTCACTATTATGCATATAATTTTGTAACACCTACGGATTTTTGTAATCTTTTGGAGATTCGATTAAGCCTCTTGTTTTATCCATTATGATAATATATAATCTGCCATCTCGCTTCAGTCGTCTTAGCAGCATTACATTTACGAAGTAAATTTGAATTGAAATTCTTTGATCATCCCTTCTCTTCCAGCCTCACCTACAGCGAATCTCAACCTTTCTAACTCCTTCTGATACTTCTAATGAGCCTAGAGCTAACCTCTGCGTTAGTTCGATAAAATGCTAACAACAAATTAAGGTGTTGAGAATTATGACACTATCTATAAGCTTCAGGTAATTTACTTTTGTTAAATATCGTGTAAGTAAGGTGATTTTTGAAACAACGTTTGCTCTTGATTTTCTTTTCTCAAAGTATCATGGCTAATTTCTTTCGTAAAACACCTGTGCAAACAGATAATGATATCAATAGCTTCTAATATTCATAAAATTTAGAGGTGGTTCGGAAATGATACTAATTGATTTTTCCTCATGCTGAGCTATGTCACAATGATGCGACGTGGAAAGTTTTCTAACAAAATTTGATCTAAATTTTTAAAATCATTTGATTATTTATCACAAAAGACAAAACAGAAGCACAAAGAAGTATGTCCCAGGATGTAGCCAAAGCAGATGTAACAAAGAGGTCTCTTCATGAGACCAATTGGCGCTGGCTAGCTCTTCTTTTCCACTCTTTTCTGATGTTTGGAGGTTTTTATGTCGAAGATCTCCCTCAAACTATACAAACTCGATTTCAGGAAACCCCCTTTAATCAATCCAATGTGCAATTTAATTCGCTTTATAGCGTCTACTCCTTTCCAAATGCTATTCTCCCCTTTGTTGGAGGGCTGCTCATAGATCGCTATGGAATCAGGCCCATGATAATCATTTTTGCCTTGATCGTCGCATTAGGGCAGGGAATTTTCACATTGGGGGTCGCAGAAGTCAATTATAGTCTTATGATCATTGGTCGCTTAGTATTTGCTCTGGGAGGCGAAAATTATTCGATGGCACAAACAATTTTAACCACAAAGTGGTTCTTAAAGGCTGACCTTGCTTTCGCTTTGGGAATCACAATGGTTGTGAATAGATCTGCCATGCTGTTTAATTCTTACTTTTCTCCAAGGCTGGCTGAATCATCAGATAATCTCTGGTACCCTTCCGTTGTTGGCACTATTATCTGTACCAGTTCCTGCCTCTGTGCAATCGCAGCAACTTGGATGGATTACTACTCCGATAAATATGCTCCTCAATCACCTCCTGAAGATTCTTCCACTCAATCAGAAGGTGGTCAAAGACCTGAGGAATCCACTTTTAAGAGTGTTGTTAGAGATTTATTCCAGCTAAAATTTGAACTTTGGCTTGTGGTCTTGAACTTGACTCTCGTTTATTCATCAATAAACACTTTTATAGCCAACGCAAATGACATTTTGGTCCAAAGATTTGGATTCTCTGAAGTTGGAGCTGGCAGCATACTATGCATTGTATACGCAACCACAATGGTTTCTCCTCTGTTTGGTCTTCTCATCGATAAGTATGACGGCAAAAAGTACTGGAGTAGTTTTTCAGCCGTAATCATTTTCACAGCCCATCTTATTTTGGCCTATGCACCTAGCAGCCAAGAACCAAGCATTTGGAAAACATGCATACCTCTTCTGTTATTCGGTTTAGGATATACAATCTATTCGACTGTCATATGGGTGATGATCCCCGACTTTGTGGAAGAGAGGTTAATTGGGATGTCCTATGGGTTAGCCACTGCGGCTCTAAATAGTTCTTCATCACTCATGACACTGCTTGCTGGAGTTTTGCAAGACTACTCCAAAGAATATAAATCTGGCTACTTCTACTCGGAGCTCTTGGTCGCTGGCCTGGCTTTGGGAGGATTATTTGTGAGTCTAAAGATAAAAAATTCAAAAACTCCCGTGAAAAATGATATTGAACCCTGCTCCTCCAGAGCTCCGTCCATGATAAAAGAGCCAGGGGTTGTCCCAAATTACCAAAGTTTAAGCGAAGAATTATGAAGCAACTAGTAAATTATATTAAATTAACAATTCGTAAGAGAACTCTTTCATTCTTTTTAGTTTTATGTGGTGAAATTTTGCTTGAGCAACAGCGAGAAGTTCGAAATTAATTTACAACGAAGAAAGCTAGATATCTTAAGTGTATTGTCGAGAAGGTGTTAGGACCATTTGATGGATACTTGCTTCACTCTCTTTCGGATGGAATTATATGAAAACTTTTGATACGATATTCATATAATAACTCCCAAAGAGACGTAAAAGGCTGTAGTGATAAGAAAATCTAGAAAGGAACTAATTGCCCTGTTAAGCAAGAGAGATCAAGAGAGAATTAGAATTATAAGAATCTGAGACTGTGAAATTATAAATGATAATTTATAAATTAATTTCAAAATTTCAATTCTCTTAAACAAATAATAAAAGTATCTCGATCGCTATAAGTCTGAAAAATCAGGCTGGTCCTTTACTTGTAAACGGTGAGAAATGAACTAACTGATCTAAAGGAAAGACAGGTATTGGAATAAGCAATCCCCACAATATTATAATGTCGAGTATTTAGTACCGGTACTCAAAAAGCAATCTTGATTGATTTTCGTGAAATACTTTAAATTCTAATCAGGTAAAAGGAATATTTACTCACATATAAATTTAGAATCAAAACTAAACAAATGCACTGAATTCTTTAGAGAAACCATTCAAACACTTTCCCGCATCATATTCTAACAATACTCTTAATAATGTGCTGCTGAGTTAAAGTATATTTAGTTTGCAAAACAAAATCCTACATATTTGTGACAACATCACCAAGCAAAATTAGTTTAGGGTAGTACTTTCGAAACAATCCATTTAATCTTAACAATTTTTACTAACTCTCAGGATTTTTTTGAGTACTGTTCCTTTGGATTGACCAAAGAACATTGTACTTTGTTGTACAAGATCTCGTTTAATTTCCATTAACTTTTCTCATCTCCTCTTGTTGAAAGGTTTAGTGTAGTATTCGAAATGATCAAGATTTTCCGAAGATTTTTTGATATAAATCAAAAAGTTCGATCTGAACGTAATATTATTTACGGTGGAGAATGGTGGAGAATGATGGAGAATGATGGAGAATGATGGAGAATGAGGAATAGAGAGTCTATTTTCATCAGATCTTCTGCAACTATTTTTTAGAATCAACAAAGTCAATAATCTCAGCTCAGCTCATATTGAAGGCTATTTATATTAAAATGGGTCTTAATAAGGTTCTTTTTTAAGCTTCAGTTTCCATAAGATCAGCTTCTATTGTATCTTTTTTTCTCTCTCATTAGCTTACTACTAATTAATGATGTATCATTAAATTTGCTCAACATTTGTATTGATTCGCTTAAAGAATCATAACGACACAGTTGATACTCAGCAAAATGAGCTTATTATTCTGCTTGTTCATTCAAGAAATAAATTTATTAAAGTTTCATAAAAATCAAGAGAACTTCAAAGGAACAAAAATGGACATTGAAAAGGAGAACGAGAAATATATCCAAGATAAAATAAACCCTATCCTGGAGAAGCTGGTGATTGATCTCTTATTATCCAAGCCAGACAATGCTGTATAAAAATTGTCCTAATAATGTCTCTTATTTCACTCTCAGGTTACTTTTATGAAAGAATGGCTGAATACTCATGGAGGTAACATCAGATCATTGCTAAACTGGACTAAAGGGTTTTAATTTACAGGCGAGTTCGAGCCCTCTTCTTCGAAGGCAAGAGAGGAAGAAAATAGCGAGTCTGATGCGGATGAAGAGGAAGAAGAAGTTGAAGACCTAGAGCAGAAGACAAAGTCACAACCAAAAGGAATGAGAATTTCTGTCAGCGCAGAGGCTTACGGAGCCTGGAATAAGAAAAAAGCCTATGTGCCTAAGGTTGTCCCAAAGACTCAAGAGCAGAAAGAGAGAATTAAACTCCGCTTGGAGCAAGCGTTTATGTTCAATGCGCTCGACGAAAGAGAGAAGCAGATTGTGATCGATGCCATGGAAGAAGTTAAATTTAAGTAAGCTTTTGCTATCTCTTATGTCGATAAATCGCCTCGCCTATTATTCTTCGATTTCGGATTGAAAAAGCCTTGGATTTCAAAGCATAATCTCCGATTTATTCTAGGGCCCTTAGTACCGTGATCAGCCAAGGAGAAAAGGGAGACGTCCTCTACGTTGTAGATTCAGGACAACTCGACTGCTACAAGACCTTTAAGAAAGGAGAAGGCCCTAAACATTTGAAGGTCTATCAGCCCGGCGAGTCCTTCGGTGAACTCTCTCTTCTTTACAACGCCCCAAGAGCTGCCACGATCATGGCGAGAAGTGAATGTGTGCTCTTCTCTCTGGATAGAGAATGCTTCAATGGAATTGTGAAAGATGCTGCAGCAAAAAAGAGAGAGCAATATGATGCGTTCTTGAGCAAAGTTGATCTCCTCTCAACAATGGACAGCTACGAAAGATCGAAAATCGCTGATGCTTTGAAGCCTATTAACGTTGGAAAGGGAGAGTACATCGTCAAAGAGGTAATAAAGGATATTAGCGATCTTTTTTGTAAATATGTCTCTCTTAGGGTGAAACCGGTGACACTTTCTTCATCGTCGTTGAAGGTGAGGCTATTGCTACTAAAACTCTTAAACCTGGTAACTACTTTATTTGTTAAGCTATTTATTTACTTATACATTCATTCTGAATTAGGCCAACCTCCAGAAAAAGTATTCGAGTACGGTCCTGGTAGCTACTTTGGTGAACTAGCTCTTCTCAAGGATATTCCAAGACAAGCTAACATTATTTCTCTGGTAAGCTTACTTTTGGAGAGACATTGTTAATAATAAAATATCTTTGTAGTCTGAGATGAGACTTGTTTCTCTTGACAGATATAGCTTTAAAAGACTAATTGGCCCTCTTGAAGAGATATTAAAGAGGAATTTTGCAAAATACGAGAAATTTGCCTCCTAATAAAAGAGGTGATTTGCTCTATAATCAAATAATTCTAAGAAACTAAGGCTTGAGGAGAAAGAAAGAGCGCTTCATGCAATAATATTGTTCTGTTCTACGGGTAACTACTTTGCATTTTAGCCTGTTGTTTCAGATTAGTTTAGATAAGAACTCTTGGATTTCGTCTTTATAAAAACTATAAATCGCCTTTAGGGGTGGATACATACAATATAAAAAATGATACATACCAATATAAAAAAGAATTACACACTTTTACATAACTAGATATAACTTTTGCTAAGGAATGAAGGTCATTGGTTAATGGTTTTTTATTTAAAAAAAAAGGAGAGAAAAATGAACTTTGACTGTTTAAAGTCGGTTTTATGGCTAGAGGCTACCTAAAATTTTATGAGACTGTCACACAATACCATTAGCACCGAAAATTAGTTAGTCGGCACTGTAACTAACTTCTCGCTTCATCCTGCCATATCCCCAACATTTTTTCAGTTGGAGAAAAGTTATTACTCTCGGATTTGTCATGTTTGAACCGTTATGTCGACATAAATGAACAAAAAGAAATTGGTTGGTCTTCTCAAGAACAGAATCAAAATTGTTTGATGGCAAAAGCCACCAACTCAGAGGCAAAAGCCACCCATTCAGAGGCACAAGTTAGCGAGGACACATCAAGACAAGAAAAAAAGTTGAAAGATTAAGATAACAGTTAAACGGGTTGTTTTGAGATATTCACTAAATTTAAAGATCTAAATAAGTATTCGTTTTTAGAAATTCTCTTTTAGCTGCTAATAGAACGTATCTGCACACTGGCAAGTACCCGGAGGCTGACACCTCCAGTTTTGAAGCCAGAACTTTACTCGTCTGAGAGAAGTAACTCACCCTACAGGAAATTTACATACCAGCAATCCAATATAAACCAGATATTGAACAAAAATCACTTTTGTATCTACCCAAAAGAATGGGAGTGTCAATACAATGAACTATCCTGCAAAACTGATAAAATAACTACAGAATTCAATAGTAAGTCAAGGTTCTCCTGAAAATTGGCTTGTTTTGACTCAGCACAAAATCTATTTATTCCCGATCGTGCGACAATTTCCCTTTGAAAAATCAGTAATCCAGTCATTAAAACAGCTAAGGGATTAAGTTTTAAATTTTCCTCACTCGCATAATTTCATTGAACATTCTCACGATCAGTTTTACTGATTTATCAGATTCAATTTGATCTTGCGAAGCCAGAAAAGCTTTTCGAAAGTCTCCAGAGAGTCATTCGAAAAAATCAATTGTTCTTTTGAAGACAAGTATTTATGAATAGGCTACCCTAAGTAAAGATTATAAAAAATACATATCATCTATAACAAAATTCATGGAGAACACTCAAGTAGAAAATCCCAACCCTTCAGCTCAGCTCTCAGAAAATGTGGTCGTTGAGGGTCTTCAACATGATTCTGTTGATCAACCTACAACAAAGGACCAAGAAAACGGTCCTGATGTTCAAAAAATGCCAGTTGTCGAAATCAAACCAACCTCAGTTAAGAACACCAGCATGGATCAAGAAAATATTTCCCAACTCGACGGCTTGAATGACAAGGCTGAGAAAAGCAAAGGAGACAAAATTGCTGCTAATTCAATTTCAGACTCTAACATGGGAATGAATAAAGCTGATAATTCAGCAAACAAAGCAGCAAAGCCTTATAAGAAAGGGGCAAAAAGCAACGAGGTCCCTCAACAGAAGACCCAAACTCTCTCTTCAGCCAAACAATCCGATGCGAAGAATGCGCGAAAGCAAGCCCGAGCCACAGCTAGAACTGAGGCATCTGTTCAAAATATTACTCAGTCACAAGAAAATCTTCCTTCAGATGAAAAATCTAGTCGGAATTTTATCTTGGATTCGATGGACCATACAGAGAGAAAATCTGAGACGCATGAGTTGAGTAATAAAGAGAACGGCCAAGGAAACGATTCACCGTCAACCCAACATGACGAACAAGGCAATAATAATCAGACTCACCAAACTCCCGAAAATAGCAATGTAGAAACTAATAATATCTCAGAGAGTAATAATATTTGTTTTAAGGAGTTAAGCTTATGCTTTTCACCCACCGGACACAATGGATTAGAAAGCTGTGAAGAAGGCCATGAAAAGCAAAACAGTAATTACATAACTATCTCCATTTCAGTAGAAGTGACCAAATTTATTCCTTATTAGAAGGGAAGACTGAGCTTTCAATTGACCTGACTGACGTCCCCACCGTGAACAATGCAAAGGTTGCTGATACTGTGGGAGATCAAGCTATGCCTGCTGTGAAAAATCTCCCAAATACAAGTATATCTTTCTTAATTTTGCGGGAACTGATTTGCTGATAAAATTAGAAAACATCAAAACAAGTAATGATAAGCAGAGGTATTACATAGTGAAGACTTCATTGAACCGATCCAAGTTGAGTGAGGCTCAAATAACTTCTGAAAGAGACGAAAACTTCCACAAACTGCAATTCGAGAAAGCCCTCCGCGAAAAAACAGCACTTGAAAAGAAACTAAAACAATTAGAGCTTCAACTAAAAGATATGAATTTTAAGCCAATCGAGAACAGTAGGCGGGTACAACCGCAGTCTATGAAAAATTTGTCCAAAAAGGAAGATCAATATATCTTTAGAAAGAAATCTGAAGAGGTTTTAAATCACAAAGCCGACGAAATTCTCATGCAAAAGGCGTCAGCCTTCATCACACAAATCCGCGAAGAAGACTCCACGAAAGAATGCAAAGACGACGTAAAAGAGTGCAGTCTGGAGAAAGAGTGTTTCCCAGAAGCAAACAACTTCCATCAGAATAGCAAGTCCATTGCGTCTCTTAGCAAACTACTGAAGAAACCAGAGCAGAAAGATGAACGTCAGAGCCGGCGATTCTCTTCTCACGACTTGAGTGCTATGCCCTTATATAAGCAGAAGGAGCAAATAAATGAAGAAGTTCAGATGAAAGAACTTGAACGTCGGAAAAAAATCTTAGCAGAACGAAGAGAGTTGTACAAACCTTTCAAAGATCAGGAATTAGTGGAGTTCGAAAAAAAGTATCAACACTACAGAAAAGCAGTAGAATCAAAAAAGAAAAGAGAGAAATCAGAGGATTCTATGGCTAATATCATTGAGCCCAAAAAATATGAATCCAAGCTACTAAATCAAGTTCTTGAATATGACAATGAGCTTAAAACTCTCGAGGAAAAGAAAGAGGAAGCCAGAAAAATGCTCATTGAAAGAAAATTACAATATGCCAAAGCGATCAGAGATTTATATTTGCCCAAATTGAGCAAAAACAGAAGGTTCAGTGAAGTTCAAGAGAGTGTCAAGAATTTGATCGAGAGAGCAGAAGCTACGGACAATCATGATAATTATTCCAGGAAAAAACCAGGCCGTGTCTTCAAATTAGGAAGGCAGCCCAGATCTCTAATCCAAATCGAAGGTCAGTCCACGGGAGGTGAAGTGCAATACCTAGACGAATTTTACGTGAGAACATCAAGGAGTAAAGAAAGCAAGATCGAAAGAGATTGCAATTCCGTGGAGGGAATGGATACTTCGAAAGAGCTCACACTTCCGAAGAGTCCAGGCGATGTATCATATAATAAGAAGTTCAAGGCATTCAGAATTGTTGGAAAAGCTGGAAGAAAAGGCAAACAGTTCGAAGACTGGGAGTCAAGTGTGCATAGGAGTTATGATGAGAAAACTGATGATGGTTCGTCCAAGAAGTCATATCCTAACTATATTAGCGAGTTAAAGAAAAAGAGAGAAGAGTTGGATAAGAAGGGAGCAAGATACAAGAAGCTATGGGAGAGGAATTTGAGGGATGATCGGTTAACGTACGCTGCAAAGGTGACGTATGTGCTTGAAAATATCAAATCTGTTGAAGAAGTGGCCAAGGAAAGGGAGGCTTGGATCAAAAAGGCGGCAAGGGTTGGTTCAATAGATCTAAAGGACGAACAGGATCTTGTTGATAAAATGTATGTCGATTCAATCAAAGCTAAAATCGAGGTGCTTGGTAAATTCAGAAAAGGTTAATGTATCAATTCCAATGAGTCATATATATTGTAGCTAAATTCAATTTATACTAAGCTCTTCTCTTTTTTTTTATCCTGGAAACTTCACTAAGCAGGTTGTTCATATGAAAAAGACCATTAATATAGTTTCGCAATGTTTATCCAAGATCTAACTCATATGTTAAATTACCTATATTACCGAGATTAGATAATGATAACTACCGCATTTTCTAATCATGAATTAATTTGCTTAAGGATTTTACGGTGCATTAGATCAATTACTCCTCATCGTATACGAATGCTGAATTGATGAGTATTCTCAAGAGGCTTTTCCTTAATATCCATAGTCACATTTATCTCAAATATTACACACAATATGAAAAGCGAGAATGGAAGTAAAAAAAAATAGTATCAGAAAAATTTGTACAATTAAAACTAGTACTAAGGATGCATTTAAACCAATTAGGCCAATCCATGTCTATGATGGCGTATAATTATTTCAGTTCTTTGAAACTCTTCTATATTAAATTTGATTATGGTTATCTGTGAAAGATATTGTTATATTACTCTGGTTTGAGAAGAACTTAAAGGAAGCTCATTCAGATATCTCTCGTACTTTTGCTTTAGAGAATCAACTTCTTGCAATCTCTCGATTAGCTCTTTGTTTTTCGAGGCAATATCAAAGTTGCTCCTTTCCCATTGCATTTTATATAAGTCCCGAGACTTTTGTCTATCGATAAATGAGGTCATAAGTAAGTAATTGACAAATATATTCATACATATCTTCGATCTCTTTGGCAAGTTGAGCGTACCTTTGACTACAAGAGCGATACTCAAGTTCTAGATCTTGAAATTCTCTTCTGCCTTTGGCCAGTGCCTCCTTCGTTTGATCGAGCTATGTAATTGGATTAATTCAGCTAATGGATATGTAATTTCGAAACTTCCTGAAGTATTGATTCATAATCATTATTCCTTGCCTCTATCAGGCTGCGCAGACGCTGCATTTCTGCTTTGTTCTGCTCAAGCATCATGTGGTACTCGCTCATTTGATTTTCTAATTGCGATCTTTCGACGGTGGCCATCGTGTGCTTCTCTTTAGCTTCCTAGAATTACCAAGATTACACAACGTTACGTAACAATCCCAATACTCGATAAAGCTTCTTGAATTGATCTGCTTGTTCTCGTAAGTTTTCTATCTCTTGCTGCTTCATATGAGAATCCGAGTACTTCGTCTCTTTTAAATCATCCAATTCTTGTGTTCTGGTTTCGAGAAGACCTTTCAAAGTGAGATTGTCCTGAGAGAGAATTTCATTGTTTTGCTGAAGCTCTTGGACTTTTTGTTCAAACTGAATCAGCTGAGCATGAAAAGCTGATCTTTCTGCTGATAGTCTGACTTCAATATCCTTGTCATCAAATCTCTTTCTCTGCTCAAATTGTGTTTTAAGTTCTTCAATTTCAACATATCTATTTTTTTCAGTTATTATGATCTGCTGTTGCAGTTTTGAAATCTCCTTGTCTCTTTGTTCCAATGCCTCCTGTTTTTGCTTAAGCTCTTCAGCTAGGAAAATTAATCGATCATCTGCTTCAGTATATTTGCTCTTAAGCTCATTAATCGTCCTGTTAAGATGCAGTTTCTGTTTTTCAAACTCGGCTTCGAGTTGCTGCTCTCTCTGCTCACACTGATCTTTCAAGAGTTCAATCTCACCATCTCGGTTCTTCTCGATCATAGCTATTTGCTGCTTCATACTTGAAACGTCTTGGTCCTTTTGCTTCAATAACTTTTCTCTTTCATGTAACTCCTCTGATAAAAACGCGACTCGCTCATCTGCTTCATTGTACCTATTATTAAGCTCGCTGATAGCTCTTTGGAGATCATTGACTTCATTGTTATAGCGCAATTGTTGCCTTTCGAGCTCAGCTCTTTGCTGTTTCTCATTTTGCTCTAGCTGAGCTTTTAATTCTTCAATCTCAGCATGTCGGTTCTTCTCAGTTATTACCATTTGCTCCTTCGCATAAGTTAATTCTTTCTCCTTTTGTTTCAATTCCTGTTCTTTTTTCTGGAGTTCTTCTGAAGTGGTCCTGAGCTGATTCTCTAACTCATTATTTCTTCTTTTTTCCTCGCTGATCGTCCTGTTTAGGTTCGTAACTTCACTATGATGTCGTGTTTGCTGTTTGTCGAATTCAGTTTCAAATTGTTCCTTTCTCTGTTCAAGCTGAGACTTTAATTCTTCGATCTGTAAATCTCGATTTTTTTCAATCCTGGCCATTTGTTGCTTCATGTTCGAAATGTCTTGTTCTTTTTGCTTCAACACTCTTTCTCTTTCCTGTAGCTCCTCTGATAGGAAAAGGAGCCGACTATCCGCCTCATTGTACCTATTCTTGATATCGTTGAGTGTCCTTTGTAGACTCTTCGTCTCAGTCTGATGTTCTAATTGCTTTTTTTCAAGTTCACTTTCCAGTTCATTTTTTTTCTGATCAAACTGCGTTCTGAGCTCTTGTATTTCACTGTTCATACTTTGCTCCCTTTTCAACATCTGTTGTTTTAAATTAGTAATATCTTTTTCTTTTTGGTTCAATTGTTGCTCTCTTTTCTCTAGCTCTTCAGAGAGGAAAGTGAGTCTGTCATTCGCTACATTGTATCTATTTTCCATCTCATTGATGGTCCTCTGGAGATTCGCAATCTCATGCTTATGGTTTAACTGTTGTTTACTAAGTTCGCCTTCAAGCTGTTTTCTGGTTTGCTCAAGTTGAGATGCTAGTTCTTCCACTTCAGTTTCCCTATTTTGCTCGGCTGCTGCCACTTGTTGTTTCAAATTCGAGACGTCTTTTTCCTTTAGCTTCAGCGTTTGCTCTTTCCTCTGAAGTTCCACAGAGAGGTTTGTTAACCGATCTTCCAACTCGTTGTTTCTGCTTTTCAGTTCGTCGATCATCCTCTGAAAGTTGGCAACTTCACCGCTATGACGTATTTGCTGCTTTTCAAGCTCGGCTTTCAGCTGGTTTTCTGTATATTCAAACTGCTCTTTCAAACCTTCAATCTCAGCATCTCGCTTCTTCTCATTTGTTAGCATGAGGTGCTTCAAGTTAGCGATATCTCGGTCTTTTTGTTTCAGTTCCTGCTCTTTTTTCTGAAGTTCTTCCGTCACGGCGATTAGCTGATTGTCAGCTTCATTATATTTTCGTTTTTCCTCGTTGATCGCCAATCGGAGGTTGTTAGCTTCAGTATTGTAATGCATTTGCTGCTTCTCAAGCTCTGTTTGCATTTGCTTCTTTTTCTGCTCAAATTGAGCCTTCAAGTCTGCAATCTCAGAATCTCTATTTTTCTCGGTGGTCGAAATTTGTTGCTTCAAATGAGAAATATCTTTTTCCTTCTGATTTAGCTCTCGCTCTTTTTTCTGAAGCTCTTCTGTGAGCAAATTTAATCGATTATTCGCTTCATTATTTCGACTTTTTTCCTCACTGATACTCCTTTGAAGGTTTGAAATATCGTTATTGTAACGTAGCTGTAGTTTTTCAAGCTCAACTTCCTGTTGTTTATTCTTCTGCTCAAAGCGATCTTTTAACTCTTCAAACTCAATGTCTCGATTTTTCTGAGCTGTGATCATTTGCTGTTTCAGATCAGAGATATCTTTTTCTTTTTGTTTAAGCTCTCGCTCTTTTTTCTGAAGCTCTTCTGTGAGCAAATTTAATCGATTATTTGTTTCATTATTTCGACTTTTTTCCTCGCTGATACTCCTTTGGAGGTTTGAAATATCGGTATTGTAACATAACTGTAGTTTTTCAAGCTCCGCTTCCTGGTGCCTATTTTTCTGCTCAAAGCGATCTTTTAACTCTTCAAACTCAATGTCTCGATTTTTCTGAGCTGTGATCATTTGCTGTTTCAGATCAGAGATATCCTTTTCTTTTTGTTTGAGCTCTTGCTTGCTCTGTTGAAGTTCTTCACTGAAGTAAGTTATCTTGGCCTCCGCAACGTCATTTTTGTTTTTCTGCTCATTGATAATTCTCTGCAGGTTATTGGTCTCATGGTTGTGACGTGACTGTTGTTTCTCAAGCTCGTCTTCCAAACGTTTCATCAAGGAATTCTGCAATTCTTCAGTGTCGTACTGATATTTCCTTTCAAGGTCTTTCACTGTCTCTTCAGAGTATTTTTCTAGAGACCTGTATTTTGAGTCTATTTCCTTCTTTTGATTCATAACATCATCGAAATCATTTCGCAGTTCTTCGTTCATTGTCATAATATTTTCTAGTTGGTTCATTAGATTTTCTTTTTCTTTTTGAAACTGATATTCGGTCTCTTTTAGTATCATCTCCTAATCAAAACGTCTTTAAGTTCCTATGTTTTTTTATTTAAATTACGTTCTTTGCCGCATTGTCTTTTTGTAATTTCAAACAATCAAAATATTTTCCTTTCCAGTCTTCCAAAGCTGATTGGAGATGGGCTGTCTCTTTATGATATCGCTCACTTGTTTCATTGAGGTCGTGCTTTAGATTTGCAATTTCTTCCTCTAATTGCCGTTGCACTTCCTCCGATCTCCTCTAAGAAAGCGTCATTGTTGAAGAGGAATAATATAAAGTATCTACAGATTGCTCTTTGCTGGCATTCTCAAAATTTTTTCGGGTTTCTGCAAGTTCTTTAGTATAATAATCCCTCTCACCATCAAAGATTTTCTTTAGGTTTTCGATCTCTTCCTCCTAGCAAAATAATTCACGACTTGTATTTAATGGACCTTATATTATGTGAATTCAAATACAAACTGTGCTTCCAGCTCAATACGGACATTTGCAAGGTCGTTAGCTGTAAAATGTTTCTCAGTCCGCATTTTCTCCTTCTGTCTTTCCAGATCTTCGTAAGCTTCATCAAGTTTCCTTTTCAGATCTGCAATTTGATCCGTCTGATTTTTAATTCGTTTTTGCAAGTTCTCATTCTGGACGGCAATGAGATTCTTCTCATGCTCGAGGTTTCCTTTTTCAAAATTTGTTTTATCGATAAGTCCTTTGAGCTCATGTTCCTACGTGATCGGGAACAATATATTAAAGCGATTTTGTTATCACCATCTATTTTACCAGTCGCTTCTTCATTGCTTCCTCAAGCTGGATTTTCAAGTTTTCTTTATCGATCGCATGCTGCTCTTCTAAATCTTGAATCTTGCGTTTTAGAATCGAAATCTCTTTTTCTCGTAAAGCAGATGACGGGGATTGATCTTTATCCCGTCTCGAGCTTGCATTGTCAGACCAAGATAATTGTTTCATCATTCGATCGCTTTTTGGTTCCATCTCTTTCGCCCTGACAGTACTGATTGATTAAAATAATTTTTATTTAACGAATCTCTTGCGAAATACGCAGAGGCCTTTGGCGCCAAACTATTGCGCATTGTCTTTCTGAATAGAGGCTCTTTATGGCTCGATTTGAAACAGTCGCTTTGACTTTTCTCAAAGAGAAGAGAGAAATTTAATAGAATTTCCTCTTTTTTGGGACTCTAATTAATATCTATTGCTATTCATCCATGTTGGTTGGTGACAGAGAGCCTCTTTTTAAAAGTTAGAGATTATGCTTTTGCATTTGGCCGTTCAAGTAGATGTCTGTAGGATTTGGCTATGGTTTCATTATTGAAAGTGATAATTTAGAAATTGCATGCGAAATAGCAGCGCAGTTTTATTGAAATATGATTCATGACCTGTTCTCCGATTTGGTCAGCAAAAAGGCTAGCAGGATAGCAAAGATCATTCCCACCTTAACTGACAAAAATGGAAACTTTTAAAATTAATGAATCCCATAACAAAATAAATTTTTCCGGTTTTATTAAGCAGCAAAACCTATATCTTGTTCATGGCCCATACCAAACTTCCCTTAGCTACATCTAAGAAGAAGTATGGCGAAGGGTCTAAATTGAGGCTGCCCGTTTTCAGTTGAAAACGGCTTCATGCTGTTTTTGACCAGTTCTTGGTAGCGATATATTTTGACATTTTGCTGAGATGAATGTAATTTCGAGAACAGACTTTCTCAAAATGCAAACGAAAAACTTATAATCTCCTCATTTATCGTATGAAGAGGAAGGATCTTACCCTGTCCGCGCAATTTCTTACAAAAATTCCCGAGTCGTTCCCAATGCCTGAAATTATGAAATAATAAAACCTGATAATTGGAGTTTAGAGAGATAAGTAAAAGTCTCTAAGTACTCTCATAGTAGTTGGAGTTGCCATTACGAATGATAAGTGTGCTGTCTCAAGCTAACAATTCATGCATCCTAAAGTTTTAACTTCAATCTCTCTTTTTTTGATGAGAAAATCATAAATTATAGAATAGAAAAAATTCTGTCTTTTTTTCAACCTTCATATCTCTAGAAACTCATTCTCTCAATTCCGAATTTCTCAAACAAACGAAGCCGTTATAAGGTGCGAATCATGGTATTCTAAAAAAAAGAGGTCAATTGTGAACTCGAATCTTTTCTTAAAAATTAGACGTGATCCAGCATAGAGTCCAATATTGTCTTTTAACGAAATCATTTGAGTTAAAAGTTCTTGACTTCCACTCTCCGTATGCTATTATTTTAAATTTTTTTTTTGTTATTCTCTATTTATCTCTGGCCACAAGACGCTCTGCGCTCTACTCGGCAATTTCCTATAGATTATCTTCAAGTAGTTTTCGTTATGCACTTAGGAATGTTTACTCGTTAAGAATAATTTCTCTTTGGATAATTTAATGAAACTTAAGAGAGGTACTTATAAATCTACATCTCTATACACATTAATGAACTTGATAGATTGACATCCGACACATTTAATTAGATGGTTTAAGTAGGAGATCAACACGATCAGAGATCGGAACATAATTCATATAATGCTCCGTTTTATCTTTACTTGAAGTTTTTAAGAAAATCCCAAGCGAAACCTCATTTTTTAACGACTGAGAAGGGTTAAAAGCATTGGAAGCTTGCTTCGCAACGAATAATTGAACTATTGAAGCTTTATCCCATTGAGATAATTCCATCTCAAGAGCAGTTTCTACTCTCATTTTCCTACTCAAACATCCATAATGCCCCAGACAGCAAAAAATATTTTACTTAGATTGCTCAGTATTTTGAACCACATCTGCTTCTGTTATCTTAAAGAATCTCTTCTCGTCGTTGGGGAGAACTATACATACGAATATCTGCTCCAAATTCTACAAAACAAAGGGTATTAGTCATTCCCGCAAGAAAGCTGTTTGTCTACTGTGACATCTTGAAGTTCGATCCGCATCATTAATTTCATTAAGAAAGCAAAATGGAGCTCTTGAGCGTCTTCAATGTTAGAGCGAGGACTAAGTATCTTTGCGGTTGGAATTTGTAATTGAGAAATCTCTTGTAAAGACTCGCCCCAATTGATAGTGAACTGTTGCATTCCTTTTTGTATTTTTATAGCAAACCTGATTGAAAATGAATGAGGGAATATATTTTCCTTCGTCGATTGAGAAAACGAGTTTACTTGAGTCTATTTCCTAAAGAAAGCATTGCTTGAGCATCAAGTGAGATTTCGCGAGAAATTTCTTGGAGTTCTTTGCAAAAAGACTTTATATCTCCGTAGACTTCAGGATTTTGGTCCGCGAATTTTGAAAGCAACATCAAATATTGGCTCAAAACTGGATTTAATGAAAGAATCTAATAGCATTGTGTTAGATTCACAGTTCAATCATTCTAAGGCGAACCTTATTTTGATAGATCTCTTCGGTTGAGCCTTCGAATCGCATATATTTTAAGAGAATAAATGATAAAAAAAAGCCTTTCAGACCTTCAAAAACCTGGCTAAGCTGGTCGCTCTATTTCGAAAAGGGCTGCAAAGGCAAGTGTTGAATATCGAAGGTTACCATTTTGAAACTGCCTAGAGTGAGGATCAGTTCAACGATTCCCTTTACATATTCTTCATTAAAGCACCGAAGACTTTCTGGCGACAGACAAATCTGGGTTTCGATTGCATTTCGACAGTTGCAGAATCTCACAATTAACTCATAGCAGTTTCGGACTAGTCGGGATTGTTTCTTGCGAACTTGAGCTCCTTCAAATTTGGCGAGCATTATTCCTATCTCATTTAAATACTAATTGCTTTAATATATAAACGTATTATATTTATAGAGGTTACGGAAGTTATACGGTCGCGATTTGAAGCAAAATATCGACGGTCAAGCACTTTGAAGAGCTTGTTGAGAAGATCAACAGCGAGTCTTTCAGCTGGCTCGGATGGCACGACATCCTTTTTCACTATCGAGATCTGATTATCTTTGAAAATTTGAGGAAAAGCATCTCTCAAATATTCAAGATGCTTTGAGTAGTAAAAGGGGTATCCTTTCAAGATTCTGGGATCTTCTTTCGCACAAGTAAAGAGCAGTGCCATCCTTCCAACATGCTCTGGCTGTTCCCAATCCGGCTCACGAGTCATAATGTTGTCCCGGCTCAGAAGGCTTCTTATCAATACAGAATCATGTTTTAAATTCTGAAGCATTAGTTGCTTGAGAGCAATGTAAATTTTCTCTTGATCTTGAGGGAATTTGTAGAGATTTTCGAAGAGGCTCTATCGGTAGCAGAATATTATTAATGAATTTGATCAGCGTCTGATGAATTACTGTCACGACCTCGAGGAACTCGTCTGCCTTCTCCAACCGAATATTCCAAAGTAACCGATATATTTTTTCTCTCAGAAGAGCAACTTCTTCTTTGATGTTGAACAACAAAGAGTCTTTTTCATATTTCTATATTTATTAATGATATAACAAATCGCATCCGAGCAGCTTACAGAAAGTGCCAATTCCTTGAAAGTTGCTGACAAAATTTGCACAGCTCTCATTCGAACCTAAGAGGGGTAAGTGACCCATGCAAGATAATCTTCATATTACAATATCATTTTCATCGTTTAGCATGTAAAGTAGAACTTCTTTACATTCACGTAAAAATCTGTCAGATAGCTCTGCAAAATGATTGATCGCATTTAGTCCAGCGAGTCGAACCTAAAGGCATGCATTTTCAGCAAGAATGAATATGTTAAAATATGTTGCCTCATAGAACTCGTCTTCCAAAGCTTGAAGCAAAGCCCCCAAGCAACTATTTTCGAGGATCCTAAGAGAAAACTCTAATTACAAGATTTTAATGGTTTCTCCTTACACTTTTGATTTCTCTGTGAGCATTGAAGAACTTTTATCCATTCTATCTCCTGAACCAGATCTATTCTTTAAATGTCATTGCATTCCCAGTCAAATATTGAGGAGAAAGTTACTTTTGGTAACTGGAATTTCTCAAGTTCTTCCTTTTGTATGGTCTTTAACATAAGCTCTTCTGGAATTTTTAAGAAGGCAACGAGTGTTTGACAGGCTAACACTCGGATCTTCTTATAAGGACTCCTTGTTTTTTCACAGGTCTACTTCTTCTTTAAATAGAGAGGGGGAAAAGAGGCTCACCTTTCCGAAGCAAGCATGGAATGTCTCATCCTTCAGGCCTCTTTTCACAGCCATTTGTAAAAATGATAACGTAATTGCTTCGTAGTCTTGGACATGACTATGAAATTGCAGAGTAGAAACGAGCTTGACCTAAAATCCCCATACAAAAATAGCTGATTAGAGACATCAGATCATTCGAAAGTGTACCCAGTTATCAAGAACCTCATCATCAAGTTTAAGAGCATATTTGCAATAAATCCTCAAGTGCTTAGGCCCGATAGGAGTACGATGATCACAGATATTAAGCGCAAATTTTTGGAACAATGCTTTGAGTAAGTTGACATCGGTAGTAGGGAGATTATAGAGTATTTTCAAGCATAGAACTCGTGATTTCGCAGACTTTTCTAACTCGAGCAAATGCAAGGCAGCGTTCCTGATAGCCACATAATTGATATCGCTGTCCTGAGTGCCAGTATTCTTCAAAATCTTTGTTCATCATATTCATAATCGGAAAAAAGTAGGTTTTTTCTTTACTTTGAGTGCTCTGAGAATAAAACTGAGGGGAAACCTGACTCGCTCGAAGGACTCTTCTATTTTTACTATGATAAAAGGTTTGCATCAAACAGTTAAAGAAGAGGTACGAATTGATTTGCAAAGGATTTCCAGTGTCCTCTTTTTGATTTCATTGTCGCACGTAGAGAATGCTGAGAGCGCAATTCCAACGAAGGCTGACTGATTAAAAGTCCAATTTTCAAAGACCATTGAATTAAATGCATTTAGTTACAGCGTGAGTCTCAAGTTTGCATGAAAGAAAAATGAACGTGGCATTCGAGACAACAACGTTAGCAGCGAGTTTATCGTTTTCGAGTTTAACAAGCTTTCTGTCTAATCTTTTCAAGATCTACATTAATTGAGTTAGATAATGTATCCATCTGATTGGACAGACCTCCATTAACTTCTTGTAATCCTTCAATTTGATCAATCTTTCAATATCTCTTTGTAATTCAATGAGCTAGGAAAGGAATACAGGGAATTTAGAAACAATTCAAAAAATTGTCCATATTCTACATAAGGCTTTGATTCAGGCTCCTTATTCAGTCTGAAAATTGTTGTAGAAGCTGAGTTCCTCCTCTCTAGTGTGAGATTATTGGTAGACTCTTGCAACTGAGCAAAGTTTGAAACTCTTTCTCTTCTTCTTAGCATCCTGGTTCACAGATTGGATTTTTTTATTTTCAATTGTATATCAGAAATTGTACGAAGCAAACCAATTTATTTAAAAACCTGGAGCGCACTCTCTGCTGACTTGGTAGACTTTTCTAATTAAGACAAATAATTCTGTCATGATAGTCCTAATAACCTTGCTCTCTCTTTGAATGCCGAACATTAAAAAATATACAAGAAATAAGCTTGTCTAGAAATACCGCCGTATACACTTTACACTTTGAAGGAGCATGCTAGCCTAATACATTATTAATTCTATAAACCTCACTGAACTAAAATTGCGACATCCTAAATCCTTGAGTTCAGGATAGAGCACTGAAAATACATATCGCATGCCGAATATCAGAAAAAGAAAATTGAAAAGATATGCATAGCTTTTGAGACTGTCAACTTTAACAGAACCGATTCTTTCTAAATTAGAAATTACGCCAGCAAAACCACAAAGGTTATGGAAATTAAGAAAGCATTACTCAACTCAAAATATAAAGATTAGCTCTGAGTATGAGAGTCTCGTCTGACCATAGTCTTTGCTAATATAGTGATGCGATAGTGCAATAAAATTCCATAGTAAAATTGTTCAGATGATAGAACTTGAGTGCCTCAGCAGGACACGATGACAACACACATAAGGACATCAAAATTGCTGATGTTTCTTTCTTCGTTAACTCTAATTAATCCGTAAAGAGCTTTCTCCGACATTTTGGTGAGTGATCCTGATGCTTCTTACATTTAGTCGAGAGGGAAGCGCAATCGAGAATTTATTTTTTTTTTGGGTTCAGGAAATCCATATCTATAAGAAATGAGCAACATCTTTATCATTTCAATTATTCAGACTTTCTTACAACAACAGCAGAATCATGCGATTAATGCTTCTTAAGCACCTTTTGAATACTTTTCTTTGGTAAAATTTTCAACTATACAATTCTTACTTTCTCCTCTTTTTCGTATTAATAGAGCTTTGTAATTTCTAAGATGTGTGATTCGTGTCTTAAAAACCTTTTATCTTAATTTTCTTCGAGCAAAAGTAAGCTAGGGTTCTTAATTATAAAGAAAAAGAATAAAAATTCAGGGTCTTTTCGTGATTCTTTCCAGCCATCTCTCTCTAGTTGAATTTTAGCCATTTGATTTCTCTCACTTGATCTTGCAAGAAAATCATTTCCTCTAGTAGTGAGGAGTATTATGATGATTTAGAAATCATTTGTGTTTCGATTCTATCGTTTCCTTTTGAGTTAGTGTGATTCTATTTAGTTGAAAAACTATTGGAAAACCCGACGTAAATTCATAAATTCATAGAGACCGCAAAGATAATTTTGGAAATAAAAAATTTTTTGCATTTCTTGAATCACTCATGTCAATAACTGCGGACATCAAAGAACGCCTCAACGCTCAAGAGTTCGATGAGGAATTTTTCGAGTGGGAAAAACGAGATGATAAAGTTCCTTATCTCAACCATTGCATTGGTATATTTGCTAGTAAATGCCAAATATTTTAATCTTTCATATAAGCTGGCTCTCTTGCTGGGGTTGTGGAGCATACAATTTTGTTTCCTTTCGATTCAATCAAGGTAAAACGAACCATCATTCATAGTTACTGAATTGCTTGATTCTACAGACTCAGATGCAAACTCTGAAAAAAAAGAGCAACTTTATGAAGGTTGCTGGGGATCTCTATCATGCAGGAGGGATTAAAAGATTCTGGCGTGGTGTTACTGCTGTTGTGACAGGGTGCATACCGGCGCATGCATGTTATTTCTCCATTTATGAAATTTCAAAGCGATTTATCTTGAAAAACGTGAAATCCGAGAAATTCCAGCAGCTTTCCTATGGACTTACAGGAGCAACTGCCACACTCATTCATGATTTTATCTTAACTCCTGTGGACAGTAAGCTTTGTCTGAGGATATGTTTATAATCTTAATTAGCAATGAAGCAAAGAATGCAGATTGCTCCTTCACACCTCAAGAATTACAAAAAACTGATTCGATTAACATATAACAATGAAGGGTTTCAGGCTTTCTATCGAAGTTATCCTCTCACAGTGGTAATTCATCAGTACTTTTTTCACGATTGGTTGAATTCTTTCTAGTTTATGAATGTCCCAAATGCAGCTATCTTAGTTGGAGTAAACGAAACCTTGAAGCATAATTATAGACCACAAAATGGGCACAACATTTTCTCATACATTTTATGCGCTTTCACAGCTGGTAAATTTTTGTCCAATCTGATCAAAATAACACAAATATTCAGGCGCCACTGCAGCTACACTGACGGTCCCACTTGATAATATCAAAACGAGGTTGCAAACCGAAAATTTCGTCAAATATCTCAAATTTTTGGAAAACAACGAGGCATCTTGTTTGTTTAAAGATAAGGAATATGAGGAATCAATAAGATTTTCCGCTTCTAAATCTGTCAATGGAGCGAAGAGCAGCAATGTAAAAGGGTTCTCAGGACCTCCACCAGAGCTCTGTGACCCATGCATTTCTCTTCATTCAGGCAGGATTGCACCATTTCGTTTTAAGGATGCAATTAAAACAGGAAAAACGATCATCGCAGAGGAAGGGATAAAAGGGCTTTTCAAAGGAGCCTTTCCCCGCATAATTAGCTTGGCTCCTGCTTCTGCAATATCATGGACCACTTATGAACTAATGAAAAATTGGCTTGCTGGCTCCAAGTCTTTCACACATTGAAGCCGCTATTGTAGTTAATAATTTCTTCTCCCACGTGTTCCTAATTGCATTTCAGTCTTACCTTCTTCATAGCTTTAAGAAGTTCGTATTTTCCATAATCAGACATTCTGTATTTTGATCCCCCAAATTTTTTGATAGGAATTTCTGAGAAATATATAATCGAAGAGATAATTTTATAGAAGAATGCTCTTCACCATTAACATAGTTATGTATAAACATCACAGATTTAGCTAAAAAATATCACCCACAAATATAGACTGTACATCGCTATCAAACTCTTCATCGTTTTCTAGAGCTGCCTATCGATCGTTTATATACAAAAGTTTGCTGTTTCTGTATACATTCTTAAGTACATCGAAAATTTTGACATTGTCTTCACATACTCCTTTTGGGAGTTGCAAATCTCTCTCTTGGCTGGCACGAGCTTTGATCCCTGAGATTGTACTTTCATTTACAGAGCGTATCTGCTGGACGCTTGATCCTTCAAAACTATCCACTAATTCTTGTTGAGAGTGTTCTGCTTGAATCATGCAAGCTCCATACCTCTGTTTTGAAGGGCACCTGGAAGAAGAAGATTTCCATCTTGCTGCTTCTGTTTTGAGTAATGACATATTTTGGCTCATTGGTTTTAGTGTGCTCATATCTGATGGTCTTTGAGACACCCTCTTCACAGGGTTTTGAGATGACGTACCGTACCTTTCGCTGGCGTAATGTTGTTTCCGGGCTGAGCTGTCATTCATCGATTCTTTTTCATCAACTGATGAGTCTTGCCTATCTGCAGACAATCTCAATGATTGATTCACTATCTTCCCTATAAGAGAGTTATTCATAAGAGTGTCGCCCTGTTTGCTGCTATTATTATTTCGTTTGGATTTTGCATTCGCATTCGTAATTTTGCTCGATTTTAGCATCTCGATCGACCTTTTCAAGTTCGAGAGGGTCGAATCTAGCCGATGGGGAGCGTCTTTGGAATTTGACTCTCTGAAAGCAGATTGCCTTACTTGCTTTGGGCTGTTTGCACGGCTTTCATTCCGAGAAGAAGGGAACTCTTCTTGAGAAACATTTTCTCTTTTTTGCGTGAAATCTTGTCGAGTACTTAAAAAGGATTTCTTAATTCTCTCCTTCAGTTCTTGATTTTTCTTTATATAAACCTCTGAGTTGTTATATTTCTCTAATGAAGGAGAAGGACTGGCTTTCTTCGATCTACAGCTTAATTCGGCAGTAATGTTATTATCTTTGGATCTGACTTTAATTCGAGCAGTGTCTCCAGCATTTTCCTTATTCCAGTATCCTGTGGAAACTCTTGAGCTGCTAGTGGGAGTTCCTCCTCGATGAGTATTTGATGTGATATTAGTCTTATTTTTCAGAGGATGCGCTGAATTATAAGAACTGGAGGGACTGCCAACGCGAGAGCTTGCTTCGTCGGTTTTATACTTTACAGAATGGTCCATCATTTGATCATTCACGCCTGATGGAACTATGTACTTATATTCCTTTTGCCTCGCCAATGTGGCTTTGATCGTTTTTATCTTCTCTTTATTGCTCTGACTCAATGAGGATGATGATAGGGAGTTATTAATAGTTCCAGTACTGCAATAGTTATTGTATGAAATGGCTGAATTATTGGTGATATCTTGATTTCTTGTTAGTAATGTCTTCGCTAATTGAGTTCTATCAATATTTTTATCTAGTCGTCCAACTTTCAATTTCTTGGGGTTTTCTTGAGCGTCAGTACCCTCTACAAGTGGTGCGAGGCAAGATCTAGATTTATAAGATTAACACAAGCTGCAAGTAGTAATTTCCTTACTGATATTTGATTCTTGATGTCGTCGCACGCTTCTCGCTTTTAGGAGTCAGAATTTCCTGTTTCGATAATGACGACTTCTTTCGTTCTGTATTCGAAATGCTTTGGAGATGATAATGGTTAGTCAACGATTATTATGTTAATAAGATATATACTGAGGGGAGGTTTGGGGCTTCGCTTGATTTTCGTAGAGGCCATTCGTCAAATCTAGCATCACATTGTTTTCAAATTCCATCTTATTGTTTTGATCGGTCTGATTCATCTGACTCACGTCCTTTGTTGTAGCGTGCTGATCAACTCTTGTAGTTTCAACATGAAAACGGAGATCTGATTCTTGTCCTGTTGGCAATGTGGAAAGCTCATCTGGTCTTGCTTTCTCTGTTTCATCCAGTTGATTCGAGTCACGGAGACTCTTTGGCTCTGCTTTGCCACTTTCACAGGTTGTGACATCCATTAGTTCTTTTTTGAAGGTAGTAGTAATATTTTGCGTAGATAATTCCAAAGTTTGATTCACTTTCGTAGCTCCATCCTGCTCCATTACTGAATTTTCAAGTTTTTTCTGTTGCTTTGTTTTTTCTTCATTGAAATCCTCTTCAACTTTCTTCAAAACTTTCGGATTTAAAAATTGCTCCGAGAGAATCAGAACCGAGGGCTTGATTCCATAATAAATATGATTATTCCTCATAACAGCCGGCAGTATCACAATAGCAGGAGACCCGTCTTTTGCGAACCCGTCAATGCAATTAAAATCATTCTTTCTGAAGCTCTTGAACATAAATTTCCGATTCTTAAAATTGTCCACTGGAAGCTTCAAAGGCGGATCATTCAGCAGCATGTAGATACACAGCGAGAAGTACGAGCCTGCAAACTTGCGGAAGTCCTCAGATTCGAGGAGACTAGTCAGATACTCATGGTATTCAGTTGAGACAGTGAAGAGGGGCTGAGTTGACTCCACGAACTCTTCATCGTCATCCAAAGGGAAGTTTGAAAGTTCACATTGATAATTATGATTCAAAATCTTTTGACAGTTCTTTTGGTATTGAGTAGAAAGAGTTTTATATTCTTCATCGGTGAATTTAAAAATCGTATTTGCATGATCTTGATAAAAATTAGTGAGGTGCTTTAGTAGAGCACTTTCATTTTCGGAAGAAATAGGCATATTGAGCGCCTTCAGAATAGCCTTGCTCTTCTCAATGAGAAGTTTTTTTGCTAAGTCATAGCAAATGAGTGTGAAGTCTTGAACCATGTTGAGAAGAAGAAAAGGATTATCTATAAAATCAGCGAAAGTTGCAATGAGGAGATCCTTGGCAAGGTTATCCCAGTTTGTCTTAAATTCCGACGGAAGAGCGAATGAAGAGGAAGTGTTGTTCTGGTTCTATTAAAATTGCATCAGACATGGTCGAACGTAAAGTTAGAGATTACCTTTCCTTTTACAGCTAGGTTTTCTTGTGCAGTTTTGAGAGCGCCCTCAAGTTTGATATTCTCAATTCGAAGTTTAGATACATCTTCTTCCAAAAGTCTCATAGCTCTTTGTTGATTTTGAATTTCTTCTTGGAGAGCCTGCCATGAATCTTCTGTTTGGCAAGCTCTTTCAACATTTCTCTCGGCTTTTTGAGGCTTTTTATTAATTGGAATTCCTGAATTCTCCTTGTTTTGTCTGTCAGTGTGCATCGCCAGGTCATATTGCGATGCACTACGTGTTTTCAAGGCAAACGCTGTTGTATTTGAGCAATCTTTTAACACATTGCAAGGTTCTTCTAGAGATAGTTCATTTGGATTTTGTTTATCATCAATGAAATCAACAAGCTTTTTGTTTCGATGATTTGCTTTGTACTGAGAAATTATCCTTTGATACAGTACTGGAGTCTTCAAGTCGTCAAAGTTGCGCTTTAGTCGCTTCACTTCGTCAATGAAATCTGTGTTTTGACTATCAAGCTCTCTGCGTGAGTGAGTCTGCTTCCCATGGTATTTAAGTCCAATCGACATGCGAGAACGAGTGATTGAGATCTTTAATTTATTTTCAAATTTAGTGCTAACAGCTAATTTTGATTTTTAAAAATGTACCTTGAATTGAGTCCTTTTTGAACAAATTAACTAACGAGATAAATGTGAGATCCAACAGGGAGTTAGAAGATGGGATTGAAACAGTTGTTCCTTGTGAAATTTAAAACTCTCGGAAGTAAATTTCTGCCGTTTTAGATCACACCAGTATCAATAGATGATACTTGAATTCATCACTTATATAAGACCTTTCTCCGGTTTTCATGAATATCTTACAATAGATTAGTCCTTAAATATATTCCCATCTCCAATATAAATAAAATACACAATTTTTTGGGCGGTTGCTTAATAAGATTGATCGGCATTGGTGAAATGAGCAATAGGATCAAAGCAATATATTTTGAATGTTGTGGCAACAGATATTGTTTATCCAAATTGTTCTCATAGGTAATTGCAATAATAATATTAATAAATTTCGTTTTTCTTGAAGACATACAATTAGCATTCATAATTAATCATTTGTTTGCTTTTTTTGAATCGGTTGCTTCTATGTGGTGCTCGCTTAACTAGGAGTTTTTGAAATTGTGCAAATTCATGAATAGGTGTTCTAATGTGAGGTCCAAGTTGGATCGTATTTTTTTCTGAAGCTAACTTATGGGGTGAGAATTCACACTATCTCTGAACATCTATCAATTGGTCTCTAATCAACTAAATGTCCATAGTTTCTCAATATGTAAATTTACAGAAATGCTGACTTAGCTATCAGAAAGTAAGCTACTTTGAAGATCGGTGGAGCTGTTGCTTAAATTATTCTTAATAAATTCAGCGTCCATCAAATTTAGTCTATCACATTTTTTCGTAAGACTTATGAGCGAATCAGCGCTTCCGTCACTTCGAGCATCGTCAAACTTGAAAGGTGATCGCTTTGTCTTTACGAATCTTCCTTGTACTCTTTCTCGTTGATCAGCAAGCTCTTTTCTCACACCGTATCTGACTTGCTTCCATTTACGAGTTTTTTTCTTGTCTAAGAACCTTTGAATCTTTTCCATACGCTCCTCTCTGGTAAGTGGCCCTATCATTTTGAATGAATCGTTCTTGAAATCAGACAACCCATCAAATAACTTTGGTTTCTTCTCAAATGTAGGTGTATGCAAAGCTAAATTGCTCAAATATACGCCCACAGGCGAAGCAAACGGCGTATTGAAGAAGCTTGCAATAATGCTGCTCGATGATGGTTTTTTCCCGTCCTCATTTTTTTTTATTGTTTTGTCGAATTCTCTGATTTTGTTTTCCAAATCTAGATCTAAATACTTGGAGATTCCTGTCACATCCGTTTGACTAAACTTGATTAAATTTTGCAAGAAATCCTCGTTCTTGGGTTGGTTTAAACTGGGTTTGAGTGGCTCATAGTCAGCGGAGTAATTTTTTTCGATTATTTTGCCTAATTTCATGGGTTTTGGAATTCGTAGCACAGGTGTTTCTTGATCGAAAAGATTTGGGGTTGAAGAGAGTGAATGAGGAGCCCTGGGTTTTGAGTCAATGTGCATTTTGGAAAAATTCTCCGTGATTGAATCAGTGCGCATCGAGATACTGGTCTCAGATTCTTGCCCATCTGCTGAAAGTTTCCGCTTTTTGGTATAAACTGGACTATTGGCGTGCCTGTCAAAGTCTCGGAACCCTGCAAAGGATTTGCTGAGTGAAGGATTGGGCAAGGAGTCCATCGTATAGGCCTTCGGCAGAACTTAAAACTTAAATTTTATACGGATGATTAAAGTTTAAGATCACACTTCATTCAGAAATCGGTTTTCCTCAATTGCAGCACGAGCGTTTCATTCGAAAAAAGGCTCATTTATCTGACAGCACATTCAACTTACGGCCATCATGAACTAATTAAAGTCAACTGAAGATAGGATCCTTTAGGATTACCATCATTGCTAGCAAGTTTGTCTATCAGATGACCTACCAAACTTAACTAATAAGAGAATTTACTCTTCTATTGATATGCAGAACTCACTTCATAAGCACAGCCGAGAAATGAGTACTTAATTCGTTCTAAAGTTTGAGAGAGAGAGCTTATTATGGTTATGTTGGAACATTATCTCTCAAATTGGAGAAGAGTCTTAAACGAGCTAGATCTTTGTTAGGAATCGCCGGCCAAGTTATAGTATTTTCAAATGTTAGAACGAATATGCGATATAATTTGGTATAGAGAAGAATGGGGTGACTTGATGATTTGATAAGAATTTAATTCACTTATTTTCTCAACTTGATCCTTTAATGGGGGTCAAATTGCATATACACTGAATATTTCTTCGTGTTGAAACAGCCTTCAGTGAATGCTCTTTTTGTTTTTCGTGCGTTGGGTAATTAGTCAATTTAATAAACTTAATTTATTGAGATCACGAATATAAGCTTATAGCATATTTATGTTCAATACTTAGGTGAGAACTCTCTCTCTCGTAGAGAGGTTCACCATGTTTCTAGAATGAAAGAATAACAATTTCTTGCACAATTTAATTTTCGATGCATTGAAAAACGGTTTTATCTTACATGGGTAAGATAGGATATTATGAGAACTATCTGAGAGCTATTCACCTCAATTAGAGATCAAGCTTTGATTTGGTTATGGTCATTTGGTACCTCGTTGAGTAGTATTTCACAAGAAAAACGAGTTCATATGTAAAAAAATTAATCATGCTTTTTTCACTAAAGAATACATTCAAGTTAGCCTAATATTGGTAACAGGATTAAAAAAATAATCTCAGTGATGTCGAATGTTTGTTAAATTTCATAAACTTGGTTGCGTCTTGCGAATTTAAATTTATTCAGCAAAGATTTCTCAGCCGGAATGAACTGATATTCAGTTTTCTCTTCTTTTAATGTTGCGCACTTTTTATTTGTGAGAGTACTCGCTGGTGGAGTTGCTTCCGTTTCCGATTCCGTTTCTTCGGAAACATTTTTCTCAGTCTCCTTCTCCTTCTTGGTCACTGGCATCAGAGGACTGTCGATTTCATCTTCGAGGGCTGGTAATTCTTTTAATGAAGATAACTTTTGGTGATAAGTTTTGGACTGAGCAGGTTTTATGCTCAAGACGCGAAGTTGTGGTATCTTCTGTCTCCTTTGGTTTTGCCAAAAGTCGCATGGTCTAACATCATCGATCTATCAAAGTGAATGAGAATTATCTTATCACCATTATTGTTTACATCTTTCAGATGATAGAGGAGTGGTGTAATTTTTAATAACTCTGTGTCGGTGTCAGATCCCAAAAATGGGGCTACCTCCAGACAATTTTCCAATTGTATAGGCGCAGGATTTCCTGAGGTCTAGAAGTCGATGGTGATTACATAAAATTACTGCAAAAGCTTTACTTTTATGAATATCACATCTTTGAGGTCACGGCCAAACTTTGATAAGTCCACGGTTGGATAGCCATCTTCTTCCAAGCAATGTTCTTTGTAAAATTTTAATGAAATGAGATTGTTTTCATCTAGAATTGGCAGCAATGGCTCGAAGAACTAAAATGAATATATTAATGATGAAGTCAATTTTTTTCAAACAAAATTGAAATACCTCTCTATCACCGGTCGTACAGATAGCTAATTCATATATTTTTGCCATCTCACTCAGAAATTCAGTAAGCGTTGGACGTCTATGAATGTATATTTCACGATTTGTGCTCCCTTCGGGTCCGATCTATACCCATTTCCAAAGTAGTAAGAAAAAAGAAGTCAGCAACTCTTCGCATACCTTTATTACAACATCAGCATCATCACATTCCACATGAGTTGCAGACAGCATGACCTGATCGATTTCAAAGGCCAGAATTTTTTTATTCTAAATAGACGATTAATCCATTGAATTAATAAAGGGTTATTAGCACCTTCTTTTCGATTGTTGGAGTGGGTTTTGGGTTAACTCGGGCAGGAGTTTGGGTTGTGGGCCTGAGGAGAAAGAAAATTATGAGTTACAAGCACAATATTTAGAGTTTACTGAGCGTCATCATCGTTGGCTCCCAAGCAACGGCATAATCTTGTAAAACTAGAGAAGATCGTCTTCGTTATACTTTTGAAATAGGCACTTCAATTCAATGATAAAGAAGAGATGTTTTACGATCTGGTGATTCCACGACTAACATTCTGCATGCTCTTTGGGAAACCTTTCTTTTGATTTTCTTTAATTTCAGAATGATTGAGTTCCTCCTCTGGTTGTACTTTTTTTGGAGAAGTAGTAGCAGTATTCATTTTTGGATTTAAATTATTTTTCAATTTCAATTCTACAAAGCTGGCACTTAAAAACCTGGTTTGTTCTCACTTTTTCCATTGAAAGATACATTAAATTATAGAAAATTCACAAATTTTCCAAAGTATTGTATTCTTACTGAAAAAAAACTTTTATCAAGCGAGAACCCGACTCACTTCAATCTGTATATAGGAGAAAGTTGGCTCAACCTGGACAGCAATGCAAAAAGTTTACATGACAGACCTGTAGTGAGGCTTTTCTCTGTGTTCTAGCGAGTCTTGATTTCTATCGAATGTCAATTTAATCAATAATTATTGATTTGAAATTCAAGATTCTGGATTCGCAACTCTTCTAAACAACTTTATACCGCGTTTTAAGAAATCGTGAATTGCTTCGAGGCACTCTGTATATGAAGTTCACCTGAGAATAACATAAAAAATCGGACCTCTTATTTTGACTTTGATAAGGACTTTTGTACCTCAGAAGGTGTCAAGGAGAGTTTAGGAGAAAAACCTTGCTGTTTTGGGAAATGCTCGCTCTGGAATTGGTCTTGAATATTCTTGGCCTTAGAACTTTGGAGGAATTAAAAAATATTTAAAATTGGATGGTTCTTTTAATTTTGCAAAAAGATTTGCTCAAATTATCAATAGTAGATCAAGAATACCATCGAAGAAATTATGATCTTTAGATTAGTTGGGATTTCTTTTTGGTTAGGGATTTTTAGTTAGTGGAAGATTGTCTGCATGTCTTCTTCTAAAGAATTGTCACGAATGACTTAAGTTGCGACATTCTCAGCTGTGATGGACGTTGCTATACTCATTTATCTTACTATACAGCAAGGAGACCATTGCTCTGCTTTAAAAAGCTAACGTTTCCTTTAAGTGCTTTTTCTTCTTATAACTTATTTTTCAAGAGTGTCTTATTTACGAACTCTCTAGCAAGAGATCAAATCTTCATGAGAACTAATCTTAAGTACAAAAGCTTTTTCTCGCATAGCTTTGCATGAAGTTTATTTCTCGGTTCTATTGCTGAAACTGTGTCTAGTAAGTGCCATGGTGTCACATATGTAAGATCTTGATTTGAATGAGCTCACATCTCCGCCCTGGCAAAAGAAACGTGTTGTGAGTGAATGATGATTTTTTTAAGTGTATATCTAACTATTCCTTGGGATTCGACTACTTTCTATTCGACATTCTTCTAAATTTCGACGACAGCTTTTGATTGCATTCTTGAGAAATGTGTTTCCCATTTTTTAGAATCAATTTTTGACAATGTAATAGCTGCCAGGAAATGACATTAGCACCTCCGAATGAACACAATCAGTTTCTGAACTATAAGCATGCAACATGAAGCCGCTATCTCCTGGCAAAACTTCGAACTTCAGTCTTCACTTCCCATCTTAAAGTTAGAAGCTTTGAAGAGTGAACCGTAAGTTTTCCACAATTTCTGAGCGACTCATCTTTAAATGTTGAGACAAGTTTTAATACAACAAGTGCGTAGCCCACATTATCACATTTTCTTCTGTGTATCTGCCTTCCATAAGCTCCGGAAAGGTAATATGCAAAATTCAAACCATACTATTCGAAAAGAAAATGTTAAAAAGGTCCTCGAAATCATGATATTTTGCTGTAGACGATTATATTCGAAAATTGTTGCAGCCAAATCTTCATTGTGATTTTGATTGCCTCAAGACAATAGATGTAAATCTGCACGAACAACATTTTACATACTATTAGATCTTGCATCGGAAAAAATTTCAATTTTGGATGAAAACTCCTTAACAACAAGAAAATATGAAAAGATAATGGCAATAATGTCACTATAAAATCATCTATTTGAACGAGATAAAATGTATCCATTCATTCTCTGCTCACAATGGGAGCAGACATAATTGTCTATTGAGTCTGCTTCTTCTATAGTGAGCTTCAAGCATTCAAGATGGAACCACTTTTTGCACACATCACACAGTATATAAGTATAGTCAGGGTTCACTGGCGACCTACAGATGCAGTGCTTAGGCCACTCTTCAATTGGTGGAATCATTGTCTTTTTAACTACGTCGAAATTTGCTCTGAGGGGTGATAATTAGAAATTAGGTTCTGTTTATTCATAAAATGAAGATCGTTACCTTATATAAAATGTCAAGGGGGGAATCTGATCAAGCCTTTCATATTCATCGTAAGAAAGCAGATTAAATGTTCCATTGATGCAATCAACCATGATAAAATCATTGTGCGAGGAGAGGAAAATTTCATTTTCGCTTATATGACGTAGGTAAGATGCATATTTTTTCGGTAAATCAGACTTTTTATAGAACCTGAAAGGAATAATGCTTATTACACAACACATCAGAACCGAAATGGAAATACCATTGAACTTCTAGGATTGCCAGGAAGTTTATCTCTTCAGGATCATTCGCACGAATTATTCTGATAAGCCTACCAAGAAAATCGTTTTCGGAGTCGGATTCGTTTTTGATAAGCAAATTATCATAGAGTCTGTATACAGTATTCTTGTATTTTATGCCTGTATAAGTGTCATTAAACTTATAGGGCTCATTCAACAATAGTTTTTTGATCTGCGAGAGTGAAGGAAGCTCGAAATCCGAATTGATATCGGATTGCTTCTGAGGAGCCTTAATTTCGATTTTCTCATCTGCAATTTTGATTCGCATTGCAGGAATCTGCACAGAGAATTCATGTAATGTCTGTTGTTCATTGCCGTTCATCTTAACTTTCTTGCGAATTGGTGGTTCTTCCGAGCTTGCGGTTAATTCTGCGATTTGCGTCTGTTTGCTCTCCATGATTTAAATTTGCGCCTTTTTTAAAGTAATGTTACTAAATTCCTTTCAATTCAAACGAATACCATCAGAGCCAGGCAACCAATTAAATTTTCATCTCGTAGAATAAGCTTAAATACACTTCACGACTGCTACTAATTAACCGGAGAAGAGGACTCGTCAATCATTTTGAGGGTCTGAACCCTTTCATCCGCCATTGGACGAATAGAAAGATGATATATGAAGATAATTCGAGAACCTTTTATAAGCTTGCTTCTTATGAGCTTCTATTACCTACAGTTTATGTTAGCTTTTTCGTGCTGGGTTGTAGTAGATAATTCTTAGATTCGTTAATAGTTCATATCAAAGAAAATTTTGTGACTTGTAAATTTTTAGCTACTTTTAAAATTTGTAATCAATTACTTGCGAAACGTTCGATCATATCATGGAAAGTTTCAATTCGAAGTTATTAGAAGACTTAAAGCAGCGCAATGTGCAGATAAACTTTAATTTTGCTACTACCATCGCTGAAAACCCCGAGAAAGTGCAGAGCGCGTTCGCAAAGCAGATCGATTTTCGAGATCTTGATTCTGAAACGTCTACAGTCTCGTCATTTAGTGAAAAGCAAAAAATGAATCACTCAGGCCAGTCGTTTTATAGCGCAGAAACTACAAGAAACGGTAGTGAGCTCTCCTCTTTCGTACTCTCGAGATCCACAACGGCTGGAGACAAGTCTGCGAGAAATAATTCAACTGTCAATTTGGGCTTTAAAATAAGACCGACCACTGCAAAAGATATGCTACTGACTAACGTTGATTCTGTGAGTAAAACAGCATCAGAGATGGGACGAATGAAAGGTGGTTTTAACACCCAATCGAATTGGAAACTTTCTAGTTTGCATGAGCCAGAGAAGGTTGAAGAGGAATTTGAGGATGATTTTTTGAGAGACTTAGAAGAGCTGAATGCTGAAAAGCTCTCTAAGTTGTTGCTTTTGGATGAATCTAAGCTGTCCAGTGTTAAGAGCTTGGAAACCAAGGTTGATCTTTCATACAGCTCTCTCAATGTTGCTGGCGAAATCCTTTCGAACCTCATTGAGCTAAAGCTGAATGGAAGTATTCTGAAGAGTCTTCGAGACATTGGTAATTCATTTCAAAAACTTGAAGTTCTCTGGGTCTCAAATTGTGGGCTCAAAGATCTTGCTGGAATAAATTCATTCTCTAATCTTAAGGAGATCTATGCATCTTATAATTCTATCAATGATGTCTCAGATTTGATGTTCAAAGTTTCACTCAACGTCATAGATCTCGAAGGAAATGAAATCAAGGACATCAATAACATTCAAAATCTCATCGGATTGGAGGATCTTTATGCCATCTCAGTCGATGGGAATCCTCTTACCGAAAAAGACCCAGATTACCGCAAGAAGGTTGCTGAGATCTTGCCACAAGTTAAAATAATTGACGACGAAGATGTGCAAATTATTCAAACAACTCCTTCGCAGACCAGGAAGAGCAATGAAGAAGCGAAGCACGTTCAGGATATACCCGAAGAGATGATTGAAAAGATAGTAAAGCTTAATGTAATGAGTAGAAGTGAGTTGCAGCAATCTGTGAGAGACCTATTGAAGGCTACTACAATAGAAGAACCTAACGAAGAGTCTCTGATCACAATGTCAGTCAAACAAAAGCATAGCAAAGCATCAAATGTTGAGGTAACTGCCAAAAGACTCCGAGGGAAAAACGTCAAGAATGCCATTCTCACTGAGGACACCCTAGATTTGACACAAAAAAGACCGTCAACAGCTAAAATCGGCTCTAAAAACTATTCTATTAAACCTCAGATCAAACCTGACAACAACATTTTTTCTCCATATAGTGATCTCACTCAAGCAACTGATGAATTTTTTTCAGGGAACCCACTCAAAGCTCTGCGACATAAACGTCAGAACACTTTCGTTAGTTCCAAGCAAATTGGTCAGGAAGTTATTATTACTCAAGCTAAGAATATTCTTGATCTTTTCACGGAGTTTTCGCATTTTACAAGAGACGATGAGCTCGAAAAACCTGTGATATCTAGCGAAGAGTCGCGAGAAAGTAGCTTTTCTGAGGATGTAGACGCTCTAAATAAAGACTTTCTGGTGATGAAGAGAAATAGCAGCTCGGGTGCTCATAATGCAACAAATGAAATTCAGACTAATTCTGAGACCCAAAATCCTTTCCAGGTAATGAACTCATTGAAAATTGTTTTACATTTTCCCGTAATTATTATTTAGAAACGAGGTACTTCATTAACTCGCATCCGACCGAAGGTACTTGGAGGCCAGCATTCTATCATGATGAGAAGATTCTCGAGAGACGCTGAGGTGACTTCAACAGCTGAACCTTTGGTAGCGAAGCAATTGAATGAGTTGCAATATGTGAGACCGCAAAGAGTGAAAATCCGTGTCATACCCAAAGTAAAATTTTAAGGAACACGTTTTACCAATTTTAAAAATCTGGGCCGAAGTTCTCAAATCCTGTGAAGTTTATGTTTCTATTGCTGTTGAAGTTTAACTTTTCGATATTATATGCAAAAAACTATTTTCATTTTTTTCTAATAGATTCAAAAATTAAATAACACACTTAATCAGAGCTTCCTTCATCAATTCGGCAACAATATAACGAGCAGAAAAGCTTATTATTCGAAATGATGAGCTGATAGCGGCTACTCTCCGCCTTTTTTGCCTTTCTGTTTTTTAGCTATTTTCTTTTTTATTCCAGGTGCCTTTGATTTCTTGCCGCTTGTCTTCGCATTGTGATTTGATACTTCTGAATTCACTGTGTTTGCGTCATCTTCAAAATCTTTACAACATGAGGAATTATAATAACTAGGGAACACGATTTTTACAAGTTTCTTCTTTTTTCCCACCGAACGAAAACTCACGTTTTCCCTGTAGAGCAATCATGTGAATCTCGCATATACTAAATCATACTTTGGAAGTGGTTGTCTCATAAGCTTTGGCGTAATTTTTCTTCTTCGTTGCCCTTTTGGTCAGATATGAAGCCATTCCGGTAAACATGCCTTGATTTATCATATCATATGAGCCTGTAGAGCGAAATCTGATGAAAATTACCTCCGTCATCTTGAAGTTCCTTAGTCTAGAGAACTTAAATATACAAAAATTCAAAAAGACTTACTGCGAGTGAGCTTGTAGAACTTAGAGAGAACAGTCTTTCATTATTATTGCATTTGGGTTTCTTAACACCTGGATACAAGGGAGCCTTTGATTTGCTCGTCAAATAGCCCGAAAACCCCATGATCACGTTCCCTATGTAAGGTAATGAGCGAGCCCAAATAAGATTTGGAAACCAGTCTGCTGAGTCTCTTCTAAGTAATAAGTTTCGAGGTCAAAAATCTGCTTCTCTAATTGCTTGAGCTCATTTTCGATGTTATTTCTCCTCTCAACCAACTCTTGCATGAACCAAACGTTTTTTAAAATTTTTACGCTTAAAAAGAATTATACTTAAAAATTTGTTGTTTCGCGCTTGCATTCGGGTCTTGATATCTTTTACACTCATCTTACATCCCTTTCAAAGTCGATTTAGTTGACTGCTCTATAACGAGAAAGGAGAAAGTAAGAAAGAGGATGCACAACATTTTATTTTTCCTTTCAAGTTTCAACGTATATAGGTCGAAAATTTTGTGAAAAATATATTTACAATGCTTTCTGAGAGCAATCTTAACTGTTTCCTTTGCTACAATGATGATGAGCCTTAGACTGACAATGGACAAAATCGCGGTTGCGCAACTAATATTAGTTGAGGGATTAATAACTTGAGAATACGGTGTATGTGAAAATTCGTGAAAATCTATTTCAAATTTAATTATCACTTTCCTGCGTCGTTATTGAAAAATATATTATTGCGTGGGAAATGGAACAACAAAAGATTTATTTAGGTGAAGAAGTGTCTGAGCTTCATGTGCTTATTTCTTTCTGGAATAGACTCTGAGTTGAACTTGGAGCTAACGAAAGAGCTCCAAAAACAAGAAAAATATACAAAATTTTTAGACTGGGCTAAAACAAATGGAGTAATATCAAAAAACGTAATCGCTTATGACTCAGCAAAAGATGTAACAACATATTTAGATAGAATTTCCAGCGGCATTCGGATCAAATGGAATTATTGGTGGCGCAGCTTCAGATGATATACCACCGTTAACAGTACGAGATACACTTCATTTGCCCTTCAATTATAAGCTGACAGGCGTTTGTGTTGATACCTGCCAAACTCCTAATTACTCTCACAAAAGTTGCAAACAGCGAGTGTGGAGAAATGATTCGAAACTATCCTGATATCTTTCAAGATGATAAAAACGCAGAGTACACTCAGTTGGCAGTTTTCTTGCTTCAAGAAAAAATCAAAGGTGTGAAAGTACAAGCTGGGTTTTGTATTGACTGACTAACTAGGCGAAAACTCGTTCTTTGCTCCCTATCTAAATGTCATCTCGTCAGAATGTAGCACAATGTCATCTTGGAAGGAAGAAGAGATATCTGAAACAGAACATGGACTTCAAAAGGAAGTACTTGAACATAGAGAAGAACTCGAGGAAATCTGGATCACCGTAAAAGAAGTACTTGATGAATATCCTTTGCAGTTTCCTCCTGAAAAGTGAATTTCATCTCAAGGAAAAATTAGCCTCATCGTCTCTAGGTATACAAAAACAGATTTCTTTTGGGCGTATGAATGTGTCATGACCCGTTGCTTTGGATGGCATTTGCCTTCAACTATGCTTATTCCTTTTGGGGATCTTTTTAACCACTCGGATGATGGATTTACTTATTGTGTAGTCAATCAAGAATTCGAGAAAGCTGAGAAGTCAAAGAATGATAACTATGTAGTGAAAAAGGAAAGATATAACCTGGATATTTTTCGTGATGAGCAGCTTATTCAACAAAAGCGCTCTTCAATTGCACTCACTGATAGGCAAAAATATATCTTGAAGCATGCGGATAAAGTAAAGAGCTTCACAAAGGTTCTACTAAATATTTGGAGCATTTAGACTCAGAAATAGCAGAGCGCATAAAGAAGTCCCTTCTCAGTAAAGACGAAGAGAAGGAAGCAATTATTCAAATTAATTTGAGCATTCTGAAAAAAGACCCGAAGAAACAGATATGGGACCTTGATTTTTGTGAGACATCTGACGACGAAGACAACGATACTGATGAAGAAGATGCTTATGAAGACGATGACGAAGAAGAAGAACGGATGACCAAAATGGTTTCCCAAAAAATGGGAGATAAAAAAGTCAGTGCTACAAATAAAACAGAGCGAGCGAAACTGCTGCGAAGGTTGAAAGGATTCGACAAAATTTCACAGTTACAAGCGAAACTTGATGCTTTGAATGCAAGATTAGAAGAAATTAAAAAGAATGATTCTGAAAGTGATGGCAGTGATGAAGATGGTGAAGAATACGAAGATGAAGATGAGCACGAAAATGAAAATGAAGTCCATCCACAGACATGTATGATAATAGACACACACCTAAGTTAATATTGGATATAAGTTATAACTGACAAGCAAGAGATGAAAGAGGAAGAAAAAGAAGCCACTGAAGTAGAAATGGATGATGATGAAGATGATGTGAATTGGGATTGGTAATATTTACTAGGATATTGTTGCTGATTAACCTTAGGTTTGATGAAAATGATGACAACAACTATGTTGTGTTTAGTACAGACAGGAATCAGAAGTACGAATTACTTTTCCACGGTTCCATAGTAGAGCCATTAATTTTCTAATAAATATGAAGAATTGCTAAAGGAGAGCAGATATTCAACTGTTATGGGAGAAGATCGAATCGTTTTCTGATGACTTGGTATGGGTTTTCCCTCATGAAAAACCGTTATAACTCCCTCAACTTCAAAGTAAATGAATGAAATATCTCATCAATAAATCGCATAAACAGATAAGAATGAATAAAAGTATCACGAGCTTGGGAAGTTTTGACCCAAAATATTACCTCTATCTTGAAGGAGTCAGTCGAGATGATTGGCTCAGAGATATGATTACATATGGCGGTTGTAATATAAAGCCTCAGGAGCTCAGCGGAGAATTTAGAGTTAAAGAAACACAATTGTGTGAAGGTGAAATTATTAAAATAGAAGCATTTTATAATATGAAGTCTAGATGTGCTTTCATGTTTACGTGCGTTGAATCTCAAACAATACCAAGGTAAATCCTGTCCTCGAAAACTAAATTAACCCTCCGAAAGGAATGGATTTCTTAGCTATCAAGATTGTCGCTCCAGTATCAATTGAATTTGAGCTCCAAATCGTGACTTTGGGCCTGAGTTTATACGAAGAAATATTAAAAAGGTAAAACCATTTTTACAACAGGAAATGACTTTTATCGGTAATGCATCCCAGTTACAAGACAGATATAGCGAAAGATCAAGAAGACCTCACCAAATCGGAAATCTCAGCCCGAAAAAAATTCGCAGTAAACTTTATTCGCAAATATGGTGATTGACTATGTTGATATAGCTGATATGGAAATACACGAATAAGAAAATTGCAGTTGCGCAAATTAAGCTCCTCAAAATTCTGAAAATGATTCTTGAAAATGCGAAAAAAGGGCTGAAGCTGAGGGAAGCTTACTTGGCTAGAGATACTCAACTTGAGGAGGACGAAAAGGAGTTTATTATCAGCAGGCATAAAATGGCATCCTATCTTAAACAGCTCTCAATCTATGTCAAATGATTTTAGTCTCTTTGAGTTATGTTTTATGAAGTCTGTGAACCTCTCGAAACTAAAAAAAGCTTCGATGTAAGAGCCATACATAGTTCTTAAGTGATCTCATTAACGAGACAGGGTGTACAAGGTTTTTTTAACGTAGTGAAAGTGGCTCATTAAGTCATGACCTCAAAATTTCTTATGTTAAATTTTTTAGAATTTTTAACCTTCAATAAGAGATGGATTCAATTACAGAAGACGACATTCTTATTAATCAGAAATATCTCCTGAAGCAAAATATCAAGCATAAATGTAGTTCCGGTGAAATCTATGAATGTACTAATCCGTTCTCTACATCGCTTCAACTTATTGGCAAGGCATGGACAGAGATACTAACAAAATTGAATTGATAAAATTAGTATCTTTGCTTATTTGCTTATATGGTTAAAGATTTCTCCAAAACGCACAGCAAAATACATCCGTTGTGGGAAATAGATTCGAGAACGAAGTCTCAATTCTGAGTGCAATAGGCGGAGGTAAAGTTTATCCACTCAACCTCAGTTAATTTATGTTTAGAATATGCTGCTCGGTTGAAATGGTCCCAAAAAGGGAATGGTATCAATTACATAGTGGTTGAAGAGCTTGGAGATAGCCTACAGACTATTTTTGAACGCGGCAAGTTCAAATTCTCTCTTACAACAATAGCAAACATTGGGATTTCTTTGGTATCTTATAAACAGAATACTGGAAAATGATGCAACAATATTCTAGTTGAGTATCCTCCAAAAACTTCATAAATTAGGATACGCTCATATGAAGCTCGATCCTCGGAAAGTACTCATTGGCAAAGGAGACAAAGCGAAAAAATTGTATCTTTGTGGGCTGAAAAATGCTGTACAGTTTAATAAAGGGCAAAGCACAGTGAACTGTAATCAGTCGTCTCTAACGTACTCCTCTGACATTATCATTCATCATCTAGATTCTGCTTGCAAAGAAGATCTGGAAGCTCTTGGCAGCATGCTTTTGCAATTTGTAACCGGTGAAAGTGGCACAAATCAAACAAATTATAAAATTCAAGGGGATGGATCAGATAGGTCTATGCTCATGCAGCGACTTTGCTCTGATATACCAAGTAGCATCCGAACGTGAACAAGTCTTATCATTATAATGCTTTTTCAACTGTTAGAGGAAATTATCCAATACATGAAAGATGTGCAGGCAATGAATCCTAATTCTCCTCCTCAATACGATTTTCTTCATTCGTTATTGACAACAATATTATTTTCATACAAAGGAAAACAAAATTCGCAGGGACTGCAATTTGATTGGTTGAAAAAAGAAGTATCTTACCTCCCTTTTCATGATCACAAGCTAACTACCTAACTCCTAAGACAAATTTAGAAGGAGTGTCTTTGGACGATTCTTCAAAGAAAAAACCACAGCAATTTTTATCAAAATTCGGACAAACTGAAGGTAATATTTTTTCGAGGGAACATCAGAGTCCTGAATCTATTCTTGTAATAACAGAATCCAGAAAACTGTCGATAGTTTATGAAGCAACTGGAGAAGAAGAGACTCAATTTATTTCGAGACAGCCAAAGCGTCAATTAAGTTTAAAAAAAGCGTCACCTGTCCAAAAAGTAGAAATCTTCAGATACGCTACTGATACTTCGTTGCTAATTAACCTGCCAACCTCACCCTCCTTCTCGCCAAGACAGCTGAGAGAGTATGATGCCGGAGAGACGCCTTCCGAAAAGTATATCAAATTTCTGAATTTGAAGAATTCGACTAACCAGTAAATACAATCAAGTTTGATTCTAATAATTCTTCTTCAGTTATAAGCCAGCCAAAAAAGGGTGAGTGAACTCTCCTCCACATCATACTCCTTATGTGTGGATAGCAACTGTTGAGAAATTCTTTTTTATGGTTTAAATAGATAATTCTTGTTGCTTCTCATCCTTTTAACAAGTTCTGTCTCCGTTTTATATTAATTTTTTTTTGTGTGAAGAGGTATCTCATGCAGTAGTATCCTGGCTTCCAAAGTGCCTAATCACTTTTCAGGATTAATTTGAAATATATCCTCAATTTTGATTTTCGTTGTTTTAAACATTCCTCGACTTAAAATAAGGTGCAAGTAAGTAGCAGAATCTACAATAGTACCTATTTTGACTCGAAATTGTTATGGTGTTCATATAAATTGAGAGTTTTTGTGAAATGGAAAGAAGAGAGAGAGAAAAAAATGGTAATTTCTAACAATAAATCCACCTCAATACAACCTTAGTATCTACCAAAACTTTTTGTTAACTGTGTAGTTCCAAGCTTATTCTCATCAACTTTTACTCTATGAATTTGGAATGCGGGCGCAGTCCAGTAGCCACAAGAGCATTTGCTTCCAGACCAAATTGCCTCTCCAAGCTTTGCGTTGCATTTTGGACTCGGGCAATTTAGTTTACTCTCTTTATCGGTTAATTTTGTCATCCATTTTTGTTGCTCTATAAATATTGAAGTGCAAATTTCACTTGTGTTAATCCTCGGTCGATGCTTCACGACATCCAAATCCGTGAAAAGAACAAAGCGGCATGATTTACATCTATACTCAATCTTGGGAATAATTTCTGGTTTTACTTGTTCAGGCTGTGGCTGGCTTTTCGTTAACTCTCGAGGAGGAGGTGACGTTTTCTTCACATCATCTTTGGGTACATTTTTGCGCCCTGGAGATCGAGATCTCTCCTTTCTTGAAGAAGTAGTCTGAGTCACAGTCGTTTGGGGCACAATTTTCTGAGGAGAATTGATCACCACGGGAAGCTCTTCAACTTGCTCCTTAAACTTCACCGATTTTTTTAGAGGAGTTTCCTGCAGTTTTATTTCTTCAGGTTTTGGGTCTTTTGCTTTGATCTGTGTGAGCATCAGCTCGTATTGTTCAAGTTGTTTCAGGAAGCCTTCATTTGGAAAGGTCTCAGGTCTTTTCGACTCTACCAGCTTCCTGGCTTGGTATGCTGTCATGCCATGATATTTCATCAAATATGCAATGGCTATAGTTGGACTGCGAGATATTCCCCACATACAGTGAATAAATACTCGACCGCCTTCTTTCTGAATGGCTTTCTGTATGAAGTCAGCCGCTTCATCAAAATAGGGGTAGATTTGAAATCCAGTTGCATCTTCAGCTTTAATATGAAGATACTTGAATTCTTGAGGATAAGGACATTTGAGTTCGCTCGCAACGCAAACTACGTGACTGATTTTTAGCTTGAGTAGTTGGCTCGCGTTTCGAGCATCTGCCCAGTTGCCCACGTAAAGGGAGTCGTTGATTTTGGACATAAAAAAAAATTCTGAAAAATTATATGCGTAAAATTAATCCAAAAAAACTCGAGCAAATTCTTCATCATCCAATGAAAATGAGTTTCGCGTGGAATATCAGAACTCTATTTCAGATGATGAACTTCCTGAACTAGTAAATTAATCTGCAACTGCGTAGACCATCCTAAAGCACTCTACTGCCAGTTTTAATGAGATCAGTATGTTAATAGTGGGATTCCTTCGATTATTCGCTAATGCGGATTTATAAGCTTAATCGGATTCTAAAAAAATCAATTAAAACGCGTTTTGAATATAATCTTCAAAAGACTAGCAAATCTTTTTTTGCTTTAATACCTCCATCTTATTTTTAGCCTCAATCATGGTTGAAGCAGGAAAACGAAGTAAAGAAGCTACCGCAGGAACCATCACCGAGCACGGAAAGATCGGTGGAGAGTTCAAGGTCACCAAAAACCCAGCATTCCTTCAAGAAAGACTAAAACTATTCAATGAGATTTACGAAAGACAACAAGAAGAACTCAAGAAGGTCGAGAAAAGAGAGATTGATATCACCCTAAAGGATGGAAAAGTCATCAAAGGAAAACTTTTTGAGACCACTGCATTGGAAATTGCTACTAAAATCTCTAAAAAACTCGCAGCTTCAGTATATGCTGCTAAGATCGTATACTCTAAGAAAGAACCGTTCCCTCTTGCTAAGGGAGCAGGTAAATACCCTCCTCAAATTTCACTTACTAAATAAATACCAATTTAGGAGTCGTTGATGCTGATGATACTGGTGAGGGAGCCATCCTTGAAAAAGGCGAGATCTACGACCTTACTCGACCTTTGGAAGGTGATTGTACTCTGGAGCTCTTGAACTTTGATGATCCTTATGCCAAAAATGTACCGAATATGTCAATAAGAACTCGAAAATCTAAAACTTTTGTCAAATTTTAGGTCTTCTGGCATTCAAGCGCTCACATTCTCGGCTGTGCTCTTGAACAAGAGTTCGGAGCTCATTTGTGTATTGGCCCAGCCCTCGAAAAAGGCTTCTATTATGATGCCTTCATGGGACAGCAAAAAGTTAGCCCGACTGAATTCTCTGTCATTGAAAAAGCCATCGAAAAGATCGTTGCCGAAAACCACCCCTTCAGAAAAATCTATTTGACCAAAGCCGAAGCTCTCGAGCTCTTCAAGCACAACCCTTTCAAAGTCCAGCTTATCAGCAAGAAGATCCCTGAGGATGCAATCACTACTGCATATGCTTCTGGAACTCTTGTCGACCTTTGTACTGGTCCTCATCTTCCTAGCACCGGCATTGCTAAAGCTTTCAAATGCACTAAAGCTTCAGCAGCATACTGGCTCGGTAAAAGCGAAAATGATGATCTCCAAAGAGTCTATGGTATCAGTTTCCCTCAACAAAAACTACTCGATGAATATGTCAAAGCACAAGAGGCTTTGGCTCAGAGAGATCACAGAAATGTCGGAAAGCACCAAGAATTGTTCACTTTGATTGAAATGAGTCCCGGCTCAGCATTCTTCCTTCCTCACGGTGCAAGAATCTACACTAAGCTCATGACTTTGATTAGAAGAGAGTATGACCTTAGAGGATACACTGAAGTCATCACTCCAAATATATACAACAAGGCTCTTTGGGAAACTTCCGGCCATTGGTACAAGTACAAAGATAACATCTTCCAGATCAAAATTGAAGAGCAAGACTTTGGTTTGAAACCAATGAACTGCCCTGGTCACTGCCTCTTGTTCGGCTCCACTCTCAGATCATACAAAGAATTGCCAATCAGATACGCTGAATTCGGTGTCCTTCACAGAAATGAAATTTCTGGAGCATTGAGCGGACTGACCAGAGTCCGAAGATTCGTTCAAGACGATGCCCACATCTTCTGTACACTCGACCAGATCCAGGTAATTACTATTGACCATGTTTGACGTTTGTAATGAAAATCTTTGGTTATTAGAGTGAAATTGAAGGAGTCCTTGATCTCTTGAAATTCATCTACAGTATTTTTGGATTCTCTTATAAACTCTTCCTCTCTACTAGACCTGAAGGCGCATTGGGTAATTTGAATTGAGTCACTTTTACAAACTTAACCTCAATCGCTGTTTAGGTGATAAGGAAATCTGGGACAAAGCCGAAGAGCAACTCACCCAAGCTTTGAATAAGTTTGGCCATGAATGGAAGCTTAATCCAGGAGATGGTGCCTTCTATGGACCTAAAATAGATATCGCTCTCTGCGACATTTATGGAAGAGAGCATCAATGCGGAACCATTCAACTTGATTTCAACCTCCCTATGCGTTTCAACTTACAGTACAGAGCTGGTGATGATGAAGAAAAAGAGGAGGAAGAAGGTGAAGAAAAGAAGCCTGAGCCTAAAAAGGAAAAGAAGGAAGGAAAGAAAGAGAAGAAGGATAAGAAAGAAGGGCAGGTGAAGAAAGAGGAGCCTGCTAAAGAAGAACCTGTGAAGAAAGAAGAACCAGTGAAAACTGAAGAACCTGTGAAGAAAGAAGAACCAGTGAAAACTGAAGAAGTGAAAAAGGAGGACGCTTCAGAATCCCAATCAGTTCATTCTCACAAGAGCAGCATTCCATTCGATCCTTCTCACAATGTTCTGAAGCACGGATTCCAGAGACCTGTTATGATCCATAGAGCAATCTACGGATCATTCGAGAGATTCATTGCCGTTGTCATTGAAATGAACGGTGGAAAATGGCCATTCTGGCTTTCTCCAAGACAAATTATTATCCTTCCAATCAGCACTGACAAACAACTCGGCTATGCTGAAGCAGTCCACCACAGACTTAAACTCGTAATGACCTTCAAAGAGATTTCGAGGTTCTCATCAATTTTTTTTTACTAATATAGGAAGGATTCGATGCCGATATTGACAGATCTAACTCTGGATTGAACAGAAAGGTCAGAAATGCACAGTTACAGCAATACAACTTCATTGCTGTTATCGGTGATGAAGAAATGGCTCAAGGATGCGTCGATCTTAGAGAGAGAGACAAGAAAGATAGATTGGTAAATCAAAAGCAGAGATCCACTTGATTTCATCCTTTCTTAGGGCAAATACACCATTCCACAATTGATCGCATTCCTCAAAACTTTGGAAGTCCCTGATTCTAACTACAAAGAGAGAGTTTGGTCAAAAGCCTACTTCCATCCATCGGTAATCAATTCCATTTGAAGACAGTTCAGTATCATTTTGTAATATAGGAAAATAAGGATAGCTTCAAACCTCACACCGACGTTCACCACCATGAAGGTGAAGTGAAAAAGGAAGAGACTAAGACTGAAGCCAAGCAATAAACAATCAAGTTTGATTGAAAGACTATATATGGTGTCATATGATGAATTTCTATTAAGAGGATAGTGTGTGATCACCAATCTAAAAACAAACATAAGATTCAAACAGTTATAAAATTCACTCGTACACCTTTCATCCTCAACTTCATAAAATAAGAGATAATATTTCGTAGTATGATTCTCTTTTGATTGACACCTGTAAACTTTTATTGCATTAGGCTCGATCAGTCGCGATTGAAAGAATTAAGTCAGCGCTTCTATGAGGGATTTTAGAGTATTTTAGAATATCTTAGCCAAAATTTCCAGTAATTCTTCATGAGATATGCTATTTTCTTTCTCTAATAAGTTCTGAATTCTGTCCTATGTAGAGTTTCTCAGCTGAGGAAGAAGTCAATGTGCAGTCATCTATGAAATAAGACATGCAATTTCATAAGTTTCAAATCGTATGCGTATTGATTCAAGGCAACGAGAGAGATTCTGTGAAAATTCTTCCTGACTATTTCTTTGTCTCTAATTTTTAAATCTGCTTTTTTCAGCTCTGCCGGGCTTCATCTGACGGCATTAAGCATCATCGTAGAACTTTTTAGGTCTCAGAGGTTTGTACCTAGGTTGAAGAAGATTTTATTAGTTAATGTAATTATTCTGAGCTTTTACGTTCCATGATGCCAGATGCTAGGCTCATAATGGTTGTCATCATCCAAGAAAAAGAATAACTTGTCAATCTCAGGAACTTCTTCAGGTCGATCGTAGACTGGAGCACCGCGGCATAAATTTTTGATTTGGTGGTTTCCTTGCAGACTCCAATAGAGCTTTGGAACTGCCCACTGATGGACTATGAGTAAGGGAAGTGCAAATCCTGCGACTCTGTATTCAATCTTCTGTTTAGCAAGGAATGGCACACGATTCAAAGCTTCCAGAAGGCCCCAGACTGTGAAGAACGTGCCTCTGTTTACCCAGGTACGCTCTCTATTGAAAACCTCTTGGATCTTCTCAACCTTCTCTTCATCTAGCAAGGAGGTATGAGTGTACACTGACTTGCCTTCTTTGTCTTTTAAGGTGAGGAGCATGTTGTCTCAATTCACAGAATTAACTCTTTTATATGCTAATTTCAGATCAATATTATGTGAGCTCAAATAAGGATATTTGGATTCTCTACGTCGAATGTTGACTAAACGAAAGCTTAATTCTTGAAACGATTAGATGATTGGGAAGGAGAGAACTAGATATTTCGTGTTTTAAAAACATAACCCGATAAAAGATTTTTGTTGACATCAATGAGAGACTTTGGCCAGTCCTGGAAGATCTCTTATTTGTTTATATTTGAGAGCCTCAAAGAAGGATATATAAATTAAGTTGTGTGAACAATTCGGATGACACAAGCAGAGAGAAAGAGTATTAATAATGAATAGTGAAATATAATAGAAAATCTCATGGAGAGAATCGCGAAATCTGGAGGATTATTTCTTTAGGGTAAGAAAATACTTTGGAGATGCTCTTGAATCGGATGATTTTTTTATTGTGCTAGCCTTGATATTGGAACGAAAATTACTAACATATACCCTAGTTGTTCTTTAAAAAAAAAAAGCATAGAGAATTATCCTTGTACAAACACTATTCTCTTTCTCAATTGCTTTTGTCTTTAATAATACCATCTGTCTCGACGTTCATAGCTCAATGTGTTTTAGAAACGCTTTACGGCTCATTTCAAGTTAGAATATTTTTCGCATGTAAAGTTTGATTTGTAATATTCAGTGAAGAAGAATCAACTGCTTATGTTAGTTGAGCAAATCCCTGAGGAATTTGATAATGACATACACACAACACAAATTAATGTCGTTGTATTCTTCCTTTTTTCACTTAAAAGATATTTAAGCAAAATCTCTCAATGGTGCACCTTGACTTCTATGAGTTTTATCAAGTCCGATAGATAAAACTTAAGATTCTCTTCCGGCTAAGAGAGGTATTTTGCTGTGACTGAATTTGCAATAAAACTTTCTTGTTAAATTTATTTAACGACTCCATAAGAGAGATACAGCTGTTATTTTTCAATAATTGTTTCTTTAGAGCATAAACTTAAGTTACTCCAAATTTTCTGTCTGACAATCTATAGCGCAAATGCTAAGTTCTACCACCCAGGTGCTACTCGCCAACTATCTCAAGTCAATCGCAGAAGCAGAAATAAACGTTGAAACCACACGACTTGTCCTTGCTGAGAAAAAAGATTTTGAGCCATACAGTGCATTCTGCTACATTGACAGACTGAGTAAAGGATACATAAGCCCAAGGGACGTAATTGAGTTCCTTGAAGAGTTGAATCTCATCCCTTTGGAGTCCCAAGTCCTGCATTTTTTCGATCTTCATGGCAGCCAAAATGAACGTCGACTTTCTTATTCAGATTTCAAGAATGCGGTTCTCCCAGCTACGGATATCTACCTACGAGAATTAGCTACGAGCAGATTAGCGCTACAATCTGGTGAATCATTATCATATGGTGCATCCTGGGCACTTGCCAGGGTCTTCGAGAGAGAATTCCAATCATATAAAGATCTAGAAGCGAAACGCGAGAATCTAGTTGGACAAGTTGACTGGGATTCTACTACCGCCTTTAGAACCATAGATAGAGAAAGACTTGGCTATATTGACCCTGAAGCTGTTCAAGTACTGTTTAAACGGTGCCAATCGATACTGACACAAACTGAAATGGATGCTCTATTTAAAAGAGGAGATAAAAATAATGATGGAAAACTTGACATGTCGGAATTTTTGGGCCTCTTCCACCCACTTGGAGTCACTAGCGACCGAATGACTGCTGGAAGTCCAACTCGAAAGCAACGATCTCCCTCACCGAGACGCCAGGGTGCAAGCCCTCGCTTCACAAGTAGCCCTCAAAGGTCTTTACAACAGCAAGATCTTTCAACAATCAGGGACAATGAGTATAATCGTTACTTGAGAGAGTCCACAAGATTGCATTCTCCTACAAGGCGTGCTGAGGAATCACCCGCTAGACGTAGTAGATGGACTGAAAGACAATCTCCAAAAGCATATTCTCCACAAAGAGAAACACATAAGAGTAAAAGCAGAAGCAGATCTCCTTCTTTCAAGAAAGAATTAACCGATTATCGTATTGACTCAGGATATAGAACAATCAAGACCTTTGAGAATTCTCCTTCAAAATCAACGTTTGGGCGGCCTTCGGAAATGATCGCTGAAAACTATGAGGTCTCTCCCCAGAGAAATTCAAGGCGGAGACAGTCTCCTCGATCAGAGCGCAGCCAATCAAGAAGCAAATCTCCAAGATTTAAAAGTGATCTCACGGACTATCGAGTGACGTCTGCCTATCGAACAATCAAAACTTTTGACGAGGACTTAACCACGCAATATAGCTCTCCTCAGAGAGGTCGAGCAGATATCACTGCATTGAATGCTTCTCGCGCACAACCCGAAGAGCGTAGAACATCTCCAAGGCACACAGAGCTCAGAGGTTCCGAGTACAAGTATTCACATAGTCCAAACAAACATCGTTCTCCACCAAGATATAAACTAGAACCGACTTCCTACAGAGAGGGAACTGCCTATAGAACCGTGAAAACATATGACAGAGGCGTGTCACCATCAAAAGAAGCTGAAACTGGAGTCAAGGAGGCTCAATCCCCGCAAGCGAACTTGAGGCAAAATGAGGCTGATATCACAAAAAAGCTTCAGTTTGAATCACCATATGATGTAAAGGCAAAGTAACAAGCTAGAAAGCTTTTTTATCAGTTCCAGAATTTTGTAGTAAAATAATATTTGATAAATTTTTGTTGATTTTCGCAGTAGCAATGAGAAATTTTAGTGATCGTTCAATTTCGAAGCCTAACGATATATGAGATAATTTGTGAAGATATGATTCCTTATTTTTCGACAAAGAGAGAGAAGTACTACTAATAAAGCTCACAACCTATTTGAATCTCAATGACCACAAAACAAGTGAAGTCGGCAAAACTTTGGGAAAATATAGAAAGGATGTGTAATTTCAAAGCATATAGAGTGTGTATCACGTTTATTATGATTCAAATTCCATATTAATATTAACCACATTAAAGAAGATATCTTAAAAATCTAACGATTCCCATTATTATAAATAGTTTTATCTCATATAAAAATTTTGAGGGACTTTCTTATTGAAATTCCCATCATTCTGACAATAATCCCAAGCAAAAATTGGACCTTTAATACATGTGATACTTTTTGAAGAAAGCTAGCATGGCTGTTAGCTCTGATGATCCTTTTGAAACCTGATGTTATTTAGCTGTCGCCGACATGCTTTAACTCAATTATTGTTCTCGTTGGGAGGAGATTGGAGCGGCTTGTATATTAATTTTGCGTTGGATTATGTTCTGTAGCTCTAACTGTTTGTTCTGTTACAGTTCCAACCAAATCTAACATCATTTGCTCTTCAAGTTTTTTTCTCTCACGAATTCTCTCCTGGTCGCTCATCTTTTCAGGGAAACTTCCAGCAGGATGCATATATAAAGGTCTTTCATGGTTTTGATCGAGATCCTTGGGTGCAGATTCCTTTTTTTCTTCTATCTCGGATCGTTTCGAATGCGCTGGTTCAGATCCTTCTTCGTCCCCCTCCTCCAGATCTAACATCATTTGCTCTTCAAGCTTCTTCCTTTCAAGGATTCTTTCTTGGTCGCTCATCTTTTTGGACGAGGCAGCTTCGATCTCGTCCTTTTTTCGGTATTTTTCTTCCCTGTGAGATCGCTTCGATGGTTCTGATTCTGATTCTTCTCCTTCTTCCTCCTGCACATCTAGCATCATTTGTTCTTCAAGTCTCTTCCTTTCAAGAATTCTCTCCTGATCGCTCAACATTTGTGCTCGCGTGTTTTCGCTTTCTTTCAATCCCGTACGCTCAGCATCATTGCTTCCTCCCAGCGATATCTCAAGAATAATTTCCTCTAATCTACTTCTCCCTTCTTCTCTTTGAAATCCTAAATCACTTTTCCCATGATCACTTAATCCAAATAGATTACCAGCAATTTGCCCACTATAAGAATGCTTAAAATAAGGGCTAGTGTCTTCTTTCTCATTAGCATGCTTAGTTTCTGGGATTAGGACATTTACATCGAAGGTTTTTCCTGAGGAGGCATTCGGTTTTTCAACAGCACTCCTCGTAAGAGACTGATGTAAATAATAACTGCCTTGCCTAGGTCTCTCGTGCCTTGGACGTGCAATTGTGTCTGTTTCTTCTTCCAGATCGGTCTGTTCTCTCACCAGTACAGTGTTGGCCTTTCTGAAGATCCTAGACCCTCTCTGATTGCGAACATCCATTCGCAATATATTACTGACGAGGACACCAACTGGAAAATGAAGTTTTGAAAGCGGTGAATTCTCTTGAGCTCCAGGTAAGTGCTGGTGAAGGGTACTAAAGAGTTTTGCTTGCTCATTCAAAATTGACCGCGAATTTCTATGATTTCCGAAGGTTTCGAATAAATTCTTTTTAGTTTCAAAAATCTCCAATGCACTTTCTCCTTGATACAGTCCTTGTTGATCGTCCATCTGGGTCTCTGTCACTGTCAACCCTCCATTCAGGCCTGAATAGATAGAAATTATATGATTATACTTCAAAGTATTAGTTATCCAGTAAAACTCACCTTTAATATAAGGATGATCAATCAACTCTTCTGCTGTTGGGCGTTGATTTGGGTCTGTTTGAAAAACTTGGCTGAAAAAATCTCTGCAGGCCTCCGAAATATTTCTCGGCAGTGGTGGAGTCTCTGGAATAATATGAGGAGAATGTGTGAGGAGATCAAGTTACCTCCAGACAGTACCAGATTTTCAACCTCTTTTTCAACCTGCGTCTTCTGAGTCCAAGGCGGGACTCCCGTCAGCATCTCGACCAATAAACACCCTATACTCCAGATATCAGATGGCTTGCCTTGAGAGATTCCTCCAAGAACCTTAACAAGCAGTTTTAGCTGAGAAAAATGAAAAACGTACTTCTGGAGCCTGCCAATAGACTGAACCTTTTATTGGAACAACTACCGTTTTCATTACATCTGTTAGAAAATCCTTTGGCATATCTGATGGAGGGGCAAACCACTTGCAGCAACCAAAATCCGACAGTTTTATTGTGCCAGTCGCATCAATTAGAATATTTGAGCTCTTAATATCTCGATGAACTATTTCACACTCATGCAAAACACAAAGTGTTTCCAAAATTTGTCGGATATAGACTGCGGCTGTTCTTTCTTCAAGTTTTCGGAATCGATCTAAGAGAGATCCAATTGACCCTCCAGAACCGTATTCGAAAACGATGTCAACTAATAGAAAATATGCTTACATATTTCGGTTGCAAAGAAGTATTTACTCGTTGACATCTTTTCATTGCTTTCCACAATGTCAACATAATAATACTGAACGATGTTCAGAAGTGGTATTTGGTTTATGATGCAAAATTCTCTTTGAAGCATTCTGCAATACGCTTGAGCTTTTGCTTCAGAACCAGGAAACTAAGTGAATGAAAAAATTAGGGATGCATAGCCTTGATAACATTAAGCACAAACCTGAATTGTTTTTACAGCCATCAGCTCTCCAGTGTTCAAATTCAGGCAATGATACACCTCTCCTAAAGTACCTGTACCAACTTTTTGCCCTCTTTTGTATTTTAAATCTAAAGGCTTGAAAATTTTGATTGAGCCGTCGTCTTCGTTTTCGTTATTTTCTTTTCCAGATTTCTCGTTAGTTTTCCATTTGTCTTTTCTAACGGATCCTTGAGTTTGCGCTTCCTGAGATTTCTTTTTTGATGCTGTATCATCTTGATATAGCATAGTATTATTACTAGCAGCTAAAAAGCAAACCATTACTTTGGGATCTCTTCTTCGTACTGCTTCCTTTTTGAGAGTTTTTAACATCTGCTTTGGGATTCTGAGGTGTGTTGGTAATTGATTCAGCATCCTTACCTATAAACAGCAGTTTACTTTAAAAGGACTGATCGATTGTTTCAAAAGTACTTTTGGACAAGCGTTTGGGTGCGGATACCTGTTTACTGCTACTTACTGAACAACATGAGCCCATTGAAATGGCTGAGTCCACCTTGAAATATTTTGAGTATTTTATTCTTTCGATTTTAAAACTGACTCACCTCATGATTAGAAAGTGAGGATTCATCGTTATGTCTTATATAGGACTAACTATTATTATTTGCTCGGATAGAAAGAGATGCCGAAATTTTTGCTCCTTGTTGAAAGAAGAGGAAGAGGAAGAGAGAAGTCCATAGAAGATATATTAATGGAATGAATCGTCATTCAAGCCAGGAAATTTCAAAAAGATCTAAAACAGATACTCACCACATCTAAAGAAACGTCATCAACTTTAGAAAGATAAATAAAAGCTAAGTTACTCATGAGTGATAAGCGTAAGAAGTCATTGCATATAGGTATTGTCGTGCATTAACAATTTTCCAAAATCTTCCCTTATGATCTCTTTGCTAAGTGAATAAAGTTATCGTGAATCAAGTTAATCGAGTCACCACCACGGATGAGATAAAATCTACTCAGGAAAATAATATGGCAATTGAAAAGGATTCATTTTCGAGTTCTTGTTTATCAGACATCTCCATTACAGCTGCAAACCGATTAAGCTAATTTGCTTCGAGCAGAAAGACTTGTATTCGACAATGCTAGTCCTACAAATTAGGCAGCTAAGAAAATTAGTAACATAATATTCAAATCCTTTTATAGAAAAACAAAGTATAGAATAAGAGATGCCGGCGAGTTAGAGTGTAAATTTGCCAGCAAGTAACAGTGTTGGTTCTCTATACAATATTATTTTTACAGAATGTATCGATGAACCGAATTTCAATATTATTCTGAGCTCATTTCTCTAACGTTGATAAATTTATCAATTACTTATTTACTTTGACCTCCATGCTTAATCCGAAAGAGTCCCAGAATCTTGGAGACTATCCACGTCTTTTAACACCCGAGCTATTGTCAAAACCCGAGAAAAGGTATCCATCTGCCTCATCAATCAAAACTTATACATTTGTTGCTTTGTTTTATAAATCAGAAACCCAGATCATTTGAATTCTAATGACAAGCAAGAAACCTTTAAAGTATATGTACGAGTCCGTCCATTGAACACTAATGAGGTTGCAAAATCAACCAATCGAGCAAATCCAAGTATTGTGAAGATTCAGGACAACATGGTAATCATATCTTTTATTTCCCATCTGTTCGCATTCGTATGTTCTTTCTACATCATTTTATCCGCTTCAACGCAACGTCTCTAATTCTTTACACTGTTACATTTAGGTCTTCGTCTTGGATCCAGAGAAATCTGGCGAATATTCCCTAAAAACAGCAAAATCTTTCGTATTCGACAGAGTTTTTACTGAAAATGATGATAATATGTCGATTTTTTCGTCAATCATGTCACCCGTTCTATTAAATCTCTGCAAAGGATACAATTCGACGCTTTTTGCTTATGGAATGACTGGAGCTGGAAAGACTCATACTTTATTAGGAGAATTAGAGAATGTGCATTCAGCAAATCTGCAGAAAGGCCTTATCAACTTAACCCTACTGGACCTATTCAAACAAATTAATGAACAAAAAACTCAGGATCATCAGTATCAAATCAAATTTAGTTATCTCGAAATCTACAACGAGCAAGTAAGAGATCTGCTCAATCCTGGAGGAGGATCGAGTCCTTCTGGGAACTTAATGATTGTTGAAGATCCATCGAGAGGAGTTTTTGTTTCGGACCTGACTGAATACAATATTGAAAGTTCAGATGAAGCTATTGAGCTGATAACGCTTGGCAATCAGAGACGTACGATGGCGTCTACAGCGGCGAATCAGTTTTCTTCGCGCTCTCATGCAATAATTCAAGTGGTTTTGGAACAAAGAGAGACTAAAATTGGTTTTGTGCAGTCTGTATTTCAGAGCAAATTGTGTATGATAGATTTAGCTGGGAGTGAGAGGGCCGCAACAACTGAGAACAGAGGAATTCGGATGTTAGAAGGAGCAAACATCAATCGCAGTCTGCTTTCGCTTGGAAATTGTATCAATATTCTGAGCGATTCAACGAAGAAAGGAGCTTTTGTTCCTTATCGAGACTCAAAGCTCACCCGGCTATTAAAAGATTCGCTGGGAGGAAATACCAAAACTGTAATGATAACATGTGTCTCTCCCTCTGCCATGCATTATGAGGAGACAGTTAATAGTCTTAAATACGCTAGCCGAGCAAAAAACATAAAAAAGAAGGTGCAAGCCAATGTCAAAGAGGTTGAACTTCATATCTCTCAGTATAAGGAGATTATTACCAATCTCAGAAATGAAATAGACAATTTAAAATTAGAACTCAGACAGCAAAAAACTCTCAATGTAGATCCTCAGTCATCTAGTATAATGAAAGATTCTGATGGGAAGAAGAAAGTGGAAGTAGATGAAACCAAAGAAAGTAAAGAAGAAAAGAAGATCGAGCAAATAAGCACCAATATCTTTGAAAACCTCGAACAAAATTGGGAACTGAATCAAGCATTGCGAGAACTTGATGAGCTGAGAACGCAGAATATACAGCAGATTGAAGCTCTTCAAGAGAAGCTTCAGCAGTTAACGAACACAACTAACAAAAACGAGTCGGATCCTGAATATCAAGATATACAGAAACAAATTGACGAGCTTCAAAGGACAATGCAAAGCAACGAAGAGATTAAAGAGGAGATTTTAGAGAATCTCAAGCAAAACGTGTTGAAAAACGAGGAGCTGACAGCAGAATTAGGGGTTTATACGAAACAAGCGAATGAAATAGAATTTGCCAAGAAGCTAATGGAGATCGAAAAGCTCGATATCAATACTCAAAATCGAGAGATTAAGAAAGAGGCTTTAGCGCTAGCGAAAGAAAAAATTGCTCGGGTCAAGCAAATAAGTATGATGGAGGAAGAGATTAGGAATATGAGGCTTCAACTTGAACAGAAAGACCGCTTGCTTGCCAGCAACAACGCTTTAATAAATGACCTAGTAACTTTTTTTCGTTTTGAAATTATTGCTAACAATATATTTTTTTCACTTTAGAAAAAGAATCAGATAGGTTCAAAGACAGATCGTCAACCCTCTCCAAAGAAATATGGACCGCTCCTTGATACAAGAAGGAATCCAGAAGACACGTTAGTTGACAAACTTTATCGTCAAAGCCCTGAATTTGTCAGGACACAGGACAACTATAGCACATCTCCTCTAAAAATAAAGTCAGCAGTTCACCTGCCCAAAAAAGCTCTCGATTTAAAGCCATCCCCGAATCCAAATAAGAGAAAAACATATAATCAGATCCACAAAAGTGAGACCGCTACGAAACCCAAACACAGAGAAAAATCTTCTAGAGATATGTCTTCTGTCGACCAAGCCGTCACTCACATGGTTAGTCCTCGAAGCCATAGTACCAATACGAATACGGCAGTTGTAGCTTCTAGCAACTCCTACAAGATGAGAGGTAAAGAACCTTCAGGATCATATACATCGAGATATTCTAAAGACCCCCAGACCCCGTCACCCACGATAGGTTCAAATTATAGTAAGGCTTCCACCTCTCTTGCGACAAAAAATGATCAGAGAGAAACTCCGGTGGATATCTCATCGCTTTCATTTGAACGTCCAGCGAAGTCAGAAAAATCTTTCGTGATGATTCCCTCGCAAATGCATGAAATTTCGGAAATTTTCAAAGAAAACAATAACGAATTAAATGAATCTGTGAGCGTTCAAGATTTCCTTCATGAGCTGCATCCGCTCAACACGCCACTAACGTCGCGATATATCTCAAATCAAGAGTATCAAAACATTCAAACTGCTCTCCAAAAGGCCCAGTCCGCCAATTATGCCGCTAGATACCGCCGATTGCAGAATACAAACTTGAAACCTGCACAATTGAACCAAAACTATCAATCTCCTATTCCGATCATTCCAGAAAGATCTGACTCCACGACCTCCTTACATCCTTCTATTAATCAACTCTCAACTCCAAGGACACCCATACCAGTTCTTCACACAGATACAAATACTACTAATCACCGCTCAAGTCAGTTGACTCATGACTCTGTGAATTCAAAGATTCAAGAAGGGAATCAAAGCCGTGAACAGAGTAATAATGAATCTTATTCCAACCCCTCCAATACTCGATTTGGAAATGTAACTGGACAACGAGAGGCTACCAATCGTTCCCACACTCCAGATACTTATCACTTGCATCAAAATGCTGGCCTTCTATCAACTTCTCAGGCCAACAATTCCTTTACTGAACCATTGAAACAAGATAGATCTGTTGCCACTGTAGATTCTCGAAAAACTTCTTTCTTTGAAATTAGAAGTTTAGAATCAGCGCGTGAAGATCTCAAGCAATTTAGGCACAAGCTAAATCTAATTTCTGGATTGGAGCTAGGAAATAAAAAACTTAGTGAACCGCTTAAGCGAGAGATTATAAGCTTACTTGATGAATGGCAGAAGCATAATTTCACAATTTCCTCCATCGAAATTGAGAACTTGAAGAGGCTTGAGTCCATTTTGATTAAAAATGGGATCAGAAGGGACAATCTTCAGAGCGATAAACAAGAGAAATCATTTGCGGAGAAAGCTAGTGGGAATATAAGCCACAACTTGAAAATTGAAAGAATTGGGAATCAGTTCCAGGCTCCTCCCGCAAAGAGTGAGAAAGGAGCATGGAATAAAGAATTAAAATCTGACACAAGTAGTAGCTCAACTAGTATCACTCAACCTTCAGAATTAGCGAAAAACGATAAATCTCAATCTTCGAAGCAGTCAGGTGGCCTGAGTACAATATTAGGAAACGTTGGTGGAACAACATTAGTTAAAGGTTGTTTCAGCAATATAAGTTCTAACTATGCGAAAACTCTCAACAAAACTTTGAATGCTGTCGGAGCTGTAAAAATGAAACAATCAGAAAATATCAAAGCAAGTAAACCTTCCTCTCGGGACAAAACCCAAAAAGACGAATATGGAAATGACGAAGCCGTTTAAGATGGCGACTTCTTTTTTTATTATGAATACTAACTGGATTTATTTGATTCGCATGCTGAAGTTCTTAGTCTCAATTATTCTTGAATATATCACATATTCACTGTCACATTTTACATTGTCTTTCAATCAAGCTGAGAACACATAAATGAATGATTTTAACTCTCATTTCAGTTCACCAGCCAACTTCCAGATTTCTTTTTCATCTTGTAGCGGATGTTTTTTCGATTCATGACACCTCCTAAAGGTATAATATTATTATGGGGCTGCACAGATGCTTTCAGTTACAGTCGTAAGTATCCTCCGAGCGTGTAGAGTGCTCAATATAATTCTCAAAGAGCCCTGAACTGTATCTTCGTTTTATATCTTACTTCTAAAATTTCTTATGACTTTCAATTTACAATCTTAGAAGCAAAAAAAATTAAAAACCCAGAATATTAGCTTTTCACACCTATTGCCGCCTTTTGACCTCCCAATTCCGTGCCTAGCACTAATTTCTCTGCTCCTCCGACTCTCATCAAGTCAGAATTAACGAATTCAATCCAATCCTACCAGCGATATATCAAAACCGCATCCGAAAGAAAAAGGAACGTAATTATTTCCCTACACTGGCCACAAACTCGTACTACACAATCATGGCTGATGTTGCAAACGTTCTACAATGGTTAAAATGTCAATTTCATCACACATTTTATATAATACTTGCATTTCATTTGGAAATTGTAACTGTACTTGGGCCAGTTGCTCAAACTTGCTTGGCGGCTACTCTGCGATACCATTGGATTCATAAAGAAAGCTGGTTTAGTCAATAATATGAAGAGTCATGTAAAATTTAAAGTATCTTGAAGAATTGATTAACTGAGAAAGTTAAATAAGACTTCATTATTTTATTTAAAAATTATGAACAATTGAGATTAAGTACATTTTTCAATTTCAGATATTGTTATCATTAGGGTTTTTATAAGCAATTCATACCGGATGTAAGGAGATGGACTCAAGAAATGGTACTAAATCTCATTTATTCAGCCTCGAGAAGCATTTATTGTAACTACTAAAACTATTTGATACGGGTTTTGTAGGTTGTAAATGTTTTTCCTTTTTACTTTTTAATTTGCAATAACTTTAAAGAATAAAATCAACTCTGAATAAATAATTTCAAATACAACTAACGAAATATACTATGTTACAACTACGCAAGGGTTTTAAAAAACTCGAAGCCACGTTTCATAAAGCTCAGAGGATACAAATCCAAAGCGAGGCTATTGTTCTTTTCGTTCTCTTGGTCCAGACTTGGGAATTTCTCTCCATCACTCTCAGTTCAACAGATGCGTACTTTTTGCCACTACCTAACTCAGAAGCGGTTCAGAAATTCTTTTCCATCCCATTAACCATTAACTTACAGTCAGATATGATATTTATCTTTGTATTTTACTGCTTAATGCTTGTAGCTTTGGCTTCGATAACCCTCTTTGACGTTTTCCAAGTGCAATCGCGAATTTCTTCATTGTTGAGCGAAATATTTGGTTTCTTCGTGAAAATACATAACAACGTTATTATCATTCCAACTGTTTACCGGAGTATATTGGTATTTCTGTCGTACACTCCTCAAGAATTCATGCAGAAACAATATACTATCTCGGGCCCCCAAACAGTCTTTTTCGCAGCTTTCTGTATCCTTGGCTGCCTGTTCTTCGGTAAACATTTCCTTCTTCTACTTCTTCTAACTTCGCCTTTTAACACAGGAACTATGGATCAACTCGCTAAAAGAAGACCAAGTTATTTGCCAAAAGATAAACTCGCTCAGTCGATCCCGGACAGAGACCCTCTCGAATTCATTATCTCAGTTATTGCAAGTGGACTAGCCTCTTTCTGCACAAATAATTTTGATTATGGCTACATCACATCTATTATCGTCTCACTGTACGTTCTCTTGGAGATGTTTTTCGCCATCTGGAAACTCAAAGGATATATTCATAAAGATGTCACACTTCTTAGAGGACTCTTTCATGCTCTAATTTTTGGAGCATGTCTTGTCAGAATGCTCGAGGAAGCATATGGAAAAAGTCACGAAAATTACTACGCCCTCTTCATCTACTATGTAATAGGATGTGGTTTTTTCATGACATTGTTCTATAATCTGTTTCAACTTGGAATCTGGAGAGCGATCTCAAGGAACTATTTTGATAGAGGGACTTCCTCAGCCGCTCTTGTTGACAAAGCCATGAAATATTTCTACGAAACATACGAGGATTCCATATGGAATCTGAAAAACCGCGTAATTGTTGGAGGAATGATTGAGCGTCATATCAAATATTGTCCCAATAAGAACTGCATATCTCGAAGTTTTGATTTGACTTCAGAATTTGCTCAAGATGACGAATTTTATTCCAAAAAATATGTGCAAGAGGTGATAGCTTGTACATATAACTTCATATTGATGCAAGCTAATAGAATCGTATACCTTGAACTCGCTCTATCGTATGTCAGCTTCATTTGTGAAAAGCAAAAGAAGCCTCTCAAAGGATATAGTTTCTTGCTCCAATACATTCATAAATTCCAAAAGCAACTCTCAACCCGTCAGTTGGAAACCATGAACAAAGCTCTTAGTAATTTGAGAACAAAATATCATAGCAATTTAGAAGGTTCAACCCTTAGAATTAATGATGTTGCAGACTTTGAGCTACTTGTGGATACAGCCAAAGACGAAGTTAAAATTTTACTCCAAGAATACACTGATTATTATGGAGAACTTTTGGAAAACTATATTGAACTGGAGAACCTTGCGACGAAAGGAACAAAAATAAATCGACGAAGGGCTAATATCGATACTATAATGGAACAAATTCTCAAGTTCAATTCCAAATCTTCAGAAGTTATTGAAATGGTGCAATTATATCTTGAGGCTGTCAGCACGTCAAGTAATAGAAGTCTTTTAGAGCTAGCTAAAGCATTCATCCGGCACTATGGTCGCCATCAAGTCGACGCAACAGGACTACAAACTAATATTTTTAGCAAAAACACAGTTGCTATCTTTTTATCTATCGACTTACATTCGTTGGGAATTGTGAAGAAATGTTCAGAGAATATTCGACATTTACTTGGATATAAAGCGAATGAAGTGGTTGGAAATGAGATATCTTTCTTAATGCCAGCACCAATTGCCAAAGTGCATTCTTCTTACTTGCAACAGTTTCTGCTGGAGGAAAAACATAGTCTCAATACAGATTTGAAAATTATTGACTCCTATGCCATAGATAAAAATAAAAGGCTCATTCCAATAACCTCAAAGATTCGAATCGAAACTGCTCATCATTCAGTCTTTTATTCGGGATTGCTAATGAAGCGTGAGGTTAACGAATTCCAAATTATGCTTGATAAAGTTGGCAACATCCTTTATATTTCTGAGAATATAGAAACAATAATTGATCCAAAGATGCCAAAGTTCTCAAATTTGGAAGGGACGCATATTATGAAATTAATCCCTCAACTATATTCACTCTTCAAAATGGAGGACGGAAAAATCTGTGGGTATAATATGCAGAATACAGACGACAAGCGCGCTCTTCTTTTTTGGTCCAAAGAGAATGAAACTCAAAGGGCAGGAACCAAGGACTTATCTCTCAATGTCTCGAACAGAAAAACACATCTTGAATCCTTGGTCAAGGATTTCTTGCTCAATGTCACGAACGACCAGTTGGCTCAAACGACCAAATCCCTATTAGAAATGGTTGAAGCAATCCAAGAAAATATTGAGAGAGATGTGTATTCAATATATCGAGTGCTATTCCGACTAGAAAATCGAAAAATCAAAGGGGGAACCGAACTCTACATTCTGCATGGAAGAAACTGCATACCAGCAAATAATAGCAAATGGTACAGCGCAATCATTTCGAAGCTCAATCAGCTTTCTACTTTGATAAAAGAGAATGCAGCCACCAAAAGTTATTCAATGAGGCTAAAACATACTTCCGGAGCCACGGGAGACTCTTATATCTTTAATAACGGAGAAGAATTAACCCAACAGATCAGCTCAGCAAAACAAAATTCTTTAAAAACTTATTTTAGAAGGAAAGAAACTGTAAAATCTAAATTTACAGGAGATGAACAGCTCGTTGATCCTCCCCGGAAATATGAAGATGGCATACACATTGATTACAAGAATGAAGTAAGACTTTTTATTCCAGGAAAGAAATCTGCTGGTGATTCACCTAGCGAGCATCTCAAGTTTCATGAGTCGGAAGTTGAAGAATATTTGGGAGAAAATGATATTCCTTCCTCAGATAGCTCTCCACGGGTTGAAGAAAGAATGAAAACGATGGAAATGAGTCTAAAACAACTGCAACCTTCTGAACATTCATCCTCTCTGCGCTTTTCCATCGGGAATCGTCAAAAGAGCGCGGCTGGGAGATATAATAATCAAGGAGAAAACATTGGAAATGGTTACGCGTACTCTCAATCTTCGAATTCTGAAGATCAATTCGACTATGATCGAGAACTCACAAAACTTAAGGTAGATGTCGAGAAAAGGAGGATGAAAGAAGAATATGAACCAGCTGATTTAGATGACTTAATTATCGAGTCGAATAGCCAAAAGAAATCAATTATACAGAGATCAACCACCGAAAATCATTCCAGAAAACAGATACTTTCAAAAAAACAAAACAATTTCTATGACAGATATCTTACTTCGAATCCACTTCAACAAGATAACTCTCCGTCGAAAATATCGTTTCATCAAATGGAACAAAAATCTCAGCTTCGGGGTATTGGAAAGTTTAGTACTGAGAATCAGAGTGAGACGCCAGAGTTAAAAGGCCAATCTCAGGAACAAGTTTTACCTCCTTCAAGCGAACTTGCAGATCAATTGATGGAACCTGATGATTTTGAAATTGAGCATCATGAAGTAAAAGATCCAAGAGCTAAAGACAGCAAAGATGATACTCTGAAGCAGAATCAGATTCCTTTTAACAAAGTGCTATTTAAGGCCATGGAAAAGCTAGAACAGCAAATGGAACCTGAAACTCGTATCAGCTCTAGCTCGAGGACAAGTGGAAGAAGCGCGAACCAAAGATTTATTGAATCTCTTATTCAAATGAAGACGGTACCGCTCGCATTGAGGCTTACGAATGGAGTGGGATTCATCGGAATTGCCATTATTGCAGCAATTCTGATTATCACTTATTTGATTACGATCCAACAACTGCAGAACTATAACTCAGTGATTCTTCTACTCGGTTTTCCGAACAGCATGATGAATGCAATGGCCGATTATCTTGCTTCAAATTATAAATTTGAACTTTGGAATAACGACCTAATGCTCCAAAAACTGAACAAGTCAACCTTTCTGGAATTAGAAACGGAAAGACATTTCGCCGCATTTGATAACTATAAGCAACAATATACTGATCATTTCTTGAATTTTGATTTGACGGCATTTTTACCTGAATTTTTTGAGAAATATCCTTCTCTGGATCTCGTAATTACTCACCCAGACGAATCAACAGAAATAACTCAAGGATCATTAAGAATTAATCTCCTTTTCTTGATGCAAGAACTACAGTTCAACGCAAATCTGACTTTCAAAGATATGCATGGATTGGATTTTAATCTATGGGGTATCGAAGGTAATTTCTATACTATCTTTACAGTGATATGGGAAATGAGCCAAAATATCGCTCAAAAAGGGACACAGGCCACAACAAGTCTATCTCAAAGCTTGACTTTGACTTTGATTGCCAATGTAGTGGTTTCATTTTTCGTAATCGCGATTACTTTACCTCTTTATCGAACTATCTATTCAAGACGAAAGAGCATTTTGATTTTACAGACCACTTTCGATTCTGAGGACATAGAAAAAAGGAGAGAGGAGTGTATTGGACTTTTGGTTAACGGGCCATTTTCATCGACAAAAACCTTTCATCAGTCTGTAAAAAAAGGCAACTTAACCAAAACGAAGAAAGACAGCAAGCTACGGACTATTAGGCGATTTAAAAATCCGAAGAATCAGATTGTCTTTTTACTAATAGCAACTTCAATAATTTTTGGAATCTTTTGCACCTATTTTGTGGTTCGGTTTATTTTTGAGAAGCAGTTCGTTTCGGAGATTGAAATAGACGTGCAAGACTATGCAACAATTACGACGGCCTTCAGCAGCTTCCCAGCTTATTATGGGATTCGATTGAAATTTATTCATGACATCTTTATTCATGGTGATACTGTTGAAGAATTTATCGATCACTATGGCTCAATTGTTGGGCAGGCAGAAGATTACGTTAATCAATTTTTAACTTTCTTTCAACGTGTAGATTTTCATTTTGCACAAATGAGATATCTTGATCAAGCATATTCGGAATACGTGATCAGCCTGAGAGATAGTGATCTGTGTACCTTTATGATAAAGCAAGAGGTTCGGAATCCCTACCCGGAAGACTGGTGTCCTGCTCTTCTGACTAGCAATGCACGATTAGGTCTACCAGTGTTTCTGACGGCTCTCATGCAAGAAATGGATACAGTTAATGATGTCATTTTGAATAATTCTCATGACATGGCGCTAGTTCAAACGTACACACTAACAGATATTTTCTACGAAACCAGTCCAGCTTTTGACTTGTTGCACGATGTGATTGTCGATTTGCAAGAGACGGCATCCGAGAGTATTACAAATACGATAAATGCACAGAAGCAAACCGAAGCTGTTGTTTTGATAGTCGGCCTGATAATATGTCTCTTGCTCTTACTGCTGGCTTGGATTCCATTCATTAACCGCATGAAGAAAGAATTGCATGCAGTCAAAGAACTCCTTTTGGTCATCCCAATTGTGCTTGTATCAAAGAATACTCTTGTTAAAACCTTCTTGAAGAAAAATCAGAAAATTTAACGTCAACACATAAATTAGTTCATTCGTTTCCATTCACTCATGTTGATATCATTAGCTCTCAGCATGACCTTTTTTTGTGTTGTTATCAGTTGCTGCCTTTATGAGTGTTTTATATTGACAAAACATTTACATTTATTAAACTGAAGTTATAGTCTCATTAGTTTGACAGTAAAAGTTAGAGGATGTAGCTGTTGCCTGGCCAATTAAAGTCATTGACAACTCGTATTTTCATATAATTTGTCCTTTGGTCGCATATGCTAGACTTGTGACTCTCCTCAGTCGGCCAAAATATATTTTCTCAACGACCAACCGATTCTTAACGTTACAATAGAATTAAAACCTCTCAAGACGAAGTATGGTTTTTTTGGTTTTTTTTTTGTTTGGTAGATTTAATTTTCATGCTACAGGAACTTTGTTCATTGGTAAAACATCACACACTTAAATGCATGCAGCAAAAAATTTTTGAAATACTGATGATAGCATGTAAATTGAAGAGATAATACTTACATAGTTTGCCCCTTTCTCGAATGAGAAATTCACAATTTCAATCACAAAGAGTAGGCATGTATCTCAAGCCGACTACTGGAATAGATAAGTGCGGTTTGCCAAATAGAATTAACTAAACTAATCTCAGACTGTTTCTTAGTATCTTCTCTGTGATGACATCTAATGTATAAATTCTCCTGGCTCGATCAATGCTCATAATAAATCTCCATCTCAAACGAAAGAATAATTCGATAAGACATGCACCCACTTTCGAAGCAGTGCAAATACCCTACCTAACTGTTTTACTGTCTTAATTTATTTATTGGAAATATCTAAAAAAACGTAAATTACTCTGATGCTCTCTTTTAGTTTTTAAGATCATGCTTTCTCTTCCCATTTGGTTCTCTTAAAACTACAGAACGGCGAATACAGACAAATTTTAAAGCAAAATTTAAGTCAATTTATCAAACACATATTTTTGAAAGTACTACCCGAGTGATTCTTTGTGGAAATTTAACGAGAAAAGCAGGCTTACTGACTCACGATTTCAACAGCATTGCACACTATTGAAAGGTGATACTCATCAATACTCATCATCTCTCTGTTGAAAAATGATAGCATAACTGCTCAACATTCTATGGTCGCATCTGAAGCGTCATAAGTGTATTTTTACCTACATCCTCTCTCAGCTCAATAGAAACTTTATTTGCAAGAGGGTGGCCGCTGTATATTTTCTCTTCAGTTATTGTTTACATAGTCCAACAGTTTATCGAAAATAAATAATTTCAAATTTAGGCAAATATTAAATTTCAAGATGTTGTTACGCAAGGGTTTTAAAAAACTTGAAGCCACGTTTCATAGAGCCCAGAGGACGCAAATCCAAAGCGATACTCTTGTCTTTCTCATTTTCTTGATCCAGACTTGGGAATTTCTCGCCATCACTCTCAATTCAACTGACTCTTATTTTTTGCCACTGCCTGACTCAGAAGCGGTTCAGAAATTCTTTTCCATTCCCCTCGTCCTTGACTTACAGCCTGACACGACGTTCATTTTTGTATTTTATTGCTTAATGTTTGTGGCATTGGCTTCGATCACTCTATTCGATGCTTTTGAAGTGCAATCACGGGTTTCTTCGATGCTGAACGAAGTATTTGGTTTCTGCATAGCAATACATAACAGCATTATCATCATACCAACAGTTTACCGGAGTGTATTGGTATTTCTGTCATACACTCCTCAAGAATTCATGCAGAAACAATATACTATCTCGGGTCCCCAAACAGTCTTTTTCGCAGCTTTCTGTATCTTTGGCTGTCTGTTCTTCGGTAAACATTCCTCTTCTTCTACTACTCCTTCTAACTTCTCCTCTTAACACAGGAATTATGGATAAATTCACTAAAAGAAGACCAAGTTATTTGCCAAAAGATAAACTCGCTCAGTCGATCCCGGACAGAGACCCTCTCGAATTCATTATCTCAGTTATTGCAAGTGGACTAGCCTCTTTCTGCACAAATAATTTTGATTATGGCTACATCACATCTATTATCGTCTCACTGTACGTTCTCTTGGAGATGTTTTTCGCCATCTGGAAACTCAAAGGATATATTCATAAAGATGTCACACTTCTTAGAGGACTCTTTCATGCTCTAATTTTTGGAGCATGTCTTGTCAGAATGCTCGAGGAAGCATATGGAAAAAGTCACGAAAATTACTACGCCCTCTTCATCTACTATGTAATAGGATGTGGTTTTTTCATGACATTGTTCTATAATCTGTTTCAACTTGGAATCTGGAGAGCGATCTCAAGGAACTATTTTGATAGAGGGACTTCCTCAGCCGCTCTTGTTGACAAAGCCATGAAATATTTCTACGAAACATATGAAGATTCTAGATGGAATCTGAAAAACCGCGTAATTGTTGGAGGAATGATTCAACGTCATATAAAAAATTGTCCGAATGAGAGCTGCATCTCTCGAAAATTTGATTTGACTTCCGAATTTACCCAAGATGACGAATATTATTCTAAAAATTATATTCTAGAGGTGATAGCGTGCACCTATAACTTCAATTTGGTGCAAGCTAATAGAATCGTGTACCTGGAGCTTGCGTTGTCTTATGTGAACTTCATTTGTGAAAAACAAAAGAAACCTCTCAAAGGATACAGTTTCTTAACCCAATACATTCATCGATTCCAGAAACAACTCTCAAACCGTCAGTTGCAGACCGTGAAGAAGGCACTTAGTACTTTGAGAATAAGATATAACAGCCATTTAGAAGCCTCAGAATTGAGAATCAATGATGTTGCAGACTTTGAGCAACTGGTGGATACAGCAAAAGAAGAAGTAAGGACTTTACTTCAAGAATACATTGGCTACTATGAAGAACTTCTTGAGAGCAAGATCGAATTGGAGGCCCTTGCAACGAAAGGAACCAAACTCAATCGACGAAGAGCTGAAATCGATATAATAATGGAACAAATTCTCAAATTCAACTCAAAGTCTTCAGAAGTTATTGAGATGGTGCAACTATATCTTGAAGCTGTCAGCACATCAAGTAAGAGGAGCCTTTTCGAACTATGTAAAGCGTTTTTGCGACACTATGATCGCCACCAAGACTCAGCAAATTCACAAACTAATATTTTTGGTAAGAACACTGTTGCCATCTTTTTATCCATTGAGCTGCACTCATTGGGGGTTGTGAAAAAATGCTCAGAGAACATTCGTCAGATACTCGGCTATAAAGCGAACGATGTGGTTGGAAATGACGTCGCTTTCTTAATGCCAGCCCAAATAGCGAGAGCGCATTCCTCTTACTTGCTGGATTTCTTGCGCGAAGAGAAACATAGTCTTAACACAGATTTGAAGACCGTGGATTCTTATGCTGTAAACAAAAATAAGAGACTCATTCCTGTGACTCTAAAGATACGTATTGAGACGTCTCATCATTCTGTGTTTTTCTCAGGACTGTTAATGAAACGTGAAATTAACGAATTCCAAATTATCCTTGATAAAGTCGGAAACATACAATATATTTCTGAGAACATGGAAGCAATAATTGATCCAAAGTTGCCAAGATTCTCACATTTGGAAGGGACTCATATTATGAAATTAATTCCTCAGCTTTACCCATTTTTTAATTTCGAAGATGGGAAAGTTTGTGGTTATAGTCAGCAGAGTATTGAAGACAAACAGGCTCTTCTTTTCGTTTCTAAAGATGCCGAAGAAAAGTCGGCTAAGGAATTTCTGTTCAATAGCACAAGCAAAATAAACCATCTTGACTACTCGGTGAAGTCTCTTTTAGAAATGGTTGAAACCATCCAAGATAACGTCGAAAAAGAAATCTATTCTATCTACCGCATGGTGTTCCAATTAGAGATTCGGAAGTTTAAAGGAGGAACCGAGCTAAATATCCTGCACGTACGCAATTGCTTCCCAGCAACAGGCCCCAAATGGCAGAATGCAATTCTGTCAAAGCTCAATATCTTTGCGAATATGATTAAAGAGAATGCAGCGATGAAAAGCTATTCAATGAAATTAAAACATACTTCTGCAGTCTCTGGAGATTCCTATGTATTTAATAATGGTGAAGAATACTCTGACCAAAATGACTCAAAAGCACAAATCAATCTGAAAAACAGTATAAAGAAGAAGGAGACCATTAAATATAAATTAGCAGAAAAACAAAATTCATTGGCCCTTTCTAGGCAAGAAAAAGGAGGTGTAAACATAGAGTATAAAGACGAGGTGAGTCTTTATATTCCTGGTAAGAAGGGTGCTGGAGATATGGGCAGTGAACACATCAGATTTCCTGGAATCAAAATCGAAGAGGATTTCGGGGAAAATGATGTTCCTTCCTCAAATAGCTCTGACCGAGTTGAAGAAAGAATAAAAACGATGGAGATGAGCCTGAAACATTTGCAACCTTCTGAAAATTCATATGGTCTCCATTTCTCCATAGGAAACCGACCTAAGATGACTTCTGAAAAGTTCCACAGTCATGCGGAAAACGCTGGTAATATTGATACATATTCTCAGAGTTCCAACTCTGAAGATCAGTTTGACTATGACCGAGAACTAACAAAACTTAAAAAAAACGCAGACAAAAAAAGATTGAAAGAAGAAGATTATGAGCCAGCAGATTTAGATGATTCGATGATAGAACGAAGTCTCCAAAAAAATTCGTATATGAAGAAGTCTACCATCCCCCTTGACTCGAAAAGGCAGCCAATTCCAGAACAGCAAAGTAATGTGTCTGGCAGATATATTTCTACAAATCGGTCGCAAATTACCGATAACACTCCAAAAGTGTTGTTTCAAACCGATCAGAATCCTCAGCTTTTGGGTGTCAGAAGAAATGATACTGTCAACCGGACTGACACTCCGGAGTTGGGGAGCCAAACTCAGGAACAAGCTTTACCTCCTTCAACCGAACTTGCAGATCAAATGATTGATCCAGATGAATTTGAAATGGACCAACAACAAGAAGCAAAGGATTCAAAAGCCAAAGACAGCAAAGATGATACCTTGAAGCAGAATCGGATTCCTCTCAACAAAGTGTTATTTAAAGCCATGGAAAAGCTAGACCAGCAAGTTGAGCCTGAAGCTCGTAATAGTGTTAGCTCTAAAACAAGCGGTAGAAGTGCCACCCAAAGATTCATCGAGTCTCTAATCCAAATGAAGACGGTGCCTCTAGCTTTGAAAGTGGCTAATGCGATGGGATTTCTTGGGATTGCCATAATAGCTATGATCTTGATTATTACTTATTCTATTACCATTCAGCAGTTGGAGAATTATAACTATGTCGTTCTTCTGCTCAGTTTTCCGAACACCATGATGAATGCAATAGCTGGTTATATTGCTTCAAACTATAAATTGGAGCTTTGGAATTACGGTTTCATGCAGCAAAAACTGAACAAATCTGAATTTTATGATTTAGAAACAAGTCGGCACCTCACTGCATATCAAGAATATAAGCTAGAATATGAGGAGCATTTTCTGAACTATGATTTGAGGGGATTCTTGCCTGAATTTTTCGCGAAATACGCGATTGTCGATCTAGTTATCACTAACCCAGATGAGACGACGGAAACAATTCAGGCTCCTTTCAGAGCGGATTTACTTTCCCTCATGGAAGAACTACAGAATAATGCAAATCTGACTTTCAAAGAAATTAATGGATTGGACTTTGATCTACATGCCATTGAGAATAATTTCCACACAGTTTTTACTCTATTATGGGAGATGAGTCAAAATATTGCTCAAAAAGGAACACAAGCCACAGCAACTCTTTCTCAAAGCTTGACTTCTACCTTAATTGCGAATGTGTTGGTCGCATTATTCGTAATTGCAATTACATTACCCCTTTATCGAACAATATATACCAGACGGAAGAATATATTGGTTTTGCAGACTACTTTTGACTCTGATGATATCGAAAAGAGACGAGATGAGTGCGTCGGACTCTTGGTTAATGGACCATTTTCATCAACAAGGACCTTTCATCAGGCAGCAAAAAAGGGCAAGATGACCAAAGCGAAGAATGACCATAGGCTAAGAACCATAAAACGATTTAAAGATCCGAAGAATCACATTGTCACTTTACTAATTGCAACTTCAATAATCTTTGGAATCTTTTGCACCTATTTTGTGGTTAGATTTGCTTTTGAGAAGATTTTCGTCTCGGAGGTCGAAATAGACGTGCAAGACTTTTCAACAATTACACTGGGCTACAGCAGCTTCCCAGCTTATTACGGGCTTCGATTGAAATTAATTCATGACGTCTTTATCCATGGCGATACCCTCAATAAAACTCTCACTGAGTACGGTGAGATTATCGACCAGGCAGAAGACTACGTGGACCAATTTATAGATTTCTTTCAATATGTAGATTCACATTTCTCAGAGATGAGGTATCTTGACCGAGAATATGTAGACTATGTTATTGGAATTAGAGACAATGATCTATGCACTTTCATAGTGAAGGAAGAGATTGCGTTTCTCTACCCGGAAGAATGGTGCCCTGCTCTCCTAACTAGCAATACACAGCTGGGGTTACCAGGATTTCTAACCTCTCTCAAGCAAGAAATGGATATAGTTCACGATGCCATTTTAAGGGACTCAACTAACGAAACACTTGTTAAATCATATACTCTTACCGATATTTTCTACGAAACAAGTCCGTCTTTTGATTTGATACATGATGTGATTGTACATTTGCAAACAACGTCATCTGACAGTGTTACGAATACAATCAATTCACAAAAGCAAAGTGAAATCATTATTTTGGCCGCTGGTTTGGTGATGTGTCTGCTGCTATTGTTATTGGCTTGGATTCCATTCATTAACCGCATGAAGAAAGACTTGCACCAAGTCAAAGAACTCCTTTTGGTCATTCCAATCATATATGTATCTAAGAATACTCTTGTTAAAACTTTCTTGAAGAAAAATCAGAAAATTTAACGTCAAAATATAAGTTCGTTTCCATTATCTTCTTTCGAACTTGTCAGTTCTCATCAATAATATATAGTCGCTATAATCTAGTTTTATGAAGTTGTATTTGATTGATGCTAATTCTATGTCGCCATGTATATATAAATTGACCGAACTGACTTATCCAAATTCTAGCATCATTTATTTGAAGCAACAAAAGTGCAGTAATGCTGACTAACAACTATCTATCAAAATCATCCATCATTCTCATAACAATTGTTTGGCTAATTACACCATTCACAAATATTGAACAGGATTAATTCTGCTATTTTGTGCTTCGCTTGATGAAAAAAGGCTAAACCTTAAATATTTCTTTACAGCTCTGTCTTCATACAACTCTCAACATAACTTATCTATCATTATTCTCAAAAAATTAGGAAACCAAGTTTCTCGGCTACTATTGGGCCAAGGATTGAGTTTGAATTGTAAGTTGTTAAACTTTGGAATTCCTTGTCCTGACGAATCATGATCAACGCTTAAAATTTCACCATTGCTTGCTGAATTAAGTAAAATTTTAAGTGAAGCAAGTGAAGCTGTCATCCTTTGCCCCCTAACAGGCTACCTCTTTTGGATTCAGATTAAGTGAGTTGAATGAATGCCGTTAGTTGTAATTTTTTCGCATAGCTGTTTCGCTGGAACTGAAACTCTTCGCACTGCGAGTGTGTGAGATAGCTAACGGATCGAATTAAATTTGTGAGTTGTTTGTAAGATTGAGAGTTTTAGGCTCTGCATAACGATAAACTACCGAAAACGAATAAAAATCAATTAGATATTGAAGTTTAGTTGTTCAAGACAAAGGTCAAAGAAAACTGAGTTTCAAACCCTCTATCTCAATCGCATCACTACCAACGTACAAGAAAAATGTTGAGAGGTCTATTTGGCGTCATCCTCGCTCTCTATTTTTTCTTTCTCTTTAATTGTTTCTCACTTATCATCTATCTCAATTGGAATGATCCCAGTTGTACAACAAATAGTCAGATTTGGAACATCTTATCCTGTCTGTTCTTAAACCTGCAAATACCATTTTGGATAAAACTTATTCCTTTGCTCAACCAACCCGTTCCTCTGCCCGAAGACACCCGCAAAGCGACCTACATGGGTCTCACCTGGAGTCTATTCATCTTCTTGGGTTCTATAGCTTGTGCAAATCACCAACTGCGCATGGTGATCAAAGAGGAACTCTGTGGATCACAGTTTGTCGCATACTATGCTATTGTTTTGCTGGCTTTAACGGCAATTGCTCACGGCTATGTCATACTCTACTCCTTCCTGGTGCTGTTTTCAGAAGTAATTGAGACACAAAAGAATAGAAACGTAACCTTCACCGCCATGTCAGTTGCTTTGGTGCTTGCTATTCTTGGCTTGGGACTCTATGCTTTTGAGAATACAGGAATTCCAGGCAGCAGCACTTTGAGCACATGGTTGATCACAGCATTGGTAAATTTGGCATTATTCGTCATAGTTTGGATGAACTATGGTAGAGTGCAAAACATGATCATTGAGGCAGCAGATGAGTCGATTTCAATTTATACCTTCATTTTCTATTTGCTCATTTACCTTCCGTTCAATCTGTATTGGTCAGCTCAAGGAATGGTCTGGCTCTACACTGAGCACTATGGATTTTACTACTACTTGGCAGAGAGAACATTCCTTTTTGTTTGGTTTATGCATGCTTGGACTGTCTCGTTGGTGTTAGGACTCATATTCGGAATTCTGATAAGTATGATCTTGGAAGTGACCGGCCTTGTGAGTTACAACATTCAATATCCTCATCACATACCAGCTGAAACCCCTGTAAACCCTAATGATGAATCCAACGCCGAAAGTGTGGCATTCCTTAAATCTGTTAAGGGAGATGACGAATCTGTCAATGAATCGTTCAGTAGCAATAAGAATAACTCGACCGAAATTCAAGTGAATACAGATCATATGTGTGCAATATGCTGGGAACCTCTCGAAAAATCTCAGAAGCTGGTATATGTCGAAAGTTGCAAGCACCAATATCATAGACTGTGCATCTCAACTTGGATGCAACACAATAGATCTTGCCCTTCCTGCAGAAAGAAAATTAGATTTCGTCCAACACCCTAATCTTGTCTGTGCTCAGAGTAATAAAAACCAAAAAAATCCCAGATTTCTATTTTCTTCGAAAGGTATCAAAATATAAGTTTGAATTTCATGATTCTATATCAAGTCATTGAATGTTACAGCTGCATCCTTACGTGTATCGTGCCATCATCATAGCAATGTTACATAGATATCTTTTGAAAGCAATTGACAGATCTCATTCTCATGGTTAGTAACTTGAATTTTTCATAAATAATGTCGCGATATTTCTAGGTGGGAGGTATTAATGCTCTCTGAATGTAGCAAATACACTGACTGTCAATGTTGATATTGGATGTCAATGTATTAGAAAGAGAGATGAGGGGAAAAAAAAAAATAATAACAAAAGAGGAGTTCGATTTAATGCTCTTCTCTATACATAGATTTAGATTATCTTACAAGAGCAATATGAAAGCTTTACAGCAAAGCGGCATGTTTCTTAATATTATTGTGGAATAACTGATCTTGTTATAAGCTGATGACGCAAACTCCTCATCTCCTTAAAAACTCTAATGAGTCTGTAGCTCCAAAGCACAAATAATATGTCAATAAGTATACTCACAATGTAAGCTATCTCAAATTTCAAGTTGATGCAACTTAGGACGATGTTTCCAATCAGTAGCAGGATAAAAAAGATTGTCATCTGATAATCTTGTCTGCGAAACGAAATCACACCAACCAGAAACAAACCGATATTCATTAAATGCAGAGTGAGCAGTAGCTCCGATTGGATGCTAAGATGTTTGTCCATTTCATAGATATCATTCTTGACACAGAAAACTGTGAGACTCACACAGCTCACCAATAGGAGCAAGTAGAGAATGCATTGGTAGAATCTGTATCTGTTATGCAAGAGGACTTCGAGAGTTTTGTAATCGATCAATAAATTCTCAGCATGTGCGAACATGATTCCTGCGTCTAACTTGACTGAGCAATCTTGAAGCTCTTGAAATGGGTCTCTAGTCTTCTTTTCATCTATCCCATTGTCTCCAATTTTCAAATACGAAGACATTCTTTTTTGTGACACTCTTCCCGTGTACGCCTTTTTAAATTGTTATTGCAAAAAATTTGCCAAATTGTATTTGATTTATTTCGAGATTGATAAGTGAGAGAAGGGAAAGAACAGTCCGTATAGCAAAAATAATGTATTCTGATTCAATTGAAGGGCTACCATCTCATTCAAAAAAAAACCCTCAACAATTGAGTTTGTTAATTGATGCTAATCGAAAAGAAAATTCAGTTAAACTAAGGTGTGGCTGAAAAGCAACAGCCTTTGTAACTAAATTAAATGATTATGATCAAACTTTTCTCTACAATCTTGCCAAATCTTCCTGCGCATTAAAGGAGGGCTCATTCTCATCATAAAATCAAACTAGTTACCAATTTGGTTTAACTTCAAGAACTTATTTACAATTTATACCTGTCGAGCTTGAGAAATCCATTTTTTGATTTCTGGATCATGAACTATCGAATAAAAATGCTCCTCTGTGTTAGACCAAGGACGAGCTCTGTTGTATAATAAAATCTAATTTCATAGGTTTATTCTAATAATGTTGATGACTGGAAATTTACAAAAATAGTCGACTTTTCTCCCTGTCGTAATGCGTAATGAAAAGGAGTCATGTTGGACTGAGGATATTATTCAATTGAAAGCATCATTGTTGGTATTACCATATCCACTGCATCGATTTCTGAGCGATATTCGAGTAATAAGTTTACAAGCTCTTTGTTTCCTTTAATACATGCCCAGTGAAGACCAGTTCGTCGTTGCTATTGAGAGTAATATAAAGTACAAGCATTAATTTTACTTCGTCGAAGTCATAGACCAAATATTTGCGATATTGCAGAAGATCTCGAACAGTCGCAACATTATTATGCTTAATCGCTTTGATAAAAACATATGATCCTTCTGAATGGTAGGGTTTCGTGCCAAATGCCGAACCTTCTGTGATCTAAATTGAGGTTTAGTCCAAAATTTTCGAGAGAAAGGTCATACATCAACAAGTGAAAGCCCTAATGAGTTGAGTCTCGTTAGGAAATGGAGCATTTTCTTGGCCAAGCTATGTCGGTCTCCTCTATTGCGAAATCTCTCTTTAAAAAAGTTCTTTTGCATTCTTTTGAGTTTTTGTGGGTCCGTCATCCACAGTTTAGACTTGAAAGTTCTCGATTGGAAATATTCTTTGATAGATTGACTCGAAGTGTAGTCATATATTTGGAGAGATTTAAGATTATTGACGAAGTTGCTGGAGTCGACTCTGTTAAAAAACTTAAGTTCAGAAAATTTTTTTGTTAGTTCTAGTTGACTAATGGCTGATGGAGTCAGTGGTCCTTTCTGATCGCGGATTCTGAATTGGTTGTATAGTTTCCTAAGCGTTTCTTTTTCTTCAATTATCTCAAGGTCGACTGGGTTAATTGCAACATCTTTGTGATATGCAGAGACATCTAATTGTTTAAAGGTGACCTGGGCAATCTTTACAGGATCTTTAAAATATTTTAGGAGACTATCTCGTTCCTTTTCTTGGAGAGTCTCTCTGGTATTAGACTCCTTTATAAATTGGCGTCTTCGTCTTAAATTATAGAAATTATCTTGATTATAGTTGACTTTAGAAGGGGTCCGAGGCTCTTTAAGTAGAGAGGTTTCTGGTTGAGGAGTACTGTTCAATATTAGAGAGGCTTTTGCGAGATTGCTTAAGTTTGTGAAGTTTTGAGGGAGCTTTTCAATGTCTTTTTTTGGAGAGGTTTCAGGAATTTTGGGATCTACAGAAAAAGTGACCGTTTTAGAATGCTTTATTGGTGAGTGATCTCCAATCATGCTGAGTTCCGGTGATGCATTTGCTGTCAGAAGTTGATTTCGAATGGTAAAAGAGAAGCCATTTTGATTGACCGGAGTGCCTGGCTGACTTACATTTGCTGACACCGGTAGAGATTCGACCTTAGAGTTGTTGTTGCTCGGGAAAAATTTGGACATTGGCGTCCTGAATTTCATAGATGGAGTCATGCATTTAGTTGGAGTGCTGCAGGAAGAAATTGACATCGATCTTCTCATAAAATTGGAATTAGTTTGAAAACTCGAGTTCTGAAGAACTTTTGAGCTTCTTTTATTGAGAGGTGTCAGCGAACCCAAATCAAATGATTTTTTGGAGTTTGAAGGGCTGGCAATGTTGAGTAATTTACTCAGACTCACATCAGCTCGGGTCTTGACTGGAAGTTTGACATCTTGATTGTTTATTTTCAGAGACGGTTTTGACCGCGACCGTATTTGGTCTGTACTTACGGCCCTCTTTTCTGGTCTCCCATAGCTTTTGTTTTGCATAAAAGTGTGGCACTTTACTCGGGTTATTAAATTTTATGTACAATTTATTGGTGTTAATATTTTTGATGGTTCTTGTACTTGGCCTCACACCAAATTTTTTGCATAATTAGTTAGCTTTAGATTGCTTTCCATTCCTGAAGTCTTACTTTATAAACATGAAAAATGGGATGAGGAGTAGAAATTTTTTAAATTTATTTTTCATGAAAACTATTGATGAAAGAGGTTGAAAGGGTGTTTTGTAAATTGTTTTTCAAAAGTGGGGTTTGATCTCAACTCCAAAAGACATTCTATTGTTCATTACACTCCCGACATTGAAAATTAATACAGCATGTTTTTTGGCTCGATTATTCGAATAAATAAGTAGTTTCTCTAATCAAAGATTATTTCCAATCGGTAGATTGTGAATACACCAGCAGAATGAAATAATTGGAAGTTTCATAATATCTAATTTTTAGCACACTTCCTGTTAGAATTGTTGAGGAAAGCTCTCACTAGGATTAACTGCATTTTCACGAAGATCGGAGTTTTTGAATCAAATTAGTCGCATCTACTTAGGCGTTTACCTTTCTATACAGATTTACAGATTTTGGATTGAAAAATGATTTCTGATACATTTCATTAATGAAAATAGATTTGGATCTCATTGTGAAGTTTTCAGATGATTGCTATCAAAGTCTTTAATCTGCTTTTAAACTATCCTCTGAGATGCCTGCATTCTTTGCAGAGAAATCTATAAGAGAATTATCAATTTTTTACAGATACCTATGCTAAACTAGATGATGACATGCACTTAGTATGATAGATACAAGATATCATGCAGAATTAAGATTTCATTGCTGCTCGTCAGCATTGCTGGCAGACAGGCTCTCGAACAACTGGTGATGGTGCATTTAATTCATACGATCAACTCCATTAACGACTCAAATTTCAGGGCATAACGCATAACTTATCAATATCGGTTAGGCAAACGGTAATTAATTTCTAAAACGTAAAACATCGTAAGCACAGGGAGATTGTAAATTCCCATCAATATTTAAACTCAAATCATAGCAGCAAAGTCTAATCGAGAAAAATGACTGATTCGTCTTGGAGTCTGCCTTCTGTTGAAGGAGCGTCACACATGTTTGAGCAAAAAACTTACGGAACGATTGATGATGTTGAGGAACTCACAATTGCAGAGCCAAAGGTGAGATTTTCAACGATATCTACTAAAAGAACGCTCAAAGACAGAAAGGAGAGGCTAAATTCAGTAGAAAAAGGTCTTGGAGTCCTAGAAGCTTCATTCAGCTACATCAAGGGGTCACTTTCGAGCGGATATGTTACAATCCCATTGAGCTTTGCCATACTTGGACTAATTCCCTCTATTATAGTTGGAATATTAATCGCACTCGCAAATTACTACATGATGATCCAGTTGGATACTATTGCCTCTGACATAAACACTCGTGACTGTAACTATACAAAATTAGTCAAAAGGGTTCTCGGGTCTAATTTCAGCTTTGCTGCAAAGATACTTCAGTTCCTGTACTGTTTTGGAGCTGCCCTAGCCGAGTTAGTATTTACGATAAGTTTTATTGCTGGAATCTCTTGTCTATTTGAATGGGACAGCGTTTGCCAAAGTTCGAACTTACAATATGCGATCGTCCTATTTGTAATCACTCCTCTTGTCACAATCACAAAAATGTACCAGCTGAGCTACGCGAGTCTAATTGCAACTACAATTCAAATCGGCTTTTATATATTCATCATTTTTTACCTATTCGCTGATCTCGGGTCGAGCAATTTTACAAAACAGCAATTTTCAGCGGCTATCACCAGTAGCAACACTTATACAGTTTTTCAGGTGTTTGGAGTGCTCATGTACACCATTTCTAACGCTACGAATCCTTTACAAGTGAGAAAGTCGCTCTCGAAAGTCACAGATTTCCCGAAAGTATTGAAGATTGGCTGCATTACTACTGCAGTAGTGGGTATCCTGCTCGGATGCGTTGGTCCCTTCCTCAACCAAACAAGGAAATTAAACGAAATCATTTTGATGGAATTACCAACGAGTAGTTCGTTTATCTTGAGCACTGAGCTCCTCTTTGTCATAAGCATCACAGTCAATTTCCTTGTGTTCGGATTTGGTGTATTTGAACCTCTCGAGCAGATAAGTCAAGTGCGGGAACTGATTCTCAGTGAGGAAAACAAAGATATTCAATTCCTTAAGAAATATCTACTTCGCATGTTCTTCGTGTGCATCATCTTCATACTCTCGGTAGCCATACCCAACTTGACAAACCTTGTTAGTCTCGTTGGTTCTCTCAATGCGGGACTACTTATCCTCGTTTTCCCTGCTCTCATGGTATTGAAGCATCATAGGGGCAGCAATAATAAGCGGACAACCAGATTTATTGCTTACTTCGTGCTGCTAGTGGGCATCTGTTTCACTGCCGCAGGAACAATAACCAACATCCAAAAGATGGTCTCTCTTGAGATTGAGCTTGAGACGGCCAATTGAGAAAAATTTCCATTCTATCTCTCCCTCTCTCAAGATCCTGTATTTTAATTTTCTTGCGATTTGAAATTCGTATTTGTTTCTTCTTTGAATAGATTTTATAATCCTTACAAAAAAGAGAGAGTCTTTTGCTTTATGTTTGCACACTGCCAATCATAGCAATGCCACACACCTTTATCTATTCATCTGAAACGCCTTTTTTGAAAAATTTATGAATTTTCACGGAAATATAATAATTCATTTAAATGTCCACGAAGCTGAGCTTCGATACGCCTTCTTCAACGACTAATTGCAGAGTAAATTTCAATTATCATAATTTTCTTTCTTGCAAATAGAGCATATCATGCATTATTTTGCTGTTCTTGTACAATCAAATCTAGAGATAAGAAGAGGAACCCAAACAATAGAGACCGAAAGTCCATCAGCCAAATTAGTTTCCAAAGTCTATTAGGAATCTCTCATTTTTCATGAATTCTGTTTTTCTGACGGTACGAAGGGGAAATACCTACATATACATCTTTATCGTTCATTTTTTTTTGTCACCAGCGCTATCTATCTCAAAATCAAAAGACCTTATGATCTTGAATCCTGTGCTCAACCTATCCAGATAGCTGAGACTGGCTCCTAAAATCTTTGTCATTAAATCATTGAGTTCAAGTTTCATTTTAGGAAGTCATATGAGACACTTCTTGTTTTCTTGAAAGAAAAGCTCCAAAATTAACTTACGCTCGAAGAAATTTCATCTGATTTTTAATATGCTTATGTGGAAGTAAATACTAATCTTGCGGACTCGCAGTTAATCCCAAAAATTAAATAAAGTAATATCCAATGTCGAAGAAATTCTATCTTGTGGTCGGTGAGATGATCAAGCCTAAAATCTATAAGCAGCTTAAAAGCTGCCAGAACTATGCTGCAAAAGGATTAAACACAACGATTAAAACTTTTGACACAGAAGGAGAAGCTGAGAAGTATCTCTCTTCAATTCTTTCTCAAAACAACCAGAGCGAAAGAACCGATTTAAATGTGCAAAAGGAACCAGTTGACAATGGCGCTATATTCCAGAAACAACAGCCGACAGCAAGCATCAGTAATGACACAAACACAGTTGAACATGATGAGGACCTCGAAAATGAAGACAAACAAGGTTGGAAAAAAGTTGATATCTACAAATACTTCCAAGAGAATACTGGAATGTTCAACAAGGCAAAGCCACGCATTTTAGATTCTGAAATTTACTGTCTCTTCTTCGATGGGGCAGCAAGGCCGAATCCAGGGCCAGCGGGTTGCGGATACGCTGTGATGACGAAAGAACCTGAGAAACTCTATGAGAACGCACTAAATCTAAGCTATCAGACCAACAATAAAGCAGAGTATCTTGGAGTAATTTATGGGATGCGCTCGAGTCTAAACTTAGGAATAAAAAACCTGGAGGTTTATGGAGACTCACAGCTAGTCATTAATCAACTAAAAGGCACATTTAAAGTGGGCACACCAGCATTGCTAGATTATTATTATGAAGCCATAAACTTGAAGAAGCAATTCAAGACAATCAAATTCCAATTCATTAGACGAGAGTTCAATACGTTAGCTGATAAACTTTCAAATAAAGGCATAGCGGCTTACCGACCGAAAGATAAAGAAAAGGAGGATTTAGGAAATTAGTGTTGCTAATTCTGTTGTATAATGGTTGCTGTTACTGTATAACAAACGAAAAAGACTCTGCAGTATTGTGAATCACAACTTTGAAATACTTGCTTGATACTTTATCCAAAACGATTTAATCAATAGAGTAGCTCAGTGCTTTCGAGAAAAAATTAAGTCTCAATCGGTTTGTAGTTGGCTTTCTTTCGTTCTATACATCTTAACCTGAAGATTCATCTTCCAGCTGGAGCAAAATCCTAAGCGAAAAAAAAAATTTTAAATCTTAGTCTATTCAAGGGATAACTAACTAAAAAGCATCGAACAACAATACAAATCAGAGAGGGTCTTGTGACTAGCAGTTAGTGTTATCGTAAATTCAGAAATATTCGAGCTGAAAAGCGATTAAAATGATAAATTGGTCAGATTCCTAACGGTAAAGAGGTAGCATAATCCAATCTCTAAAATCTACATATTAGCTGAGTCATTACCAATTGTGATGCTAAAATATTTTAAAATTAGGGTATTTTAGATATCTTTAGATATCTCATCATGAGAATGCTACTCTTGATATTTCAACCTCTTGTTAGTGAACTAAATTATTCATGCAGATTGAAATCAATGTATTACTGAAGGCTCATTGAAAAACTGAGGCACTACTTACCTTTTTTCAAGGTCATTGATTTTCCATTTTTATTCTTGAATCTCCTCAGGATTGTATTTATGGAATGATTAATTAAATGCAGTTGTGCTGATTTTTGTCAATGATTAATCTCGTCCAGTTATCAGTCTGCTGAAAATTTTTTATTTTGATTAAAGGCCTCGTTTATTCAAATAATTTGATAATTGGCAATCAGAAAAATTGATAAGTAGTGTGGGAGATGCTGGCAAAAGATCTCGCTACCGATGCTCAAGCAAAGCTTACGTAAGTATATTTTTGATGCCTCTCTCATTCCTCTTCTAGTGTTGATAAAATAGATTTGCCACCGCTTCACCCCGATACGATGTTGGTAATTTCTTTGTGATGACTCTTAGATTTGATGTAAAACTAAGACCAAAGAGCACAATCTCGTCTTAGATTTGGATGAAACGCTTATTCATACGAAATTAACAGCTCCGACGGAATCTGATCTTGTTCTATTCAAAATTGTTAGAGTAAATCTCTCAACAGAGAAAATGAAAGGTTGAATCTCTTTTAAAGTTTACAGACAGCGAAGGTACACACACATATCACTCAGCCGTCAGACCACATTTAGACTATTTCTTAAAAGAAATGTCTAGAATATATAACATCATTATTTACACAGCAAGTCAAGAAGAGGTAGTCAGTATCAATGAAGCTCCTACTCACCTTTCACTTTTAGTATGCGGTTGCTCACCTCACAGAACTAGGGATAGCCCCTTACGTTAAACGGTTGTACCACCGAAAACACTGTAAGCCTACAAAAACAAAAGTCTCCCAGAAAGATTTAACGAGTCTGAAATTGGATTTATCAAAGACTGTGTTCATTGATGTAAGCAAACTGGAGAGATCAGCAGTTGCTTATTATTTTCCAAATTCAAGGATTCCCAAATCCAGATTAATCATGCAAAAGAAAATTCGATATTGATTAAACCATTCTATGGAGCTAAGAGTGACAATGAATTATACAGACTAATTGATTTCTTAAAAGAAACTACTAAGGTAACACCCGTTAATAATTATTAGATCGAGTTAATTTGTACATTAAAAAGGAAGCAGACCTGAGACCAGTATCAAAGAAACTTAAAACTTATCGAGAAAATCTAATCCAAAGTGTTATTGATCGAATGACAGGATCAGTGGCGCAACTTTCCGTGAAAGAAGATTATCAACAAAAATCAAGCTCAGATCAAATTCCAGCAAAGTAATTTTCAGTAGATCTTTTCCTGAAAGTTTCTTTGCTAATAAATAAATTTATTTGAAATATGAAACACCACTGCCATCTTAATGTTATCTTTAGTACTATAAGACGACAATACAAGCTACCTTTCATTATTTTTATACTATCTAGTACTGGCCATTACTTATGCTCCTCCTTATCTGTATTTCTGAACAATAAAACAAATTGAAAAAAATAAAAATAAAGATCAAACATCAAATAGAATCCAAAAGGTTACTTCTGCAAAAGTCATCTCTGTAGCAGTTTCTACGAGAATAGATGATTTGTTGAGTCTCGAAAGCTCCATTAATCGAGATTGTTTGCCCTTCACTTCATTACAGAATTTTATCCAGTAAATTATGTAATAAAATTACAGACATCTTTTGTGATTGAGTGAAAAGAAAGATGCATTTGTTTCTATGAAACATCCAAAGATTTTGCAAATGGTTTAATGATACGCTTAACTTCAGCTAGAGATTAAAAGACACATTATGATGAATATATAAATTTTCTGGAAACAAGAATTTCAAGGATTGTTTATTTCCTCATCTCAGCAAAGACCAACCCCCGCACGCTGGTTGCTCCTATGTGACTCGTATTTCTTTTGACAGTCCCAAAAATAACATATCACCAGAACTTCAATTGATGCTAAACAGATATGTTTGCATAATAATTGCTTTTCATAATAGAAACAACTTATTTCACCGCAGAGGATACCAATTCTTCTTACCACAGCTCGAATAATTTTTCGCACCACAAATCGGATGCCCGATGAGACGCATGAAAATTTATTTGTTTTTTAATTGATCTGATCAAATTTCCAACACGGATTTTGATTGGATCTGAGAGTTATAAGTTGGCGATGATATTAGTAGATGTAATATAAATATATATCTACACCAGAAAAACCAAGAGCTCGATTTCTCCTCCTCAATATGGTGAGTGTCCCAAAAGCCCGAAGAACTCATTGTCCGTGGTGCAACACACACATTGTTCATAGAGTTACCCAATACAAGAAAGGGAAGGACAGACTACTTGCTCAAGGCAAACGTAGATATGATGAAGTGCAAAAAAGTTACGGAGGACAAAAGAAACCGATCTTCAGAAAGAAAGCAAAGACTACTAAAAAAATTACTCTCAAATTAGAATGTAACAATTGCAAAAAAAGAAGACTATTGCCTTTACAGAGATGCAAGGCTTTCTTTCTCGGTGGAATGTTTCGGCGCAAAGATGAGCAGTGAGGCTTTCCGCAGTATCTAATAGAAGATTAAGTTGTCGATCGAAAGCAGCCTTTGGTAAATCGTTTAATGTCTTGCCTAACATGATCGTACCTGAAAAGCTGTTTGGGCTGTCGATTCCCAATTCCTATCTAATCTGTATTTAACTATGGTTTCATAATGGAAAATTTCGTTCGTTTCCAAAAATTCTACTCATAAAGCACGGGTGCTTGAAATAGAATTCAAACAAAAATGATCTGCTTTTTGAATAAATACTGCTGTGTCGTACATTAACTAAAATATGTATAGTTTCTGTAATCATATCTTTGTTTTTTCCTCTGATTTGAGCCATTCTATTTTGTAGACAGCTATTATGTTACGTTTGTCATTTTGAAGAGTGAAATATTTCGAATGTTATTACTTTCAAGAAAATGCAAAAACCTTTTTAGTAAGAATGATTGAGACTCAATATATTCATTCTCCGAAAAGATACGCATTGTAGTGAAAAATATAAATTTATTGTTTCTCTTTATACTCACGATGAATGGGATATCAAAACTCAATTTGGATTTCTCTCGCTCTCTGTGCAAGTCTCATAAACTTCCGATAAAATCATTGAACCTCGATAGTAGTTCCCCCAAGGTGTTGCTTTGCGAAAAGTGTTTGGAGTCTGAAATGTTTGCAAAACACATCAGCTTGAAAGATTGTCTTTCACGCGAAACTATTGATTCTATGTTCGAGGAAGCTGAAACAATGCTTAAAGTCAAAGAATACTATGAAAGCGGTCAATTACCGGAAGCCTACTTTTGTATCGAGCACTATTTTACATCGATAGACAAACAATTTGATAGCGTGATTTCAAAATTGGTTGCTTACAAGGTCGAACTTAAAGACAGAATCGTTCAGATAGTGTCCGAAGCATCACAACTTCCGACAGACTTTGACATTGTCTCTCTTCGAACACGGATCGAGGAATTAATGGATATCTTAAGTACAGCTGAAGAACTAAAGGAGGAAGAGACCACTCGAGAATTTAGAGATCTTCTTGATAAACTGAATAAAAGATCTATTAGTCAGGGATTTAAAGAAAAGGAGACATTAAACAGAGAATTTAATGCTATTTGCAGGGATTTTTCAAGAAGAACCGACGAATTTTTTAAATCATTGAACTCCCTATATGAAATTCAGGTACTCCTTCAATATCGTCATGGCTATTAATCTAATGCTATGTGAGCAGTCTAAGGGTTTCAATGTTTTGGACAATATTTCAAAAAATCTTCTTATCAAAAGCAGCATAATTCCTGATCTCCACGATTGTACTTCATCTTTTTAACCAAAACAATTCATCCTATTTAATTCCTAGCGTTTATCTCAGCTCT
>ENA-UOTX01000113-UOTX01000113.1-compost-metagenome-genome-assembly--contig:-NODE-113-length-86640-cov-12.067038_pt1 | contig 86640 bp, 60 predicted proteins | sample MGYA00238143_ERZ746982 | MGnify/ENA primary metagenome ERZ746982 (study PRJEB28758, sample SAMN06268862) | compost metagenome | isolation source: single cell | place: USA: California, Emeryville, Joint... | reverse complement strand
TGTACGCGAAGACTGCCCAAGAGCTCCTGTCTCAAGGCGGAAATAAGGGAGATACGTTCTTTAAGAAACACACTGGACTGACCCAATTAGTGAGCAAAAAAGCTCTGAATTCGTTCGCTGGAAGAGAAAACCGCGTGATTATTAACAAATCGCTACCAATCTCGATGGGAAACATTCCAGATAGCACGAGTCACGCTACTCAATCGAACGTGGCAAATAAAAGCATGGCTAATTTGGATAAAACCTATCTTAATACCTCAAACAATAACGTTAAGTTTATAACAGAACCTGATGACGTCGCCTCTAATCAAAAGCTTATTGAAAAACCGAACAGAGATGCTGAGTCTCAGCTTGGGAAAAAGAGCGCTCATGATCACTCATTGTCGATCCATCGAGATCACCATCATGACTCGAAACAATCACTAAACGAGTCTGGGTCTATTAATGCTGAAGATCAGCGGATTATGACTACAGAGAGTCAGAGAGGGCATACTCGCAATATCTTGAGCCCTCTTAAAGACCTTGGGGATGATTTTCTGAATAAATTTCATGTGCCGCAGGTTGGAAAACCGTGGGGATTAGAGCTGGACTCCAAGAGAGGGAATTTCGTTCAGTCAATCAGCAATGATTTGGAAAAGTTTCAGAGGCCGAAAACAAGCCAATTAAACCCACTTCAAAGAGTTATCACTCCAAAAGCAAGAGCCATCCGAATGAAAATCAATACTCATGACGAAATGCCATTGATTGAAAATCCCAGAACCACAAAACATGAAGCAATGAGGAACTCTTACCTTGAAAAGATCAAATTACCCGATGCGCCTGAAGATCTGGGCCCAGAAAATTTCCGATTCAATTTCGTAGACAGCCACCCAAAGCGACGCAAACGCAGCGAATCTGTCAAAAATAACAAATCTTGCAGAGACTCTGTCCTCTCACAGAGCATTATTACCCGCAAAGCTCGGGCGACCCAGGTCGGTGATGACCTTTCCAGAGATTTTCTTACGCTCTCTCAACAAAAAATGTTGGTGCCGTTGAAGCTCTCTGTTAATGAAGAATTAAAAGGCTCTCGTAGTATTTCACCGTCGCTGAAGTTACCGACACAGCCGTCTGAGAGCAAGAGGAAGGATAGTGACATGCTTGAGAAAAACTCCTGCAAAGACAGCTGTATTAGCAAGTCGTCGATCCTCTCGGATAGTATCAGAAGGAAGAGGTTGCCTCTTCAAATCATCGTGCCATCGAATATGGAACTGTCAGCTCCGCATTCTATAGTGAAGGTTGTTCATGGATATAACGATATTGATTCGAATCCGTTGTCTGAGACGAAAACTGCGGCGAGTGAGCAGCAGAAAATGAAAGAAAATGTGCCTTCTGATCTCCGTGCAGCTGTGCCAAAGCCAGCAGGTCATAACTTACTCTCAAAGTTACTAATGCAGAAAAGTCAGATGCACCAGGCGCTGCATAGAAAAACTCCGAGCAGAGCCCGCGATTCAGGGGCAACGAAAGATACGTCGAAGAATACCTCTTTGTCTTTGCTGATGGTAGACAAACGATAAAAGTCAGGTCGATGTGAGCAAGAAGTCAGAAAAAGATGAAAGAATGTTCATAACTGATTGTAAACGAAAGATTGCACAATAGTATTCAAGCTTTTTTTAGTTTATCAAAAAAATCTTTTCTCCATGTTTTTTTTTTTTGAATTAGAATTTCCGCTAGTTTTCTTTTGGTGGTATTGATTTCCAACTTTTCGAAAACATTGGCTGTTGTGAAAAATTTCATATTAAACACACTATATTAACTTCAACAAAACTTGATATCAAATTTTTATATTGATCTTGGCTTCAGCAAAAGGAATATTAGAAACAGCTTTTATGTGATCAGTACGTTTGAGGACCAACGGTAGGTTAGCAGTTTTTAAATCGTAGCAATTGAAAAGACTACACTACACTAATCTGTCAACAATATAAGCTTCTCCTAGATGTGAAGGTATTGAAATACTTAATTCATGTAAATTTGAATGAATATACTGCTCTGCTCTATAGTGAAGAAATTAATCGCAATTGGTCTTTCAAATCTCGTATTGGAATGATAATTGGCAGTAAATTCTTGTTGACATGAAAATCCTTGAATTTCCCAAAGTTTTTGAAAGAATTTGTTTTTGCCATCATATAAAGCACAACTGTGAGAGTTGGCTCGTCGATTTTCACATAATTAAGTCTCTTTCATTTCCTCTAAAGCTTTCTACATGTTTTATTTCATAGCCATTTCCAGCTTTTAGTCATTACTCATATCATTTCTTTGTACGAAATATTCATATATTAACCTTTACTTCATTTATTCGATTAATTTCAATACAGTTACTATTTTCGAAAGCGAGTTATAATATCATTCTTCAGCAGCTCCTTATTTACCATTTACTTTGGTTGATTTTACTTCTTGTAACTTTTCACGATGCAGATAAAGTTTTGAATTAAGAAAACATATTAATTTACCGAATAACTATTTGATGGAAAAAAATTTTAGATAAATTATAAAAAACAAGTAACATATTCAATTCAACTATTGCCAATTCAAAACCTAATTTGAAATTTATTTTTCAAAAATTGTCTTTTCATTCCTCCAGAAAACTACGATTTCACACTAAAGTGCATTTGAAGAGTTTTACTGACATAACACCGGCCTCTAACGTATCAATCAATCTCTTTCTTTCAGAAGCCATTTATTTTCAAATAAATTTTTCCATACATTCATTCACCAAAAAAACACTCATTCCATCCAGGCCTCTACACGAATTATTAACTAAGTAAAGAGCTTGCCCTCAGGCTTAGACCAATTCATGCTTGGATAAATTATTTGAGGGAAATATTATTATAAAACCTTTATTAAATCCTGAAATTGAAAAATAATTGCTTCGGCTTCTAAAGCGCCGTCGTGTAGCCTCTCACCAGCTTCTTTTTCTTCTCCCCACTAAAAAATAGTCAGGTATTCCTTTAGCGACAAAAAAAATGCAAAATACTCTTCCTTTTTCGGCTCTTTGCCTTGGTTTTTATATTTTTCGTAGTCTTCGAGATTTAACTGATGCAGCAGATCTCTTCGCTTCATTTGGAACTTTTTCAGGTCGAGTTTACTCGTCCACTCATTTTTAATACTCATTGTGCTGGCTTTTATGAATGGGTTTTGCTTTTCTTCTTCTTCAAGTTTTTTCGACTCTTTCTCAAAGTTCGAGACATCAGTTTCGTTAACGACAACCGGCTTAATCGGACCTGTTTCATCTCTAAGGTGCTCCCAATCCATTCCTTTAAAAACCAATTATAGACGTGTTTAACTTCAAAAAATCATACCTTCAAAAAACGGATGTTTTTTGATTTCTTCAGCGCTTTTCGTCCCCAGTCTCGCTTTAGGGTCTCTCACTAATAGCTTCGAAATCAAATCTGTTGCGTTCGGACTCAAGTAGTCTTCACCAGACTGTGTTGTAGGCCATTCAAACCTTATATTTTCGATATTGTCAAAAATTTCTTGCACCGTGTCAGAATTAAAAGGTGGAATCCCAACCAAAAATTCGTATAATATCACTCCTACTGCCCACCAATCGACTGGCTTATCAGACTCTTCTCCATTGAGAACTTCTGGAGCCATGTAATCCGGTGTGCCAACAATTCTCGCTGTTCTGTGCTGACCGCTTGAGTTGCTTCCCAAGCTTTTTAGGCTCTGCAGGGGAGGAGTCCTGCTATTTTCCGAAGTGTTATGCCTCGCCCCTGCCTTCACCACAGCTGTACTCTTCCTACCGCGCTCTGGAGACGATTCGTACTCCAGCTCCTTTGTGTTGTTCTTGAAAATAAACTGGACTTTCTCAATGCTATCTTTGGAAGGGTCACACAACTGATTGAATTTCTCCATCTTTTTCTTGGCCAATTGCTCAATAGCTCCTCTGAGACTTTTTTGCACGGGCGTTTTGATATGCCGTATATTGTCGAGTCCAATTTGCGAAAGCCCAAAGTCAGCGAGCTTTATGTGTCCTTGTAAATCGAGCAGAATGTTATCTGGTTTGAGGTCTCTATGGACGATTCCGATTTTATGCATGGATTCAATGGCTAAGATGATCTCTCCGATGTAGAATCTCGCGACTTCTTCATCGAAGAAGCCATAGCGCTCAATGAGCCCACCGAAGTCCCCTCCTCTGACGTATTCCATAACAAAGCAGATATAATTCTCATGAGTGAACGTAAACACCGCTTTCACGACGTAATCACCTTTAAGGAGCTTAAATACGTTCTTTTCAGCCTCTAAGCTCAACATTCTGTTTTCATTCATCTACTCAATGCGTTAATGAGAGAAATATAAAATTCAAAAACCTTTTCTTCAGAGTCGATGATTTTCATTGCATACAAGTCATGAGTTTTGTTGTGTCTGACTAGCCAGACTCTCCCAAACCCGCCTTTTGAAATCATCTTAATAAAATCAAAATCTTTGATACAAGCATTATCGAACGTCCTGCATGTAAAATTAATTGAGAGAAACAGAGAGTCAGCTTACGCCATCTGCTTCATTCCGTTCTTAGTACTGGTGTCGCTATTGTAGCCTTTCAGCGTTGGAGATTCGTAAAAAATATTCTTTTTTGGAGTTGATTCGTCCTTACTTGTTTCCCCTTCAGCTGTGAACTGACGATCCTCCTCGAAAGTTTTCTTTATCGAAACGTTCTTTATCGAGAGTTTTGTCTGCGCCAAGAGCGCATCAATAGCTTTCTGTTTTTCACTCTGCTTCGTCTCAGGGCTTTGGTTCACTCTCTCTGGGCTCACCTCTCTAGAAAGAGAAGGAAAACGATCTAACTCATACTTCTCATTGCCTTCAAGTTTCTTAAATAAAGACACACTATTCGCTCTTTTCGATTTTCCTTTCGCTTGACCCTGCCTCGCGTTGTATTCTCGGGAGATTTCAGCATCGCCCTGAGTTTTTTCGCCACTAGCAGACGCCTTTTCTCCATTGGTAGAAGTTTTTTCTTCATTAGAAACTTTTTTTTCTTCAGAAGGAGATTCATGCACTTTTGGATCCTTGCTACTCAGTGTTTCATCCGTGGTGGTGGTCTGTGGCGTAACACTCAGATCAGTGACTTTCAACGGACCTTTGGGATTGCGAAAACCACTCAGGCCAAGGTCCTTGCCGAGAGAGGCGACTGGTTTTGGTGAAATTAGGTTTTTATCGAGGAAAGCGCTAATACAATCGCTCTTCCCAGGCTGAAACTTTGGACTGTCCTTGGGGCTATCTTTCATTAATGAAAATTTTGATTTGTCGCTCAATTTTTTCTTTAATATCGCCGAAATGTTCATCGAAGTGGGGGTATTAGCTCCGCTATCGGGCGAGTCAGTCCTGCCTTTTGCCTCGTCACAGCTTTTTGTATCACGATCAATATTCAGCTCTGTAATCCGCTTCAGCATGTATCCATCAGACCGTTTTTTCTCCTTTGCTGCAGAATCAACCTCAGGAATCGTACCTAGCCCTCTCTCAAGAAAGCGAGTGGCCATACTGGCTTTAAAAGACCCTCGGTTTGGCTCAGGGATTTGCTTCAATTCCGAACCATTGAAAAGTTTAGGCGATTTCTTCTGATGCTTGAATGACTTTGCTTTATCCTTGACGAAGTTCTGCTTGATCTCATCAGGGTTGTAGTAAGCAGATGCCGTCAGCGTTTTTTTAACCTCTGTGTCGAGTTTCGTTAGTTTCGTTTTCAACTGCTTCTTTTCCTATAAATAGATAAGACGGTTACGGTCCATGACGAGGCGCAATTACTTCAATTAGATTGCAAAAGAAGATCAAAAAGCCGCAAATGTTCTCATCTTCAATCTCTTTTCTCAGACCGCAAAGTTCATCGAGTAACTCTCTCTCAGCTAAATTTTATCACAACTTAAGCATTCCTTGAGAATGGAAATATACCTGCTGTGTCATAAGAGATAAAATTCTCATGCTGAATTTTCTCAGCGTAAGCGATCACTTGCTTCAATGCGCGATTACTCCTTGAAAGATCGTGAATCCTAGCAATATCGTCGTCGTCAAGATCTGGTTTGCATTGGTTGATGGTTTTGGCTATTCGACCCTTCAGTTGGATAGCCTCGCGATTTTTTAAGATAATTTTCATGTTGAGCGTGTCTGTATCGTCTTTGAGGTCATAGAGCTCTTTGCACATGAAAGAATGGGTGTGAAGCTTCTCCAGAAATACTTCCTGTTCACATATTCGGCATACTTTGGTCATCGGTGGCACTCTTTCTCTGAAAAGATGTGATTGTTAATGGTTTCTACGCAATAATTGAGTTTAGTAATTTACGGATTTTTAAGTAACGTGATCAAAAGAAATTTGCGAAATTTAATTTTTGTTTAAAAAAATTGTGCCAGCCGTAATATATTCATCTTAGGAAAAAATCACAATGATTATTGTTTGAACAAAGAAAGGAGATGTTCATGAGCGAAATTCGTCGAGAAATGTGGGTTGCGTATTCGGGGAGTAAGAAAATGATAAAAGTCGGTGATTGAATTAAGTAGAATTCCGAATTCGTTTTCATTGGAAGTTTTCATAGAGTATTTGATGAGCGTTAAAATATTAATTCGGATCAAAGAGAATGGGAGTATCGTACCAAGCACCCCAAAAATATCTCAGAAGTCTTGATAATATCACAAGAGGATCGCTTCATACCTACAGAACCTGACGAGCTTCATGAAGCAGCAACAGCGGCCTTGCTGAAAAATAAAGTTGTAAAACTCTATTGCCAGACTTCCGCATTGAATCAAGAGAAACAGGATTGGGCAGGGTTCGAGAGAACGCTCATGTTTAGGGAGTTCGAGGTGAGTTTTTCCTTGATAACTCTTTTAGAGATGAGGGATTGGGAAAAGATGAATCTATCTTTCTGCTAACTAAACTACAAACTGTAGGGTAGAATTAGAAGGTGAAATCTAAGCTATCTTTTAGGCAAAGAGGTTGTAGACTCATTACTTTGCAAAAGTTTATCCTCGAGTATTTACAAAAATAGCACACTAATAAGTTTTGGATTCAAACATCTGTGCCCCCTGAGAGCTACGGTTCAATATATTGTGCCCAAGTTATTTTGACGAGAATAATCTTTTTCTTTTTGGAAATGTTGCTCATAACAACACCATCAAGAGTGGTTGCGTAACTTATGTTAGATATCTTCAATCGAATTACTATGAAATTGGGAGTTCTGCTTAGACCTAATTTTCGTAAGTACTCTGTGTTGTCAAAAAATGGGTTCAAAAATGACCATCAAAATGCCCACAAATTGATATCTGATGCTTGCACTCAATATAAAAATTTGTACCTTGCAAGCGTCATGGACTTTAAAGGTGCTTTATCAAATCGTCCAAATCATGAATACCAACTTAGGAATCGAAATTTTATTGGGGTTATTTCTTTCTATATCTATAATGCATTCGTTGATTTTTGATTTGCTAATTCTATTGGAAAAGCCACTCGAACAGTGTGTAAGTGTATTTAAAACACTTTCAGCTCAAACAATCCTAATATTGTAATAGCTCGCACGCTTTAATTCCATAGCAATTCTGGAAAGAGGAACGTATTTACGTTCTCAAGACTGAGAGATTATAGTTTACAAGTAATGCAACTTAGTGTATACTTACTAGATGTGCATCTCTCTTTCTCGGTTTTATTAAAGCGAGAACTGTAATTTCATACACAACAAACAATTATAAAGCAGACGAAAACTTAGGTCACAAATAACTTTAAGCAGTTAATAGCGATTACGAAAAGTAACTATCATGAGGATTTACACCACTATTATCATGAGAAAAGAAATCCTCAAACTCCGATTTCATATTTTTCATTTGATTCCCTTTCTCAATGAATGGTAACTCCAATTGATTCCTTTCTTTCAATCCAATAGAAGAAGACTCGCTCTCCATAAAAACATCCGGCGGATTTAAATTACTGATCGAAAACCCTTGGTTCTCTAGACCCTCTTGATCTTCAATTTTCTCATTTATTGATTGCATCTCTTCCTCGATTTTGAATTGCTGTGCAGAGAGATCGACCGTGCAGCTCGGACAGAACCACGAGAAGCTGGTTTTATTTACTGACATTCCGACACACCTGAAATGATACGACTTTCGACAGGCATCACATTCTAAGTTTCCAAAGAGGAGAGATTAAAATAAAAGGAATGTTGAGTAATAAGTAATTACGTATCATTGGCTCGTAGCCACCGTTACATACCATGTTTCCTTTGCAGCTACCGCATTCTTGATCTAAAACTCATTAGAATATGCTCTATTACAATCCGCTTACCTGCAACCGGTTTCAAAGGCTGAATTTCTTTCTTTACTGGGATATCCTCTTCAGTTTTTACATCTCCTCTCTTCGCCTTTTGGTGCGCTGTTGAGCTTGTTGATTTGGCAATTTTGTTAGAGATATGCTGGGATGAGCTGCTCTCAGTCTCATTCTCCATCGATTTTACGTTGTTCCCAAGAGCGACCAGCCTTTTGTACAGATTGTATTTTTGACTGGGGGTAAAATTCTTATAGCGAATGTGGTTCCAAATCTCGTCCTTAGGCGTCAATTTTCGGTTCGGATCGTTTGGAATCACCACAGTATCAGCCACTTGGTAGTAGTCCTGCGTTCTTTGCTCACCAGTCGCTTCATCAGTTGAGACTTCCTGCTTTCTGTCCAGATAAATCAAATGCTTTGTCGCTGGGATCTTCTTTTTGAGCGCCTCTACCTCCTTAAGGAAAGGATCGACAGGATCTTCATTAGGTGATTTCTTTTTCCTCAATGAAGTTGCCATGCTATTCTCAATTTCCATGCCGTTTTGCTCTGGTTGGTGTCTATTCGCATACGCCTGCGCGTTCCTTAATTCTACTAGATAAGCCTGGTAGTTCTTTTCTATCGCTTTTGAGAAATCTGTGATTTCCAGTTTTTCTTTCTTGTCCTTCGTTTCAAGAAGCCGCCGTAATTTTAGAGGTTTATGCGTCTCGCAGTAAATGACGTAGAGTGGTTTCTTGCCTCCAATGGGTTCACTGACTGTGAGAGGATCCGATTCTTTAGTCTCAAGCGGGAGCATCGATCTTCTTGCGCATTCGGGATGGAAATATTTACTGCAACCAGTTTTTTCGCATTGAATCGTAGCGCCAGCAGCTAATACATAAGGGGTAAATTTCTTTTGAAAAGAGGGACATTCGTACTTGATTTTCTGCAAAGACTGCATTCATGTTGGAACCTCGATAAGTCAAGACTGCTGAAGCCTATATTAATCAATGATAATTACAATCTCCATTAAAACTAAGAAAGATTTACCATCAATTTTTGTGAGGTTGGAGGTGTCCTGGAAAAAGAGTTCGGGAATCAACTTCACACAGACGATATGAGCCCAAATAAAAGCTGGTTTCGGTTCGTTCTGCAGCTCGCTGTCATCATAGGACTTGGTGCTCTCTTCTTGGTAATCGTAATATAAGTTTTGCTTATACTTCTCTGGATTCTCTTCACCAGGCTCGCTTTGAGGAAGGTGTGTTTTGTTCAGACTGGCCTCAGCAGACAACCTCGGTTTCAGCGTCTCATAAGCCTGAGAATGCCGACTCAAAGCTCCGCCTTTGCTTCGGGTGGCATCCAGACTATGGAAATACGAACTCAGGTACTTATGGAACTGAGGGTTGACGTTCTCGAACATACCCGTTGTGGCTGGCAAGACAGTAGGTTTGAGGGCTCCTGATCGCTTGCTACAGAGCGGACACCTCATGTATTTGCCTGAAACGCCAAACTCCTTGCATAAGTCACATATCCAGTCGCCCTTGGGAATTTTGCTGATGCCATAGCAAAGTTGGTGGACGGACACATTGCATTTCTAAATTTTAAACAAAAAATTAATAAAATAATCACTATATAAAGAACTTACCGAGCAAAACACGATGAGGTTTTCATCGGTATAGTCACCGTCGTTACACACTTGACACGCGACATCTTCACTTGACGCTTTTGGTCTTTTTGTTGAATTCAATTGTTTGCTTTCAGTCTCAGCAGGTTTGTTGACATCCATTTGTTTCTTTTCCAAGAACGAAAGATAGTTCTCTTCCTCGTTGGTTTTCACCTTCAAATCAACCAGAGCGTCTTCCAGGTCAGCTTCCTTCGGGTAGAACATCTCTTCGCGCTGGATCCCTTCGATAGCCTTCTCTCGCAATGTATGCAAACTGTGAGTATTTTTTTCTGCGATTTTCGCCTGCTCGTCCTCCAATAACGTTATTAAATCTGCCAATTCGAACTTCTTTATAACATTAATATTATCAGAGCAGTCTACGCCTGCTCTCACTACAGCAAAACTATTAAGCTTAGACCTCATCTGCAGTATCCACTCGTCGTCTTCGCTGGTATAATTATTTTTCATCTCAGCCTCCAGGCGTAGGTTATTATATAACTCATTCGCCGCTCCGTCAATCTCTTTGCGTCCTTGCTTCAGCGCTTCGCTAATCCTGGTGAAAAACTCTAATTCCTCGGGAGTCAAGGGCTCTTGGTCTTTATCTTCGAGTCTCCGTGCCGTTTTGAGCACCTTGCTGATGAAGTTCATTTCGATTAATTCAAGTCTTGCCTCTCGCGAGGTGAACAAGTCAGCGACAGTGTTCTGAACAAAAGGCGCCTTTGGGAAGTACAAGGCGCAGATATAGAACCAAAAGGCACTGCCCGTCATCTTTTTGAGGATACGATTCGTGTTATTTTTTCCTTTTTTAGTGGTGAGCTGTCTCTGGTCATCCTCATGGATCCATTCAAAGTGTTCTAACAAAGCTATGCTTTTAATCAGTTCGGAGTAGGACTTCGGCGCGCTTTTCTTTGAAACTTGGGGAGGAACCGAAGATTTTTTCTTCTGAAGTGGTTCCACCTTTTCAAGCTTCTGCGACCTGCGAGTAGGTGCCATTCGAGCTGCTCTATTCTTTTTAACAACTTTCTTTTCCTCATAAAAATCATCGTCGAGATAATTATCAGTGTCGCCATAGAGTTCGTCAAACTCTTCATCGCTGTCCTCTATCTTTTTCTTTTTATTCTTGGCCGTACGCTTCGTAAGGGGCTCAGAATCGTGCCTTTTCATCGATATCTCTGCAGGAACGTGCCCGAACCCGTTAGAATCCAATGGTTTCTCGATTTCAAATTCGTTTTTGGGAGTTGGTTCGGCGTTGGAAAGAGGAGGCGACCTTTTGCGCCGTGGCTTTCTTGTCGTGCTTTTGGCGACCTTCTCAGGCTCTTCTTTGTCTTCTTCACCTTTTTTCGATTTGCGTTGGCGTTTCTTAACCTGATTTTCGATAGGCATCTGGTCTTCGAGTGGTATCTTCGGCTTCTCTCCTAATCCTTCTGGAGGTTTTACCATGGCATTTTTATTCATATCATTAGGCCCTGCATATGGACCGAGTGACCGGTTCGGGAGATATCCCATATAGCCAGCGTCAGGCATCTTTGGGTCTCTGGGCATAGGTAAATTATTGCCCGGTGCTCCAGGTTGCGGCAGAAAGAGATTCATTTTATTACTATTCATTTGCATTCGGCTCTGCTGCTGGCTTGCGCCTAGGCTCAGGCTCAGGGATTTTCTTACATCTGGAGGCAGCTTTGATCTAATGTCATTTAAATTTTCAGAGTCTTCTGAGAAAGGAATATTAAGACTTCTTAAGAGTTTTTTCAAATTATCTATCTCAGCGTCTTGGACTGGCGAGGGCTGCGTCATATTCTGCAGGCTATGAGGCATCTGGCCAGGTAAGCCTGGGTGCGGGATAAATTTTTGGTTCGGCCCAAGCATTTGCTTTTGCATGTATGGAGGCAAATCTGAAGGCATACCTGGGAGCATTTTGCTTGGATTTACACCGCCTTGCGTTGGAAAGCCTGAAGGTTTATTCTGATATTGATCGCTTGGACCCTGACCCTGCGAAGGCAAGCCTCCTTTAGTTGCATATGGTGGTAGCTGTCTGTTAGTGTTCTGAGCCAGCTCAGGTGGGAGGTAAGGATTTTGCCCCTTGTTCATCCCGCCGCCATTCATGGGATTGTATCCTGGGTAAGGGCCACGATATGGCATACCTGTCTGTGGATTCTGCGGGAATTGCTGAGGTCTGCTCGGGTCAAATGGCCAATTCTGCATCGAGGCGTATTTCTTCGCAGGATCTTGGCTCGAACCTCCTGCTTCAAGCTGCTGAGGGTTCGGTTGGAGCGCTTGATCTTTGGAGTTTTGGTTCGTTCCTGCTTGTTTGTTCACAAAGCTGGTCGTTGGAGCTGCCATTGGGTTCATGCCTTCGTTCAATGCATGCGCGTTGGGTCCTTCGCTGCGACTTCTCATCAATGACGGATTCTGGTATGGTATCTGCTTTGCAGATTGTGGTTGCGTTTGGTTTTGTGTCTGTGGTTGAGACTGTGATTGCGCGAGTGGCTGAGGCCTGGCATCTGACGGAGCCTGTCCTTGAGACTGGGTTTGTGCCTCTGATTGCTGCTTCAACTGCTGAGCAGCAATGTACTGCTGCTGTTGCTTGAATCGGTTAGGATCCATAGGATAATTACCCATTTGATGTAACTGTTGAGCTTCATATGACTTTGGATTTTGCATCGAATAATTCATGGGGTCATTCGGAAACCTCATCGGCATTTGCTGCTGCTGGCCACGCAAATTTTGGGGTTCTCCTGGCTTATTTGTCAGAGACTGCTGCGGATATTGCCCCGTACCTCCAGATGGCGTTTTCATCAATTGCTGCGCCGATGCTTTTTGACTATCTGAAGGCATCCTCGACAGTTGCTGTGGCTGAGGGGGATCTTGCTGATAGCGGAGCATAGCCTGTGGGTTGTCCATTGGGTATTTTAGGTTATCATTCTTCGAATTTCCGCCTTTGGCCTCTTCTTTGCCTTGTAAATATTTATTCGACATCATCTCCTGTGAATACGCCAGCTGCTGTCCTTGAGAAAGCGACCTGTCAAGTTCGCTGGGAAAAGGAGTCTTATTATTAGCAGTCGGACCATATCCTGGCATCATTGTCTGAGGATCTTGATTTGGATTCCATCGATATTGTTGGTTTGGAGGAAGAGTTTTGGCATGCATTAGCATTTTTCTCTGTAATTCGGCTTGAGTATTCGCATTTGGATTTTGCTGTTGCTGTTGTGAGGATTGCTGAGGAGTTAGTTGTTGTGGCTGGGATTTTTGTTGTTGTAGTGTTTGTGGGCCTGGCTGAGAAGTATTTTGCTGCTGCTGAGAGCCCGAAGCTTGCAGTTGCAATGGCATTGGCTGTGAAGACTGCTGCTGAAGAGAGCCTGGCTGCGGCGGTCTGGTGCCTTGGTTATAGTTTTGAGGCAGATTGCCCATCATCGGTGGTTTTCTCCCGATCATATTCTGTGGAATACCCATCATCTTTTGAATTTCATGAGGTATCATCATCCCCCTAGCTATATTATTGAGAATTTCCTTATTCATTTCATTAATTCCATTCAGCCTCATTTGATCGCCATTTAGCCCAGCTCGTGCCGAGATCTGCCGCTGAGCTCCTTCGTTATAGGGCGGCATGTTCAAGAACTCAGGGTTCATTCCTTTGATCTGTAAATTGCTTAAATAAGGGTTATCCTGCATTAGAAGATTCATCTTTCGAGTCTGGTTAGCATCATTTGGAGTTGATTTCTCTTGTTGCATTTCTCCAGGGTTGGCTTTGAGTCCTGAGGGGTCTTGGCCTCTCAACGAGGCATTTTGCCTCTCGATATCCTGAGGATCACCTGCTTTTGCTAACCTCATTTTCTCTTGAAGCAGCTGAGGGTTCGGCATCATGCCAGGCATAAATTGCTGCGGAAACTGCCTCATTCCCATTTCTGGCATTTTGTTTTGGCTCATTACGCCTTTGGGAAGGAAAGGGTTCCCCAGTTCCATATTTGGGTTGTTTCCTGCACCCATGCCTAGCTCAGGGTTATTGCCCATTCCTCGATGTAAATTAGTTAAAACCCCTGGGAACTGAGGTCCTGTTCTGTTTAACGCCTGATTTTGCATTTGATTCATCTGATTCACCATTGAGTTGAATTTATCAGATTCACTATATTGTTGCTGGCCTTGGGAAAGCCCACGACTCATCTGCTGCTGTACCGATTGCATAGACGCAATCTGATGCCCCGCCAGTTGCTTTTGATACTGAAATTGAGCATATTGCTGATTAATTTCTTTTCCGAGCTCAGGATTTGAAGATAGCTGTGCAGTGGTGTTCCGTAGAGCTGTATTTCCGACAGGGTCATCACTTGGAGTAGCATATGTTGCGGTTCCTTCAAGGACGTTGGAGGCAATTCTGTTTTGCTCTGGAAGACCAATGTCACCAGAAAATGTCCCATATGAGGTCGAAAGCGTTCTTTTTCCTTGGCCATGAGATGCTGATTGGCCTTGATTTCGGTCAAGCAGCTGGCTTGCTTGGGCCGGGTTCGAAAATAATTGAAAGTCAAAATCTTGCTGAGAATCGCCGAAAGGGTCCCCTGTCTCATGGAACGACGATCTATGAGCATAGTTGCCGCGTCCTTGGAACAGCCCTGCGTCGTCGTTTGCGAGTGTGCTAGCTTTCTAATTAGTGTGAGCATTGAATGATAAAATTGTTCATTACAAATGGATTTGAAAAGTCCGGCAAACCTCCGACTGTTTCTGACTGCCCAGGAAGAAAATTGCCTCCACCGTAGTTGTCAGGTGAGGGTAGGTAGTCGTCTTTTCGGTGAGGGTCATAAAACGGGTCTGATTCTTGATCGCTTTTTCCACTAAACATATTTAAGAAATAGCGATTTTTGAGTGTTAAGCAACTCTTTTATAAGAAATAAAAAAAAGTAGATCCTAAAAACAAAAAGTCAATTAATTCTCAACATTAAATTAAACCATTCATATATTACTCTTTGTGTTTCCGGCAATTAGTTCTTTCAATTTAACTTCCGATTTCCTAAACCTGCAACTGACTGAATTCAAAAACTCAAACTAAAAGTTACTGAAATACTATTTCAACGATCTTATCGATAGACTGGATGCTCCTGGGACTTATAGCAACTTAATATAGCATCTCTCTTTGTGTTCCCAAGAATGGGTGTTTTTCTTATCTATTTGGTCTCTAATTGATGCGGCTATTAAGATTATATCTTCGAGAAAAAAAAAGCGGCGAACAGGAATTTGTATCCATTGAATTTTGTTGAAAAGAGGGATGATGGTGGACTAGAACATGGGGCTTGCCTTCAATTTCGCACCTTTTTTTTTTTAAAAAACATGGTTAACTGTAAACCAAGGAAGTGGCTTGTTGGTGGTTTAATGTTACTTGCATTGATATTGAAAATACTAGTGAGAGAGTTAAGGTATTTAATTATGATTTTTTTAATGAGCTTGGTATTAGGATTAGTATGAAGGAATTGGAAGGAGTCAACCTGTTAATTTTTAATTTTACTTACTGAATCAATTCTTTAAGGACTTTGGAAATTGCTTCCAAAAATCTCAGTTTTTTAATTTTGCTTTATTCCTCTAAAACTGGTCATTTTTGAATAGTCGCTTGGTGGCTAGGACGACAGCCTGTGAGTTCTATGAAAAGGCACTTTGACTTGCCACTGTATCTTAAACTCACTTTGATTAACTAGCGCTAGAGTGCAATTTTTGATTTATGTTCCTTAAATAAACGTATGAGTCAAGGTATTAAAAATAATCTCATAGGATAGAGTATGATAGAAGTTTTGAGGCTATTTTGTGCTTGGCACAAGGTATTTTGAATAATATTGCGGAGATATTGGTTCCTGGCTACAAAAGTCTGATTGGGATTAACTTTGTTAGAAATATCACAGCAGCATTATTAGGGATATCTATGATTGACGAGAGATAACAAGAAGCGCAGTGACCGAGTCTCTATCATTATCAAGAATAGTCATTTTATCGAGTATTTCAAAATGATGAGAGGGATAAGTCGCAATTGATGACATCTAACGCGCTCTCCTTGATTTGGTTATCGAGATACCTCATATTTGTGTCAAACATAGACGTTGTTGAGCAATTAGCAAATATTAGTAATTAACTTATTTGAATCTGAACTGCTGCTGTCAAATTACCGTTTGTTCTAGTTATCGATTTCAAAATTGTCCTCAATTCTCATAATGATGATAACATATAGACAAAAACTCTCTTTCAAGCATTAAGCAAATTGAATAATGATAACATGTCGGTGATAAATCTAATCGTCTCTTCAATATACTAGATTAAATTTCATCATAATATTAACTTCTGTCCATTAGAACGTGTTTTTCATTAATTGGCCTAATATTTCTCCTCCACATCCAATTACATTTTTTACAATTACAGCATTGTAAATTTGAATTAAAGCTGATTCTCAATTACAAATCGCAAGTCAACGCTCACTCTTACAATTTCTCTCAACTCTCTTTTCTTGTTCGAGGGTAATGCTTCAGACCCAGTTTCCAAATAGAGGATCAAAGCACTGCACGAGTTTCGAAACTCCTGACCTAACTTTTGGCTAAGGCTTTTTTAAGAAGCTCCTTGGATCGCACAGGAGTTTAAATATAAAAACTGTATTAAAATTGAAATGGAACTAAAGACGGTCGGCAAATACCAACTCATCAAGAAAATCGGCTCAGGTTCTTTCGGAGAAATATACCAAGGTACGTACCTTTCAGCCGTGCATATCAATTGATCTCTCTTAGGCGTGGATACCGAAACAAATGAAGAAGTCGCTATTAAATTGGTATTTCAACGGCATCTGGTTGTAGTTTTGCAATTTTCCTAGGAAGATATAAACGCAGAGCACGGGCAACTCCTCTACGAGTCCAAAGTCTACAAGGTGCTAAAGGGCGGAAGTAACTGCTTCAGCGGAGAGCTTTTTTTTAAATTTTCAAACTTACTCTAGCCGGAATTCCCAACATGCACTGGTATGGCGCCGATAAAGAACACAGCGTCTTAGTGATGGATTTATTGGGGCCGAGCCTTGAGGATCTTTTCAATGAATGCAAGCGCAAGTTCAGCCTAAAGACCGTAATCATGCTCGCTGATCAAATGGTGAGGTTGATGCTTGCCTCATAAATTAATTTTTTCAAATAGCTGTCTGTTCTTGAATACATGCATTCGAAAAACTTCATTCATCGAGACATAAAGCCTGAGAATTTTTTGATTGGTCGTGGGAAGAAAGCCGATACGGTTTATGTCATTGACTTCGGATTATCGAAAAAATATAAAGACAGCCGCACTGGCGAGCATATCCCGTACAAAGACGGTAGAAGCCTTACTGGAACAGCACGATTTGCGAGCATCAATTGCCATGTTGGGATTGGTATAGGATAATTTAAATAGCGCAGCTTAAATCTCATTATTTTCATCATCTTTAAGAGCCAACCAGAAGAGACGACTTAGAGAGCTTGGGATACCTTATCATGTACTTTATAAGGGGCAGACTTCCTTGGCAGGGTATCGCTGGAGAAGATAAAAATGAGAAATACACCAAAATCATGGAAAAAAAGAAAGCGACGCCAGTCTCGGAACTGTGTAAAGGATTTCCAGGTAAAAAAGCTGCACATTGGTATGGTGATAACCCTTTTTCCTTCAGAGGAGTTCGCGAAATATATGACCTATGTGAAAAAACTGGGATTTGACGAAAAGCCAGATTACAAGTATCTGAAGAGGCTGTTTAAAGACCTGTTCTTTAATAAATTCGATGATTGGGATTTCATGTTTGATTGGGTAGGATCTTTGATGGCTACCAGTTTTCAACCTTATATTTAGAGAGTAAAAGCCCAGGAGGCAGAGAAAAGCACAAAGCCTGAAGGTACTACAGAAGAGCAAGTGGCAGTAGGGAACGAAGAGAAACAGCAACAGCAACAGCAACAGCAACAGCAACAGCAACAGCAACAGCAACCTCAGGCAAAGGAGGAAGAGCAGAAGCGTGAGTCGATCCTTAACCCAAATGGCAATGGGTTCACGTTCCTCGGTAAGCAATACATGATAAACTAAAGTATTTATTCATCGACAGCGCCTCGAAAACTTGTTAACGTGCAAGATTTATTCGGAGGAGGAAGAGTTGGGATTTTGACTGGAAGCAAGTTAGCTGTTAAAAAGAGCCCAGAAGGGGAAGCAGACGCTGGAAAAAAGGAGCTTAACAAAAAGGAATCAATCCAAGTAAATCCGTAATAGGATCTAATTGAGATTTGGACATCCATAACGCTTAAAATCTAATCTCCTAAGTTTTGTGAATTTCGTTTGTTTTTTTTTTGTTGTAATGGCTTTGATTGTGATTCACCTACTCTTTATTTTATGCAATATTTTTTTGAGGGCTGAATATTATCAATCACAGATTTATCAAGTCAAGTTAATTAGAAACTCATGCCGTCTGTGAAGTAAGTGAGTGATTTGTTTTCCTCTCCATTCAAGTCCAATCATTTCATACCTGTATCTCCTAATAAGGCAAGAAATTAGCGAGCATCTCGCAAAAATCTTCAGTTATCTCAATTCTAATTACTTAAGCGAATTTCTTAGGGTTTTTCATGGCTGTATTTTTGATGATTCTAAGAAGATCCGTACTATTAATTCTTATTCTACCTGAAGAGTTAATAATTATTTATAATTCGAGTGGAATCAATGATCCAATCCTTTGGCAAGAGCGCTTCCTCACTTACTACGGTAGCCCATCGACTTCTCTAACGTGTGTTTAAGAGCTTTTTGTTAGTTATTTTACAGAGGGTTCTCTACCTCAAAGAAGAGCTACAAGATTGTGTTTCTCAGACATGGTGAGAGCACTTGGAACAAGGAGAATAGATTCACAGGCTGGAAGGACGTGAAGCTGTCAGATGCAGGTACTGAATGAGACTTTGAGTCTTTTTGACACGATTCAAAATCGCTAGGCAAACAAGAAGCAGCTGCTGCTGGAAAAAATATGAAAGAAAAAGGATACGGCTTCGATTTAGTTTACACCTCTGTGTTGCAGAGAGCTATTCAAACCTACAATCTCGCTGCGGAAGAGCTCGAGTGCCACCATTTGCCAGTCATTAAGTCCTGGAGACTCAACGAAAGACATTACGGAGCTTTGCAAGGCTTAAATAAATCCGAAACCGCTGCCAAGCACGGAGAGCAGCAAGTCAAAATCTGGAGAAGAAGCTACGATATCCCTCCACCTGAACTCGATATGAACGACGAAAGGTAATTACAGCTCAGCGTTGAGGAAATCTAACCTAAAGTTCCTCTTTCTTTCCAGACACCCTAGATTCGATCCAAGATACCAGCATATCCCAGCTAATGTGCTTCCACGCACTGAGGTATCTTAATCTTTCGAAGATGGTTTTCAATGTCCTTTGTTAGTGTTTGAAAGACACCGTCAAGAGAGTGCTTCCTTACTGGGTTGATCATATTGCCCCTTCAATTCTTGAAGGCAAACGTGTGCTCGTCGTTGCTCACGGAAACTCATTGAGAGCTATTGTTAAATACCTCGATAATGTTCCTGATAAAGGTGAAGATTTGCTCGTCTATCCCATTATAACTCTATCACATTAGATATTTTGGAAGTTAACATTCCTACCGCTGTTCCTTTGGTATACGAGCTCGATGAGAATTTGAAGCCAATTAAGCACTACTACCTCAGTAAGAAATCCTCTATAATGTGTGTTACTAAGTTTATTTTTCCAAAATAGTGGATGAAGCTGAACTCAAAAAGAAGATGGAAAGCGTAGCTGCTCAAGGCAAAGCTAAGTAATACTCTCTCTATAAACCAGCTACTACTGAGGAAAAAATTTATTCGTCGCCATTGATGCGATTTCTATGACAAATTTAGAGGTTTCTACAAAGAAAAAATAAACATAAAACAATAGAATAAAGCTACTAAATCAATATAATCTTAGTTAGTCACGCCTCTACCTCATGTGATTACTGCAAAATACTGAGCTTTATTTGCTGAAGTTACAATCAACTTTGCTGCTCGAGTGAAACTAGCCATTGGTAAACGACAAATTCACCTTTGTACTTAGGAATAGCGATTTTGTAGTCCTCCTTATCCAAAAAAAAAACAGCAAAAAAACAGTCTAAGTGGAATGTGCAAGTTATTCAACAATGGCGAGAAACTTAAACAATTCCGTTAAAAATTAACACCATAATTCAAAAGCAAATCCCTTCAAACTCATGCAATCTCTTAAAAATCATCGTCAGAATCTTCAGTCTTCGTCCTTCTCTTTCTTCTCTGGAATCTGCGAGTTGGATAAGCCATAACTCTGTTATACTGCTCAGGAAGATGCGTATTGTGCTCATTCGCAATATTCGTTTTGAGGAAGTTTTCAACTTTCATTACCTCACCTCCCAAAGCCCCGTTGTGACTATAAACCGTGTTTCCTTGCTCATCGTAGACGAGAAATGGCACGAATGTCGATGAAAGCTGACAATTAGTATTGTCTAAAGGCGCTCTTTGGCCCAATAGCTGCTTCTCTAACTGTTTTACCAGTATTAATTAACAAAAGTACTATAAGTAACAAAGCTTACCGGCTTGATGATCGAAGTGACGAAAGCCTTGTTATTAATAAGCTTTTGATTGTAATTTGATGCTGATTCAATCGATAGTCTGATTCTTTCCTCTTCGCTGTAGACAGGAATGAGCACTTGCTGCTCCACGACCGGTTTATGCGCTTTTTTACGATATTCCCAGAATCGATTTTCCTTCTTCACTTTGACAGGAGGTTGTTGAGTTTTCTGCTCTTGTTTCTGTTCTTCCGTGGTCGGCTGCTCTTTCTCCTCCTCAGCATTTTCTTGCTCAGTTGCTTGCACGTTACTTTCCTCTTCTTCTTGTTTTGCGGCCGACTCTGAATCAGAATTTTCAATTTCAAACCTTTCCAAGTCACTATCATGGCTGCTGACCACCTCTTCTTTATCCTGGTTGCTTTGCTTGACTTGACTTGATTTATCGTCCGCTCTTTCGTTCGCCTCTGATTTCCAAAAGGCGGAATTTTCTTCGCCCATCTCACTCTCTTCATTATTGTCAAAGCTGATCTCATCTTTGCTCTGTGAAACTAGCTCAGGGTCTTTGAAGCCTGGCATGGAAATTTGAAGGTCATTTTCATTCATGTCTTGACCCTCGTCCCTTTCATAGTTATCGTGACTCATTGCAATGAAACGCAAGGAATGAAATTTATTTTTTTTATTTGAATGAAATTTCGCACGATTCTATTTTATTGAAGATACATCAGCCGCGAGGAGAGGACCGGGATATATTGCCCGATTTTCTCGCATATTGGCCTCTTATTCACACATGAGCAGTGTCAAGCCTGTGATGCATTGGTGTGTTTCGTAGTCTCATGAGAGAATTTAATTTACTATCACATCGTACTCGATTTGTAATTTGCGCGTTTTTTGCATCAAATTTTTGAAATTTTCCAAAGGAATGTGATAAAACTAATTCCAAAATCTCTTCTCTACAGGCCTAAATCGTAAATACTCTCTCTGCTTTATCGACTCTAGCACAGCAATTAGAGTTGCTGCATTGGATATATCTAGGTGAGATGGAAGAAAAGTTCCTACAACTATTAAGAAAGTCTTGCATTTTGTCATTGTAACAATAGTGTTTTTGGATTACCAATTTCACAAATGATGCTAGCTAGTTTTTCATAATGGATCAACAATGAAAAGGACATATGAAAAATTAAGCAGATCAGAGATCAGCCTTTCGTGCTACCTGTGAAATATCTACGTGAGCCAGTCGTCCAGCCTCGTCATCAACACCATTGCTTCCTTGGAGAGCAGTCTACAACTTCTCGCTGTAGGCTTTTGAGCTTATGAGGCGTCCGGTTTGGATTTTTACTGGTTTTGTTATTCTGCTGTGGACTCTAGAAAGACTGTCCTTATTGAACAAATTCAAACTGATAAGTTAAGTACAAACTAGTTCGAAGAAAGCATAACAAATTGAAAAAGAGACAAAAATCAAAAAGAATGAAGAGAGAGAGAAGCGGATAGTTTACAGGAGGTCTTCTTCCAATGATTCTATTATTCAATAAATCCATCAGAAACAGATTGTAGAATGACTGTTACCTGGCAGCACTGAAAGAAAAGCTGAGAATCCTGAAGGAGACATTCCAAGAGCATTATTCAAGCTGATTAAAGAAGAGTATTTAGAGATCGCTTCTCCTTTTGACATTCCTTTCCTGAGATGGGTTTGAGCGTGTAATGTATGGAAAAGAGTTACTCATAGACAAGCTTTCCGAAATGTTTTGTAATGCTTGATTTGCAATACAAAGTCTTTGGTTGTTTGACGTTTGAGAAAAATTTGGAGCCGCTCCTATTTTGATAAATCGAAGGGTAGTTAGAATGAGAGGAAGACTGTGGGCTGCTACTTGCCAAAGGACTTGGCTCCTTGAGAGAAAAAGTATTGGAACATTTCTCCCGAGAGGAATTTTAATTTGGATTTTATTTGCGGTGTCTAATTCAGAATTTGCATTTGAAAAGATTGAGAGGAAGAGAGAGATGGTGAAAATGTGCTGGAGACCGGTAGAACTTTGACAATTCTCACGAGTAATGGAGATCTTGCTGTGTTAGGGGCAAGATATTAACTCTCATCTATAGTTGCAAGAAAATTAACTCGCTAAAAGTGATCTCTTTTCAAACTTCCTTCGTGGCTGTGACTGCATAAGGCGAAATTGTCTGAATTAACTTACTTATTTGAATCTGCACTTTACCATTTCAAAAAAAAATAAAAATAGAAATTAATTCGAGATATTTAGGAGGAGGAGTAGCTGCCTCAAATTCTGAGGAGAAGAGTTGAAGCTAAAAAAATTCAGAAAAGAAGAATATAAATGCAATTGCGCCAACTTTACAAGAAAACTAGGTTAGATTATTTGATTAAAACTGCAGTTGTTACATTTTTTAAAAAGATCTTGAAATTTTGGCGGAAGTTCGCAAGTCTCCTATTACCATTACTTCTCTTAACTTTTCCCATTCTTCATTATGTTTTATGAATTTCACAGGTTCCTCTTTAACAACGAATGCAAAAAGATATTTTGATAGCGTAGTTTCACATTTTTCATTGACAGAAAAGCATTCAAGCAGATTCTTTCCAAATTATTTTCAAACAATCCATTACCCCTAATTTTTTCTCAAACTCGTGACTCTTGAACTAACAGTTGTGCTTTAGAGAGCCACTCATACTCCCAACCCATCCATTTTATTAATAGTAATATGAAATTACACACAACAAGTTATTTTTTCCTGGATAAGCTGATTCAACTCAGGCTAACTTTCCAAGTGATTCAGCTTAATTCATTCAAACCATCTAACACTAGCATTGGGAGTCCATGCGAAGCAACAACAAAATCAATAAAACACTGAAACTATTAAAACTGATCAAAAGAAATTAATTTAATTTCGTAAGCCCACCTCTCAACTCAACTCTCAGAAATAAAAATGGCTCAACCTTCTCGAACATACGACGAATCGGTGAAAATCATGCTCCTTGGCGAGAGTGGTACACCTCCAGTCATTTCTTCCCATTCTATAACAACCCTTCCATCCGCAATAACTTAGGAGTTGGAAAATCAAGTCTTCTCATGAGGTTTACAGAAGATAAGTTTACTACAAATTTCACAACAACACTAGGGTAAACAGACCTTTTGACCTCTCTATACCTTCTATTAGAGTCGAGTATAAGCAGAAAATCCAAAAAATCGACGGGAAACGCGTCAGCATTCAAGTGTGGGATACTGCAGGTGAGATTAACCCCTATTTCACGTGAACTAATCACTCCATTAACCAGGCCAAGAGAAATTCCGAACAATCACTCCGAGTAACGCCGCTTTTCATTGATCTGATAGCAATAAATCACTAGTTTACTACAAGAATATCGAAGGCGTCGTGTTAGTTTACGATATGTGCGATCCTGCGTCTTTTGAAGGTAAGCTCTTCCTCCTCTTCGCAGCAAACTCTGGTGCTAGGCATACCGTACTGGATGGAGACGCTCAATGAAAACGTTGATGTAAAGGCAATAAAAATCACATTGGTTGCTAACAAAGCGGATATGGTTGAAAAGAGGGTATGACCGAATCTCAATCCCCTTGCTGACGCGCTTGTTCTTGCTCTCTTTTTTTTTAGGCTGTGACTCGAGAACAGGGTGAAGAGGCCGCGAAGAAATACGGAATCAACTACGCAGAGACAAGCGCGAAGAGCAAATCAAATATCTCTGAGATTTTCTTAGACCTCACGAAGGCGGTGTTGGATAGCAGAGGGACGACAGTCAAGAGCAATGGAAACGAGAACACAAACGGGTTTAAACTGAATAATGATGACAAGGGCAGCAAGAAAAAATCTGAAGGGAAAGGTGGGTGCTGCAAGTGAGGAGCCGGTAGTAATGGCAATGTGCTGGGTTTTAAAATTTGAGAGGGATATTAATAATCATCAAATGAGATATTCCTTTTGATATCCTGCCCCTCATTAACAATTCTTTTATTTCTTCAAGTGACTGTAAATTATATCTGTTATTTTTTCAAAGAATGCCATCGGATTTCTAACAAGTGATCATCATATAGCGAGAATTGCTGGTGTTATTGTTTGTTGTAGTGATTATCTGAACCGAGTTTAAAAATTTAAATCTCGAAGGGATAACAGATAAATTAGTCAATGTCGGATTTATACAGCACTCAGCTCGACACTACGGAGTAATATTTAAAACAAAATCGCTAGTCTAACAGAAAAACGCGCAGGCATGATAAGGAACATCAGAGAAGAAGATCCATGTTCTTGCAAGTTGAAAAGGACTTGAATCAAACTGAAAAAGAGTTAATCGACCGCAGGAAGAGCCATAGGAGGCTCCAAGGGTATGAGATGCATGGGGTGTAGTGTATTTAATGTTGCATCGAAAGGGAGCTTGGCATCAGCAGGGAGAATCCCTCGGAAAGAAGTCATTCGAGGAGCAGAGGAAAGAGGCACGGTTCAAATAGAAAATCCGCCAGGAGGTTCAGGACGCAGACTAATGATGAGGATTTTGACGCTGAAGGTGTCGAGCAGCAACTGCAGACGTTAAGAGCGAACGTTGGTTCGAATAATCTCCTGAGTGAGAGGAGTGGACTTTTGGATTTCACACAAGGATTCAGCGACTATATGAGCACAAATAGAAATAATATTACCGTTGAGACGTCATACAGGTCGCATGAGCCACAAATAAGGATTCATGATACAAATACGCAGTATGAAAACACAATTACCTTTGGAGATGCGGTGTAATTTACGAAGGAGCTAGATCATATGCTTATTATATTGTCGATAGGAAAGAAAACGTGCTAAATGCAGGAAATAAACCTCAGAGTGCCAGAAAGAGCGTTGCATTTGCTGATGAAATCGGCAGCAGGGTTAGTTTAATATAAGAGTGAGGGGGCACTGAGTTTTTTTTTAAAAGAGAACTGGAAAAAAGTTGGAGATGAAAGGCGAAGAAGATATGTATGAGGAATTGCAAGCAATAAAGAATGAGCTGAAAAGAGTGCAGGAATCTGAAGAGGCGCTTGTGAGAGTAAAATTGATGTTAAGGCTTTTAGATGGAATATCTTTGGTAGGAAAAGCAACAAATCTTAGAAGAGAAGAAGAAATATGAAGAAGAAATTAATCAACTGAAGATGAAATGTCGAGAGATCGAGTTATATACCATTAAGAACGAAGAATACAAAGCTTTCAAGAAGATAGCAGCTCTGGAAGAAGAGAATTTCGTGTTGAAAGAAAAATTGGAAGAGACTATCCGCGCCGATGAGAAGGAAATTACAGCGCTCAAAGACGAATTGAGAATTCTTCATGAGAGACTTAAGGTAAAAGCGAAGGTGGTCAGCCGTTTAATTTCCATGTTTAGGGAGCGAATTATCGGCCTTCGAGAACTGAAGAAAGCACGGGAAGGTTTTCACCAGGGAGAATATCGAGTAGGATCACGTATCCTGACACAGACGCAATGGTACATACACAAATCTGCTAGAGAATACTTTATCTTGAATATATAGCCAACGAAAGAAAGCTTCACTCGTGAACGATCCCCTCCAAGACTAACACAACAAGAGACTCATGATCTCATTACTGAGCTTCGAAAACTGAGTTCAGAAGTGAGCATTCTTCGAGACACAAAGCAAGATTTATCGATACAGAACCAAGACCTCCGACGGCAGCTTGAGGAGAGTCGAGTGAGATCAGTTCGGTCAGGGGACGCCTTTGAAGACAGGGTTGTTGATCTACAGAAAGAGGTCGAATTTTGGAAAGTCAAATGTGACCGACTTACCAATAAGTACTATGGATACCTAAAGAAACTGAGAAATGAAAATGATGAACTACGAAAAACAGTCCAAACCCAGATATCAGCTCTCGAGAAAGAAGCGAAGGGTCAAATTGAAGCGCTTCACACTTTTTATCGCAAGGTAAGCTAGAACAACACAACGATAATGATCTCCTTAAACTTTTTCATTACTTATAGAAAATTCTGTTTTTGAAGGACAAATCTGCTTACTTAGAAGAGAAGTTGGAGGATAGCGATAAGGTGTTGTTTAGCAAAGCAAGCAAGGGCGCTGAAAAGAAAAAGCCAACCAAGAAATAAATAGCTTTTTGTTATTTGCGCTCAGCATTTTTTTCGTATTATTATTTTTGTGAATACTCTTTGCAAAGCACAGCTGATTTTCATAAGTTTAAATCCTTTGCGCAATTCTTCATTTATATTAAAAGGTAGATCCTTATTCCGATGATTCAAGAACCTTAAATACGTTAATAAGTGAGATGCTATATACCTCTTATGGCTGCTCTCTGGAATTAAGTTTTATTATCATAATTTAGGAGCAACACGCATTAGAATTGAGGTTTTGGGTGCTTTCTGTTGAGTCGATAATAATTATACAAATCGTTGGAAGTTGGCAAACTTAAATCAAACGCTAACAATTTCTTTGAAAAATTTAGACGTTTAGATTTAAAAAATCAATCAAATTTAGCGAGGCAAACGAGACATTTCGAATGACGGATTGGAATACTTACGACTACAGTTATCTGCGACCACCTCAAATCGTCTTTGAGAAAGAGCATACAAGTAATATGCACATTTTGACAAGATTAGACATTATTTCATTGTTAGAGGACTATATTCAAAGTGGCACCGGAAAAAAAGGAGTGAGAAGGATCTTTTACAATGTGAAATTTGAAGCTGCCGAGCTTGAGAAGCTCCAGGAGCTTAAAGAATTGGTTAGAGCCGAAAGTATTTCAATTCCGAGCTGGTAAATAAATTTCCTTTTTTGGAGCGAGAAGAATATTGACACACGCTTTCTCAAAAGGTGGAATGACTCTGAATACATGAAGATCATTTACGCAAGCAAATGGAACCTAAAAGAATCGATTAAGGTTCAATCAGTTTAATTTATAGTTGTAATATGAATGAATTTAGCTGTTGAAGGAGCATCTGCAGTGGTTGGCCGACCCTACATGGCACACGTTGAATAAAGAAGCTGCTGCTTTCCTTGTAATCTCAATTCACCCTTGAATTGCTTAACTTTAGTCTCGTTTTCTTAATAGGAGCAAGGTATCATATATCCACTCGGCAGAGACAGAGATATGAGACCGATTATCCACCTATCATTTTACAAAATCGATTTCCATAAAGTAAGTCTGTTCTGGTGATAATACTCAAAGTGATCTTAGTTGAACCCTGATCCGTTGCTCCGAGCCCTCTGCTTCGCTCTAGACGTCATTAAAAAGCATTGTCTTGTACCCGGATACGTTGAGAACTGGATTTTAATGATCGAAACTGATGGGGCTGGCATATTTAATTTCCCTTTCAAGGTATTTATTCCCTACACAGGATATCATGAACGTGAATAGGTCCTGGGAAAATTCATCGCTTTGACCCAAGACAATTATATGTCGACAGTTGAAAAGATTTATATTATGAACCCTTCATTTGGACTTAACACGTCCTGGAGCGTAGTTAGCAGTATGATTGATAAGAAAACGGCCAAAAAGATCGGATTCATCAGAAAGAAAGAATACCATAAGCTTCAAGAATATATCCCGAAGAATATGCTGGAGAAGAAGTATGGCGGAGATCTTCCAGACGTAAAGTCTTCATTTTGGTATTTTTGTCCATTAGCTTCCCATAAATGTATTTCGCGCTTTAGGCCGCCTCCAAACGTTTACAACACTAAACCTTACCTATGGCCTTGGGAAACAGCGCCTGGAGTGTCGCCATTCTCTCTTGACGGGCCTTTATCATCCGGCGCAAATCCGCCGAAAGATTGGAAATCTTCTATTGTTCCTCAAGAATCCATTCATAAGAATCCTTACCAGATCCCAAAGCTGGATCCTCCTCCAGAGGACGGACAAGGAACATCCTTCGACGAGAAGAAAAACCTTCCTCAATTGTCTGTCAGTACTTCTACCCGCAATCAAGGAGAAATCAAATCCGCACTGACCGGAAATATCCGCAATGGTCAATCAACGGCAATACTTAAAGAAGATCAAACAACCTCAAATATGGATTCAAAAGATCAGAAAAAGGAGGAACCATGCATTAAGCTGGATCTCGCTAGCAAGGAAGCTCGCAGTTCGAGAAAGAACTCTATTGAAGAGGACCTTAACACTTACGAAGACATACTCTTTACTATTGAAGACCAGCCGATTTCTATTATCCCTGAGTTGCAAAAGTCGCAAATTAACCTAGAAAAAGCAACAAAAAGTTTCGAGGTCTCATCTTATCGACGCCACAACTCTGATGAGCCCACAGTCGATCACGTGGAAAACGCGGAAGAGTCTGAGGAACTCGAGGGAATCAGATCCATTAAGCAGGAAAATAGAGCAGAGCGAGAGAGGTTTATTAAGCAGAGAGAGCTTATCCAAGAGAGGGAAATCAAGTTTGAAGGCGCAGTCCCAAACATGAGATTCTGCGGCATGTGCTATGGGGTTAAAAACCGGAATAAAGACGAAGTAAAGAAGGCAAACTGCAATATCTTCTAACACAAAATATATAACATGTTAAGTCAATGTAGTTATTAAAGAGATTATTAAATTCTTATGATAATATTACATTTGCCACGTTCGACTATTCATTGTAAGATTTTATGTAGAGAACGAGATTAGAAGAAATATATTATTATTTTAGCTTGATGTTCAGTTTTTTAAACTATCCGGCTAATTTCATGTCTTTTTATTTTCATTCAAGCCATCTTTTCAATATTTTAAACCAATGCAAGCTCCTGCATTAACTCATCAAAAAGACGTCTTCTTTAAACCAAAGTTTTTACGAAACTTATAGTAGGAAGCTGAAACTGTCGGTTATTTATCGTAGCCAATTTTTCGAGGCTTAGGTCTGAAAACGAAAGGCTTTACTGTTATTCGGCATCAAGAGCTTAGACGTAACAGGAACAGCACTTCCGTTTCAGAGTTGTAATATAAAATTAAGTTGGAGCGATTTTTGAGCGTCACAAATATTATGAAAATTACCATATCGTTATTTCAAGACTTCAATTCAAAACCTGAGCCGAAATAAGCTAACAAAAAATAATCGAAAACTAATTTCTGAAGTCTAAGTTTCACAGGTGCGATGGCGATGTTTCTTAAAAAGATCGTGGACTGGGTCCGCAGTTTCTTCTGGTCACGAGAGCTCGAGCTGAGTATTGTCGGGCTTCAAAACGCCGGAAAATCGACCCTTGTCAACACGCTTTCCACTGGAAAATTCGATGAAGATACTATTCCTACTATTGGTTTCAATTACCGCACGATGAAGAAAGGAAACGTTCAGATTAAGCTCTGGGATCTCGGAGGTCAGCCTCGATTCCGTGACTCTTGGGAGAAATACTGCCGTGATGCTGATGCCATCGTGTATGTTGTCGATGGAAGCGATACTGGAAGTATGGACATCGCGAAGACCCAGCTTCATCAACTGCTCAGCTGGCCGAGCCTCGCCGGCATCCCTCTTCTGGTTTTAGGAAACAAAAACGACCTTCCTAGTTGTGTAAAGGAGGAAGAGTTGGTCAAACTGCTCGATTTGCCAAGCATTAAAGACAGAAAAGTTTGTTGCTATAGCATATCAGCGAAAAACTCTGTTAACATGGACATTACGATGAAATGGCTCTCTGAACTTCCGAAGCGCGAGAAGTAAGGAGTTTTTTTTTAAAAAATTTTTTGATTCGTATATTCTCATGGGTAGTTAGGAAAACATCATTCATCTTCTTGTGATTTTGATTGCTAGATATTGCTTATCGATTCGTTCCGCACTATTAAAGAGATGAATTTGCTCTAACCTGGTTTCTTGCTTACTCCTTAGTATATAGAACGATCCAAAATGGTTTAATAAATGAATTATTCAAGATGAAAGGGAAAGCAACTAAACCAGGCACTAAGAGATGATCAAGTGCCTTCATTGGGCGAGTGTGCTTCCTCAAAAATATTATTAATAAGAAAAACAGGTTTCGATATTAGAAATTAGCTCAAGAGGGGAATGGTGAACTTCGAAATTGACGTGAATCGATCACAAACTAATTTCATCAATCTGCTGTTGAGAAAAATAGGTCTGGTCTCACATAATTGCAGAGCAAAATAAAATACGTGTTCATGGAAGAGGTTCAATTAATTAATTTTTATTCCGAAGCACACGCGTAGTCCGATTCAAAGAGTCTTTAAATAAATTTGATGGAAGCATCGAAAATGTGAGAAAGACTTCCACGAACAGCGACTAGAAAAATGCCCCTCAACCTTCTACCTAACTCACGGTAAAAGTTCATTGAGAAAAGGGTCTCCCTCTATTGTGATGAGAAAGCCGCATTAGAAATCAAATTTAGTTGATAAGTAGAAAATTTTTCAATTGTATTAGAGCACGAGTGGGTAATAGCATCAGTAATGAAGAAAGTTTAACAGAAAATCTCACATCCGATGCACTGCTGGCCATTTCCTTTTGAAGAAAATTGGTAATTATACGGAGTTTCTCATGTTTTATAGTTTTGACTCGCAATGCATTAAAGGAAATTTAAAGTGGGTTTTTGATTTTACAACTCTTTTTAGAAAATTTGACAGTATCAAAAGTTTGCGATTTTTTAATAAATTTCTCAATAATTTAATTATTTTTCGAAAGTTTCTATTTCCTTTTCCAAAAGAACCTGGGGCCTGATACTCCCACACGCAAATTCCCTTACAATCTTTTCCAAAGCCAGGGTACAACCTCTGGGAAGCTATAACAAACAATACTAACTAATTTATCATTGTCCATTTTAAGTCTAAAAGCTTTGATGCATTCAATCAATTCTCCCTTGTTAAAAGTGTTTTATTAATTAATTAAAAAAAAAAGAGCATTAAATCTCGCGCTGCCTATTCACTAATAGAAAATTGAGATGTCCGAAATCAACAAAATTCATCAGATTGTACAGACAACCTAGCTGTTCATCGAGATCTAATCTTTTCTCGCACAGGATAAAGGGTTTAATGTTGATCAGATGCGAAAGACAACCGTAATCAGTATGTTGCAGAAGGAAGAAAAAACCAGCAACGATCTGAACTTTATCGACCACTACGTCACCACCTACATGCCTGAACTCTCCAAGAGGCTCAAGAGCAAATATCAAAAGGAGGCTTGTGATAAGGTAGCCCTAAACACGACCCCATAGAGGAGCTCAAAATAAATTTGTCTTAGATTTATAGCAATTTCAAGTACAGCAAAAGACCTCAAGGCGAAACTGTATTTGATAAGAAAGACTACGATCAAAATATCCATTTCGTTCTCACGGGTAGTTGAAACTATGGTCTACCTTAGTCTTATCTCTGTATTCAAAGGGAAATTGACTTGGAACGGCATTAAGAGTAACAGCAGCGAAGGCTCAGACCAAGAAAAGGATGTCTTAGAGACTTTTGACAAGATGGCGCTTATCTACCCTGAAACTATTAAAATAGACGAAAGCCAGACGAAATATAGGTAACACCTGCTTTAGATACTCGACTTAATCTCTAAAAAAAAAGCGATTATGTTTGTATCTGTGCCGAAGATAGCGAAATTTTATCTATCGACGCCGCTTTCCTTGAAAAGATCGCCAAGGTAAAGCCTTATTTCCCTCGCTATTTGGCTAAATCATACTCTGCAGGAATACGAAGACCAAGCAAAGAACGCGAAAATCAAAACACTGACGAAAGTATTTACGCGGTTCAAGAAACTCGATAAATCCTCAAAAGAGGCTTTCTTGAAATACTTCAGAGAAGATAAACTAGCCAAAGGGACAATTGCGATTAAAAGCAAGAGCAAAGTCGAAGAAATCTACACTATTCAGCAAGGAAGAGTCGCTTTGGTTCAAAAGAATGATTTTAATCCGAACTATAGTAAAGAATACGTCATCTTTGGTATTTTGGACAAAGACACAGCATTCAACGAATATCCATTGGTGCTTGAGAAAGAAAACCCTTATTTTGTTATCTGCACCGAGGAGGTGAACGTGCTCGTCCTCGACAAAAATAACTACGGCTTTGTCGCTGATAATGACACCTCGACTGACCTCCGTGCCAATGCCAGCTGCAAAGAGCGTCTACAGAACATCGTGCTCGATAAATTCAAACATTACACTCAGGAAGAAGCCGAAAGCCACCAACAGAAATTTTTGAAGACTCTCGGAGTTGAATATAAAGACATCGAGCAGATATTCAGCAAGAAAAACCCGAGGAACACCCAATCAAATCAGTTCCTCAAGAACTTGGACAAATTTAACGCTGCGGTAGGCAAGCCAACTGCAGCGCAAAGCTCTGACGCTAAAAACAAATTCTCTGAATTCGCCACGCCTCGTCTTGTTTCTAAGGACCCTCGATTCGCTGCTCTTGACCCTCAGCGTCAGCTCTCGCTGATGGCGTTACGTAACGAAGGTTTGAATAGACGATCTGGAGATACTTCAGCGACAACGACTTCGATTCTGAAAAATCCTGAGACGTTGAAAAACGTTCAGAAGAGCTTGTTGGCTGAAGAAAAAGGTGGCATTGAGAAACTCGTGCAAAGGAAGACTGTGTCTGACGCGAAGTTGATTAGTGGTGAGGAAGAAACGAAGACTGCTGCTAGTGGAAACTCACTACTGGGCAAATTCGCGAAGAGAAACGACGAGTTGCTTGCGAAAATTAAAACAGGTTCGAAAGAAGACCTCGATGAAAGCGGAGACAAGAGCTCGAAGAGCTCCGAAACCAAAGACGAACCAGGCAAGCAGGAGGAGGTTAGTTCGGTGAAGTTTGATAAGAAAGTTGAGGAGGGAGATCAATTCGGCCTGTTAATGGCGAAGAGGAACCTCGCAAAGCCTCAGGTTTCTGCTGATAACGTAACGAAGAAACGAATGAATCTCCTTGGGAAACCAGGCATGATTTGAGAGTAAATCTGAAGGAAAACTACCGGTAGCAAGAGTTGGCTGCAAATATGCATTAACAAAAAGAAAAGTTATATAAATATCTCCCTAGTCGTCTAGGTTTTATTCGTGTTGCGTGAAGTTTGCAAATTCAACTAGGTTTTTGGGCACTATTTTGAGAACTCTAATAAGGACACTCACTAACGAAAAAATTGCCTTGAAACTAACAACACATAGGAGAGCTCTGCGGAAATTTTGGAGAAACTGAAGAGTTTTTGTCTCATGAATTGGTTATCGGTATATTTAAGTGATAATAAATACAATAGCTTCCTTTATGAAAGATAATCTAATCATAAAATATGTAAAATAGAGAGATAGGGTAAGCTAAATTTCACAGGGGTTAATAACTATTTAGTAAATGCCATTCTGAGCGAGTTTATTCTGGAGGGTTTGGATCTTGCTGTCCTTTAACTTCAGCAATTGCTCAAGCTTCTTGATCTTCAACTCGAGGATCTTTATATTGGAAAAATATCAATCAGTCAGTCAATCATCATCAAATAAATTTCATTGGTACCTCGATTGTGTCTTTCAGCTCGATGATTGTTTGATCGCGTAGGTTCCCTTGATTCATTCTAATATCATTAAATTCGCGTCAGAAAACCTGCATGAAACTGCTATATTTTACTGGTTCTGGCCAAGTACTTGATTTTGCTCTTGTGAATAGTCGTCATCATTCTGGTATTCAACTATCTTTTGTGGCTGCTGATACGCCATGCTTTTCGGGATACTGGTGATCGGCTCTTGCTGTTTGTTTTCCAAATTCTCCATGTATTTGTCGACTTTGCCTCTTACATACAAAAGAACTTTCTCTATGGCCTCAGGAACGCAGTTGACGACGCTGTCGATGTCTGTCTTCGAGAGCTGGAATCCTATTTTCTTAAACACCTTTTCTAGATATCCACACTCCTGTTACCCTTGGAAACAAAGCAAAGAGTTACTGTTCAATGTGTTCCAATTGGCAGACTTTTGAGAAAGCGAATGAGCTGGGATGTAGTTATGGATCTCGACCAGCTTTGGGAGAAAATGAGCCACAGTCTCAGCCATCATCACGCCATCCGCAAAGTCACGGGCTATGTTCTTCTTAGGACGAGTTAAAGGCACCTCGTCAATCCAGTTGTACACAGAATTGAGCTCGTCTTCAGACAGGGTCTGAGTGTTCATCTGAGAATTTGAATGTTTTTAAATTTAAATCAATTGTCATTTTTTTCATTCTTTCCAACTTTTCAACAGACTAGGCAGTTACGAAAACTCCAAATTTTTACAAAATTCAAAAAGAAAATTTGATCTCGCCTCCCTATTCATATAAATTCCTCAGCATACCTCTGCCCTTTCAACTGGATACCCTATAACTATTGAACATATCCAAAGAACAAGGTTTATTGAGCAGACAATTTAGATTTGAAATTCAACTTCGAACAAAGAAACCAATCCTCTAAATGAAGCTGGGTTATTCACAGATAAAACGAATAGATTGCTAAAACGTCGTGAAAAAAATAAAATAAAATACATTAACAACAAGATTTATTGGGAGTTGCCGTGTCTTTCTTCGTGGCATCAGATTTTTTATTATTTTGGACGGGTGCTTTTGTGTAAGATCCTATCTTCAAACTTCTGCTTTCGTTGAGATTAAGGCTTTTCCCGGGAGCTTGAGTCTCTCCTGCTTTCATCTTTTCACTCAGATATCTCAGCAAGAGCATCTTAGCAGCCTCTCTAAACGCCTAAAGCATATTAATTCTGGTTATAAGACGCGTGAAATGTTACAATATCGATGTTCTGCCCATTCATAGCGGAGCTTTCAAAGAAAAAGTTAATTCCTTTCTCTCGCATTAGTCTTTCGCCTTCTTGCGATTGAACGCGGCGCTCACTGAGCAAATATCATTCGTTATTACGGGAATTTCGAGGTGGTTTTACGAGGAATCTCTGTCAGCTTGATTACCCATTAGGACTAGCACAGCGTCGAGCTCAGAGTTGGTTCGCGCTTCTTCTAACCATTCGACTATGTGTTCAAAAGAATCTCTCCTATCGAGATTTTAAGCCATGAAGAATAAAGAGGGCTGATACCTTCCCACGTCATAAATGAGAAATATACCGGCAGCGTTTCTATAGAACGTTTTTACTATTGAACGAAAGGATTCTTGGCCTGCCTGTTATGAAAAGTTATGAATATCTTCCTTGTGACTATGACTGTTGGTTACTGTATCCCAAAGCTGCAATTGGATTGTAGTATCTGGATCGATTTGCACCGTAGCGACTGAAAATTCAACACCGATTGTCGTATTGTGCTCCTTGGGAGGTTGCTTCTTAAGGAATCTTTGCATTATTGATGTTTTTCCGACTCCTGAGTAAGAAAAACGGGTCAATTAGAGTATAAACTCAAGCTTGGCACCTGTGTCACCAACTAAAACAATTTTGAATGCGATGTCGTTGTCCTTTTGCTTAGAAGCGTCTGTCTGCATAATGGCTCGTGCTTTATCTTGCGAAGGATTAGTTAAATAAATTAATAGTGAGACTCAACGCAGGCGAATTTATTCTCTCAGATTAATGACTTTTTTTGATATTTGCTCAATATCTCTATGAAATTCGACAATTGATAGGGACCTTCCCCCCCCCCCAGCTTCAAAGCCCATTTTACCTCCAGACCTTGGGGATTTGAGAAAAGGAAAAATTTTTTTGTTGGGGTACTGTTGAAGAGATCAATAGATTAATTTCCTGTACCATCTCGTCTCATTAACCTTCCAGAAAAAAAAAAATTGGATCAGAACTTGAACTTAACGAACTGCTACTGCAGTCGTTACATGTTGATTATTTCGAAATAACCAAGGAATAGGTAGGTAGCAGTCAATAAAACAAAGAACAAAGTTCTCCAGAGCTATTGGCATTAAAGTCCATAATAATACGATAATTCACGGGCAAAAGTTTTGCCGTTATAAACGTGATAAAAATGTGTAAGAAAAATATATATAAATGTTATATAATTTGCTACTCCTCTTTTGAAAACGAGATCATAGGGAGAAATGCTTTTACCCTTTTAAAAAAATTAACAATGCAGTGTTGAATAGCCAAATTAAGTCTGAGATTCGACTGGTCATATTTTACAATCTCAGTGGAAATGCAGCGAGGCGCGAGACAGTACTCAAGCGCACTCTTTCGATTTGGCGGGCCCTTCGGAAGCAGAGTGAGTGTTTTCTCCGTCTAAGGAGTTCTCACTTTTGATTGAAATTTCCGATCTCCGGTTTCTTTGTTCAGTCGCTTCGACGGATGCACTCCATTTGGAGAGATCAAACTCCGCATGTTTCAGCCTGATATGCTGGTGCAGAGAGCCTTCTGAACCATATGCCTTCCCGCATGTTTCCACTGGGCAGTGGAAATCTCTCAGAATGTCCTTCGCCACTCGTCTGAACCGCTTCTTCTTAGAACTCACTTCAGGAGCAACGACAGGTTGGGTATTGTTCGCCTCTTCAAGCTTCTTCTCTACTTGCTCCAAGCTCTTGGCCAATTGAGCCTTTTCTGCAGTGAGAGTCCGAACCTGCTGCTGCAGAAGCTCGTTTTGAAGCATGAGCTGCGAGATCAGACTCTGATCAGTCCGTTGAGGCGCCAATTGCTGGTAACCCATTCTATTATTCATCGCGCCAGCCGCCAGCATCAAAGAACTCATGTCTTGGTAAGGGTCTGGAAGGAGGTCCTTTTGGCTGAATTGCTGTAAGGGGAGCTGCATAGCCTGAGAAGCCTTCAACGCCAGAAGACTCTCTTGCTGTTTTAGCTTCTGGTACTCTGAAAGGAGAGTCGGTGTAAAGTATGCCATAGTGATGGACTCTTAATGGTTTTGGATTGCTTTATTTAGTAGAAAATTATAATCGAAATAAATGATTTCTGCCCTTTAAACTCCAGTTTTATTGCGTTGACGCTTATATTAAATTTAATAAAGAGCTCTAAAAATTCCGAATCCTGTTGATCCTTCGCTTTTGATCAGAATTCTCGCCAAGAAAAATTTTGAGAACCTCAAATCACGTAAAATATTTGAAAAATTAATATCCGCCAGAAATCGAAATTGGAAGCCCCTACGTTTAATTTTTATTAGAATCGTGAATGTACCTTTTATACGTTTCAAAAAAATTTAGCAAAACCTCTACAATCGCCATCATACTGCAGTGAGAGTGAGCAAGTTTCTCAAAAGTGGTTTCCACAGAGAGGACCGTTGAAACTCATAGTGTTCGAGGTGATTGGCTCACAAGCGATTGGTTTACTGTCCGATGATAGCAGCTAAGAACCATGATGAAAATTTAAAATTTTGATCGACTTTATCAAACGAAATGATTGATCGCGATTATTAATTTATTTTTATAGGCTTTCGCTGCGAACTTGGTCTACATCTCTTGTTTTTAAGATTGAGAAAATAAAATTTAAATCGAATACATGAGGTAAAGCCTTGGGTTGGCCAAGCCTTCGATTCCAAAGCTTTGTTTTCCTCAAAATAATGCTTTAGGGTAATAAACAAACCTTGAAAATTCTGATCTGATCTGAGGGGTTGGAGTCCTTATGAACTGATATTGAGCACAGAGATCTAATTCAAAGCCAGAATGAATGCATAGCGACCCTTGCATCTGTTCTAGCGGGATCAGTCGTGCCCTCAAAGAGCGAAGTAAAGGAAGTATAATAAAGCGCATTGAGGTTTTCAGGCAGAGCGAGTATGATCTTGGGTTAAATTTTAAATGGGTGTTTCGAAATCAAATTCATAAAGACTAAAAATTAAATAAATACCTTTTAACAAACTTTAAAACGCCGTGTTTTAGGAATACCCCTTTTAAAAACTTGGATCCCAGGTCCTCTGCAATTTTGCCCCTTATCATGTAAACAATTACCGCTTCTATGGACTTAGGGACAGTTTTCAAGACCAACCTTATCCTTTTTCGATGAGAAATCTTTCCAACATCAATGTTGAGTAGTACAATAAGTTTGTACTTCTAGTATGAACACAGTTGAAAATATATGGGAAACAATCCCCGACTTGAGACCCGATTTTTTTTATTTGATGGTAGGCGGGCAATAAAGCCCTCTTATTTAATTCTTAAAGGCTATTTAGGAAATAATTTTTTATCTCATTGAGTATGCTTTATTTCAAAAATTGTTGATAGTCACTCATTGAGTCTCACCTTAGAAGGTCTGAATAGCTTCCCTTCAAGCAAGCTGCAATGACAGGCAGATACCGTAATATTGAGACTTTGATTTGTCCAGCAAGAAATATTTCGTTAGCCACGCATTTAGTTTACTTTAGTAATCATAAATGTTGTTGATGCGACACAAAGGACCTGCCTAAGTCCTTAAATCGACATTATATTCAAAGACACATCAATGGTCAAACATCTTGACCACTTTATTGGTTTTATTCTCCATAGAAAAGGAGGATGGTTCGTCTCTCATTCACTTACTGCGTAAAGTGGTTTGTATACTCTAGTAATCACGCTGAGTCATTGAAGATGTGAGTCTTGCATGGACCTGACTGTCTTTTTAATAAACTTTATTGGACTGGGATCCTACAATGGAAAACGATAGTTTTTCATTTGAACTTTGAGGCCATGCATTGCTAAACAATCTGTTTGAGGACGACTATGCCATAGCATTAGCCCTTAGTGGCTTTTCCATCGTTGCCTCCAGACCTCTCGAATAATTAATTAGATAAAATAAAACAATTCTTCTTAATTTATGTATTTTGCTGTTGGACTTTATTGAACTTTGTAGCAGAATCACCATTAATATACCTACTGTGTCTGAATACGATCTTAACATACTTGAAATGTCCCTTGGGAACAGAATTTCAGGTGAGCATACCACTCTCCATGACATCTCAGCAGTGCAATATATTTGCGACGCTACGAACGTGTTCTATGAATACCAACCTACTGCTTACATGCTTCTTGAGGAAATGTATCAACATTAAAGTCAAAATTGGCCCTGACAAGTGAAATATACCCAAATCAATGAAAATTATGTTTGCGTTAACGATTATAGCAAATTGGGTACATTGCGCTTAAACAATTCCTAAATCAAGGATAATTCCGCCAGTTCTTCGAGATGCGTAGTAGTAGTGAAGGCCTTCCAATTGCCTAAACCCGATTCCTCTACAACAGCCTCGACAAGGCAATCCGGAAAATCTTCATTGTTTCACAAAATACAAAGACACATTTCCAAAATAGAATTTGTTGCTTGGATTATCCGCGAGATTTTTAGCTTTGTCCTCTTCATACAACGCAAGATTCCTCAGCACGCACATTCCTACGTGCCTTGTTGATAAATCTCTTTAATAAGAAAAACTTCTCATTTTCTCTCTTAAAAAGCATTTTAATCTTGTCCTTTTTGTTCTATTTGGCTTTTAATTCGTTTGCTAATTTAAGCGTAAGAAAATTATAGAAATTTTATAACCGTCTAACCTCAAAATTCCTCTTTCGCTTATCTTCGGATCATGACGAACGACCTCGATCCTGTCCTTTCTTTGAAAAATCATGTGAAGGAGGTTAAACGTGTTGCCAGATCTTTTTGGATTTCTGTTCAAAATGCAACTAATCTGACTTATTAAATTAATTTAATTGTCTTTGGCTCAATCAAAAGCATTTAATTTTTTTAGAAGCTTTGCCAATTCACAAGTTCTTGAACGTATTTTCTGACCGACAAATTAATTAATTAGGTGTTGTCGCGCTCTGATAGTATGGAAAAATCAATGCCAGAAAGGTTTTCCAACCTCGCCAATTCCAGCCTCTCGTCGGTTGACCCCAACCACTACGTCAGATTCATTCAATTCCTCGATCAAAATGTAAGCACGGTAACGGTTTCCTTGAGAATGTAACTCCATTTTAGGATATGGAAGGCGACGTCTACACCTCCTTAAGAAATATCCGGCAAAGCAATACCGCAGAGTTAGCCAAGTTGGACTATCAAAGCGCTGGGCTCCTAGCCAAAGTTTGTAACAAATACGCGTGTCGACTCTTGGTTAAAAGTAATCCTAAAACCCTTTCATCCGCGCCTTAACACGCTGCAAGCAGAGCCAGGAGGGAAGGAAGCAGGTGAATTGCTTGAATTTGCAAAGAATTTGCTGAGTGCAGAGGCTAGTCAGTTCGACTCAGAGCATCGGGATATCCGAGGAGCAATATGCAATAACCTTGCGGCTTTTTGGCATATGTAAAATAAATTTCGGCCGAGATTGGCAGACTCATGGTGTTTTTCTGTGTGATATAGCCAAAGAAGTAAAAATTACCAAGAAAAGTGCATTCAAAACGCACTGGACAGCGAAAAGAGTGCAGATGCGCAGCAAAAAGCATTGGTCTATCAGAATTTAGGAGTTATACTGCTTAAGCAAAAGATGTATAAGAATGCGATTAAGTCTTGCCATAAAGCACTTATCATACTCGAATCTGATGTAAAATTCCTCTCTTTTGCAAATGAAGAAATTCATTCGGCTTTTTCAGATTTTTAACACGATAAAGGAGACCAAAGAGACCCGTTCCCTTCGAGACAACAAGGACTTTAAGCAAAAGCTAATGGTGGTGGTGAATGCTTATTATACCCTAGCAATGGCTCGAGAGAAAATTCATCAACAAGATGTTAAGGACCTGAAATCCGACCAAATGACTCTAGAAAAACCCTTTTTGAAGAACGGTTACAAGCTCTCGAAAGCTTTTTTGGGATCGTCACATCCATTCACTCTCAAATTCAAAATTAAACTGACCTCTGAGGAGGCTCTACTTGAAAAAGACCAAAAAAGTCCCTCTGTTACTCACAATAATACTCCTTCGAATCGACCTAGCAGCTCCAGCAAATCGAGCAGTCTGAATGTATCATTACTGGCGCCTTCTCATGCAGACTCAGATAGTCCAAAAAAATCCCTCCGTCGCGCACTTGAAACTAAACCAATCGGGGAGTTCGCAGAATTAAAACAAGAGGAATCAACTCCTACAGCCAGCCGAAGAGGGGACTCTCAGCCTCGGAGTTTTATAATAAAAAACAACTCATCTGGAAATGTGCGCCAAAGAAGCTTCAGCGGATCTTTAGTAATACCTATTGCATGTTTAATTAATCATTATTTTTTCAGGAGCAAGCGAGCAATGTCAGAGAGGCAACTCGGAAGTACTACCTAAATTTCATCTCCTCCGACACCACAAAGAACAGACTACCAGAATCCAAAAGAATCGAGCAAACCCAGTCAAAGCGCCGAGGTTCCAGGTCTCTTATAATACCTCAAGTCGAGAAAGAAGTCGAAGGTCTGGCCCAAGGACAATTGCATATTTCTAAGAATCTGGAGCTGATCCTCAGGAGCCAGCTGGAGTTTGAAGAAAAGATTAATAAACAAATCGAGCAGACTGTGTTGAAATCTAGAACCAACCAAAAGCCTCCTACTGCCTTAACAGAGCTTCAGCTTCAAGTAGAAACGCTAAAGAAAGAGAACGAGTTAATGCAAAAGAACAAAATCGACAAGGAGATCGAAGCTGAGCAGTTACGTCTCCAGTTAAATATGTTGCAAAGGTCCATGTCTCAAGGGAGCATACCTCAGCCATTTTTCCCACCGTACTATCCTTACGTAGGAACTCCTATGAGTTACGGCCCAGGGCAGTTTTATCCGAACTCAAACATGCCGCAATACTACAATTTTCCTATTCCTTCTCCCAATGTTTCGCAGCCCTCAGCGAATTTTATTCAATCTGACAATTCTCTTGATAGCAACTCGATCATGTCTCGGCGGAAGCGATCCTCATCCAATAATTCGAGGATGACGGTCACGTTTACTCCTAATACCCAAACTAATCTACAAATAAACAAATCTAAAGCTGATGATTCTTCTGCTATTAACCCTGAAAGCGGCAGCGGTGACTCCAAACCAGATGTCGAAGAGACGAAACCGATTTTGGTGCTTAAAGTGCCTGATAGCACGACAGGGGAATCGAAAACGGCTCCTGAAAAGGAAACGGCAGGCGTCATTATTTTGAAAGCTCCTTCTGGTGAAAAAATTGAGGTCAATCTCACTACTAACCTCTCACCAGATACAAAGGCAGATGTTTCTGCTGTTTCCAAACCCAATCGTCGGGTTGGGAAGTATTCAGACCCAAAATCTCGAAAATTTGAGCTTGATTTTTCGAAACTAAGTCAAAAGCCCAAAACCGAGGAGAAACCATCATCCCAGATGCCTCCTCCAGTCCAGAGCCAAGCGAGTGTTAAGCAGAAGCCTTCGTTAATGCATTTAAGCAGTATTCAAATGGAGGTAAAAGCTAACTTGCAGTCTCCAAACAACCTGAAACCTGAGTTCAACCCAAGCAGGACTCATTTAACAGTGAGCACATCAAACACAATTTCTACTGTCTTTTCCAGTAATAACTTGAAAAATTCGAAACTTGATTTGAGCATAACGAAAACCGAGAGCGAAATGCAGCCAGGAAGCGTCCAGAATATTCAAAATACCAGCGTAGCCTCTGAGAATAAACTTTTTTCTCCCACACTACCAACAACGAAAGAAGTTAATCAGTCGAAGTAGATGACAAGGATTCGGTTATTGGAGTGACTTCATAGTCATATATCATTGTTGAGATTCATGTAATTAAGCAACAAATTGTGATTTGACTGTGTTATTTAACTCTGCCATTGGTTATTTTATATTATTTCGCAGTTTTATTATAATTCATGTTTTGGTATTTTTGTCCCTGTATTTTTACAAAATGTCAGCTGGATATTTATTGGATATTTCTCCAGAAAAAGGTGATAAGGAAGGGGTGAGGTTAGAAAATAGGTTAGAAAAAGCGATCTGAGAGTAAGAAAATTTATTTAACCATCTCTCTTGCTTTTAATAAAATTGTGAATTCGCTTGTATTTCAATTTTCCCATTTACAAGCTCTGTTTGCATCTACAGAATAAATTTGCTCTTAAGAATTGAGTGAGGATAACGCAATTGAACGGTTTTCAAGGTTCTTTCTGGCACAATCGATCTCAAGTCAATGAATAGTATTTCCAGCTGATGCCTTTGTCGATTTTCAAGATTTTGGCAAACTCGTTAAGCTTTAAGCTATTGATCGAACAGCTAACGAGTCGCTTTGCAAACATTTCCTAAGTAAGGATCCCATATTTGGATGGATCACATGGTGGCTACCAAATAAAATTTATATCACTATGTCAATCAACTGCATTTTCGGACTTACTTAATCAAATACTAGCAACCTATTAGCTCGGCCAAGCCGCCTATCTTCTACTCGTTATCTAAATGCATTTTTCCTTGGTAGAAATCGCAAATATTTGTATGTTAAAATTCTTATTAACGAATTATTTATTTTAATTTATCCTTCTCATTGAATGTCAAACTCATCTACGCCTCGGCTGAACTACTTCCGTCCCAGTACTACCACCTCTAAATTTCATTGCTAACCATAATAGGACCGAAAACAAGCCAAAAGAAAACTCCAACTACCGATGTGCCAAAGTTTGAACTAATTGACAACCAAAACATTTTTAAATTCGACAAGCATTCCAAATTTTCGGACTCAAAGCACTCTCGCAGTCAACCTCCAGGCCAAGAAAGCGCCACTACTAAGCTCGAGAACTATTTGGGCGTCTTTGGAGAAACCGCTGATGATGAAAATCTGCATTACATAAGCGATTTATTAGCAACTAAAGCCAAAGTGAAAAAAACTCAAGAGGCTGAGGCGAAGAAACACATGAGGACTAAATCCGAGTTACCCAAAACAAATGACACACAGCCCACTCGTCAGGAGCCATCGCCTAAAGTCCAGGAAGAGCTGAAGCTCTCTTTCAGAAAGTCCGTAAGCAATTCTGCAATGAACTATGATTCTCTCGCTGAGAGCGACTTGACAGAGGTGCCTGCTTCTCCAAATAACGCAATGTTTTTGCAGAAATCAGATTCTAAAACCTTTATACCTAAAGAAAAAGCCCTAAGCTCTCCTAAAGGGACCTCTTCCAAAGCTCAAGGGCATAGAGAAGAAGCCAAAGCGCTGCAACTCCAGGAAAAGGAACCAAAGCAGGAAGGAGGAATTGAGAAAAATAATCTAGAGCGAAGGAAATCTCTAAGTGCGAATGGAGAGCGGCTCGGTTTAGATTCACCTGAGGAAGAGTATTCGTCGCCTCAGAGGTCAAAGGACTCGAACAGAGCATCTGATAAAATGAATGAAAACGTCCAAAACAGCGGGTTTGACACGTCAAAAGACAAGAATCAAGAGTTCTATTCAGTGCTTGATAATTATATTTCGTATTTTGAGCAGAGCACGCAATTTACATCAAAAATTCCATCGAATTATTTTATTGAGAGTCATAATCAGCCAAGGAGAAACTCGAATCAACAGGCCATTGAGGATAATAGATTGAGCGAAATGATTCAACTCAAGCAGTATATCCAGAAACTTGAACACGAACTGGAAAGAGTAAATAATTCCAGAAAGAGTATTCATGATGAACTGGCCCAGTACAGGCAGGAGAACGTTGCGCTTCATTCAGTACGATAAGATATCTCGCATGAATTTAATATAAATCTATAGAGGATCTCAGAGCTTAATCAGGAGAATCTCATGCTAGCGAAATGCTATAAAAACTCCAAGGTGAAACTTTCATACACAAAGGAGCTACTCGCAAAGGAGAAGATTGATAATGAACAGAATTTGGTTGCGCTGAAAAGGGTTATTTCGAAGTAAACAGTGATTTATTAGAAGTGCTTAACGCTTTATTTTGATTTAGTAACTCGAATGTTGGTAACATGGGTTATCCTAGTCAGTATTTACAGCAGACACAAGAACCAAATTTTCCGCAGCCTCGGGTGCGAACGCAGTCATACCAGTTTAGAAATACAATGCAAGACCAGTTCTATCCTCAGCAGAGCTATCTGAACCAGCCGACATTCGAAAAGAATAACCGATTTGGATTTTTGGATAACCGACAGTCAATGAACTCGAATTTCTCTTCGAATAATCGTCCAACGTAATCTGATCTAAAGTCCATGCCTTAACATAACGCTTTGTAAGTGTAAAAACTGAGAAAAAGCCTGAGAGTAAAAAGAGAGTTGAAGTTGCAAAGTCGAAGAGCCATAAAGTGAGTTTAAGCTTGATCTTCCTCGTTAAATCAGCGAAAATAGATTCTGATCATAAGCGATGATGAAGAAGACACTGGAACGAATCAGACGTTGAATACCTCGGAGTTCGATCTCAGCTATGACATTGATAAGCTTACGAAAAATTTGACTTCTGATAAGTATAATCGGTTTATCGGTAATAGAGGAACGCCGATAAAGGTATAAAATAAGAGTTTGAATTGCAATTCATGCTTTGAAAGGGGTTGGACGAGAAGCACAAATATTCAAACCAAAGATTCGAGCCTTCGTACACCCATCAAAAGGAATTGAAAACAACGGTAAGACAAACTCATGTGGAAAAGACTAATAGTCTATAAAACAGCCATTGAAGCCTAAATACGAAGATTTTAATGAAAGGAAAGTTGATTATATGCTAAGGTAAAATTCCTGAAGCTCAATTAGTTTGTAAAAGACTTGAAATATTAGAACTCGGGCTGGCAGTAACCCAAATTTCGGAAGATTTGATAAGTTTTCCAATGATATATTTAAAAGAGCGGATTTACTTGACGAGTCTTCTACGACAAACGATTTTTCTTATTCAATCCAGAATAGCGACTAAAAATACGTTTAATTTTTATAATGGCTCTATCCAGAGCTATTTCAATAGCTTCATTTCCTTGTAAATAAGTTTTTCCGAACCAAATCCCCATATAGAATTTCTTAGAAATAATTTATAAGGCTTAACATACCCAACCTCATATTCTAATATACTTCTTCTTCCTCCTGTGCTGTTTAAACAGGAGGGATTATTATCTATTCGCTGACTAATAAAGTAGGCTGTTCTAATCATCCATAGCTAAAAGAGATCCGTGACAATGCTTTAAAAGCAAATTTCAATGGATTTTTTGTGTAAATTTCAAGTGTGTTACGAATATATTACAATTAATTGCTCTTGCAGTGTGTGAGATAATGCTTACGGTTAAAAATTTTCAGTTTGTTATGAATACGATGCATATTTTTTTCTTAGCTCATTAATCTTTTGCTCTCTCAATATTTTCTCCATAGACCTGTCGTCATTTTCAATAATTTTAGCTTTTTTGATATCTTGTGCTGACAGTCCTAGCTCCTCTGTATTAACGTGGAACGAAAACTTCTCATTCTCTTTAACTACTATAGGTTTGCTCAGCCCTCTAGTCGTCTTGTATTCTGTAGTCTGGCTGGATGGCACGGCGTCAATCTCTTTCTTCGGAGCGATTACCTTCTGATCGTTCTTTGGATTACGAATATCAACTTGTTTGATCTCAACCCGCTCATAATCCTTCACTGGCGAGAGTCGGTTCTCTTTCTCATACGAGGGTTGATGGTAGTGTCGATCGGTTCTTTCATCGAGTTTAAGATTAGATCTTCGTTCGTTTTCGCGAGGAGACGAACGATATCTCTCTGCCGATGGTATTCTTTTCTCTGGCGAAGGAATTCTCCGCTCTGGAGAAGGGATTCTCCGTTCTGGTGAAGACCGCTTGTGAGGGTAATGCTCCTCCTTTTGCTCAATAGATGTTCGTTCTCTGATCCTAGCAATGAGTTCGTCAGCTTTCGATGGGGTGTCGAGCTCCCTCCGTTCATTTTCTCTCCTTCTGAAAGGAGATGCGATTTTTGATCTGTCAAGCGTTCTAGCGGAATCCTTGGAGAAGAGCCCAGGCTCTCTATTGCCATAGGGTGATTTAGTTCTCGATACCTCTCCTCGAGGGATCTCATCGTGTAATTTAGAGTTGTCTTCAATAAAACTGCGCTCTCCATAGCTGAGTCTTTGACTTACATTTGACTTCGCTTCAGATGCCCTCTCACGCCTGCGTCTTTCAATTTCAGCTAATTTGTTTCGGAGAAGCTCCTGATAGTCAGTGGAAAGAGAGTTTGAAAGTTCTTTGCGTGAAGGTCTTTCATTTGAAAGTGCAGATGTTGTAGTCCGAATTCCTCCAGCGACCGAAGGAAATTCCTTCAATGGGCTGGTAAAAGAATAAATGTCTTTAGGATCAGTATTGATTTCGGAAACTTTCTTTCCCGTGGTCTTAAATCCTTGAATATCTGGATTGAAACTGCTGCTGTTACTGAATTTCGAAGGCTCTGGTGAAGTGAATCCCTCCTGAGATTGCCTTCGTTCTTTGATTTTTTTTACTAGGTCATCGACTTTTTCCATACTAGGTCCTCTTCGCCGATTGTGGCTCTCGCCATTGCCTCGAAGATGATAGGACCTTAAGAAAGGTTTTTCCTCGGGCTCTCTCAAGTTAAGTTGAGGTCGTTCTGGTTGCTTTGTGCTGGATGTTATAGTAGTTTCAATGAGTTTAGGTTCTTCAGTCTGGACTCGATCAATAGGGTCCTTTGTGATACTCTTTTGAAGGTCTCTGCTCATTCTGCGGAAAGGCTTATACTCTGTTTCCTTGAATTCTGAGGGGTTAATTGCTGCTTTATTGCTTGAGGCGTAATCTTTTACACTAAATCTATCATCAGGAGTTCCAAACTTTCGACCCTGGCTGATCTCTTCAGAAGCTCGAGTGCTCGCCGGAAACCGCTTGTTATTTTTCTCTTTAATCTCCTTGATGATGTCAATAACAAGCGGATTGAAGTAGGTCCTTGGAGGAGAGGCGGGGCTCTTTTTTGTATCAACTTTCTCGATAGTTTTGGGCTCAATGTCTCTGTGCTGCTGCTTCTCCTCAGTTTTTATAATCAAATCGTCTTTTTGAATACTTGGATTTTTTTGATAATCCGTAGCGCTAGGTTGCTTTTTCCTCATTTCTACAGCTCTCATAATTTCGTTGGCCTTAGCTATTTTAGTTGCTCGATCATCCAAGTACCTTTTGCGCTCTGCCTCACGATGTTTTTTATTCTCTTCTTCAAGTGGGTTGTTTTCCTGTAGATTTGGTCTTTCTGGTTCTTTCTTTGGAATTTCTTTCTGCATCTCCCCTTTAATTCCTTCATTAACTTGTTTTTTCTGTTCAACAGAGATTTGTGAGGCAGCTGTCAACCGCTTCTCTTGCTTCTCTTGCTTCTCTTGTCTAGTTTCTTCATCCTTGAAAGTCATTTGTCCGTCTTCTAACGATTTTGCTGGCTCTTCAATTGTTTTGCTCTCAATCACAGTGATATTCTCCGCCTTAGAGTTTGTGACAGAAACGCTTTCTCTTTTGCTATCCTCCAATAATTTTTCTCTCGAGCTCGCAAAAGTAGGCGACTTAAAGCTCGGAGCTCTATCGCTGTCATTGCTGCCTCTAGGCTCCATGGATTCAGAAGTATATGTCGTTTTATAATAATCTAAGTTCGACACAATACTCTTGAAATCTGGACGTTCCTCAGGATTTACCCTTAGGAGATTCTGCAGGACATTAGAGAATTTACCAGGGTACCTCTGACGCATAACCTCAAAACGCCTGTTCAAATTCTCAACATCGAATGTCAAATCCGTCCAATTGTAGCAATCATGCGGTTCCTCGAGTAGAGCAGCACATAGAAAAGTCATTCCAAGGCTAAATACGTCAGATTTGTGGAGTAACTGCTGAGGAATATCAGGTTTCTCTACACCTCTCTTCACGAGCTCAAGCAATTCTGGAGCGATGTAGCATAGTTCGCTTCCATCGCGGATCGAATGAAACAATGCATACTCTTGGTCGAGGAGACTATGATCGACTAACTTCAGCTCGCCATCTCTTGACATATAAAGCGCATGAGGTGAAACATTCCCATGTGCAATTTCATTTGCTTGGAGATGATTCAATGCGCTTATGCAAGTGTCCAGAGAGATAATTAGCTCTGATTCCTCAAAATATGACCTTGTGCGGGCTCTATTTGCGAATTCTGCAGCAGCGGTGGCGAGAAATCCCTCAATAAAATACGAGACCTCCAGTTTGTCTTTAAATTGGTAGGATATTCCCTTGAAAGTGATCAAATTTGGATGTTTAATGCGGATTCGGCGCTGGATGTGCTGAATTTTCCTCTCAATGTCATCTTGTTGGATTCCAATCATGGCTTCTTTCTTAAAAATAATTTGATGGGTAGGAATATGCTCCAATTCGGTCAGGTTTCCTAGGCAAACATCCTTCCGAGACCTGATGACTCTGAAATTCTCTTCAGAGAGAGGAGTTCTTTGGTCGACTTGGAGGACTGTTGCAGTGCTTTTCTGTTGAACACCGTCCATAACAAGATCTCAAAATTCAATTTTAATTCGTTAAATTAGATAGAACTACTTGAAAAACCTGGAAAACACTTTTGATATGAGCTCCATTCGATGACAGTATGCGAAGAAGATAGTGCATAAGGAGGGAAGGAGAATCCTCGAAATTGTTTGACTCTTTCACATCTAATGCAACCCACTAAATGATACTCAAGTTTGTTTTAAATGAGAATAAGCGCTCTAGATTCCACTTGGAATGATATCTAATTTCACATTGTCCATCATCTTTTCTGTTCGTAAGAGCTTTCATCAAGAATACCAATCATAACTTCTTCCACGATATAGACTCCAGAGCTTTTTTGTTGTACAAGTTCAAGAATTTCGAAACTTGTTCTCTCACAGAAATATTTTCGAGCTACAACTTGGTTGCATTTGGGGGTACCTTGAGAAGTTTGATTCCTTGAAAATTTGGACAGGATTAGATATTAACCATAAATGCAGGACTATTGGGAGTTGACAGATTCAAAAGAATTGAGCAATTTTGAAAGAGTTAAAATAAACTTTTTTTAAAAGCTTGATGGCAACTACTTTTTTCTGATTAATTTCTGCCTCTCATTCTTATGCACTCGTTTTGCTCAACGCTGTGATTAGACCAAAATTCCTCAATGATATTTAATTTTCGATGAGAAGGAATCGAATAAATTTATCACAGGCAATTTAATTTAAATTATGAAGCCATCTCTCATCTTGAAGTGGCTTTTCTGTGGGTTTGCTCTTTCCGTCGAGCTAGACAAAATTTGTCACGTTTAAATCATAGAGTATCACAACATTTTTTCATAGAGATCTGTTGAGATTTATTAATATCATCATAAAGCAATCACTGGATTCTATTAAGGTTAGAAGAAGGCAAAGGAAATGTGAATTTGTAGTCTCGAAAGGGAAATGGGCTGCAAACTAGCTTGATAAAGTTAGTTTGCAGTTGGAATAATATATTTAGAAGGCCACATAAATCTCCTTTTGACATTTGAAGCTTTGAGTCGGCATATTTCAAGAGAATCCCGAAGTTCCTTGGGTAGGGCCCATTCTTCTTTTCCTTTCAGAATGTTAATTTGGCTTCTCACTCGCTATGCTGGCTTGGAACTCGCGGCAGAATCATAACCGTTGGAAGACAAGAGTCCGCAATTCCAAGGGAATTTTCAAATTTACTGGTACGAATCCATCGCTCCTTTCCTGAAATTGACGGGAACTCGAATTGAGGTTTTCTCATCACCATTCGAAGGTGATCCAATTTGGCTATCTTACAGCAACCAATGAGTCTTAGGAATTTTTTTTTTTCTTGAGTTACTAGTCATCATCATATTGTTTAAAATAGTGTGTCATTGAGCGCGAAATGAGCAGGTCCATAATTCTCGGAGATCTCACTCTAAACCGATATCAAAAAACGCTCTCTGAGGTCAGTCCCTGCAATTTAAATTTTTTGTTTTTCTGAGATCTCTTCATCGAATGATACATACTTGAAATTGACCAATCCAATCAGTTTCTTAGCTGTTACCGTTCTTGGTTTTAGTAAATAATTATCTAATTCACTGAAGCCATTAATTCCAGTTAATCTGGTCAGTTAACCGTAAAATCAAGATCAATTTCAACTCGAAATAATGGATTTTGATAAATTCCCAGCTTCGCATCACCACTCATCAAATACATTAATTACCTTTTATATAAACATACACTTCTAACTAACAGAGCTAATGCAGAACTTCAAAAAGCTTATTTCTTGCTCTACTAAGGCAAAAGCCACCAGAGAGAATGCTCTCTCCAACCCTTCTCTGACCCAAAATATTCCAACCGCACACGCTAACTCTGAGAGGAGATTCATAATTTACCACAAAAACACTAAAATAATCCTGAATGTCTCAGAATCAGAATTGCCCAACCTCAAAATCAGCTGGCTTATCAATGAAGCTTCCTCTCAGCTTAACAATGTCCTTGGAACAAAAGCCTACGTTCAAGAGCTCTCAGCTATGGTTTCACTAACTACCAGCGAGGAAGACCTTACGATCGACTACTTCTTGACTGTTCCTCAACTACCTCTCTCACTAATACCTGATGGAGTCGTTCTCAAGCCCTATTTGACACAAGAGCTTTCAAAAGTTGATAGAAAACCAGCATTTGAAGATTTTGAGTTCTTGACGATACTTGGGCGAGGAGGCTCCTCTACAGTGTTTTTAGGTAATTTTGGATAGAAAAGCCTATAAAATAAAGCAATTCAAATAGCACGAATGAAAACTAACTGTAAGTTCTATGCTATCAAGCGAATCAGCAAGCAGAGAGGGAAGTCTGACTGCTTTAAATACCGGAAATGCGCTCTACGAGAAAAAACGAGCCTCGCTAAAGTCAAATCAGAATTCGTGGCGCAAATGCACTTTACCTTCCAAACAGTAAGCCATAGTTGTGATAAATGAAATAATTTCGGATTAAATTTTAGCAAAACAACTTCTATTTCGTCATCGACTATATTCCCGGTGGAGATCTCTATCACATGCTCATAGAAAAATTTTGTTTCGATGAAGAAACCGCGAAATTTTACGTCGCAGAACTGCTACTAGGGATTCAATATCTGCACGACAATAACATCATCTATAGGGATCTCAAGCCGGACAACCTGCTTTTTGATATCGATGGGCATCTCCGCTTTATTGATTTTGGTCTATCGAAGACGGTCAACTCGAAGAAAGAAATGCACTACAGCTTTTCTGGAACTCCAGAGTATTTTTTCTTGGCGTGAGGTTCAGTCTCTAACGCTTATTATTTTGGTTTATTAGATACATGGCTCCTGAAATCATGGTTGGTCTAGGATATAACTGTCTAGCTGACTTCTACAGTCTTGGAGCTCTGACGTATGAGTTGGTGTATGGGGTACCACCTTTTCGAAATGCAGGAAACTCCAAAGACTTTTATAAGAACGTAATGGACGTTAAGCCAAAATATCCAAGTTACGCGACTAGAGAATTCATTGATTTCGTTGAGAAGCTCCTTGATAAGCGACCCTTTCAACGCCTTGGAGCCAGAGGTATCGAAGAGATTATAAATCATCCTTGGCTCGCAAACGTTGATTTCAAAGCCATTCAGAGAAGAGAAATCAAGCCTCCAATAACCATTGATCTTGAGAGATTCGCCTTGAAGCGAACGATCACCCAAATGGCTGCAGATGGTCAAGGAGACGAAGCCACAGATGGTTGGAAGGTCCCTAATTTCTCTTATTTCTCTCTTTCTGAACTGGGCAAATGTATTAACTTGGCTTTGCTCCAAAGCCCAGCTTCTGTCAAAAATGAGCAGGCGGAAACAACTACCAGCAAATATTCCGGGAATAGCTTCAGCATGAAATGCACTTCTCCTAGGTTTATTAACTATTCTTCCAGCACTATCTCCAGCCCAAATCAAAGCGAAAACAAAGTTGCCAAAGACATCAAAAACTCGATTTCATTGGAAGTCAAGCTTAATCTCATGGAAAAACTAGAAAAAACTGAAGAGAAAGGAAGTGCCGATCAGGAATCAATGGTTCCGGCCGATGCAAACCATCATCTCCCTTATCAAACAAGAACGCCTCATGCCATGTTCGTCCAAAATAATAAAGGCGAAGAAACACTTGCAAGAAAGACTACAACTGAATTTCCCGAATCTAAGAACCATGGGAGCAGGTTGCTGGAAGGTGCCAATGGAAATTACAAATTCGTAAGCAAAGAACCTGAATGGAGAATCACAGTCTAACAACTGCACCGTTTTCTGATGTTGCTTAACGTCTTACTAACCTTAATAAGAAGTTTTTTCATGAGTGTTATTTTTTCACTCTATAAGTCACTAACAGCGAATTAAAGGTAAGACCAAGTAGGGATTGGTCGCTTAGGTAAGGACTAGGTAGAAATAGGTAGTTAGTCCAAGTGATCGCTTTCATCTCTTGGTATTAAGTAATTGTTATTGTTAGGAACAATATATTCAGAAAATTGTAATGTATATATATATAAAGTTTTCTCAATTTCGAGTTTAAAATAATATACTAAAAAGTTTCTCATCTTCATTAGATTATTGTCAATATTTCTGCTTCTGCTTTGAATAATTTTGATATTGAATGCTCTGCGCTTTTTAATTCTGATTTTCTAATGAATCACATCTCAAATCTGTTTGCTTCTAAGATCTGTTTCTAAAAAATTATTAAAAAATTTTCTGTGAGAAGTCAAACCTTGAGGAAAAAGCGCCATGGACTTTATCAACAAGGATTTCATCATGAAGTTTGTCTTTCGTGTTTTGAAATTATTGTAAGCACTGGCTACACAACCTTCAATCTCATTCAATGACAATAGCCCAGTAGCGCTGCTCGCAGGGAAGATTAGTTGGGATTATCTCTTTGGCGATCCATCGGTCGAGTTGAGCAAAGGCGCGAAGGCTTTCTATGCTATTAATGGGATTTTAATCGTAATCTCAGGCATTATGAACGCCTTCGTCATCATTCCAGTAACTTCCTGTTCCATAGAGCAGATTTGATCAATTTTTCGGAAATAGGCAAGGCAAACCCTACCAAAAGAGAACTACAGGGTCTGGGCTTCAATTTCGCATACCAAGCTTCTTCTCGCATTGATCTTTTTCACTCCTATTGCAGTAAAATACTGAAATTGAGTTATCCTTAACCATGAGTGATAGAATATCATGCAACCAAGCACGAAAACTGCCGTGCAGTTCTGGTTGATCTGCGCGTTTTTCATAATCTCTCCTTTCATGAGATACTACAGAGAGCAGTTCACTATTCCACCAGGCCAAAGACATAGTAAGAATAATGCAAAATCTCCAGTAACAATTCTAAGAGCAGCAATAATAGATCAGCTCAGCGATGAATAATGGGTCTCGACAGAAGCCGCCTTTAAGAGTGAATTCGTAATGAAATTATGCATCACTTTATGAAAAAATAACTATACAATTCATTTGTTCGCACTACGCAACAATAAAGTAAAAGAACCCTATTGCATACGTAGTATTCGGATTTGAACGAAAATTTTCTAAGAGGAATGCCGGTGTAGCTGCAAATTTGTTTTTGACTGAAAGAGAGCTCTATCATCCCCCCTTTTTTTTTTTGTTTTTTGGAGCTAAAGCAAACAATTACAAACATCATTGTTTTGTGGCCTGAAAGAGTTGGTTTACTCTAGGTCTTCTAAACTATTAAAAGAGCCTTTTCTATTGATGTTTCCCATACACCTCAGAGAAATCATTGGTTTTACTTTTTGCTGTCTTTCAATACAGTTATATATACATATATAAAAATCGAGTGATTACAATGAATAGCCTTAGTGCTCTACTAATGCTTCTGTCTTTGACGCTTCACATCAGAATATTATGGCCTATAAAACATACGATGGGCTGTATGCTCAATTTTCTTTGTAAGCTCTAAGCTTTGACAATTTTTTTTGAGAGACTCTAACTGTGTGTTATAGAAAATTTATGTGGAGTCAAAACATTTGATAGATGAATAAGAAATGTATCATCTATTTATACTATAAGGTAGCATGTTCGAGTCGAGTGAGCATGCTACTGTTTCTTGTATTCTTCTTCGGTACCGATGCTCATATCCTCGCCTTCCTCAGCTCTTTTGTAGGCAGCCTCAGCGTCTTCAATTTCAGCTTGCATCTTTAGGATTAAGATTATCATCTGTTGGAACTCATCTAAAGAGAGGAGTCCATTATTGTCTTCATCGAAGGCTTGTAACGCTTCTTTGACTTGCTCATCGGTTGGCTCCGGCAGATTATGCATCTTGTTGTACTTTTTGCATGTATGAATGAACTCTTTCACGTCTAGAGTGCCACTCTTATCTTTGTCTTCGTACTCAAAAATTTCCTTGCATTTTTCTTTGACGTTTCTAATGACAGAAGGATCTTCTAAGGCTTCCTTCAAGGTGTTATGCTAATAGCAGTATAAGAGAGCAGGTAGTATTGGGATTTACTCACCTTTGATTCTTTAGTAGCACTGTTGCCCATTTCGGTATCTTTTTCTTGAGTTTTAATTTATTATTAGGATATCACATAACGCTGAGAATTAATTTATTTTTTAGTGGAGTAGGTCGCTCGTCCACTAGTACGTGGAGGTGTAATTTTTTTTTTTCTGCTGGAACCAAGAGATTTCAGAAAAGCCTCGACCTATTATTTAAGGTAATCACGTATTTTCAACTTCAGCGCATTTTTCAGTGATATCATCATATTCCATATTTGTAATATTCTAATGAAAATGAATGAAAATCTAAATCAGAGCAAATATTTCAATGAAAGTAGCCGAACTCCTTGCGAAGACAGAGATCACAGCTTATCCGTGTAGTTTTTTCGAGGAAAGGTTGTCTATATGAAGGTCTTGTTTGTAATTAGGCAGTCTACTTCAATGAAATGTCAATGAAATAACAATAGCTTCTTAGCTTGGCGTAAGATGGTGAAGGGTGATGCTTTTGCACTCATGATTTTGAAACTGAATCAAGAGGGCTTTATTTAATACTAAGAACCTCCACTTTAAAAAAAAGAGAGAGATTAATAATATCGCAGGGCGGTAGGCTCTCTCACTATATACAGCTATCGAAATAAACCAAACTTGCAAGGAAATGGCGTGCTTTCCTCAATTTTTCTTGGTTGGGCAAATAAAACACTCCAAACCATCCGAGATTCGACAATTTAACTTTTTTTTGTTTTTTTTTTTAAACAAAAGAAATAGGAATTAGCTTCACAGATTTCCAGGGACTCGCACGCGTAGTGAACGAGTCTCAACTAAATGATGAGAATACTACGATCATTTCCGCTCTTCTTTGAGGACAGGTTGGTTGGCGAAAATAAAATTGGACCTGATTTAAGAAGGGTTATTGCTTAGATTCTAAATTGTTCTCATAAATTTAACTGGACCTTCTTTTCGCTTGAAACCACCTTCTCAATAAAATTCTCAAGGTATTAGAGAAATTCATTTTCGATAGTTGAATAAAAATGTTCTCATAAAACTTTAAAATAAAGTAGTTACTGAAAATTTTCACAAAATTCTCAAAAGTCCGTATATTGCTCATTGAATCGGAACAATTGGACACACTATTTATGAAGGGCTGAAAGTGCTTCCTTATAAACATTTAACTATTTAAAGATTACAATGGAAGCCCGATTCGCAAGCCCACAACCATATTCCTCTTTCGATGACTTCGGAAAGGCTTTTCCTGAGCAAGGCAACATCGGTTTCGAAATCTCGACTGACAATTTTCAAAGTCAAACTTCAGAAATTTCAATGGATGTTGAGAGTGATACAAGGTCATTTCCTATCTTTGCTCAAGGATTTCTCAATTCTCCTCTCATGGAAAAAGAAACCAAAAGAGACAAAGAAAATTATAGCAAGCAGTGCCTAAAATTCTGTCGAAGAATCTCAAATGTCTTACTTAAATACATCCTCCGCGATGAAGGGATCGCTAATGAAATTTTCAAACTTAACGCTGGGGTTTTGAAGAACTTTGCAACCGCACTCAGCTTGCCTGCTCCGAGCACCTATGAACTGATAAAAATCCAAATTGAAACTCTTCAGAGACTTTGGGGAAAGTTCAGAGATCATCTAGCTTTTAGTAAAAATAAAAAGATTTCCATTGTGCAACAAGAGTATTGGGATCTTATATTTTCAAAAGAGGCGTCAATCAAGCATCTAAGAGAAGATATAAAGACTCTATCAGGACTTTGGAGAACGAACGAAGGGAGACAGTTGCTTCAAGAGGACACTGTTAATGAACTTCTAGCGAGGATGATGTACTGCTCGAGTAAAATGCTTGTTATGTATCTTATCCTTGAGGATCCCTCTGAGAAGAACAGCTTTAGTGAAGGGCTTGAAAAGATGGAAAATTTCATTTTATTGGGTTTATATCCTGGATTTTTTAAATATTACAACCACAAAAGTGGGAAATTCGCTTTGGAATGCTGTGGCAAATGCAAAGTGTGCTGTTCAAAGCTACTTCCTCCTAACTTTCTCATTGAACTTAACTCGGCAAGACGGGGCCTATCATTTGTAATTTCCAAACTCAGCGAAATGTCAGCTTGGTATGGCTCCAAACCGTTCGAGCTTGTGGTGTGCTTGATGGAATTCGCATATAACCAGTTTGCTTAGGGTGGCGATTTTGTTATTCTGGCTCTTTTTTTTCTGCTCTTTCTTTCTAACATGTTTCGTATTTCATTATTTTTTATTTCTAAATAACAAAGAATGAGGATCTTTAAGTAAATGAAGCCTACTCTATATACATCCTGATAATCTTTAAAATTTTGCTGTTGATAACTTTATGGATTTCAAAAAAGTAGTTGATATATCTTTTTAATGATTCTAATCTGAGTATCGCCCTCTTATAAATTGACACTACTCCAGTATGTAACTTATTTCTATCTTAAGTGGTCTGGTGAGAAGAATATGTAACAATGAGCAGATCTTTATGCACTTTTCTAACAATTAGATCAAGAATGAATGATATGACACATTATTCATTCATTGACTGGCAAGGTGGCACAAATCACGATCTCATAAGGGCACGAAAAAGAATTTTTTGAACTATTTATTAGTCACCATTGTGTATTATCGTAAAGAAATACTTTAGTTACAAAGAAAAAGAAAGAAATTTGAAAATTATTACAGGCTGTGGAATCAGCCACTTGATATAAGTCTAATAGCCGATCATTAGCGAAAGTAGATAAAATATATCTTGTTCCTGAATCAGAGATATATCAACAGGACGAGCGGTTTTGATGGCACTAACAAAGATGCTCAACTTGGCCCTAGCTTCGTTTAGGAGAGCTTCAAAGTTACTTGGAATCGCCTTCGAACGGCAAACCTTGCATTTGCCGCAGCATTCCAGAGCGAATTTCCCGCTACGATGATTGTAGCACTCATATAAGCCTGGATTCATTACCAATACTAGCAATTGGTCAATAGTCTCTATGTCTCGTAGAAATCGGCCTCCTTCCTCAGTATTATCCTTCAAAACTAGCGCTAAGACCATCAGTCGAGAGAGCGAGAATAAAATCTCGCAAAAGCAATTGAGAATGAACTCATTTCTGACCAGGACTTGTTTGGTGTGACTTTCCTTGAGCTCCGTAATGGCTTCCTTCGCGTGAACGGTGAAGGTTTTGAGAGAGAAAACGTTCTCCCAATACTCTGACTTAACAACACAAATTTTATTGTTTTTTTTATAAGAGAGGCGATCCTTGAATTTACTCCAAATCAACCTCAGAATGAACGCCTGGTCTTGAATCAAAATTTTGCTGTCGATTTCATCCAATGACAGTGCCGTCACAACGGTATTAACGACCTTCGCCGAGACTCCTAAGAAGCCACAAATGGATGTATCTAAAGATTTCAAATGTTTCACCATGATCTTGCTAATTCTTCGGCTGAACTTTAAGCTGTCTTTACTATGATTGTTAAATTGGTCCGACTCTTCAACGCCGAGTAAAGGAAGGGTTCTCTCAGTGTCCATTGATGGTTTTTCTTCGTAGCGACTTGGGTCATTGAAAGGAAGGGTCTCAAAGGTTTTCTGGCTCAATTGCCAATTGAGATCTGGATTAAAATTGCTCAATGTGGTGTTAACAGTGTAGTTATAGGGTCGGTCACCGAAATATCCCATCTGAGAGGCAAATTCGATATCCATGTGCACTCCTGAAAGTTGAATTATTTCTTTTTTTCGTATTCAATTGAATTATGAAAATTATCAAAATTCAGATTGGTATTTAAAGGGCACAATAGCACGGAACTCACTCACAGTAAAAGAAGTATCTCAGAATGATTGATGGAAAATCAAAACAATTAACATCATTTCCTGACAGCCACAATTAAAATTCTTCGTAGACGAAAATAAATTGAAAGTTTGCGAGGTTTTAAATGAGCCTGGGATTTTATTTTGAATATATACCCATTCTGATCATTGAATGCAAATTCTCAATAGAAGGTTTCAGCTGCCTTAGTCGAAAAGATGCTGCATTTTTCGCTCTCCGCTCTTTTCCTAGTGGTTCTGGAATCGTTTAGGCCTGTCTTCACGAGATAAAACGTTATTCATTGAGTACCAGCACCAATTGAGGAAGCACAACTTTCTGTTGGCTAGCAGCAGCATCCAAAGGTGCCAAATTTCAAAGCTAAGAGGACTTCTTATAATTGCTTGCTCAAGTTCCTACAAGTGTCACCGCTCACAAAGTTAACTTCGGAATCACTGACACCGAAATTTTTCGCCTACTGAAAAAAAATTTTGACAGCTCGGAGCGTTTTACGGAATTTTAGAAATTAATCGAACATTATTTGAATAATTTGACTAAAAAATTTGACAGCAACGCCAACTAAATTATTCCATCTAAAATTGACCAAGATTTTATAAAGAAAAGGTAGCCTAGCCTCAATACATAACGCGTTTCCTGGTTCAATAGTCACTAACCTATTTGCTTTGCGATTATTGCCTAATTTTGCTGTGTTATATAAGACTAGTAGGAAATCCTCATGAGTTATAAGGTTATCAATGACCACGCCTCCTCTTTGTTGAAAACGATTGGAACGTTACTCTCTAAGCGCAAACGGTCAATTCAGATCCCATAATTGAGCATTCAAGCATTTTAAATTTTTTTGTGAATTCCTGTAAGCCAATATGTTAATAATTTTATTTTGAGACCATAAAAAGCATAGAGATTCACATAGTGATAAAAGTATATCAATTTATCGAAGTAGCTGTATTTCACTACAACACAAATGTTTCCGCCTTATAAGTGATATAAATTCCTACGAACGAGAAGTAATGTTCGAATAATTTGCTGTAACAACTTGGATTATGCAAATAAAAAAGCAATATTCATTTTTGCACTGCTAAAGTGAGTTAATTTAGTCCACATAGCTAATTACATAGGTTCTTGAGTATAATTCTCAATGGCGTACGCATAGTATTTACTCTTCGGATGATCCGCTCCCAATTTCGTAACCAGGTCATTATAAGAGTCTTCTGTCAGCTTTTGCGCACCTTTCTTGTCCGTGGTTTGCCGTTTGATGAAGCCAAGGCTTAGGCTCATGATCGAATACTGCGGATGAGTGATATCCGCAGTAAAATTCTTGAACATTTCAAGTGCATCTTCCTGAATCTTCTTCGCACGGTTCGGATCACCTTTTTCAAGGTAGTACCTCGCGAGCAGTGTCATTGCCATCGCACAATCAGGGTGATGTCCTTCGAACACAGTTTCATAGAATTTAAGACTCGTTTGAAGGGCATCGTAAGCACCTTGGTGGTCCTTATCGAATAACTCGAGCTCGCCCAGAGTATTGTAGATCTTTCCAAGCAGAGGATGCGTTTTCAGATTGAGGATCTTCAAACTCCAAAGAATCCTATCAATGTGATAGTGGGCTAGATTATAGTCTTTCTTGTCCACATAGAGTTCAGCCAGCGACAAATGCAGCAGGTATTTTTCAATGTCCTTGTTATCAAAGTACTGATCAGACTTCTCATAGCAATCATTCAGGATCTTGGTCGCGTTTTGCATATCTCCGACGAGCCTATATCTATCCCCCAGAGCGCAGAGCGAGCGGACAGTTTGGATGTTGTGAGGTCCGAAGGTATCATTTCTGATTTGATAGGATTCGTTCTCGATTTGTAAAGCCTCTTTATACAAGCCTCCGGATGCGAGAGTCTTGCTATACGTCGATAAGGCCGTCGAATACACGGGCCGATGGGTTTCTTTGTGCTCTTGGAGAATATCGACAGCCTGCTTCGCGTCCGACATCGCTTTTTCGAAATATCCGAGGATATCGTAATAATCTGCGGTCTTCATCAATGCCTCTCCTGTATAGGCGTGAGTTGGACCGAAAGCCCTCTCAGTGAGCTCAGCGGCCTCGACGGACTTTTCTAATGCATCATAAAATTCAAGTTTTTCTGCGTGATTTTCTGCTTCTGCCTGTAGTTTCATCCCTCGTAGCACGGGATTGTCCTTCGACTCTGCCGTTGATGTTGCGAAGCTGCGATAGGCGATTCCATTGAGTGAGTTAAAACCATATTTGAGGTTTTTTTTGAGAAGGTTGCTTGCTAATTTCATTTTTATAAAAAGATTTCCGATTTAAAGCTTGGCTGTCTTATATACCGATGGATTCGACAGCGGGGTACTGTATGGCTGAGAGATAGCGCGTTTTGAACAGTATTTGCTGATCCATAGAAAAAATTCCAGAATAGCGATTTACTGCTTCTAATTCAGTAGGAGAAATATTTTTAATAGATCAGTAGTGAGCACCTTCTTTTGAGAAGATCCCGCACTTCTGACCAAATTGAACTGGATAACCTATAAAGAGCATATATCCGTTGAGGAATGATAAAGCTTGGAGATCAACAGAAGGGATAGCAACAAGAAGATATTTTTGTGAATGGCTATTATGTTCAGTAAAAACAGAATTGGAAAATTATTAGAACAAGTAACATGTAGTAGGATCTAATAGTTGGAACCATAGCCGAAATCAGCTCAGGACGTGTAAAAATAAATCGCTAATTCACAAAGAAGTATATGACATCGTCGCCCCAAAGGACCACTCCGATATTTGAAGCCTATCTAAAATAGAAAATTCCATGAGCTTTCCAGTAATGATCTAAAAAGGGTCTTAACATGAATCACTGATATTTTCAATCGCTTGAGATGTTGCAACTCGTGTTGATGGAAACTTCTCATTTGATAAATAATTCAGAGGTAATGAATGTAGAAGGACATTGCTACTTGGGACTGATATGAGTTGTTTGCCAGCAGAGAAATATAAAGAGATCTAGCACTTTTTTTCAGATGAACTTCTTTTTCGATCTGCCAATGCAAAAATTTTCGACTTGCAATGGGAGATCAATCGAGGCTGGTTCCGGTGCGTTCGGAAGGCATCAGAACGAATTCAGTTTGGATAAAGAGCTCGGAAAAGTGCAGGAGGCTCGCAAAGAGTATGGTAAAGGGACATCTTGCAAAGCTTTTCTTCAGTGCAGCCCTTGTAAACCCTCCAAAAGTATTCTCGAATTGACATACATAATTAAAGAGAAAAATGGCGTGGTGGTTCTCAATTATTTACTAAATGACAGAAGACGAAAAGATCATCTTTTTTCAATTTTTTTTTTCCAAATTGCAATCGAAAGTGGCCATGCATTGGTGGATGCATTCAAACATAATCTGAGGAGCTCTCAAGAGAGTTGCTTCGCAGGTTTCATGTTGGGCAATAAATCTTCATGATTATAGCGATAACAAAGAAAAACTATCTAGCAGAGTTTGGCTCTTCCTATATAGTGAATAAAAACAAAAAAAAAAAACAACGAAAAAAATGAATTTCACAACCTATAATTACTTCACGAAGAAGCTGTGATTTCTTCGACATGTTAGTGGACCCATATTCTCAAGAATCCTCCGATAAATTCATCGATTTAAACATTTCCAAAGAAAATATTAGAGTTACATAACTTCTTTTTTGTGTCATTCGCAACAAAGAATTTTTTTAGAACTTTGAAGAGAGAGTATTTTCAATTGATTCACGTGGCTAATTACCGAAAAATAGTAAGTTTAAACTCTTTATATCCCAGAATGAATGAATCATTAGTCACCGAACAGTATGATAGATGGATAATTAGAGATCAATAAAATTGTGTGACACTTGTAACATTTGAAATTTCCAACTTTGGAATTGGGACATCCAAATATCTCAAGGTAGCAAACGACAAGAACGAGACTTTAAAGTCAGGATTTTGGTGCTTGAAGAGAATTTTATCTCTATATTGACTGCTTTCTCCATATCTTTATCAGTAGTACTAAATTTCAGTTTTTTTTATTTTGTTGAAAATTTTGAGTATTGATTGAAGATGGATTGCTGACCGTTTGAAGGGTTTTTTCCCTTTTACACCGAAACCAAATCACTCAAAGAGGAGACCTTAGGGAAGAAGTGGTTTATCTTTCCAATATTTTGTACGACTTACGATCTCAGAGTACAGGTTTTTGAATCGCACTCCTAAACAGAAATATCTAATGATAACCCACAAAATCTCTCCAATGGAGAGCTTAATTTCAGACAGCGTTACGAACATCCCACACATAAGGATTCATTAAGATAACATTCATACGTTATTTAGAATCATACACGAAGCTCTCCATTTGAATTAGACAACGGGAAAATTAATCATTTGCTTTTAATACAAAAAAATTTTATATTTACGATAATAGCTGCAGTAGCTGCCGCTACTTGAAGCTCTGCATGGTTTCAACCATACAAATGCTGCAGAAATAAAAAGCAGATTGATACAACGCTAGCACCGCACTCACAATTGTGAACACCAGCTGATTACCATAGAACTCGAAAATTTCATTAAATATCTGTAACGCCGAGCTCTTATCCGTAAAGCAGTCCAACGACAGCGTATCTAAGAAATGGATTTGGAAATCAGCGAGAGCATGTCTGCCTTTGTACAAAAGAATCAGGACTACTAATTCCAACACACAAGCAGCCAATGGGAACCCCCAGAGCCATCTGCTCGAATACTTTTCTTTTAAGTTTTCCAATGAGATTCTCAGCCCATAATTGACAATAGAAATCACAAGCGCGAGTATTGAAACGGCTGTGAGTGCCGGTCCTTGAATATAGCTAAAATCTTTCATGAACCCTGAAGGGTCAGACTTGGCGCATTCTGTGCTGCCAACCAAATGAAAATCGACTCTTGTAGCTTTAGATAATTGCATTTTAGAAAGCACTGAAGTGAATGTGAGAAAAGCGAGCGCCACAATGACTGCAAAAGACGAAAAATGTATCGTTTGCTTAATCATAAGAGAAATCTGTGTTTGGACTCTCTCGAAAAACGCGTTCTTTAGCGCCACGCTCCGTGGAGTCGTGAGGCTTTTTATCAAGGCAGTTGTATTCTCTCTAGGAGTCGCTACTTGGCTGAGGGCCGGTGAACCTTGCGATGAGCCATTACTGTCCGGTGTTTTTGTCTTCTCTTCTTCCATTAAGAGAATTCTATGAGTTTGAGGCTCTGCAATCGATGTAGCCGTGGCGTGCGCCGTGATGGCTGTCAGTTCTTGGGAAATTGCTGTTTTCGGTCCTAAAAAATCCCTTATAAGCAATAGATTCCTTAATACTAATGGCACCTTCAAGCTTGGTGGGAGTATTTTCAAGGACCAAAGAGCATCTGTTTATGTCTGCGTCAATTCTTTTGGTCTTCGCCTCCTCATCGTACTCCTCCTCGTCGTCTAAGCTATAAAACTCCGCTCGAGATGGAGAGTTCCGCGGATCTTTCGCAGAAGAGAAAGAGTTTATTTTTTTAGTTTTCTTCGGGCGGTCTTCCATCAGTGCTTGGATCACCTTTCGCGACTTCGACACAATCTCTTGAATTTCTAAGGGAAATGCACGATAAGCTATTGAAAATAGAACGAAACTCACTAATTTTTTTCTCGAGAAGTTTTTGCTCGAGCCTTTGCGCCTTCAAAGTAATCTCCTCGAGCTGAACGGCGTAAAACTCCTCATTCAAGGGTCTTTCAAGCGAAGCGTATTCACGATAAGCCGCGTATAGGACTTCAGCAGCGTTTTCACTCTCTCCATCGAATTCGATTACGTTTTTCGAGTCTTCGGTGCGGTTTAACTGCACTCCTTCACATAAGTCAATAGATCCATGTACAGAGAGCAAGTATTGCAGCCAATGGTCGAAAACTTTTGGGTCTTTCAAATGAGTCAAAGTCCTCGTGAATAGCTCGAACAATTTGCTCATAACTTGGTTCGGTTCGAGGTCGTATGATTGCTTAAGGTGAGTTAGAATGTCTGCAGCATCGCGCTTCGCATTGGAAGAGAACTCCGAAGAATTGTGGGTTTTTCCTGAGCCGGCTTCAAAATTATCTTGCATTTGTGATTTATATATTTAACCAAGCAAGTCCAGAGAATTAAAAACCTCGATCCTGACTTTAATTATTACGAAAAAAAAAGCCACACATTGAAAGCCACACAGTACCGTAGCGCATGACTAGCCATGTTTCTCCCAATTAGTGATGCTTAGCTACCCGCGAGGATGCTGTTGGAGATTATGCTTTCATTATATGTGTGTGCAAAAGCATCAGATAACTATTAGGAAAACCTCCTGGGTTTTAATTTGCAATTTAATTGGGGATACATGGACCACTCCCAATAAAACTCTGAAGCCAGAAAATTGAGAAACTGAACTCAAATGCTTATATTACTTCATTAGACGCTAGATATAACGTAATTGAGGGGAGAGGCTCAGTTATTTTATGGATCAATGCTAATAATGGCATCGAAACTAATGATATTGAGATTTCTATACAGGTGTAAGTGATGGTGCGATCTCCACATTTTTGGCGATAAACAATGAGGTGGAACTCCAAGAAAGGCATTTTCGTTTGAGGAAGCCAGGGATTGGCTTATTAAAATTTATGCACCTAATGAAATTGCTAATTTTAGAGATAATCAAATATCTCACTGAAATTTGAAATAAAATCCAGTACGAGAGAGTTTCAGAACATAGCCGTTAATAAACATTCTAAATCGAGTTAGCGCTAATCATTGATTTCGGGATCTGATGTTCTATTTGAAGTTGACCCTCACTTACCAATTCACATGCTTATATCGCCTTTTGAGACAATAGATGTATAAAGAAATTTGAAAGAGCTCTACAATTCTAACGAATTCTTGAATTTTTACTGTGAAACGTTAATGTACACCTCAGGAGTCGGGGCCACGACTCGTAAATTTCAGTCTTTTTTAACTTTCAAAATTCCCTTACTCTGATGTAAGCATAATAAATCATTTAAATCCCTTAGATTGTCAGGTCATGACAGCTCAGTAATTCACTAGCGCACATACCATCGTAATATAAAGACACGATGATAATTTTGGAAGATTTGCGGAGAAGTTTAGCAACCAAGGCTTTTAAAAAAATCAGATGCGACTTTGGAAAAAATACAATTACAGCATACTTTCACGGTAGAAAGGCAAGCGAGGATTATTGTTGTTAGCTTAACTTCTGCAAGTTGTTGATAATTTATAATTTTAGCACTTGGAGCTTCTTCTTCAATTACAGAGGAACTTTTCAAATCTGCTCTTGATGTTCTTATGTCTACTCTTTGAACTCAGAGCACTCTGCAAATGCGGGTTTATCTAGCCTTTTAACCTTCAGTAGGGTCTCAGTAGTTAATTTTGATGGATCATTGCAAGCTCTCTAGATGAGTTTCAGTCTAATTCTAACTATCGAAACGATGCAAACGTGTATGAGATGAGATTGTTGGAGGCTCTACTCAGGTTAAAAATGAAATTTCCCATTAGATTTGCTCCGCATATAATAACTAATTCGATACACTCAAGCAGACATTTTTATCTTACTTCAACTTCTTGAACATTTTCTGTAGGAGAGTCAGTCTTCAGAGTGCTAGAGAAGCCTCTATCATTCTGACGAACAATATTTCCTTGGATTTCGTTTATTTTCACATTTAGAGGTCAACAATTCAAGTACATAGGCGAATTAAGAGAGGATACAGCTCAAGAGTTTGCAAGAAAATTATTTTATTAGTCAACTATGAAACTGAATCCTAAGTTAGCTAGCCATCATGAATGAGACAATGGCTATTGTGGATAATTTGGATAATTTTGTCCTGGAATATTGGCTCCTGGCTGCTGTGCTTGCTGCTTAAATTGTTCGAATTGTGCCTCATGCTTAGCATCAGACGCACTACTTTTCACTTTCTCAGCCACTTTTTCAACCCACCCTGCTGCAGTTTCTTTCGCTTGGAACAACTTGGAATTTACATCAACTTTCGACTGTTGCCAGGCTTCGGACAAATTTGCCTTGGTTTGGCTCGCTTTCTGTCCGACCTTCTCACCGAAAGAGGGCTCTTGGCCTTGGTTCTATCAGTTCATGATAATAGTGAGGTTTCGCTGGAGTTTGTGATGATATTACCATAATTACTTGGTCTCCTCCTTTGTCAAATACTCCAGGATGTACTTCTTCGACCACTACCTTTGTACCTGGACTAACCTTAACAGTGAATGTGTTATCTTCCATTTTTCCTGCTTGTTAATGATGAATTTGTTTGCAAAAACTAACTAATGTATGTATTATTGCTCAAGAAACTCAGGTTTTAAACTTCTGCATGCCTTTGTGGCTACTGGCATATAGATAAAATCGAAGTTCGTTTTCATTGATTTTCCATACATAAACGGCAGTATCATGTGACTTGATTTTAACAACTTAGTTTAAGATAAGATTTCGAATAAAATTTTAAGGAGCTAATAGCTTGAAGGATTAAAATTCTAAATGGAAGTTTTTTTAACGACATCTTGTGACAGTTCACTTAATTCTTCAATAGGCTCTCAAAGTTCCACTCATTATTCTCTCGGTGTTTTATTTCGGTTTCAGAGTTGATCATGGACATGTAAATAAAATACAGCATTCCAACGCTCTTCAATAAAAGAATATGCAACAACAATAATTTCGATCTTAACATCGACCCGAATGTTTACTTTATGAGATAGCTACAAAACAAGAATCACGAATAACTATCCTTAAAAGTTTTCTTTTCAGATTACTTGCCATGAGGGATATATATATAGAGATCAAAGTCCTCGCAGCAAAAGAATCCTCTTTGATCAATGATCCTGCGGATTATTCTGTTTCTGTTCTGCCAGATACATGTTTGTGAGAACTTCAAAAGCTCTCAGAAGGAGAATCTAATTCCACAAAAATACCAAGATCCTTTTTCGAACTCTTCTATGTGTATTCAAATTTTAATTGCACTTTGAAAATGATGAGAATCCTTACTTTTTTTCCACGTGATTTTCCTCGAAGATTGTTTTGGGGCGCAAAGGACTCTTCTACGACAAGAGCTTTTGATGCCTCCTCTTTAGCGTTGGAAACTAATGAGGCTCTGCATTTGAGAAGGCCATTTGATGTCATTGGCTTTTCCTGCACCAGAGAAAACTCCTGTATTTCTTTGCTCTGGCATGACAATGGTTTTGGAAAATGCGTGTTTATTGGCTCCTCTTGGTTTAACAAATCGATTTTCCTCTGTTCATCTCGTGCAGAATCACGCAAACTGGTGTAATTACCCTTAAGCAAGGCAAATCCAGGCAGTTCTTGGTTCATCTCAGAGCTTGCCATCAGAATCAACCTGTTTACAACCTTCTTAAGGGCATATTCGGACTCCCTAAAATAATGAGGAAAATTATGAATCGTCCCACGCAGCAAAAGATACTTTTGCTTTAAATATAATTCTTTAATATACTCATTCTCTTGTCCTTGCTGAGCTACCAAGGTCTCTAAAAGGGCCACTCTTCTCTGCAAATCTTTAAGCGATTTTTTCAATAATAAGGTCTTGAAATTTATTGAATTATACCACCAAGAAAAGAAAATTACTTCTTCCCCTGACTGCTCAATCTTTGGCCTTTCAAAGCTTTCATTGTTTATTGGTAATTCCACACGGCTTCCTTCATCAACTGGTTTAGCTTTCTTCGTGATAAGCTTCAAAAACTCTCTATATGCTAAATTAGTTTCAATTTGGAAATTCATGTACTCATTGTTCCTTTGGAAAAGGCTATGACAAACCACGAGTTCATTGCCCGAGTTCTTTTCCTTATGAAAATTATATAAATTCAGCTGTTGAAAGAGTCATTTGTATAAGTCACGTGAGCTTAAATTACCTGCTTGTTGAATGAAGAGAAATTCCCATGTCTGAAATAGAGCGGTAGCACGTGCTCTGCAAATCCGTCCACATTCTTGATTATTACCATTTGCCCATCTTGGCTCCAACTGATATATTGACTATGAATTCCTTCTTGAAGAATAGTATATAGCGCTTTAATAAACTGGGCAGGCTTCTCTACTTCTTTCGTTTTTTTAGAGAGGTTCATTACCAAAATGAATTTAAGAACGAAAAATATTTTTGGAATCAGGCTCGGTAGGTTAGAATACCAGTAATACTATTATTATATCCCCTGTTACTTCACTAATAGAGTAAGATAGAAAGACTAGAACTAATATAAGAGGGTTGAAGGACATCCCCTTTCAGAGATCTTGAAGGATATCAGTCCGCAGAATACTCTTTCTTGGACTACATTCTTCTTCTTCATGTCAATTATGAAGGTCGGTGTTGAATTAGCATGGGAATGAGAATTTCTCAACTCAATCGCAAATTTTTCGAGCATAATCAGAAAACGCATGAAAATTTCTCCTTCATTGAAGAGAGGAGATGATAGCGAACATTTTCCTAAAGAGAGCCTAATCATTAGGCCAAATTATCGAAAAACTGAGTCTAGTGGGTATGAGGTGAACGGCAAAGCACTCAGCAATTACATATACAAGACAACAATGTTGATTTCGTACAATTATTTCCTACAGCTGATGTTTTATATTGTTTGGACTTGATAATATTTCTCATTCAGAAATCTCTATGAACAGCTGCTTTGCTTAGTAACCTACAAACATATCAATATGACACTAAACATAGAATGAAATTAAGAAAAAAATCAAGTATTTCTAGTACGGATTGTTGAACGCACCCATCTCGATCGTAAATTAATTAATAGGTGATTATACAATTAAATTGAACATATATATCTTTTTGTCTAGAACGCATCTATGTCAGGTGGGAAATTATCTGTTCTTTCCAAGTCTCGCTTTGGAAGAGGATCGTTGCCAAACCTCCTACGGAAATCTTTGTATCGAGCAGCAGAGTCCGATCGTCTTCTTCTTTTGGTACCATAATCATCATCATCGCTAACTATTTTTCTTGGGGACTCTGACATGTATCTATCACGGTCATGAGAGTGCATATCCTTTCCTTTCGTCTCCTCTTTCTTGTCGAGGACCATGTTATCCATTTTCTTCTCTAATTCGGAAACCAGATTCTCTCGTCTTCCTTGTCGTTTGCTGTCTTTCACTTCAATGGATTGTTGTAAATTTTTAAGTTGGTTCTGTGCTTGCTCTGAATTGAAATTGGTTTGCATTATTTTTTTCTTTTCTGGAAAAATCTTTATTACAACTCGAGAGATGGGTCTTTCCTTAAATATCATGGAAACAGATTCAGTGAACAATTTTTTTAAGTTCCAGTACTGAATAAGAATTCAGATTCATAACGAGCTGATTGAGAATCATAATGAGTCCAATTAGAATGATAACTCCTGAAAATGAGGATAAAAATAATTTTAAGAAGCATCTTAAATTTTTAGCACTGCGTCTTCTAACAAGAGTTTTAACATTGGAAACTAAGCGCTAGAATGTCTCTCATATCTTCTGTCAGGCAAAGAAAGAGTAAAATTTTCATTTCTATAATATTTTTGTTGTACTGGCCGGTATTACTGACAGATAACTTATGGAAGGAAGGGTTTAAGATGCCCTGCTGAGATATTCGAAAAAAAAAAATAGGAGTGAACCAATTTCTAATGTACAGAGCTATGTGCCTTGCATAAACTGAATAATAGTACTAGCATTCAAAATTTCGAAGGTATTTTTTTTTTAAAAAAAAAACAAGGTGTGTTGAGGGAAATGAGTTCTTCGGCAGTATTTCTGAGGAAATGTGCATATTGATGATTTTCCTCAATTGAGAGTCATAGCAAATCAAAAGGAGAAAATTTAGGAATAATTTCTCCATGTTTCCTAAAATGGTTTTAACGAAAACACTAATTTTCCAGAATATCATAAAAACACAGGATTAAAATTTATTTATGTTACGCCCAATATTCAGAATAGCAACAATTTTCTCCCATGAAATGAAATCGCAGCTGCAAATAATGATGTCTGATGAGTGTAAGAGCGAAGCTCTAATTAAGTTGGATGGACTTGTTTCACTTTACTCTAATTTTTTCGGGAAACTTAAAACCTCATTCCAATTATTTGTCTCAAATTCTGATAATTTCCTTTGCTCTACCCTTTCTCTATGTTGAATATCTCCTTCTACTAGCAGAGGGATATGTTTTGTGACAAAGCGCATTATATTTTCGTTCAATTCCAATTATGCAATATCAAATTACATTAAATTATTCAATGGTTAATTAGTCTCATTTACCCGATGTAAAATTGACAGCAACATTCTAAATAAAGGTTACTTATGTTTGAAATCACGCTTGAATTCCTTCGCTTTGTCTTTCATGTCTGCAGCTTTTTCTTCGACCTTATGGGCTGCTTCTTGAACTTTCTTAGCCGCGTCTGAACCGGCCTTAGTGGCATGATAATGCGCATCAACTTTAATATGGTCTGTTTCCTTTTTGACTTTTTTTTCAGCGTCTTTAAAGGCATCCCTAGTCGCTTCTTTGGCATCGGCTGCTTTCTTTGAGATATAGTCTTTGGCTCCCTTTCTCTCAACATCTTTTAAGGTGTCTTTTGCCGCGTCCTTAACTTCACCTGCTTTCTGAGCAACATAGTCTTTAGCTTCGCCAGCTTTTCGGGACATTTGCTCGAATGCGCCTTTTCTTAAATGGAAGAGCTTGATGGTACGGAAGAAATTCATTTTGGTCGCCTTGTTTTTATTGTTATTTTAATCTTTGTTTGCTTTTGAATTTCGACCAAGCGCGGTTATATAGTATCAAGAAATGTCAGTAAAAAATCATAATTTCCATAGATTTGTTCGATTAGGATTATTCCAATAGAATATTTTGTTAGATTCACATCACATGGCATTGTCTTTATCCTAAGTGGAGCATCCGCCACGGCTTACAGGATGATATGTTAATTGTAAAAATGATGTGATGTCTTGTTGAGATTATTAGATAATGATTTTACGAATACTTAGTTTTGATTTTATCATAAAATTTTGATTGTAATTGAATTAATAAAACATATTTCGATTTAGAAACTTGCTTGTGAAGATAATGGGTAAGTCTCACGTGTTAAGAGCTGGTGTTTTTGCTAATTTTTGACATGTGATAATTGAGAGATGTTATGGCTCTTCTTTAGAAAATAAAAAGCTTGCTACCAAAGTAGAATCTCGCTGAAGGCTGGGTGTGAATTTCATTATGAAAATTATAGTTAATGATAGTCTATTCTGTTGAGATCATAGCCTGCCATTAGCTTTGTTGAACTAATGCTATGCTCCTGCTTTGTGCCTTTCCTGAAGTGGCGAGTTTCAAGGATAGTATTATGCAATAAATGTGGGTAATTCCTCTTAATTGTTTTAAAATTTCGAATGAGGCTATCGAAGTTTTTCGGGTGAAGTTCTTTTTTAGAGGTAAATGAAACAAGTTAATATCATTAGCGCAAGGTAAGTGCCGGAGGAATAAGATCATTAGCAGCTATTATTCTAACATACTGACAATTTTTCTTCAATATATTAAAAAAATGAATTGAAGGGTCAAAATTGCGGTTAGTGATTAGATAATTGCAGTATGAATCGTTACAGCATTGTCCTGCTAAAACAACATTGACGCTTTCTCTCTCTGTGATGAACAATAATTTTCTTCATACTGAACATTAAATGCCATTAGTAACAGTAATTAAATTGGCTGCAAACTATTATGCTTATTTTGCATCAACATCTGGTGGGTACTCATCTACCTTTTCTAAATCTTGCTTTTCCGTTGGGTGCTTATTGATATCATCATGGAATTCTTTGTATTCAGCCTCCGAGGCCGCTTGTTTGAGTTGTTCCACAGCCACTTGGTATGGATCGATTTCTCCGGTTTCTTTGTCATAAGGGTTTTTATTTCCTGCCAATTCGGCCAGACTTCTATCAATATCAGGAGAGAGCCTGTTACCTACTCTAGGAGGCTCTCCTTTGTCCAGAACCTTCTGGTCAGCTATTCCTAAATCCTCATTAAGCGCCTTAGTTAGTCCAGCCACGAGCCTCTCTCCCGCTTCATACCATGTGCTTGATTTCACACCCATGTCTGGATGAAGGTGGTACTTATCCTCGCTTGGACTCTGAAGAGAAAATATCATAGATTATTCTTGAAATATGTCATATATGAGTCTATAATTACCACATAATCCGCTTGCATGTAGTGTGGATTCACATTATCAAGCGTTTTTTGTGTTTGATAAGGATCGTTCTTTCTGCCGTGGTATTGCATTGTAACTTTCTTTTCACTGAAAATATTGGAGATTGTATGTTTCTGTGGCAAGCTTCTCTTATGTATATCAGTGGATTTTCAGTAGCAAGAATCCTAAATTCCATTACTGACTATAATTTAATGTTCTAATTGGAATAATCACTGAGCAGAGATGAAATCCAATAGAAGATGAGAATTTAATTTTATTATTTCACAAGGAATGTAGCCTAAAGTCATAGAAACATCTAAAATCTTGCTCTCTCTCTCTGGTCTTCTGAGGTATCTCTATTGACTCTCTTCTCGTATTGGAAAATGTTGGTTTACTGAAGAGAAGTCTCGAACAGATATAACGTTAATAAGAGAGTTCGACTTAATGATTGAACTACTGTTAGATCTGGACGGGATTAGCATTAACCCGAAAACCTCTCTCTCTCCTTCTACTCTAAGCCTTCGCATCAGATGGCCACAAGAATTATAGTTCAATGATAAACAATCTATACCCTCTTATTCAGATATTTCTCAATGGAGACGAACTCTCAGTGCTTTGTTTCGTTTCGAAGAGGCTATTTTCATTTCTTTCCACTCATCGGGATATCTTATCGTAATTATAGATACACAAGCAACCTTACAAGAGGGTATATGCAATTCTCAGTTCACTTTGAATTATGCGATTCATATTAAATTCGATTAGATAAAATTTCAATGATTCATGGGTCTAATCCAACTCCTTATTGAGAACGAAATGATTTCTCTTTGTCGCTGTCTGGAAACTCCTGCTTGGCTTCTTTTGCTTTTACCTTCCCGAAATCGGATTTTTCTTGGCCTTTTTCAGCTTGCTTTTCGACTTTCTTGGCTTGGTCTCGAATGTCTCCGGCTGCATCAACCTTCCCTTTAGCCCAAGAAGAATCGACTTTCAGGGTAGCCTTTTTCTCAGCTTCACTTTTGGCATCTGCAGCAGACTCTTTAATGTCTCCGGCTTTCTTTGCGACATAATCTTTCGCTTCTTTAACTTTATCAGGCATTTGAGCTATCGGGCCCTTCCTGAAATTCTTCAACTGAAAGAGCCTTACTGTGCGCAAGAAATTCATATTTGTTAGGTCTTAATTGCTGAATTTATGTGTTCAATTGATTACCAGCCATCCTAAATTGGATATATAACACCGAAGGTTTTAGCGCCTAGCAGTGCTCGTAAGAGATTTTTTCTATTAGTAGAAATCCAAATCGAAAGAGTTTTTGTGTAAAGCAGTCTGAAGTTTGCCAGTAAGCTTTAATACTATCTCAATATTTACATTCTTAAGCTTCAATTCATTTTACAGGAGAACTTTTAAAGATAAACTCGTAATGGAATAATTCCATTGTATCACAATGCATTGAAGCTTAAGTTAATTGAGTATTTTCGAAAATTTTTGTCGCCGCTTAAATGGAATAGATTCCTTTTCGAATTCGAATTGGTAACTTCGAGGGTCATCTCGGCAAAGACGAGAAGAGCAGAGCAGTTTTATAGTTATTCTAAAAGGGAAAATTTTTGGATCTATTATAGTGGCTCAATTCAATTATTGAGGACGCAAAGAAAATAATTCAATCACAAATATTCTTGGTACACATATCATAAAGGAGGCGTTAAAGTACAGGAGGTGTTATACGTATGATCAAATGAGTTAGATGAATTTATTATTACTCACCATCATTGCATTGGAGTCTATGATAATTGTTTTATGATTAGGCTAGCGCTAACTGTTATAGGTGCTACTGCTAACAATAGAGTTCCAATCTTTCACGAGGACTTAATAAATTAATAAGTCTGTTCATACTAACCAAGTAGAAGTTTTTGTAATATTTAGTCTCTTATATATATCCAGATTCACAAACAGTAAATATACATGCTGAGACATGAATTCACAAGTGATAGGTTTCTTTGTATTTTAATTATTTTAATTACGCATCTCCATATCATTTCAATATCTTGTAGCTACTAGGAGGCAAGCTTCTTACATACATTGATCCAATTAATCTTTACAAGATCCAATGAACCAATTCATTTTATTTTGATTCAGTGTCGACTTCTCGAGCGTTCTCTCTCAAGTGAGCCATTTTTTCATCAATCACTTCGGCTGTTACTTCCTCTCTCCTAGCGAGATAGTCGGCAACTATCTTGTATAAATGGTCGTCAGCAACAACTTTTTCGTGTTGCTTGTTAAGTGTGGTTTTAGCGTGCTTTAGAGAGTCTTTCGCGATCTCTCGATTGCTGGTCTGCTTATGGGAAAGGTATTCTCGCGGCAGCTGGAACATCCCTCCTCTTCTTAAATGAAATTGCTTAATATTGCGGAAGAAATTCATCTTTGATGGCCTGTTGCTAATTCTTTCTCTTTTTTTTGACTGTGATTAATTAATTGTGTGTCGTTGTCCTCTTATTTAGCGCCGAGAAATTTATCAGCAAATAATACTGCCAAAAAATTTTTTTTCCGATTAGAATAATCTAGAAATCTAATATTTCACATTTCCTACGACTGTTTAATCGATATCGAGTGTCTGATTTGATATTATTTCAGTACGTAAGTATTACCACCTCGATCTGTAGTTAAAGCACTGATTTCTATAAAAATTGAACGTGGAGTGTTAGCAGAGGAAAAAAGAATTGACAAAAGAGTAAGTTTGTTTCACTATATTTTTATAGCTTGTAATTGACCTTATTTTGATATCTTATTGATATATATTATTTATCAAAGCACTCGTAGCCCAACGTTAGAATTGAAATATTTATATGTAGACTAGAGACTGATTCACGATATCAATAGCAAATCAAGGTTCGTACTATTCATTCAAGTTCTAAAATAGCAAAAGGTTCAGGTAATTAAACCAAGACTTCTTTTTGGTAATTATTTCCACTATATTTTAATTCACTATCAGGAAACAAATATGCATGTAGATACGTTTACAAGAAAAGCGTCTTTTCATTTCAACTACATGGGAATAATGAAAATTAGATATGAATTAGATAAAGTTTGAATTATGAATCAGTCGTGAATTAGTCCATAGGTATTGATGCTTTATAGTGGAATTGCTAAGAGCATGGTTACTTGTTTTGAAAATCGTGCTTAACGTCTTTGGCCTTCTCTTTCACTTCGTGGGCTTTTTCTTCAACCTTCTTTGCTGCGTCTTTAACTTTTTGGGCGGCATTTTGAGCAGTTGCGTTATATTTTGGATCATTTTTGATATGCTCCTTTTCTACTTTTGCCTTGTTCTCAGCATCTTTGATGGCATCCTTAGCCGCATCTTTGACTTCCCCTGCTTTCTTAGAAACGTAGTCTTTAGCTTCGCTAGCTTTTTTGGACACTTGCTCGAATGCGCCCTTTCTTAAATGGAAAAGCTTGATGGTACGGAAGAAATTCATTCTAAATGATTGGGTTTTTTTGTTTTTTTTTTTGGTTATCGATATGCTTTGTGCATTGATAACTAACGCAGACCTTATATAGTGCTGAGGAATTCAGAAGCAAGTAGCACGTTGAATAGATTTATTCTATTCAGAAAAAAAGTTTAATCGAAAGAATCTTCTTTTTCCTCATGGTGTAAATCTGCGTTTTATCTCATTAAATGCGTTCTCCATGCCAGTAAAAATTCGATCTCAAGAGTCAGTTTTTCGTTTTTATTAAAATGGCATTCCGAAAACTCACAGCCAATGATTTTTTTCCAAGGACTAATGTAATAGATTACCTTCTTCCTCTGGTGGCCTGCATACTTCTGAGTTATACTTGTCTCAAGGGGGACCAAAATGCGATTAGAGTCAAAGATTGAGACTGCATATTCAGTTCCGAATAATCCGTAGCTCAAACTAATTTTTGTCTAAATTTTATTTCGAGAATACTAATCAGCTGACATTTATTCTTTTTCGAATTCGAATGTCAATCTTTTTGAATCCTCTACAAATTTTAATGAAAATTACATGTGTTTTTCCATCTTAAGCAGAAGTCTGAAAATTTTAGGTCCCAATGCAAGCTTGGAATAGAAAATGGTAAATTATGGGGCTATGATTCACCTGCACAGGTGCTATTTGAGGATCTCCTTGAGTACTGAGTCTTCTTAAAGACCTGGTTTATGCCTCATTTAAAGTAAGAAAGAGTTGGCAGCAATAATATTTAGAACCTAAAAGGTAGATGATTACGGGTTTTCGCATGCTCCAACCTCTCTAATCAGAGCATATTCCAAAAAAAAATTTACTTTCCAGTCTCAGGTTAATCTGGCTTATGCAATTCTACATAAATTACAGATAGACATCAATTTAACGATGAATCAAGACTTCGCCTAACTAATTCTCAAGAGGGTCTATGAACTCATACACATATATAATGAAAATTCGAATTTTAAGTTCACTTTTTTTTGTCTTTCATGGCTTCTTTAACAGCGTCTTTAATGAATTCCTTCGCTGCTTGTTTCTCGCTCTCTATAGTTTCAGTTGCTGCTTTTTTCGCAGCATCTTTAGTTGCTTCGGTGAAATATTCTGTAGCTGACTTTCCACCTTCAGTATTCTTGAGTGCATCTTTAGCCATACCTTTAATGGCTTCCTTAGCAGCGTCTGTTGCTTTGTCTTTCACTTTGTCTGCCGCTGTTTGTTTAGCTTTGTCTTTAGCACCACCGACTATTTTCTCTTTCACTTTTTCAGCCATTTGAGCAAATGTGCCCTTTCTTAAGTGGTACATCTTAACAGTACGGAAGAAATTCATGTTAAAAGCCTGCTCTTTAACTTTTCTTTTTTTTTGTTTCTATTTATTTCTTTGAAAGATATCACATCAGACACCTTTATATAGTGATAAGAAAATTATTCCAGTTGATCGATTTTCTCGAATAGTAAACTACTTAATCGAAAGGAATATTCCATTATTTGCCTTGTCGGATTCGGCGCCACTTGAGCTTCTAGCAGCTCAACGGATGACGATTTGTTAGGAAGATGTAAAGGTCGGATTCCAATCAACCTTGAATCTGTAATAATCTTCTCTGAGGAACAGAGTGTGATGCTTAGGCACAATGAAAGAATTATTCTATGCCGACTAATTTCTTGATTTTATTTCGAAAATCTATACTGGATCTATTTCTCTTCGAAATCGAACTTCTATCGTTCTAAAATGCACATTGATCTTTCTTGAGATATAGCACATCTCCTTCTATTCTCTAAGGACTGATCTAGCGGTGCAAGTTGAATTGGGAACATTTCGCTGTGTTCAAATAATATAGAAAATACAGTTAATCACAAAAAGTCTGCCTCAGCTATGGAACTTTACAACTATACTACTACACATGAAGATCCAGACTCGCAAAAGAAGCTCCTTATGTTGCTGTTGTTGTTTAGCTTGAATGATGCAGCTCGATCTTATCTTATAATTCCATCAATTGTCATTGCCGCTTTCCAATTGAGACTATTTCTCGTTATCTTTAAATATTTTTTTGGCTACATTTTTAGCTACACCTTTGACCGTCTCTTTCGCCGCTCCTGTTGCTCCTCCTTTGGCGGCTCCTTTTGCCGCGCCTTTAGCTGCAGCTATAGATGCATCTTTAGGTGCCTCTTTTCCAACACCTTTAAGAACATCATAAGCCGCACCCTTAAGAGCCTCTTTAGCAGCTCCTTTCGCTGCACCCTTAGTTGAACCTTCGACGGCCCCTTTAGCCGCTTCTTGAGTTGTGTCTTCAGTTGCTTCTTCTGTCGCTCCTTTGACTTTTTCTTTAACTTTTGTTACCTTTTCAGCAACGTAATCTTTGGCTTCGTGCGCTTTTTGGGAGATTTTAGAGAATGTGCCCTTTCTCAAATGAAAGTGCTTTACAGTGCGGAAAAAATTCATTCAATCTTTACTCGTAATCTTTTATTCAATTGCTAGACACCGCATATCTTATAAACTTTCAGAAAAGTCAGCAGGTAATACGGCCAAGAGATTTTTTCGATTAGTAACAAATATAACCTAAAAGAACTTTTCTATTTACTTCAGTATGAATCTAATTTGATATATCCATCTCTTCTCCTTCTTTGGAAATAATGATAATATCTCATCTGAAATAATCTTTACGTGAAAATTCTCTAGTTTAACAAATATCACCTCAATTGCACAAAATTATTACTCGCTTGCTCGCAAACACCTCAGAAGCGCTTATTTAAATAGTTTGAATAGAGGTAATATATAGCAATAATTTATTCCAAGTCATTGAAGAAGTTATGAAAAGTTAATTTCTATGCTATTTCGAAATACTGCTGACCATTTGGAATAATTTTATTTCTTCTGCTAACTAAAAGTTGTTAGCTTCTGACACTTTCGATTAAAAAAACAGCATTATTTAGCTGCAGCTATCACTTTATGCTGGCCGAAGAGCCTTACAATTTCTAACGATTTATTAGACTAATTCGGCTAACACCAAAGTTCTAGTTGAGACAAGTGAAGGTAAAACTAACTATGAACGCTTTATTGCAGTTAAAGCGATGTGATAATAACCGATTAGAGGAGGAAGTCTTTCCAAGGCAATTAACATTTTGATCAATCTATATGTAGGCACAAGGGAGTGTCCTTATTTACAGTTTTGACATATGGATTTCCTTGTAATATTTGATCAGTGTAACCTATAGAGCAGCATAATTTAGCAATTATCAGATGCTATTTATCAATTAAACGAGACATTTATTAGATATCGAATGAAAACTGAGACTCTGATTATTTTTGGAAATCACGTTTGAATGTCTGAGTCTTCTCTCCCGACCCGGCTTGACTGTTATTCGCCTTTTTCATCACTTCTGCAAACCTTTTCGCTGAATCTTTCTGAATCCAAGCTTTGGCAGCATCATTCACTTTGAATTTCGCATCATCAAGTACGTGCGGTGAATGCACTGTTGCCTTTTTTCTCCCATCAATAATGGCCTCTTTAGTATTAAGAGCATCCACAGGGACATAATCTTGACCTTCAGTTAACTTTTGAAACACTACTTGGCTCTTTCTTAGATGAAAGAGCTTCACTTTTCGGAATAAATTCATTTTTGTTTTGTTACTACTCGCATTGCAGCCAACACTATTCGTATAAAATAACAAAAACACTGTCGCTAGTACGCTCAAGAGATCTTTTCGATAAGTAATGTCCAGCTCGAAGACATTTATTGTCTAATTTGAATGTTCTTCCATTTTCATTCAGCATAAATTATCTTCCAGTAAATAATTAATGAAGCTTCGTTTTTAGTTATCCTTCTTACTTTCAAAGAGAAATGAGATATTTTATTGCTCATGGACATTTCATTACTTTAGTTTAGGTTGATCTCTCGTTCAAAAAGTATTCAATTGATCACCTTCTTCCTAATGAAACAAAATAAATCAAGTACTGCTCCTTCTATTATACACTTCAAAGACTTTTATTTTGAAATTTTTGTTCTCATTCAGTTCTTTTTAAGAGTGTAGTGAAATTTGGTGACTTCCCTTAAACAATAGTGAGCAACTTTAACTAACAATTGAACGAGAGGAAGCTTTTTGCGAGAAAGGGACTCAATTCTGACCTCTAAAAAAGGCATTTTTTTCAACAGTTTAAGCGATATAGGCAGACTCTTGGTTATTTATCTATCACTTACTAAATTCTCAATTCATTTTGAATTATACAACTCTATATATGAGATAATCGTGAATTATATAGCATTGCATTTAGCCTAGCCAGTTTTCAACACTCATTTTGATTCGATATCGCTCTTGATTCTTTCAATCATCTAATGACCACCTGTCTCTTTAATAACTTTTCCTATATCTGCAACTTTCTCAGCCGGATTCTTCTTCTTCCCTGTATCATATTCTGGATTATTCGCCTTAGTTGGCTCTTTAGGGCCCTCGTTAGTGCTACCTACCGTTTCAGGAGCGAAAGTTCCAGGCTTTGGCTTGCTTTCACTCTCTTTAGAGCCCTTGCTTTCACTACCGACTTTTTCGGGAGCAAAAGCATCAAGTTTGGATGTGCTTTGACTCGCTTGATACATTGTACCCTTTCTTATTTGAAAGAGCTTGAGAGTGCGGAAGAACTTCATTCTCATTGTCTGCTCTTTTTTTTTTTGGAATTTTCGTTCTGAAAGGTCTATATATATTTCAGTGTGAGTTGGTATCACTCTCCTTAAGCAGTATCGATGCAAAACAACGAAACTACTTCCTCCAGATTTATTCGATTAGTACCGTCTTTTCGAAGGAGTTTATCGTATAGAATAATACTCTGGTCTGTTTGATATGCATCATCTAAAAGACTTGCTTCTTTTAGATTCAGGCGCAAAATTCAGCGATACTCTTTAAAGAAAGGAAAATTCGATTTCAAATATATGAGTAAAGTGCAACTGCTTTAATCTTGAGATGATATTATTATCGAATATCTTGACATTGCTCGAAATTCATTCAAAATATCAAGGTGAAAATATCGGTGACTCACATACACAGTAGGCTTTAAGAAATAATAGCAAAACTCTTTATCTCAACATAGTTAACTCATATGCTTAAAAGCATTTCTTCGCCGCTCTGAAAAGCGTTTAGCCTGATTTTTCCAGGGCAGTATTTAAATATCAGTAGCATTTAGCTTGCAGAACTACAAGTCCATTTCCAAATTGGCTTTTCTTCTTTCTTGTGGTTTAATGTAGTAATGGAAGAATCTAGAATTTTCATTTTCTTTAAGTTTGAACTGATTCATATTCACAAACGCAGAAATCGCTTTGTAGCATCAAACTAAATGAATCAAGCCCGCAAATATTAACCGAGTCCAAGACACAATAATCAAAGATGTTCTTTATCTCCAAAAATCCTTTTGAGAGTTGATTTTTTTCAGAAATCACTGATATTCATCTGTCAATGAGGAGGAATTCAATGTTCTCTCTTTTGGAATCGTATTCTCCTTTCTAATTACCGACAGCTGTTATCATCTGATGTCTATTACACTACGTATACATCCTTGTTTTTGTCTTTTAATATTCTAAAACTCCCTGCGCTAATGTTCACGTGTCTTTGTAGGGTAAAACACTGTGATTGCAAGATAAGGACTTTTTTGAGGACTTTACAGGCAGGTATATATATCCTTGGGGCTTTTCAGTTCATTCTGAATAAGATATATACATACATATTAGAAAAGTATTAATTGTTAATAGATCGTTCTACATTAACCGGTTCTCGAGAAACAGTACAAGTCAAAGCTTAAATCAACGATCACTTTGGTCCAAACTCACGCATATATTCTTCAGCCTTCTCTTTTCCAGCTCTTGCTTCAATAAACTTTTTTACTTCTAGAACCTCCTTCTTATAATTCTTCTTCACGTCACGTCCCAAGATTGGTGGTTCACTAGACCTAACACTCGTATCAATCACCTTGTAAGGTGATGGGTCTCCATCATCAATCTCACCCTCAGTCGGGGCCATGCTCATGTTTCCTGCTTGTTGCCATGCCCAACTTTTAACTTCGCTCGGGCTGTGGGTTACATTAATACCCATCCTCAAGTGGCAATGCTTCAGACTACGAAAGAGCTTCAGACTCATGGTTGGTTTATCAATTGTTTTTTTTTATCTGTCTATATTATTTTATTCCTTAGCTTCTATTTATTTCGTCGGTAAGCATTCTAATCGAAGAAATTCTTTGTTGAATCGTTAAGAAAAAACATCGATTTCAAAAAATATTGAGCAGATTATGACTGGCTTAATCTTGTGATAATATTATGAGAATTCTTGGTCAGTAGGCACAAAAGCCTTCTTCCTGGTCTTGCTATTGCTTAGGGAGATATGTTGATGCGAAATTTCCACTTAGCCTAGCCGCAAACAAGGTGAATAAATTTTTTTCTAGAATATTCCGGTAATGAACCAGAGTTAATGATACCCGAAATCGAAACTCTCAAAAACAAACATGCGGGAAAATCACAATCTTACTCTCGTCAATCATTTTTTTGTTTTCAGTGAATTCAAGTCTTATACTCATGTGAAAATTTTTTGTTGTTATTGCTCAAATTAAATGGATTGAAGCGATATAGATGGCACATTCGATATATAAGGCTTACATATTTACTTTCAGGAATTCTATATTTTCTTCAAGTACGGAATTTAAGCATCATTAACGGTAACTATAAATCTCTTTACCAAATTCGAAGCTTATTTCGTAACGACATCTGGAGGGAATTGGTCAGCTTTTTTCAAATCTTGCTTGGGAATCGGGTGCTTAGAGATATCTCCTTTGGTTTCTTTGTGGTGTGAGTCGGATTTGTGGACGTCTTTGTGGAGTTCCTCATCTGCATTTGGATCTCTTGGGAAATAGTTTTTCCCTTTATCTACTGTTTTGCTGGTCTGTTCGGATAAGTTTTGATCTGTGTTTTGCATTTTTTAAAGAGAAATATACTGTTTTCTGAAAGGCACCCTTCTCGATATAAAGAGCAAACCAATATTCCATCACTGGCCATATCGAACCGAGTGCTTATCACTAGAACACTTTGAGGAATCCATTGGAAAATAGTAGCTAATTTCCTGTCGCTAAACTTCAAATATTTTCCTAGTTACATCAATCGAAAATTCGTATATGGCCCTTATCAAATCAGGGATTTCCAATTAATTGTGAGAATGTATGTAATTAATTAAAGTCTTCTGATCTAAAACATCCATGCTGAAGGAACGAAGGTCTTTTTCTCCAAAGACTAAAGAGCAGAAAAGAGCTCTACTACAGGTTTTTCACTAAAGTCATTGAGGCCAGTCATTTGTAAATTTGATAGTAAAATTCCTTGCCAATGGTTGCGAATCATTGAAAACTTAGCACCAAGGCTTTTTTCCATTAGAACTCTCTACTTTCTGAAAATCTTAATTGAGCACTCCATTGACGCAAAACCTAAGCATAATATTTTGAGAGAAATATTTTTTGGGCTTACTTTTAAGATTTTCTTTCCACTATCTGTATTCAATGCAAAAATATCGACATGACATGCATGGAACCTGTTGAATTATGCAACTACACTTGCCGATATAATACCTTAGATAAGTTTCAATTATATATGAATATCAATTAATAGACTAATTATCAAGCGGGGGAAGAGCGGTCTTCATAGTGGAGTTTCGGTCAACTTGATTATTTCTGGAGCTCATGCTTTGCTTCAGCTGCCTTCTCCTTAATAGTATCGCATCCCTTCTGAATCCCTGAGGCTGTGTCTCTGCCTGCTTTGTTCGTTCCGTATTCTGCGTCAACCTTTGCGTGGGCTGCTTCGGCTTTGCTCTTTTCTTTCGCATCAACCATGGCGTCTTTCGCATCAGTCATTTTCTGAGAAACATAATTCTTAGCTTCGGTGAGTTTGTCAGACATTTTTAATGGATTTTGATGTTTAAAGATATTTCAATTGGCAAATAAATTAGATATGAAATGCCTGACCCCATGCTCCTTAAATAGTACACCAAATCTCAGCAAAGAACGCTCCATAGATTTCTTCCATAAAGAAGAATCTTTTCGAAGAAATTTCTGAGATCATAGCCTTCAGGTAAATACCCCAGCTCTATCCAGTAAATAAGACACTATATCAATCTTCTATATTGCGATTTGACCCCATAATTGTAATCATCGCTTCCAATATTTTTTATTCTCAGATATGTACAGCAGATGAATTTCCATCGGAATCCTTCAAGTAGTCTTAGTCGCGAAATGGGTAGTGTTAGGATAGCAACAGGCAACACACTGGCCTTTTGAAGCTGACGGACTAAGACTGACAAAGAATATTCGATTTTCCAATAATGTGGAGTTAATAAACTGTGATTTATTTGGAAAAATTCTTTCAGGAATTACTCTGAGATTTTTTCTATTTCGAATGATTTTTTAATAAGGCTCAGTATCTCTTTCAAAATCGCATAGTACTTTTGATGAAATAGAGAGAGGCACTACGATGCTGTTGCGAACACGAGTCAAATAGCTGGTTTTGATTAGAATGAATACGTGTCGAAAACTTAAAAGCAAGCCCAAATAAAGATTTGAAGCTTGAGTAAACGAAGCCAAGTATATATTGAGAGAATATTCAGATCTTAAAGCAGTTGAAATTGAAGGGGCTATAGTCATTCAATTACAGACTTTGAAATGTATTGGTGGTATTGAAGACGCTACGTTCTGTTTTCGATTTCCCTTTGAAAAAGAATACGCTGTCTCTTCTTAATTTATTTTTTATTTTTAGATTTGGAGCGAAAATATACGATAGCAATTATTCTGGTTTTCTTCGATAAAAAGAGAAAAAATCTAATGATGATGGTGGGGGCATTATCTTTTATAGAAGGCATTTAACAAGAGAGATATATTTGTTCTTTTTGATTTAATTGATTACCAGTGAGATATTTGATTTAAAAGATGCTATACAAATCTTAGGTGAATAGTTGGACCCAGTTTTTTCCAGTTTTACTATCAAGAAATTTTACTGAATTGATCATCTGAAATCCGATCTGCCCCAGCTCGTAATTTATCCCATACAATCAATCTTATCAATAATATTATTCGACAGTTCAGAACAATTGGGTTCTAAAAGGAATAAATAACTAGCTGCTCGCAATAAATGAAATCCTTGTTCTATCTAAACGGATACATTCAAATCACTTGACATATCTTAAATTCTCGAATTATCTGGCAGCAAAATCGAATTAATTCTCCAAGAATCCAAACTACAGAAATTTCCCTTCAATGCATAGGTAATCAAGAAAACTACAGCAAATTCCTGGACATTTGAAGAGTCAATTTCATTTTTTCTGAATTGAGTTTTGGTAACCAAACATGTTTTTGTTTTCAGATAGGAATTATACATAATATAATGATATTCTGATATATAAGAGTGAATAGAATATAATCCCTGGAATGAGTGATTGTGATACGTTTATTTACTGCAAAAGAGACTTGCTATTCTAGTAGTTTCTTGCTCTGTTTCCATTTTATGTGATGATTAAATTTGTATCTTTCTCAAATAAAACAGGCTGACATAGCAGCGCCTAGCAATTGAATAAGAGCTCTGCTGTGAGCTATTAAGAAATCAAGTTACTTCCATCTGAAGTGTTTCCAGTATAAAGTTTTTTTCCAGTTTTGAAATCCAACAGTGCTACTGTCTCATCCTCT
>ENA-UOTX01000112-UOTX01000112.1-compost-metagenome-genome-assembly--contig:-NODE-112-length-87674-cov-8.295855_pt1 | contig 87674 bp, 58 predicted proteins | sample MGYA00238143_ERZ746982 | MGnify/ENA primary metagenome ERZ746982 (study PRJEB28758, sample SAMN06268862) | compost metagenome | isolation source: single cell | place: USA: California, Emeryville, Joint... | reverse complement strand
TTTTGGTGGGATTATCTAGGATAATTAGCCGTGAGGATAGGTTTTTTTTTTTAAAGGAAGTACTTTTAATTTCTGGATCATCTTGCCTTGTTGCTTTCTTTTCAGCTTTCTGAGACTCACTGCATTGATTTGCTATTCTATTCATATTTTCCCTCATGGCTTTGTTTTGATCTGAAAGCGTTCCATTGCTGATATCGGCGCCAAAGGACTTATTCTGCTGGAGAACGCCGTTTTGATTATTGTTGCTGGTGCTCATGCTTTCGCTGTTGCGAACTGCAGTCAAATAATCTGCCATCATGGTTTTATCTTTATTATGGGGATTTTCTTGAGGAATTTTCACAGCCTCGAGCGGATTTCCTAATCCAGTGTTCAAATTCTTGAAGAGTTCATTTTCAGAGAACCCTTGGTCACGAAGGAGATCCAAAGCCTAAAATAGGAAGCGTTTTAGAAAAACTATAGTATCCCTATTTACTTCTTGAATATTTGGCAATCTGAATTCTAGATTTCGAGTTTCAGTATTTCCCAACGAATCTCTTTCGATATTTTTCAATGCAAAACTGCTAGGCTGCTGTTCAATCTCTCCTGTGAGCGAAGGAGTCAGGAAAAACTGCAAATCAGCAATTTATTACTTAGAATTGCAGGTAGTGTTCCATTGTCTCCGGCAGCTCGCGCCATCGAAAAGACAAAAAACATCAAATTAGCTATCTTTTTGTCATTCTTCTCTCTAATAAAGTCCATGAGAGCATATCAATTTATTACTGCTGACTTATTTTTCAAATGCTCTCCCCAAAGAAGCCTATTCTCTTGAATAAGGTTCGAATTCTGCTCTAAAATGCGACTGTTTGAGTATTCTAACTCAGCCAGTTTCGCTTTTATCATTCTCAGCTTTGCACGTTATTAGTATTAAATTTCTCGAATTTTCTACCTCAGCAACACTGCCCGGCGTTGATAATGCCCTATCTCCAAACATGCTATTTTCAGGTTGCAATTGCATCAAATTTATCTCTGTTGAAGAGGTCTGAAGCTGAGTTTGCTGATAATTAGGGATAATCTTGGCGGAATTATCTTGGAGTCGGTTGATTGGTGGTTGGAAGTTGGCCACTGAATCAAAATCATTAATAATACTCTGCGTCTGAGAAGTCAGTCTAGTGCGTTCGCTCTCTTCTGCTACTGGCGTGTCCGCTGTTTTTCTTTTTATCTCTGCAAGCAACTGCCTGGTAACCATTTGGTCATGACGAAAAGATTATCAGTACGTACTTGTTGCCTCGGCGAAATAATCTATGCCAGAATTCATTTTCGTTATTTTCGTGTCTTATTTTATGGAAATCGTACAAATTCAGCTGATGAAGCACGTGGTCAGCGCAAGAAATGAGAATTATATACTTGTCTCACAAATGATGCAAAATTATTGTGTTTGAAATAGCGAGGGAGAACTGTATCGCAGAATACATTGATATCTTTGACAATAAAAGCCGTGCCCTCTTTGTTCCAGCTGACCACAGAAGAAAAACTAGTATTCTAAACAATTCGCGATTATTAGACCACTAGCCAAACGTACTGGTTACTTCTAGAATCTCATAGGTCTTGAGTAAAAAGGCAGGGATGGATCCGGTGCTTTTTTTCACAGCGGTAAGCTTTGCTTTAGGAATTTTCATGTCATCAGTAGTTTCCATTACAATTTTGGATGCTTTACAGTTTATTTTAATTTACATTCATTGCAACCTAATATTTCCCGAATAAATCGAAGGTTAAAAATAATGATTTCTCGAATGATACTCAAATATTACTGGGAATGATATTTCTGCGTCACCACAACAGCTATTTTCTGCTTGTAATGAATCTTTTCCAAGCAGAGAGCCTAAGTTTTTAATGATGTCATGCTAGTAGAAGCCCATATAATAAGAATAATATCAGAAACTCGAAATACTATTAAAAAATGGCTGTTAGTGGACACAAGAATCCATTCGGAATAAACGATTCCAAATCATTTGTGTTTAGCCTGAAGAATAATCGAAAGATTGTTTCGGAAAGGAAAAATGTTCCTAAAGTTTCTGGAAACATTCGACACTCCAGTATAAATAAATTTATTTCAGATTAATCAGACAAAAGACAACATTTCGCAATCTTTAATTTTTAAAGCAAATTTTTTTGGACGCTGTGGGAAGGAACGACCAAATCGTAATCTTCGAAATTTTAGAGAAAGGAGTCGGGAAAATAATTGGTAACTCCTGAACCGGGCCTTTCTGATTTATTTAAGTGAATAAGGGCATTCAACCATTTTGTTGGTGAGATGAGAAACCCATGAAGAAGGATAACTTGATGTTCTCAAGAGAAAGTGAGGCTTGTAACAACCTTCTACATTCTATTGCCACACTGAAGTAAAGAAGGAGTTTCGAGCTCGAATATCCTTTCATCCATTGTTAAAGATTGCGTTATACTGATTATTAAAGTCAGTATAACTGTGGCTTCCATTATGTTGCTTCTATCAATAAAATTGATTAAGTTTCAAAATTTTATCCAAACGGTGGCTTACATTGGTCTGGAATACATGCACGTTCTTCCTATTAGGAGAAATTACAGAAAAGTTGCTTGTTTTTGTGGGCAGTTTTTGAAGGAATGGGCGGACAAAACCTGTGTCTTCATGTTTATCTTGGGCTAAGATTATCGTATTGGAGAACATATCATTAAATCTGAATGGATCACTCTGCAGCATAATGTGTATTAATATCGACTCTGAGATGGCTCAAGTAGAACTCGGAAGAAAGGGGGTTTGTTAGCATGTCTCGCAGACAGAGAAAATTTAAGAATTTTCGAGAGATGCATGATATGCAGATATCAAGAAAAAACCTGTTAAATTTAGCGAGACAGGGTTCATTTTCAAGAACTCTTATAGCCAGCTTCGATCCGATTTTTCAGCTTTTCTCTTAATTTGCATAGAAATCTTGAAAGTTATTCTTCACAAAGCATTTTTGAACTCCTTCTTCAAGTTAAAATTCCTTAATCTTAATTCGGCGAGGAATAGATGATTGAAAGCTATAAGAATCCTAGCTCAATCCATTTCGGGTCATTTAAACTATGAAATTGCTCACATCCTATATTTCCTAAATTTCTTAATTACACTCAGAATGATTGGCATACTTAACCCCTAATTCTAGCAGTTCCCAATTAACTTAATAATGAAACGAGCACCATAATTTCAAAAAAACTAATACCATTAGATTTTCTTTTCATCAATCTACAAAAATGACCTTAAACGATACTTAATTTATATATCATTATGCGCATACGAAGATTGGCCATTAGTTATAAACAACATCTCATTCTCAAGCGGAAGACTCCTTGGAGCTACAGGTAACCACCATCTAGAAACATCTGGTCCAAAAATGTCAGCAATATTCTCATACACTGATGACTTTAAGAAAGGGTTCTAGATAAAGAGTCAGCAAACAATTTTATAAACTTCCACTATTACCGATGTTTTCAGCTCTTTCACATGGTTCTCCACAGTGGTCAGGTTCCTGAGCGTCACTGTGATTTGGAAAGCCCCAAGAAACCCAACTGCAAGCAACAAAGCGAAGCAAGTCACTCCATTTATCTGCAAACTCGTAATTTCAGTCGCATCATAGCCCTATTTCCATGGTTATCAGCGTTCACATGTGAATCTTTCTAAGCTTACCTCAGTATAACTCTCCCCGTCTTTAATATAATATATGAGCGAAATAAGCGGGATGTTCAGCAAACAGATTGAGGCGTAGATTAAAAACAAAACAAAAAATTTATGATTAAACAATCCGACACAATTTCCAATCCAAGGGCAGTGGTGATCCATTCTCACAACACACCTATAAATTAGTGTTAAAGCATACTGATGATCGTTGCGTAGTCATACATCTTGCATATTTTACAGTGGTGGGTGCGAGGGAATTTCACAACGTTGCATTTGAAACAGTAAGAAACCTGTTGAAGTTCGTGCACAATACTTAATGAATGGGATTAAGAGAAACCTATGAAGGAATTGCTGTTACTCAAAGTTATTTCCAGCGAACTCTTCCAAGTCATCATCCTGCGAGAGTCCCAAATTCTGCAAAATTGTTTCCTTGCTGATAGATTTGTTCTGCATGACTTTATGCACAGTGAGCTTTTTTGCATGATCTCTGATACTTTCAAGATTGCCGAAATGCGCGTTCTATTGTATGAGAATAAAGTCATTAGCAAGAGGAATAGTTTTTTTGAAAAATCTACAATATCAAGTGGAATTGTGCCTGGACTGACGCTGATGCATTTGTAATAGGATGCAACCATAAGCACCATAAAAAAGTGTAGTTCAAGACCGACTAGTAGGCCGGTGAGTGGGTACTGTCAGAAAATCTGATGAGGACGATTGAGAAATAGATTTTGCTTTACATTGTAGAGAAGGCGAAGGAATGTGAGCCAAATGAAGGTGGAGTATTCGTAGCCGAAGATTGAGATCACGATGACAATAGGGAAGAGGCGATCCAGTGACCAGGGGAATCTCCTTGCATGGAAATCGATAAGACTTGAATTATTCATTCCTTTGCTTTTTTTTTATTTGAACGAGTTTCAATTTTAAAATCGGAAATTTGATAGAGTATTTGCAAATATTTTTGATATGATATTCAACTTACTAATGGTTTGCTGAGTTCGAGCTCTTAAAATATTTTTATAGCTGTAATTGCACTAAAAAATTTTGTTCTGAAAACCTCTGGAGGGGACTGTTGAAACTTATTTTTGAGAATTGCTCAAACTGATCTCTCACCTTTTTTTAATTTTTCTCAAGAAGAATTCGAATGAATTTTTGTTCAGAATGATCCGAGGGAAACGAAACGATGAGGTAGCCAGTCATTTTTCAGACGTGTAGATTGTGATTGTGATTTTGATTTGTGTCCATAATTGTTATAGAATGATGTTTGAAACTAAATTTTCGTCGAATTAATAAGCGAGTTAATCATTACATTTTTCTTTGACTTATGCTTCAGATAATTGCAATTCGCCAGTTAAATAGACAAATGATTCAGAAAGTCACTGAGCAATATAAAAAATACGTTTTTAACGTACATTTCTATCGAAATCCCTCTTTTGCGGTTTGATTGTAGCAATTTCACTAGTAAAAACATATGGCTTTTCAGTCTGATAGTGATTGGCAATTATAGCGAATAAATAACATTTGGTCTGATTATTGTTTATTCATATCAAATTCTGATTTGCTGCCACATCAAAATGACCAGAAGTATTCCTAACCCAACAAGATTTATTCTCAGGTTCGATGATACAAACTCCACTATCTACAAAACAAAGCAAAGAAAGACAGGAAATCTCTGATGGAGAAATCAGAGAATCATTGGAATTCGGATTACTGATGAAAAAAATAACCGTGTTCAAAATAATTATTCCAAGAGGATTCAGTCATTCTATACAAATCTGACAAGAAGAAATAACATCATTTATACTCGCAAACTGCCAAACCTCGAGAAAATGGGCTTGGCTCAGCAACATTTTTCATCAGAAGAACACTTCAAGAACATACAACTGTCAGCTTCGCAGAGGATCTCCTAAAGAACATTGCAATACCACACAAATGGATTACTCAGGTATAATTGCAAATTCAAGCAATATCAAGAAAAAATTGTCGATGCTCCAATTCTTGAAAAGAAACTCAAGCTGTTTATTGAAGTCCGCGCGAATACTTATACTGAGCGTAGCCTTAACTATTATGAATTGGTTTTTAATTGGGAAGAGGAGACAACTTCTGATCTTGCTTTTGTTTTACACCAGCATTTCCTGGCTGAAGATATTGCGGAAACTCCAAAAATGCTACTATTGACAAGACAAGCTTGGGTGGGAAATCGCTCTTTTGTCAATATCTCCAGAGATATCTTAATGTGGAGAATCTTTGACAAATCCCGAGTCTGATCGCAGATATTGGTTTCCAATATGATTAGATTGAAGACCTGCATACCCTTGATTCTTTAAAAAGCTATGAGGATTGCGTCAGACATAATTTCTGTCGATTGAGCAAGATTGATGGAACAACATGGCAGAATGCAAAGCTTATTTTCACACGCAGAGAGGAAAGCCTTCAACGTATCAAACTAAGGGACCTGATGTTTCGCACTGATAGATTGTAGATCGAAGGAATTATCACATGAGTCAGAACTCGCTGAGAAATTTGTAACTTTGATCCTACAAAATTTCCATTCCAAATGGTTCATTATCTAACGTAGCTTTCCCTCTATTACTGAAAGTTGAAGAGCAATATTATTGTCCAACCTAAATATTCGATAAAGGACTGGTATCTTGAAACAATTTCACAGCCAGCCTTATTGAACGATCACAATTATTAATGCTGAATTAGTAAACATGTATGCTAACTGATTTCAAAATTAAGCACGATTATTTTAAGAACTCACATACGACAGTTAACATAGCAAATTTATATACCTTTTAATTACGTGCATTTTCTGAGTTATTAAATTAATTTCATATGCATATATAACTTTTCTCAACTAGTCTGAATCGAAAATTCCTTGAGGCCATTAGAATCGCTGGCAAAGACGAGTCCCTCATCTGTGACACGATGATGGGAGCTCTTTATGAGAAATGACATTAAGTTAAATTCATTTTTTCAAAAATCTTTATGTATCTGCATTTCTCATCCATTGTTACAGTCTATTTATTCAATATAGCTTCCGCCTGGTAAGGTATTGCTGAGCTATGATAAGAAGAGACGTGGTGGAGAATTCAATAGCAGCTCAGTTAACTTTTACCAGAGCGCTCGAACTCCAATTAATTTTTTTTCGCACTGGCTCAAGAGGAACAGCCTAATTAATGCGCGCAACTCTAACAAAAATTCAGGATGATGAAAAGTTTCTGAAAGAAGTTCAAGTCTCTATTAATGCACCAAAAATTTGAACCTCGAATTTCCTAATAAGTATCAAGTAGATTTGCCACGTAATGTAAAATATTCGAGATAAAATATATTGAGTTTTGGAGCCTTTGCTTGTGCTCGGTTACTACTAGCCTACTCTAGAACTACTCTAGAAGCTAATGAAGAGAGAAGATATTGATGATCCTTAGGAAATAATTAGTAAAAGAGATTTTTTCAGCATGATTAGACTAACAATAAAACAAAGTACCTCTAATAGGATCTCACTGTAGATAAATGTTTTATTTAAAGTTGTTGAACTTTATCGAAATTAAAGCTTTGGTTCTCAAATAAAAAAAATCATGAGAATATATACCACTTTAGCTATATTGGCAACGCTGTTACTACTGAAACTAGACGTTACTAGCGGCTCCTGCTCCATGCAAGACTGCGCAATAGGCCAGCACTGTCAGGGAACTTGCAAAACATGTGCCGGTAATCCTGATTGCAATAAGTTGCCAGTGAGGAAAAAATGCCTTTCGGGTACATGTGTTCAATGCTCAAGCAACACTGAATGTTCAAATTCAGGAGGTACTTGCCTTTTCATTAATGGTGTTGCTCCGTACCTTTGCGGATCTGCTTGCACTACAAGCTCCGAGTGTCCGACCTCGAGACCTCAATGTATTGTGCCCGACACAGGAGTAGGTATGCAAAAATACTGCGTTGCATGTGAGCTCGATTCCGAGTGTGCGACTTGGCTTGGAGATCCCCTTTATGGATGTGATTCACCGACATGTACATTAAAATGCACTACGGGCGCTGATTGCACAGATTCAAACAAGCCTATTTGCTCTTCAGGATATTGTGTGCAATGTACGGCGCATGGTGATTGCGGGTTGATAACGGCCGCAAAATGTGCGTCTAAAGTATGCGTCCCATGCGGTGGAGATGCAGAATGTGGGCATTTCCCAGCGACTCCTAAATGTAATACAACGTCTAACACATGCGTCCAATGCAAAGGCAATGCTGAATGTGGTGGGGCAACACCAAAATGCAATAAAATACTTGGTTCTTGCGTTCAATGTCTTGCTGACAATGATTGTAGTGGTGGAACACCAAAATGCCAATTATCATCAAATACCTGTGTTAAATGTCTTGCTGACAACCATTGCGGTGGATCAACATCAAAATGCCTAACATCAACAGGAACTTGCGTTAAATGTGTTTCTGATACAGATTGCACTTCTCCTTCAGCACCAAAATGCTCGTCAAACACGTGCGTGGCATGCAGTAGCGATACTGACTGTCATTTTCCTGTAACCTCAAAATGCTATTCGTCAACTCTCTGCGTTCAATGTTTAGATAATAGTCACTGTGCATCTCCAACACCAAACTGTCTGACATCAACCGGAACTTGCGTCGAATGTCTCGATGATTCTGACTGCACATCTGTTTCCGCGCCAAAATGTTCATCAACAACTCATACCTGTGTTCCATGTGGCAGTGATACTGATTGCCACTTTCCCATCACAACAAAGTGCTCTCCTACAGCACATATTTGTTTACAATGTCTCTCAAATAATCATTGCACGAATCCTTCTGAATCAAAGTGTTCTGCTGGAACTTGCGTCCCTTGCTCAGGAGATCAGGATTGCAACCAGTTCTCCACCACCAAAAGGTGCCTTGTGGATTTAACAAATACTTGCGTGCAGTGCTTGAGTAATGCAGATTGCGATGCATCAGTCGGGAAATTTTGTGATTTAACTTCACATACTTGTACTCAAATTCCATGTGGTACAGTAATGGACTGTCTGGGAACCACTCCAACATTTCCGCAGTGCTTTGGTGGCGTATGTATGAAATGTACAAGTTCAATTCAGTGTCAAACACATAATGCATCTTTCCCTGTATGTCAATCAACAACCGGCGATTGCCTGCAGTCAGTTCCAGTTTGCACAACCAACACTGATTGCACAGATCCAGCTCTTGCTGCTTGTATTGGTACCAATTGTCAACCATGCTCAAGCGACAACCATTGCAGCCTAAGGGCAACTCCTGGTTTTCCTGCTTATTGCAATTCGTCATCTGGCGTGTGCCAAGAATGTTTAAGTGACAATGATTGTAATTCTATAACTGCAGCGTTATGCAGTTTCGGAAATTGTGTTCCTTGTTTAGGTCCTTCAGACTGTCAGCACTTAGGATACGACTTTTGCTATAATGGCGGCTGCGTGCACTGTATTTCTAATGCAGATTGTGCTAGCTCTGTGACGGCTTCCCGATGCGATAGTGCTGGGGGAACTTATACTTGTAAGAAATGTTTGACTGATGGCGACTGTTCATTGCTGGCACCCAATTTATTATGTGATTCGAATGCAGGTTGCGTGCGGTGCAAAACTGACTCTGATTGTACAGATGCTCTGGGTGGTTTATGTTCCCCTCAACACACGTGTTCATATTGTCCAATCAGTTCATGTGCTTCTTGTATTAATAATAACACTCTCTGCCAGACATGCCAAAACGGGTATTTCCTTACAAATAATGGATTGCAATGTGTGACGGATTGCCCAGATGGATATTGGGAAAACACTCAAACGAAAGCTTGTGATGTTTGCAGTGTAACTTGTAAGACATGCCAATCTGCAGCTGATCATTGTACTTCCTGCTTTGCACCATATGTGCTTGATAATTCTGAATGCAAAACTAAGAGTGACCCTCCTACTGCAGTTCTCAAATCAACTTCAAATCCTGAGGTATACTTGCTAGTATTTAGTAATGTTATGAATATCACAGGAGACATTTCCCAATATCTCTCCTTCTCAATTACAAATTTAAATTCTCCTGTTGATTATGTATTGAACAAGACAGAGAAACAATCAAGCGGCAAGACCTTTAAGCTGACATTCACCTTCCATAAAAGCGTTGGAACTGAAACTCTCACGGTATTTTTTGAGAACAAATCACATATAGTCGACAGTGCAAGTGTTATTATTGATGTTGATTCTGTGAGTACTCAAACTATTCCATTCATCTATTTTACTCCGACAGAATTAGCTACAGCGCAAGCAATGGCATCCATAGGCACAGCAGTTTCTAGTGCAGCTCTTGGAAGCTCCGCTTCAATGTTTGCTTTAGGAGGGAGTGGAGGGTTGCTTTTTTCATTCCTCAGCCTGTTTCAGATCGTGAATTACCTCCTCTATTTGAATGTGAACTACCCATTCAACGTTATCGCCTTCTTTAAAATCTTCTCAGTTGCGAGTATCAACTCCATGGTTCCCAACCCAATTCAATATGTGGCTCCCGACTTCTATGAAGAGATGCAGACGGGCTTATCATCTCCTCCTAAGTTCTCTGAGAATGACATGGACGGTCTCTTCCTCAACAACGCTGGCTCAACTGTAGCAGGATGGCTTGCTATTGGGTTGCTTTATCTTGTCACGAAAACTCTTTTATTTATTTTCAGAACATCAGGCAAGCTCAATAACCTGCTAATATGGTATAAAAATAAATTTGAATGGGGATTGGTTCACAACAGCATCATGGGGAGTTATGCTGATTTGCTGATTGCGGTGGCTTTGCAGCTAAATAACATGAATTTTCAGACCAATACAAATACTCTCTCGTCTATCCTAGCACTTATAACTGGTGCACTCTGCTTTTGGGCACCTTTCGCAGTAACTAGCGCAAACGAATCGACATCATACAACTTCGGTAGCAAAGCTCATCAAAGTAAGCATGGAGCGATTTATCAGGACTTCAATACCGAGCAAGATCAAGGCACAAGTCCAGAAACGGCATATTTCCGTCGGAATTTCATGGCTTTTATTTTCCTAAGAAAAATTGCGCATTTCGTGGGGATTGTACTTGCATACGACATACCAGTGCTTCAAATGATAATTACCTCCTGTAGTGGATTATTCTTGCTGATTTTTATGATATGGATTAAACCCTATGCCCAAAAGAGGGACGCTTGGTTAAACGTTGGATCAGAAGTGATATTGGTGCTCATTCATCTGACTATTTTTGTTTTCGCTGGAGATGATATTACTTTGAAGATGTCCGATGAACAGAGGAAAAATGTGGGGTGGGTTGTGGTCGGGCTATGCAGTTTGCTTGTTGCTTATAACGCTTACTTTATCGTTGTTCAGCAAATCACATCAATTTGGGAATTTATTAAATATGTGAGGCAAGTTCTCAAGAAAAAGAAAGTCATCGGAGATACCAAACAAGAGCAAACAGCTCAAATCCACAGCCAATCTCCACGATCCAATAAGATAACAACCCGTAAGCACCGGCATCCGGCTAATGAATTCCCTAGTATGAGTGAAGAGGTCTCTAATGTGGGGACAAACGTGTATCTTGCCAGAAAAGAGAGACATTTCCAAGGCACTGTGATTAACAAAAGAGCTTCAAAACGGAGAACTATTGCAATAACAAAGGTCCACGCTTGACTCTAAAAAAATATTACAAGCTTCCATTCGCTTTCAAATTTAAGTGCTCAAAAAAGTAATGATTTTAACGTTTTATTCTGTTCGATGCATATTTACTCTTAGTCGAAGATTACAACAGATAAAACCTATTAGAATATGAATTTCTACTATTAATTTTACAATGGAACTACCTTAGTATTTGAAACGACAACTTCAAAAAGTTTTTTCTTTGTAGCTGAATCAGGCGCTTTCTGCCATGATTCCAAAAAGGCTTGCAGGTCCTCCGTCTCAATACCATAATACTCATACACATGATCTCGTACTTTATTTTCAATCGCGCTTCTCGCGTCAAGGTCGCTCCATTCTATCTCCGGATTCGTTGTTTTAAGAATCTCCAGTCTGCAGCTGACATCTAAAGTTAGAGCAGGAGTTTCGCTATTGATATAATTGATTCTATCATTCATTGTCTTAATAAACTTCATCATATCGATTTTTTTCGTTGAAGGAATCTTGTTGTAAGGTGCCAACGATGCTTCATTGGTCAATACCTTTACAATTTCGTTCCCTTGTTCTAAATAGTACTCAATTGAGGTAATAAAGAGCTCTCGATCAATGTCTAAAGCTTGCAAGACCTCTATTGTCTTAGTTTTGCGCAATTTTCGGTAAGAGTCTTCGAATTCCCTGCATTTCTTGATGTATTCTGTTAAATTCGTTTCTGCTCTGCGTTGCTTTCTGTGCTGAAGCGCCATTTCGTTAAATTGTGCTTGTAGTGCAGAACGTATTTGAGTAAATATTTTTTCTAGCATCTCGACGCTCAGATAGCTTTCGCTTGTGTACTGAGAATCTGCTTGGTCGCTTTTACTGAAGTAGTAAAAAGCTGCAGCGGCAACTCCTATTCCGAGAGTAGCAGCAGCAGTTGCCCATATTTTATTCGACTTCTTGTCCATTCTAAGAGGATTGATTATTCGATTTTTAGTTAAATTGATTCGATTAGATATATCTGTTTAGATTTAATTTCTTTTACCAGTTCTCAGATAATCGAAGAAATTTCAGTCACAATAAATCAGTATTTTCGAAAAAATAAACTTTGTTCGACTTCAAATGACAATTCTGATCGCGAATGTGAAAGAGACAAATAGCAGCAATGATCAGCACAGTCTTAGTCTTGAACAATATAATATAGATATCGTATAGACTAGCTGCTCTATTTTACAGTACGATGATATAACTTAGAGCCTCTTATTCAAGAATTTTATTTTCCAGGTATTTATCGTATTGTAAAGCCAGTAGAATTTTCTCTAAGAAGCTTTAGAGTTGAAAAATGTTAGGAGATGGCAAGGTAGGGTGGAAATTGAGAGGATAGCTAGATTAGAGGGAGTGAAAAAGCAACAAAATTTATGAATGGCATGTCATTTTGCTATTTTTCTATTAAATACCAAAGGCATTTCCTGGAATCATTGAGAAATAGGTATAGATCTGATTGCTGCCACTGAATCTATCTATATCAACGAATATTACAAATATGTTAGCCAAACACAAGTTGCTTGTGTCGTTTGTGTCGCCTTCTTTGTTACAGATGCCTAATTGTACGAAATCTGAAATAACCGGGAGATTCATGTAATGACAGCAGATTTATTTCATGAATTTTACAGAAATAGAGACTTACTGGATACTTGCCAGAAGAACAGAAATTTTCATGGACCAAGTAGTTGTAAAGTTAGAAGATTATTGAGAAAGCTTTAAGTGCGATTTCTGCTGACTCCTTCAATAATGTTCCACTTAATCAAACTATCGAGTGTGAGACCCCCTCATTATTAAGGTTTGAGAAATTATATATTAGCTTCCGGATCTTTTTTTAAGATCTGGCGAATGATTTGCTGAATTTAACATGGGTATAAATAAATCAGGTTTTACGATAAATCATATTTAAAATTATTTGAGATCGCTTCTCTTTTTTGGTTCTCTTCTTCAGCATATGGAGGTGAGCAAACAAAGTCAAATTGATCTCATTCCTTCCAAAATAAGAGAAGAGTATCACGATTTCAAGTTCGTCCACAGAGCATCGTATTATCTCATTTTCGAAGCATTATCTCGTGGCTCTAATGAACCAAACACTCTCAGAGTCCTTGATTTAGAATCTTCTATAGTGAAAACAAACTATGATCTCGCTGCAAGCTTCTTCATTAAGGAACTGCTTCATCTCTGCTCTCTCGATGCTGAGAGTGTTGTAATAAATGCTTTTGAAATCAATGAACGCAGAATAGCTGCAGTGATACAGCTCTCATCTGCTATCAAACCAGCTCCTCATCTGAAAGAGTCGAAAGCCGCGAAAAACTACTTCGAATCGCAGGTAGATTTTAAATCACTCATCAAAAGTCTGATGAGCGAAGTGGAATTTCTTACCCAGGAGCTGAAACTCACGAATACCAGTACTATCGTACAGCCGGATAATGTATTCATTATGAAAGAGTCTGGAACAGCCTTTCTTGGAGACTGGCTTCGACCTTTTAGACCAGGTGAGAATGTAGGTGCAGGGGGAAAGGAATCAAGACTCGAAAACTCTAACAAGGGTTCAAATCAGCACGCTTTGAAAGATTCTGAAATGGCTGAAGAACTCACTACGATTGGGTTTACAGTGTTAAAACTGCTCGGAGTCGATGATGAATTGATCCAATTCTTACGAGAATGTAGAGAGAATAACCCTTCACTCTACAAAGACCAGCTTGAAGAAATACTGCAGAGCATAAAGGTAGCAGATGCCGCGAAAAGTGAGTTGAGAAAACTGCTTAAGAAAAACCTGCCAAGTCAAGAATCCAAGAAAAAAGCCAGCATTCATAGTTCCTCTACAAAAGTTGAGGAAGAGAAAAAAATAGAGACCACCAAAAAACGAAATATTGTCCAAGAAGTTGCAAAATCGGAGCTACGTAGGCAATCTTTATTACTGAGCGTCTTATTAAAATTCCCACATGTTAGGGTTCGGATCTTGCGTGATATGGGCTACACGAGGTAGAGTGATCATGTGGGACGATGAGGTCGATAAATGGAGAAGAGGATGTTATGATCTAGAGAAAAGAACTAATCAAAACTTTTACCGAAATTCAAAAACTCATAAATATAGAGATCTAAGCGATCCTAGATCATTGAGTAATGAAAATATCTTTCTAACATGGAATTTCAAAAATTCTATTAAATAGTCTTGTCTAAGGTGCACCTTAACCTAATTCCAAATTCAAACTATTGTGTCTTTACGACTGTGGAGTCCCGGAGTCGCAAGGCCTTGCTTTTACTATCTGAAATATCTCCCAACCCGCTGCATTTGAATGATGTATGTTCTCTCAAAGTCTTTTTTAATGACAGGCGTATTGACGTTTCTCTTCATTGTTACACCATGTATTTCTTAGACGACGTTATTGGGGAATGCGAAACCGCTGTAAGCGCTCGTAGGAATCTGATTGCTTGTCTTCCATCTCTCCAACAAACTTCTTATCACCTAGCTCGTGTGGATCTTCAAAAGCCAGAAGTTATCCAAATTAGAAAAACAAAATGGTCTCTGGAACATTTCAAAAGTAGCTTTTTTTCTTCAGCGTTTTTGTTTATTCTCTCTGCTTGAAGGTCAGATACTCGGATTAAATTTCGATTCAGAGGGCAAAAACATAGCTACGATAGATGACTCTTGTCGTTGCCTTATTTCTGACGTGGATAAGGTGAAAACTTTAGTGACTATTCCACCTGAAGTTAAAAATGCCGCTGGTACCTCATTCCTCTTGGTTTTGTTGTGAAAAAGAGAGTAGACTCTTGTCCACGAGCCCTCTGGAGCGTTAACTCTGGATCTCCTTATTTATTGTTGAAGACCGCTAGGAATCGATTTAATGCGTTCAATGTCGAGAAGCAAACCTACTTGTTGATAGAACCAATAACTTTAGAAAATAGCGGAGGTGAATTAATTTTTTTCGAAAACTTTTGTAATATTTCGATATTAGGAACGACATATTCTGTGGATTTATCTCCCAGTGATTGCAATCTTTTTGCCGCAGGTGGCGCCGATAAAAACGTCAAAATATTTGATGTTCGTGCTCGGAAAGTCGTTAAACAGATAGCTTATAGCATTTTCAAAGAACAAATAACTAGCGTTCGCTGGAGTCTGAATGGAAAACAGATTGCTATTTCAGCAGCCGATGGAGCCGGAAGAATCTTTGAATTTGGAACTGGGAAATCGTTGCATACCTTATCTGGTTTCGGACCCAAAGACCGTAACATATATTTGTAAAAACACTGCTTTACGATTATCTTTTTCAAAGCGATATCCTCACTTTGCTTTTACTAAAGAATTCTGATGTCTACGATGAAAGATATCCTTTCTAGGCTCTTTATGTCTGAGAACTTTTCTACTCAATTACAACTAAGGAATTTCTCTAAATCGCAAATATATATATAATTAGAAGGTCATTTGAAAAATTTACCTGCACTTATGATTAATGAAAAAAATGGATGCTCGAAAAAACAGCTTTGAATTATCACACAATATAGCAATGTTCAATTTCACTATTTATCTTTCTTTGGTCTGTGAATGCTTTCGATTTAGAGTCGCGAAAAGTTTTCCAACCATTATCATGAAATCCAGACCAATGTAGTTACAGACTAACTCTCGCTCATCAAATATAACTCTCCAAAGTAATTAAAAAAAGGCACAGTTGGTCGAGAGATTTCATTTATTGAGCCTGATAAGATGTAAAGACTCTAATTGCCAGACTTAAACCTCAATCAAATGCTCGATACTTTCAGAAAGCTAAAGAGGAAACCATAATTAAATATGATATAGAGTCAACAGTTCCAAGCTTTTGGAGCTTCCCATAATCAGAAACTAGCGAATAGGATTGAATTTTCAATTTCTGATAAGATTTCTGCAGAAAGGGTATAAATAAATCCGGATGAATTAAATTCAACTATTTTCATTGATTTCCTTTAGCATCCTTTGATGGTGAGTAAGCAAAGTCCAACTGATCTCATCCCCCCTAAAATAAAGGAAGAGTATTACAACTTCAAGCTCATCCATAGAACATCATATTATCTCCTTTTTGATGCTTTATGCTACAAATCGAATGAATTATACACTGTCAGAGTGCTCGATTTGGAATCTTCGCTTGTGAATACAAACTATGATCTCGCTGCGACTTACTTCGTCAAGGAGCTTTTGCGTCTTTGCTCAATCGACGCTGGAAGTGTTATTATTAGTGCATTCGAAATGAATGAACTCAGAATGGCTGCAGTAACACAGCTTTCACCTCCGATCAAGCAGGCTTCTTTTCTCAAACAATCGAAGGGCGCTAAAAACTACTTCGAATCACAAAATGACTTTCAAGAACTCATTCAAAATATCTTGAGCGAGATTGAATTCCTCACTCAAGATCAGAAGCTGACTAAAATCAGCCATATTTTGCAACCTGATAATTTATTTTTCATCAAAGAATCTGGAAAAACTTTTGTTGGAGACTGGTTGCGCCCGTTGGAATCCCAAAGTGGTCCAGCGGAACTCAATAGCATGGATAAGTTGAATAGAGAAGATTCTCACGGCTTAATACTTGAATTTTCGAGCAAGGATGCTAGTCAAAACAATCCAACTCATTCTGAAATGACCCAAGAGCTAGTTACTCTCGGATTCACAGTTTTGAAACTGAGTGGAATTGATGATGAATTAATTTCAACCTTACAAAAATACAGAGAGACTGATCCATTACTCTTCAAAGATAAACTTGAAGAAATACTGCAGAATATGACAGTTGCAGATGATATCAAGACAGAATTAAGAAAGCTGCTTAAGAAAAATCTTCAAATCCAAAAACCAGAGAAAAAGGAAAATGATTCGAAGGAAGAAGAGAAAAAGATCGGGGTGCCTGAAAAATTAGCCACTACCAAAGGAATTGCAAATTCGAAAAAAAGTAATATTTATACAATAATGAATACTCATCATGTCTTCGACCTTGTAGATTTACAGCAGCGACAGCAACGATCATCGAAGTTAATTTTGGGTACCTGTGGAATCCCCGGCATTTCTGGTAAACTTAAGATTTATGATACAAAGAAAAAGGCAGAGCCTACTACGATACGTGGTCTCGACCGTAACAAAATCGATTGATTGCAATACGATGAATAATCAAACAAAATAACATAGACTTGGATAAAATCTTCGTGAATGCGATTCCCAATTCAAACTGTCTGGTTTCGACGTTATCGATAAGGAATCCTAGAAATTCAGTCTTTACCATTTTAGACCTCCCAAAACAAGAGCCACATTTGGTTTTTTCTAGCGGATTGCTTCCCAAAGAAGGTAGCTCATGATAAACAGACCCACTCTTAATTTTCTCTTTTATCCAAAAAAAGCTGGAGATTGCGACCCAGTTATCAATACTCACAGGGACCTAATCGCTTATTTCCCAGTCAAGCAAAAGGTGTCCTATCACCTCGTCAGTATGGATCTATATCGTTCAGAGTTTACGCAACTCAGGAAAACAAAATGGCTTCCCGATCATCAAGCAAGTATTAGTTTTTCTCAAGCGTTGCTGTGTTATCATCTTGCTCTGCTCGTCGCTTTTAGATCAGATACTGGGTCTAAGTTTCGATCCAGAAGGCAATAAGATGGCATCCATTGACGCATACAGCAATTGCCTAATTTCCGAAGTGGATGCTATGGAATCATCATTCTTCATTCAGCCTGAAGGGAAATATTCCCAAGGTAACTTGCTCTTTCTTCTTGATCAAATAATTTGGTTAGATCCTTGTCCGCGTGCTCTATGGAGTCATGCAGTTGGTTCATCACTTATCTTTATGAAATTCCATAGAAATCGGTTTAATTTATTGAATGTTGAGAAAAATTCCTACCAGCACTTGGAACCAATACAATTAGAAAAAGACGGAGGTATCATGATAGCATTGGTCGACTGTCCTAACTTGCATTACTAATTTGCAATTAGGAACGACATTTTCGATAGACTTGTGTCCAACTGATTACAACATTTTTGTTTCAGGTGGTAGCGACAAAAATATTAAGATCTATGATATCCGCGCTCGCAAGATCGTCAAAACTCTTGTTCATAACTGCTTCTCAAGTACAATACTCAAATTTCAACTTGACAGAATATTGACAATGGTTATCATTTTTGCAAAGATTCAGTATCTTGTGTGCGTTGGAGTGAAGATGGAAAACATATTGCGATGTCGGCGCACGATGGTGTGGTAAAAATTCTTGATTATCAAGCTGGAAAAGTGAAACATACTATAACTCTTAGTCCCATGAACTGTACTCACAACCTATTTTTCCATGTTCTTATTTGATATTTTCTGAAAGCGGCCAAGTCAGTGTGCTTTTTCTAAGAAATCTTCCTGATATGCATTGCGAATTCATTCATTTCAGGAGTTTATTCAAGAGTTTATCGGTTGAAAATAGCTTGTGAGTAAGAGGGAGAGATAGAATGCGTGAATTGTTGAGTAAGAAGACATTACTAAATATACTTAGAAAACCTCAAATATCTACAATAATTTGTACATATTTTGTGGCACATTATTCATAACAACCATCACTGTCTGATATGATTAGAAAGTTCATGAGGTGGAATTTTTATATAGAGAATCGAAGAACCGAAATTTGAGTCCTTTTAATTGCAATAATGGAAATCTTAGAACACCGAGCCTAAAATTATACTATCAACAAATAAAAAATAACTATGCTTCTTTTTCAAAAACTTTTCGTCTGTTTGAATGGTGAGTCGATGGAGATATCTCAGAAAAAAACGAAAATATGAAGCTCTCGCTATTCTGGTCGATAAACTTAATATTTATTATAAAAACAATCATTAGTTAAATTTCACTGAAGTTGATCTTGAACTATGATTATCCTTAACCGAGACTCAAACATCATAATTCAGATTACTAAACGATAAGAAATTTCTCCATCTACACAAATTAATTACATTCGTATTAGGCAGCATAAATTTTATTACAAGGTTAACTCGTCATAATAATCCATGAGTCAACAAAGTATATTGTTTCTTTTCTCTGAATTACAATTGAATTGCCCTTGTCTTACTTTTCTTGTGCATCGCTATAAAAAGCAAACCGCGCTCCCTTCCTCTGCAAATATTCAAATTATTAGACGGTAATTATTGGAGAATTAAAACCATCTCCTGGAATTCCTCCATTGAGCAACACCTTTTCTGTAGCAAACTCAATCACCCTTCCATCGTCAGATTCGGCTGCAGTGGCAAGCAAATCCCCAGCCGAACTCCATTTCACACAATTAATTTGGCCTTAAAGAATCCATTTCAAACATTTTTTCAATTTAGCAACATAAACAAGAAGTCTGGATCAAGCAGAAATAGAATGTAAAGATTACCGCGATGTTTTCTGCCGATAACTTTGACAATTTCTCCACTTCTTTGGTCAATAATCTTGACATCTCTATCCGCCCCAGCCACAGCCACTATATTACCATCGTTTCTGCAATCCATAAACATGCTCTCTAACTTACTAAGCAATACGACAGCTTAGAAAATTACCAACACCATATTCGGTTGTAATAGACTGCTTTAAAAGTTTTTGCTTCTTCTCGGTGTCAATCATGTTAAAAAGCTTCAAACTAAATAGCACATTGACGATTGTGGATTGAGGTAACGGATTCCATCGGCATTTATTGAACCAATCGCCTTTTGTTCGTAAAAAAGTCCAAGAATTGACGCAATAATTTTTACCGCTCTCATGACCTAGGAATTTCATCTCAGCCACAGTTCTATTATCATTAACATTCGATACAAGCAATAAGCCTTTTGCATCTATCGTTGCTATCAGCTTTCCTTCGGCGTCAAAACTTAGACTTGGAATAGCAACTTTCAAAATTAATGCATATAGGAAAAGAGAGTCGAAGTTCAATTTTATTACCGGATTGTTTAGGATTCCATTTCGTCCGACGGCAAATTCTGAGTGAATCGCAGTCGAAAAGGTGGTATGAAACTTGATTTTTGATTGGAGTAAAAGCCAATATGTGCTTGCGGGAGTTATATGCAATATCTCCATATCCGACATCTGATCAATAATCGATTGAGATGAGTACCAAGGAATGCGGTTCTCATATTGATGAATACCTCCTGAAAACTCTGCTTTCCATATTTCTTTTGGAGCATCTTTTTTTGTGATGTCAGTGAGCAAGATATTTGCTTGAATTTTATTATGAGCGAGAGTGACCAGCAAATTAGAATCTGAGCATTCTTGCAGGTGAGACCACCAGTATAAACCTTAAGCGCATAATAAATTTCAATTGTGAGGGTAATTTTACTTGATTCATTCTTTCTACGCAAAGAGAAAGCAGCCTTTGTTTCGAGTTCTTGGATATCATGAATTTCTACTTTACAATCTTGAGAACTCCATGCTAGGAACCTCGATCCTGCTGAAAAGAGTTGTCAGTTATGGTTCTTAGAAAGCTCTATTGTGGGTTACGGTATTGAAAATCTGTTGTAGTGTCGTTTTCAGTTTCCATATTGTCAGAGCACTTACTTGAATCTTGTAGTATTATTATGTTATGTGCAAGGAATAAAAATTAATTGAGCATAAAATCTGACAACTTCTTGAATTGAATTATTTATGAAGGAAAATTTTAACTTTTTCTGACATATTGGAAGGCATGTTTGTGTTGATGATTGAGCATACTCCGATACTTCTTTCAAGAATTAAGAAGAAGGAAAATCATTCAAGTGGCTATCCAACAATTATTCCGCTCAAAGCCTATCAAGAATGATCACAAGTGCTGATTTTCCAGCTTTAAATAGCGGAGACGTGTGGAGGATGTCTCTCAGAACCTAATAATGAAACAGCTTCTCAATATTGACGCAGCTCCTCTAAATGCTATAGTAGTCATTGCTAACAATTGGATGGCTCTACTACTACGATATCACATCTCTCAGTATCCGTTCACAAAATGTTTCATTTAAACGTTCTGTTCTAGAACTTGTTTCTCCTTGATGAGAAGATTCGTCAAAGGAAGTATACATAACGTTTCGTCTGTTTGATACATCTTTTTTTGTCAAAATTCGAATAAATTAAATTATTCATTTGATTTTCATAAGAAGAATGAGTAATTAATTATATATACACAGATTTTCATTCTTACAATCAAATGCTTTTACATTCTTATCAAGAGATGCACTTGAAACCGTCTCATATGAAAGGACAGGTGCATCTACAATTTAATGAAGCCAATAATTCTCATTAAGAACACAATTTCTCAAAGCATTTTAGCACTTCACGAATTGTTTTCATTACATTTTTTATGAACAGACTTAATCAGTACACAACCTTTTTCGGCTTAATTCTATCATACATAAAAATTTGATTGCTCTAATGGTAGGCATCAATCTCCATTCTCTTCCACAGAGGAAGAAAATTTGCAATATAAATTAAAAACATAACAGGAATGCTGATTGGTTAGCTAGCTATGATAGAGTCTGAACAAAAACGTGATATGGGATAAGGGCACAAAATCTCTTGAAGCTTTCAAAATCCAGATCTTCAATAAATCTTGACATATCCTTCAGTGTTTTCCCGATTAATTGATAGATAGAACTACCAATTTAATAAATTCCTTTGTGAATAGTAAGTTCTACAAATACAGAGAAATCACATGTAAAAACTGAGATAAAAATCACTAAACTCTCACAAGTGAATTAAATTTTGAAACATATCAACATTGAATTTACGTTTCTACCAAAAACTCACTTTACATCATCCTCAAACTATTTTTAGAGCCCAAACTTTCGCTCGTTCCGTCTATTGTGAATAATCTTATACAATGCTTCAGCTGTATCAGTAGCAAGTCTATCGAATATCATATCCGATAACTCGATTTGCACTTCTGTTTCTTCATCATCGTAAGTAATCCATTTATCCTCAAAATCATAGACCTAACAAGAAAAATGAGTCAAAGCTTATTTCAAAAAGATTTGCAACCTCTTGTGCAAGCATTCTTGCAAGTCTTTCTTCCTTTATTTGGAGTAAATGCTCTTCGCTCAGAGACCCGAATCCAGGTCCGAATATCTCCTCGCCGTTGCCAAGGTACCCGCAGACATAGGCGCACCAGAGAAGGACTTTCTCTCTGGTTCTCTCTAACACGTCATCCATGTCCTTTTCTAAAATCGGAGCAGGCTTATAAGGCTGATTCGCCTTCCATGAGTAAGGGACGCCCTTCTGCCCATAAGGTCGGCTGGCGTCTAAAGCTTCGTTAAAAGCATCGAAAATTGCCTTGTTGTGGAATAGTTCGAGTTCAATCATCTCCTCGTCTTGAGTAGGTGGTCTTCCCTATATAGAGCGTGAGGGCTGTTTACTAGATGCTAAAATTACGTTTTCTTGTTTGATTCTGTCTTCCACCATGAGATATAGCTCAACGTTTAGAACAGCAGGCTGTATTTTGCGACCAATGTCAAAGGACGAGTCGTTTTGGTTCAGATCATAGACGTGGAGATTAGAGAGTTTATCCTCGGGACTTTGGCCGATAGGAATGTTGATGTTGGTCAGAAAATCCGTTTTGTATGACGCTATTCAACGATTAATAGATCGGCAAAAGGTGGAGATAATTACATTTAATTGTCGCACAGAGAGTATTTAAATATTGATCAATTCCATCGAGTCCAGTTTTGAAACCAGGTCGCCTTTTCTTAGCACCTATGATTGTAAATATTTATTCTGAGAAATCGAAAAAAAATTTTTGATTACTCCTCTTTTCTTCTTGCATTAGTTGGAATTGAAGGAATGCTTTGTTGGTATATAAATCGTTTGCTTTGGCATCTTGCTCTGCCGCTTTCTCGAGAGCTTCTTGCATTTTTGCTTCCTCGTGCTCCAATTGAGCCTTTAGGTCTTGATTAGATTCATCTTCTTCCGAGAGCAATTGGGCGGCCTTGTTGGAAATATTTTCAATGTTATTTTTCGCCGATTTCGCTTTTTCGTCTATAGATTATATCATTAATTAGGGCCACCACAAAGATTAGACTCACCTTTTCTCAGCTCACCTAGGAGCTCCATCAGGACGGCCTCGGTAACTTTCTCCACTTTGTCTTCCACAGAGAGTGGTTGTTGCGGTTGTTGTCTCTTAGCAGTAGGATCTGCTTTCTCTTGTTGTTCTTCTGCAGCCCGCGTAAGATGAGATACCTTGTCATGTGGACTCTCTGTATAATAAACTCTATTAAGATAGAACATGTGAGCTAAGAGAACCTATATAATCATCGAAATCCACGAGGTCAATAAGCTGATTTTTCGCAGAGGACCCGGTCTGATTGTTTGGCTGACCCTGCATAATTTCTGGTGTCTTTCTCTCGCGAGGATCAACCGGAATTTCGAAATCTTGCAATCCAACAGGCGAGTTCTCAGGGCGTCGTACCGGAATGCCTATGCGCATACATTGAATAAATTATTCCATTCGCATGGTAAAAAATTACGTTCGTTATAGTTAATTTTCTCAGTGCTGCTAATCGCAACATCATCGATCTCATATCTCTCTGATTTTTGCGTCGATATTGGTGTTTGAACCCATTCAATTTCTGCCTCATAATCTTTCTTTTGTCCTACTTCCCAATCTAATATGATGTTTATACTCTTTAGATCTGATCACCAACATAGAAACTCACCTTCCTCGGTTTCAATCGCTCGCAATTTGCTTGAATCCTTTGATTTATTTGATTGCAGAGTATCGGCTGAGCCAGATTTCTTTATATCAGGAGTTGGGGTCGGTGTGTCCTCTCTATCAATTGTGGCAGCTTCTTTCTTATCATGGGCTCTAGAGGGACTTACCTCCACATCTTTAGAGTCAATCGGCGCTTCTTCTATCAGCATTATTTCATTTTTAAAGCCACTCTCAGGGTCATGAGGATTAATCTTCAAATTCATTCCCTGCAACTTCTTATCAGCATTTTTTTGCTCTTTTAAAGGTTCGTAAACATAATCATTTTCCACATCGTCACTGATGTCATCCGGCTGCGTCGAGAACCTTTGATGCTGAGGGAACCGCTTTCTTTCCTGACTTGACCCTTTCTTTCCGGACTCCTCGTACTCCAAAATGTCTAAATCATTCTCATCTTCAACGAATTTAGTCATTTGTCCTCTCCTTCCAACTTCGATGCCTTTCCCTTTAGCACCCGCGTCGGTTCTTGTTAACGTCTTATCACTTTCGGTTCCTTCTTCCTCTTCTTGACTGCCATATCGATTTTGTGATTTGCTTGGCTGTTTTGGTGGGCTCAACTCCTTTCGAGTGTTCGGATCCCTGCTGCCAATAGTAGGCTTGAGGCTATCTTCATTGTATTCAAATTGATCGACGATTTTAATGACATTCCCTTTATTTGTAGTAAAGCCCAAAATATTCTGAGGTGACTTCAAGTTCAAAGAAGCTCTATGACTCAGATTATCAGTATCAGACTCCCCATCTCCTCTGAAGCCTTTTTTCTTCGATCCTTCCTCATCCGTGAAAGAATTGCGGAGGTTCGAGTCACCTAAAATGGCGCCTTTGTGCTCACCCATCGCTTTCTTCATAAACAAAAGATCTCTCTCCGTCTTTGAAATTAAAGGAAAAGATTAGAACCACATTCAAAGGAGCAAAAAGCTGTATACTTTTTTAATTGCCTCTGCGAAGCTTAACCAGCCTCTTTCGATTTCTTTTTTACTCTTTTGAATTTGCTCGCGCTCTTTAGTTACCCATCTCTCAAGTTCAATTTTTTTCGCATTAAAGGTCCTTGGAGAAAAGCGCTTGGATTCCAACATCTTGTTTAGAGTCTCAGTATGCGTTTTGTGTCTCACGTCCAGCGCCTGTTCTCGCATCCCGATCAATTTTTCCATGTTTTCTTGCTTGAGCAGTTCGCGGAATTTCTTCTCAGTGAACTCTTTGAAAGAGTCTCTGGCAAATAAATTCATTTCTTGCTCCAGGGCTTCATGGTCGATTTCATAAGAGTCGCCTTGAGTTAATATCCCATCATACAGCCTGAATAAGGCGAATTATATAATTTCCTCAAGTTCATAAGATTACTTTGGAGAGGTAATGCTTTGATTAGAAATGGTGCGTGCTGAATGTTCTCTAACTGCCTGCTCTGAACCCATCGCCACCCGCATTTTGGAGAGATCAATGTGGAAATTTTGAGAGTTACCTTCGCTTTTCGTGGATTCCGCAACGTTTTGTGCGTTGATGTTTCCTTCAGGGTATTGCTCACGATTAATCGTTTCAGTGTCAATCAACAGGTTCAGCTTCTTGTTGAATTTTGCAGGCCTAGGACTTAGCGCGTGGATATAAGGCAGAGCTGGCTGAGGATCAAGCAACCGAGTGTCTTCTACGACAAATCAGAATAGAGACAAATTTGAATTGTTACTGGTAGGGGCGGTTGTTTGTGCGCTACTTTGAGAGTCCTTTTGTTCTGGTGGATTACTAGTATTATCTTCAGGCTTCTTTAGTTGAGGATCTTCATTGCTCTTGATTTTCGTTTCAAGCTCTTGGGAAGCACTACTCGACTGGAGGGTCTGCTTATTGGCCTCGAGCCTTTTTCTGAGGTCTGCTATATGTTGTTTCGCCTGCTCGTTAAGATTAGTATCCAACTTTTCCAGCAATGAAAGCTGAGAAATCATCTCATTCCATCTCCTGGCTTCTTCTTCTTTAAACTTCGTTAACTCCTTTTTAATAAAATTAGAAATTGTTGAAACTCTAAAACGAAATATACCGTTTGATATGTGCTGCTAGCTTCGGCCGCTTTCTTCAGATTTCTCTCATCTTTCGGACTGATCTGAACTTGAATTCCTTCGCTTACAAGTTCTTTACTAGAGGTAGCATTGCTACTTTCGCTTACAGTTATTGTGGGTACTGCTTTTTTCTCAGGTCGCTGAATTATTGTCCCTTTCGACTGTTCTGAGCTACCGCTTGGATGTTTCTTGGATTCTTCCTGGTTTTCAATCTGCACAGCCGCATCTTTCATTTTATTTGCATTCGCTTGAGCATCTTGACTGCTGGTATCTGGAAGCTGTATCTTCGCAGTCTTATTCTCTCCACCCGCGGCAATTTTAGGTTCAGCCAACGTGGCTTTAAGATCAGGCTCGAATTCTGAAGGGATAGACAGGGTCTTTTTGCCATCAGCTGGCTTGGGTTGTGGCGTTTGGTCCTCTGTTGCAGGAAGCTGCATATGAGCTAGATTTTCGCTGTGTCGTAGCAACTTATGCTCCTCTGGATGCAATTTACCTTCATGCTTAACACCGTATTCCTGTTTTTCTTTCAGATAGGCCTCTGACCCGATTTCTTCGGTCAAAAATTCATTAGTGTCGATATTATCTTCTTGGCCATCGAGACTGACCTCCTTTCGGCCACTCATCGCCATCTGCTCAGTGAGCCTTCTCCATACCTCATCTTGCAATTTCTTCTGCTCTTCACTGATTCCTGTTCCTCCAGCTTTTTTCTCAGGTGCTTTCTTATCTTCAAAATCTTTGTTATGCTCAGCACTGATATTTCCCAACTTAAGTTTGGGTTTATCAGGTTTCTGGGCAGCAGGCTCAGCTTTCAATTCCATTTGATCATCTTTAGCTTCTTCATCTGATGACAAATATTGATGATGATTATCCTTTCCGGTTTTAGCTTGATTATTCTGCTTTTGTTGTAATTTTTGCTTCTCTAACTCCTTTTTTTTCTTTTGCTCCTCAGCGAGCTTGCGATTAAGCTCTTCATAAGGATTGAACATTCCCTCTTCGAAGTCGCTATCATCTCCCTCTTGTCTATGGTCAGCGTCCTTGAATGGCTGGCTGGACGGCCGGTGCTCTGGCTTTTTGTTTCCAACATGGTCTTTTTTTCCTGCTAAATGTGAATCATCATCGAGCTCATGGCCTTGGCTATCATAGCTGTTCCTTAATTCATCAAAACTTCTTGATCTGCGGCCTATATCTTTCTGTTGATAGCCACTTTCTCCCTCTAATGGATACTCCTCTGGGCCTTCTCCATCTTCGAGACCCTCTAAACCTTCGAAGCCTTCTACAGCGCCCAGGATATTCCCATCTTGGTCAATTAGCCAAGCCTTTTTGTTTGGTCCGATAATGATTCTTCTTCCTTCCTCGTCTTCATAAGGATATTCATAATATTGTCCTTCTCGTAAGTCAGGCAACTCGTCCAATTGGCCTTCATATCCCGCTTCGTCAATTCCCATCAAATATTCTCGAATGGCTTTTCGTGTCCGGTACCCTCTAAAATTCTTTTGAATAAATATAGCCGCCGCCTCAAGAATTTCCAGGTTTTGGTCATATGATGCTTCCTGAAGCTCCTGGAGCTCGCTACCTTCGTGGCTTCTATCTTCAGAATATTCACCGTAATGATCGGAACTCGCGTATGGTTGTCCTCGAGGCCCATGCTTATGATTTTGCTCGGGCTGTTGTTGATAATACTGTCTTTGAGCTCCTTCAGCATGAGGGTGATTTTGATATCCATCTCTAAGGCCCTTGGCTCTTGGATCTTCATAATCGCTTTCATCTTGCTCATCTTTCTTCGGTGACTCTTCATCGGGCTCTTCATGTTCAGGTATCACGAAACTTTCGTCTCGCAGGCGGTTTTCATCGGAGAAATTGCTGGTGTCAAGTTCTTCAATCTCCTCTCTTCCCATCTCAATTTTTTCTCGGTTCGGCATTCTAATAGAAGGAACCATAGCTTTTCCTTTCTGGGAGCGTGGCTGCTGATATTGATGTCCATTAAGATTTTTCTTTGGATTTGGAGGTTGTTGTCTGGGCTTATCATAGTTTTTGTCCCTTGGAGGTCTCTGATTTTTCGTTTGTTGCGGCATTTGGTGTCTCATTTGCTGTTTTTGCTCTCTGAGTTGCTGTTGCTCCAACTGCCTCATCTCGTTCATCAGCTGACCCTCGACACCATGTAATACATTCTCATACCTCTTCGAAAGCTCAGCCATCTTCTTCTTCGCAATTTCTTTCCGCTGTTGCGTTTCAAAGCTATTCGCTGAACTTCTAAACCCGCTGTTTTCAGGATCTGCTGAAACTCTGTACCCATTCATACTCTTTTGCCCGCTCTCGTTATGAGCTGCTCTGAGCGAGTTTCTTTCACTGGTAGTATAATCACCAGGAGACCTCAAGCTCTCCTCGCCTCGGCTCTTCGTGGACTGAATTATCTTCCCATTAATGATCTTTTTGAACTCCCCATACAAATTATCATAATATTGATTATCTTCATACTCGAGACCTCTCTCAACTTCTGGGTTGAAAGGATAATCGGATTGCTCATTCCACCTTCCAAAATCCTCCGAAAAATTGCCTTTTTTATGCTTGCGAGAAGACTTGTTCTGATTTTTCATATCATGTGAGGCTTTAGGCATATGCAGGTTGACCCTAGCGTCCTCACGGACTCTATCCAAATTCTCCTTTATTTTCTTTCTCTTTTCTCGTTCCATTGATTTCTTTCTATTCATCTCCTCTTCTAGCTTCATTCTCTTCTCATGCATAAATGCCTTGATTTGATCTTCCTCTTCCTTAGATAATCGCCGTCGATCATCTGCTCTCTCCCCAGAACTGTCTGGTCTTTCATGATTTACCTCATATTTCGCTTTCGAGCGCTTTCGCAGCCTTTCGAAAGTCTCATCGTCGATGTGCCCAAGTCCTAATCGCTCTCTTCGCTCGTGTTCTTCAAGTTTATAATATTTTTCTTTCTTATGCATCGTGCTCTCGTTAAGGGATTTCCTAGGCATGTCGCTTAGCTTCCTTTGGTCGACTCCCCAGGCAGGCGCTTCCCTTTGGATGCTTTTTTTGTTCTTTTTATGATTGTAGAAAAATTTTTTATTGTGCAAGCGAACTCTCTGACTGTCCTCCAAGATTTTCCCTTTCTTTTCAAGCTCCTGTTGTTTTTGACTCATCTCAAGCTGTCTTCTCTTCTTCTGCTCAAGCAGAAGTCTACGAGCGTTCTCGCGAATCATTTGATTAACCATATCATTTGCTGGAGCTTTTTGCTCTTTCTCGGGAGATGCTCTGTCTTTTTTCTGCATTTGCAATGGAAGGTCTGATTTTTCTTTAGTGCTTCTTTTGCCATCCTCTACAAAAAAAGGTTTAAATTGCAGAAAACCAAGAAGTTTTCATTACGCCGTGAGGGATTTCGAGAAGGTTTTTGGGAAGTATCTTTGGATTCGTGGACTCTTGACCGCTCATTCACTTGAGGGTTATAGAGCGGTTTCAAATAGTTGTTGGTCAGAGGAAGGATTCCTTGAGATTTTATTTCAACGCCATTGCTCGCAGGTACGAGTAATTTTTTATCTTTGCCAGCTGCTACGCTTCCATCTGATGAATGCTTGCCGCTCTTCTGCGATACTTTTGTGCTTGACTGACAGCGCGTCAGTCCATGAGCTTTCTTCTTTATCTTTTCGAAACTGTCATTATGTGGTGTCTGAAACTGCTTCTGGGGCCCATTTGTCATTAGAACGTGAGCTGGCGTCGGAGTCAATGGCTTTATGAAGTGAGGATTGAAATTATCGATCGTTTTCTGACTCGATTCAGAGTTTTCTGCCAGTTTGCGCTTCTGTTTTTCTATCGTTAGCGCTAATGGGGTGAAATCTAATGTAATATTTGAATTATAGCCCTGAATTGGATTTTGATAATCTCACTTTTCATTTCGCTATTTAGATTCAAGGGTTGTTTGTCAAGCTTTTTGCACTGTATATTGCTCGATTGTATTTGATTCGCATTCTTATTGCTTGAAAAGGTAGAAGAGGTGGTTAGTTCAGAGAAGCTTCGAAAAGAGTAAAGAGAGAAAGAGCGTTTTCTGTTTTGAACAAAATATTTACCTCAAGTTGCTTGAGAGGAATGACTGAGTTCCCTGTTGTCCCATGGGTGAGTATCCAACAGGAGAGGTTTCTATTTTAAAATGGACATGATTTGCCATTGGTGTATGTCGCATTGAGTGAAGTTTGGAAACTGATTGATTTTTATTTCAGCTCTTCTCTTATTCGAAGGAGCAACGTACAAACAATATTAACTTAATTCACTCGAAAAACATTTAAATTCAAAAATAATTCCGATCTTATTTCCTCTTTAGCAAGCATGGTATGATCTGGCCTTTAAAATATGAAGAATTCTTTTCAGAGACCGTTGCCTGAGACCAAAGAGAGCATCGCCTGTCCTCAATCAGATATGACTTCTCCAACTTTAGTGGTTTTGATATGATTAACCTCATTTAAGCAATTAATGCTCTTTCAAAGTGAGGCGTCAACAAATCAGGACGCTTTTGTTTGTTTTTTTTTCACCTGTTGCGTTCAAGGTTTTTCCTGGGTCTTATATATTCAAATAAAAAATTATCTACTGTATTGCTGTTTTTTTGAGAACATATTATATTCAGAAACGAATTCTTACTCATCCAGTACAAATTTACATAAATTATATAGATAAAGAACCAAAATGGGACAATGTGTTATCCGCGATTGCGGTTTCGAGCTGGCACCCGGGATCGACGAAAAGACTGCCAAGTGTCTTACTGAGGAAGTAAACATGAGTTTTCTGGGGTTTTTAGACTTATTGAATTTTTTCACCACGAAAAGAATATTAAACACAAGCTGCCTCTAAGAAGGAGACGGATCAAGAGACTTGAAGGTAAATGGGAGGGCACAGAGAAAGAGAAAGAGACCGGAATTGAGAAAGACATTAATAAGAGATACAAACGACACTTGAAGGCACTTAATGAGAAAAAGAAAGCAATGGAGATCGCCACGATGGCGACGCAGCAAACAGAGACTGATTTAGTGATGCTTGAGGACCAGGATTCCATCATTCACATGGACCATAGCCCTCATTTCGGAAAGACCCCAAAAAAAGCGGAAGAAGAGAGTTCAGAGACCAAAAATCCGACCTTCTCGGATCTCAATAACTATCGAAGCGAAATTTACATCGAAGGCGACGACAACGAAGCTCCATCGATGTATAACCAGCCTGCTAACACTCAGGCAAGAAGATTTCAAAAGCTGAATGTAATCTACCGAATTTGCGTTGGAGTGAAAGAAAATTTGAAATAGGCGAATCGAAGCTTGAGCATCGGGAATAAAAAGGAGACGCCGAAATATCAGATTGAAGATACCAGCAAGATGAAAAAAAAGAGAAGGAATCTAAGCTCGTTCCATGACAGTCGATCAGGAAATTCGTCGATGTACAAGAGTAGCTATCTAATACTTTATACATTGACCTAATCTAAGCCTATATCAATCGTAGGAAACGATGATCCTTATACGAGCGTAGAGAATTTCGATGACTTCAATACATCCAGGAGGATGAAAGATGACACTGGCAGTCTTTTCGGTGATGGCGACCAAGCAACTTTCGAGCAAGAGGCTCCAGTTAGTACATTTGGACTCCACTCTCAGGCACAAAAAGGCCGAGGTAGGACCGCGGGATTTGATAACATCTTTTTCAAAGAAATGATCGCAAATATGGGAAAATCGCCACGGTCCCAAGCAATGACTCCGAAACAGTTCTTACCAGACGAGGCGTATAACACGGGAAGTGACTTTGAATTCGATCGAGAGGAGCATCATGGATATGTGAACTAATTACTAATCTAACTGGTTAAATTATTCTTCTCCAGAGAACTAAACAACTCTTTGCAATTTTTTTATCAAACCCTTTAAAACTAAAAGCTATCAATTTGGATCGAATGTTTGTGTCTTTTTACTTTATTCGGAACTTTATTTTTCATTTTTACCTCCAAAGCTTCATTTGCGTGTAACAAATTCAACGTATGAAAACTAAAAAGAGAAAAGAATATTTTACTAATCTCTAAGAAAAGACAATTAATGAGAGCTAAGAGCGGGAACGTAGCATCAACCAGAGTCACTTGCTAAAAGTGTCTTTGCGCCTGAATAGTGCAGTTAGGCAGCCAATCGGAGCATTAAGAAGAAGTTCCTCTCACGCTTTAATGCTCAATTAGATATGATTTAGGAACTTGTTGAGAGTTCTGATTAATAAACGTGAATTGAGTTTATAAATCGCAAAAGAAAAATGTATAGTTCAGGCTACCGCCCTAACGTAAGCTACGCACAATCTGGTGATGTCGAAAATGCGAAATTGGTTGCCAAGCGCCTCTTCGAAATGTATGATAAAGATCGCAACAACCTCATCGACTTGTATGAAGTCGCTCCAATGATGCAAGACGCCTATCGAACAATGAACCGTTCTTTCCAACCCTCTAAACTCGATGTCGACTCTTATGCTAGAATTCTAGACCGAAATTCCGACGGAAAAATTACTTTACAAGACATCGAAGCCATTTGTATGAGATATTTGGTGGGGGATGTTTCATCCACTGCTGGAGCCGGGCTTAAGAGTAGTCAAACTCTAAAAACGAGCGGTTATGTCGATCCTTCTAAGACTGGAGACATTGGAGGTCAAAGCAAACCATACTAATTCTGCTAACTACAGATATATATATGAGAAAGGGCTGAAGAAAATTTCAAAAATATAAATAATCAGTTGAAGTTCAGTAGCCTCCTTCCTCTGTATACTTAATTTTGGACCTTAACAAATACATATAGAACTTGTAAGTCTCGTTCTTGGTGTTAACGAATATCTATGAGCATTTGAGTTGAGACCAATGATAAGTTATCTATTAACCTTTCAGATATTGATATTGTTTCTGAGCATATTCAAAGGAGTAGGAGAAAGGCATTCGAAAATAACAGTTGGAGAGGGAATTAGAATTGAGACGTTTATCTTTGCTAAAAACACGTTTAAATACAGTCAGTTTAAGAACGTTGATTTAACAATTTCGAAAACTCTGATAATTATTTAAAAATTACTCTATCAAATAACAACAACAGGTAGCAAAACACAAAAATGGTCTTTGCATTATTCCAAACGATTTTCCATTGTTTCTGGAGCTTTAGTACCTTATGCGTGTATCTTATCTGTAACCTCAGTCATTATATCATCCAGAATGTCTCACATAACAAAAATTGATAGGCTGCGGATGGATAAAACGAAGCAAGCAAGATCAACAGCCAGTTGAATTTGACCAGGAGCTAGGGATGCCGAAAGAGGCAACTAAATCCAGCGAAAATCAAGGAGAAACAAAGCGGATTGAGACTGATAGGCTCCGAAAACCGAATCTCCAGTTGAATGGCAGTTTCAACCTTGACGAAGGCGTGGAAGGACAGTATGACAATGGCTTCGACATGAGATATCCGTTGGAAACACCGGATTTCAAAGGACGCATTGTTATTGGAGAGCCAAAGACTAGTGCACGAGCTCATCAAATTCCCTCTTCTATTGAAGAAGGAGACCAAGAAACACAAGAATAAGACAAAAATGAATGAAGATGCCAAACGCATCGAAAAACTCATATACAATTTCAATTTATTATTTGAATCAATCTTTTCTCAATGCTCTTTGTCAGATAAATAAGGTTAAGTTTGAGAAAAATGTGGATTGAGAAAGATATCTGTCTCCATTTCTCCTTCCATTTGTTTGAAGGCTTAGGTTAGTTCCTTCTTTGTTTTCAAATATTTAACTTCATGCTGCTATCTTTACTGCTTATCTCATTCGTTAGCAGTTCACTGAAACAAATAGCCAAGTTTGAATCTTTCAACCAGTTCGATTAGTGTATGCATTATCAAAAGTCGTCTCAGGTTGTTTTTTTTTGGTTTTAGTTTCATGAGATCAAAGGGAAATTTGAATGAACTCGCTCTTTGTAGCTTGAAACCTAAATATATGGCCATTGAATCAAAGGAGTCTATTTGTCTCGAATTTTGTACATATAGGGAAGTTTTCGTACAATCTTTATCGACGACTTAAAAGTCTATTAAAAGTCTCTGTCTTGAGAGCACCGCTTGAATTGGGTTCATTCACCAATGGAGCACTCAATTAGTTTCTGAGGATAAGTACAAATAGAGGAAACGGTGCCACAGAGAGACATAATTTACACCGCATGATCAAGAGTAGTCTTGCGGGTATTGAACTCTATTCACCATGAAATTGCTCCCTATCCAGAATTAAGTATATCTCTTAACTAACATGTTCAACTTTAATAGAGAATTTTACACACTATAGTCATTATAAACCCGAAGAAGCTCTCGAATCAATTTCATGATCCTTGATTTAAACACTTCGAAGAGTTACAAATGTGCTATTATATTTTTCAGATGCAACGCTAATAATTAATTCAGGCAGACAAATATTTTCACAGCGTTGATGAATTTAGAAAACTCAAATTATTTTAAGACAGTTTACACGAACAGAAGTTCAAGTCAACAGCCATAAACATTTTTTGGATATCTCGATTGTGATTTATCATGTTAGGATCCCTTTCTTAGAAAGCTAAATGACCAAGCACAGGTCTTCATGTTTTTTCATCCATATGTCGATTGGATCTACTCTCGAGAAGAGCAATCATTGTCATTAGTTCCTAAAATTGTTTTGGAGTGTTTCGATGGTTTGCCTTGAAAAATGTAGGGTTTTGCTCCTTAAGGAATATTGCCCTTCTTTCAAAAAGCACTTTAACCTTCTCGAGATATATTATTGTGATTGGATTGCCAGTGGTTTTTACTGCTGTAGATTTTTATGGATTTTTCCTTTGATTTAAATTTTAATTTCCTTCCAATGATTTCGAGGCGTTTTTTTAATAAGCAAAAGCCCAGACGATACCTCAGCACGACCTTAGCTCCCAACAACGTCATACTAGAAGTCATTAGGATCAACGAAATCCAGGCTGGGGATTTAGATACGTCTATATCAAATGAAAAACAACGCATGAAAAGCCTATTATTTCGATACATGCCTTCATTTTGGTGCCTGCGCTGAAGAGATTAAAGAACAATTAATTTTATGGGAGCTCTCTCATGTACTTATGATGGGTGTTTGTCCTCATGGTTTTGCAAAAATAGGAAAATCAAGGTTTTTTGGTCCAGATTCTTTACTGATTGGACTGATATATTCAGGAGTTCGGGAAATTAAGCAAAATTAAAAAATAGCCAGCTTATTTAATAAGTAAACGTTCAAGATGTTGCGGAAGCTTTTCAAAAGAAACGAAACTGCGGGCAAAGGCAAAACCGACCTAGAAGAAATGCCTGATATCAAAGACAACACTCCGAGCGTGAAAGAAATCCCTTCTTTAAAACTAAACGTCGGATTCAGCGAATTCAGCGCATTAAGATCTCCTTCAAAACAATCATCACTCACTCCCCAGAGCAAAGACCAAGACACCCTCTCTCCTGTAAAAATCTTGCCAAGCAACTCCAAAATGCCTCACGATACTCCTAAATATGATCTACCCTCCGCTACTGAACTCGAGCAAGGCGAGCTCAAATCTGCAAAGATTGTGCGGTTTACGTCCGATTGTCATGACCCTCCACAAAGTCTAAACGAGCTCCCAAAAAGTCTTACTGATGTCCAACAAACCTTGACTGATGTTCCACACAGCAAAAATTCTCTTCCTAAAAGTTTAAATGACTTTCCAGGCAGCTTAACCGACAAGTACTTATCTCGTGCCCCGATAAGTTTGACCGAAGCCTCGAAAAGCATCACCGTGATGCCAAATAGCCTAACTGAGCTTCCTCAAAGCTTGAATGAAGTCCCACGTGAAGACCCTCCAAGAAGTTTAAATGAGCTCCCAGTTAATGGAAACACCTGCACTAAGAGTTTGAATGACGTCCCGAAAAGCCACAATCAGCTACCAGTCACCAATGGACCACAGAGTCTACCCGAAGTTCTTAACCGTAAGCGGGAAATCAGGTTGTTGCCTCCGAGACATTTAGGCATGCAGATAATTACGCGAGATAAAAGCAGGAGCCTCCCTACAGGCTCTCCTTTCCTGGGGCATCACACTTCGATTGACCTCATGTCCAGCAATACTCTAAGAGCGCAATCAAGTCCAGGGAAAAAAGACGCTGATCCGAACGAGATAGACCTCGATTACGAGACACCTAAAACCGAAGGTCCTCTAGACACAGAACAACAACACCTCGCGATGTTTAATAAAACACTGATCCCAGAAGCGTACTGTTCAGGGAAGTGGGTAATTCCTGCCAATGTAAAAAGAAGCGGCTGGCGAGCCGCTGGGTTGGTGCTTGCGTATCAGATCGCGTTAATAGCGATCTCGTTCATTACGGCTATATGCGCGAATAATTACAGCCAAAGCGAAGTTATTAATGGTTATGCGTACAATCTTTGGGGACATTACCTTCTTGACGGAATTATCAATGCTGTTTTTATCGGATTTGCTTTCCGAGAAATGATCAAGGCGGAACAGAAGTCCAACAATGATGTCAACTACCGAAACCTATATTGGATCATTCTCCTCACGACAATAATCGGAGCCTTGGTTTCAGTGGGATTCAACTCGAGATTCGAGCAACAACCGCAAAAAATGTGGTTTTATCTCATCAGCAAGTTGGTCGTCTTGCCTTTCGTCGGTCTCATTTATAGTATCTATTTGAGGACCAAAAAGCTGTACCAACTAAAAAAATGCCAAACTGAGAAAGGAATGTTTTTCAAGTCCAATATTTACAGAAATTTCCTCGAAGAGTTGAATCACAATCGCATTGAGCTGAAAGATAAACAGAGAACCTCGAAGCAAAGCATCGATAGCCAAGGCCGGCATACGAAATCGTTTGATACTCAAATTTTCGACCACAGATATTTCCAAGAGCTTTCATACAAACTTAAATTCAATAAAATGAGATATCTCAAGGTCCTTCCGATTAGAAGAGGTATTGCTCTTCTACTAGTCATCGCTGGGTTGTTTATCCAGCTGTTTGCTAGTTACAGCTATCTGAAAGCTGTGGATTATGCCTATGAATCCCAGAACATAAGTTACCTTTACATCGCCTCGGTTATCTATCCTACGGTCATTGGAATCATTAAATTCTTCGTGATGAAAGTGAACACTGCCGGTGGCAGTCCAATGGCCGAATCGAATATCCAACTGATTTCGATGCTCTTTGCTGTGCTGCCTTATCGTTTGGTGTTTCTAAGGTCTAGGAGCTATGCCCAAGCTCTAGGGATCATAGGAATCAAGTTCGGATACAAATTTATCGTGTATTTCTTGTACGGAGGAAACTTATCTCTGCTTCATCAAGTTGGCAGCAAAATTTCGCACGGTTGGCAAAACGCGAAGAGCAAATTCCGAAAAGTCCTCACTAACAAGGGCGGAACGTCGAAGGTGGGACAAACAGAGGCTCATTCAGTCATCCTGAGGTTGAAAAGTCATAAGGATGCGGTATTACAAGAAAGCCATTTGAAGGACTTGATCTGTAGATTTCTCATGCTACAAATGATTGACATCACCAATCTGATAGCTTTTGTGATAACCTTCGTTGCTTTCAGCTTGCAGAAGGCCATTCCGCATATCTATCAGAAATTCTGTCTCGCTAGCGTGAAGAGGCTCGTAGGCTCTAATATGATAGAGCTTGGCCTCGATTTACTTATTTTGGTTCTAGTTCTAGGGCTGCTATGGTACAAGCGACATGTACTTAAGCCAGTCGTGGTGAAGAACTATATTGTAGAGTTCGTTCACGAATCCTATGGACTGATGATCGCGGCGAGTTTGATAATATATTTCAGTCAACAACTGATCATATCAAACCTGTGGAGCGAGTATATCAAGGAAACGATCCTGATTGACAAATCTATGGTTACGTTAGATAATATTTGAGATAGATGTGTAAATTGCATGTAGTAGGAGTAAATGCAAGAAAAGCACTTATATATAAGAAATGATTTATAACTATTAAAAGGCGCATGGCAAATCTATATATATTTCAACATAATTTCATGATTATTTTTAGAAAGTCCATAAAAATTTTTAAAATGTAAAATGTGCATGTCCCACGCAAAGATTTATGAATGATCTATATTTTATGTATGAATTGATAGTAGCGATGGTGATTAGTGTATTCTTTTATAAGAAGCATGTAAATGAACTACGACAGAACATATTTTTCAGCCAGAAGAAACAATCCCCTTTGAAAAAAGGAGAGAGAGAGGAACCTCATTACTGACAAGTTATTATCTCCTGAGTAGTTAAAAATGTTTCTGTGAATGAGTTTAGGTCCGATTAATTTGAGTGGATGAACATTCGAGGGCAATATGCTACTAGTTACACTAGTTAATTCTTTCTTCGATTAACAGGTCTAGTTTTTCTGTTCCTGCTTAATTTATTCATTCCGACTTCGATTAGAAGGCCATAGTAATAGAAGAAGATAATTTATTTATAGTGTCTACCTGATTAGTTTATTTGCTGAATATACAAAGTGGGAATTAGTTTCAATGACTATTTTCAATTCCTGTTAATTCTCTTGTTCTAAGCATTTTAAAAAGCACAGTTATTAAGCGATTAAGTATTTAGATTGTTTAATTTAATTTGGAGAGTAGTTGTTCAGATCTTTTGTGAGAAATATCATTTTCTTATTTAGTACGAATCGAAATGGTTAATTGCCCCAAAGAAACAGCTATCAATTAAAAATACCACAGTGTCTATATTCAATGTGCAAGTATTAGTTTCATATAATCTCGAATGGTTGGTTTCCAAGTTACCAAGGTACCAATGATTTGAACTACAAGTGATTTTTGTTAGAAAATTAATTAATTTTTATAAAAATCAAAATTTATTCAAGTTTAAGATAGCTCCGCTCGTACTGATGATACTATCTCTCTGATGTCGACAGTAGACAATGAAATTTTGCATTAATTATTTTGATGTCTGGCGGTTATTAGCATTGTTTGCCTTCCATATCACGTGTCCTGAGCATCTTACATTCGATTTTCTTCACTACCTAATAAATCATCTTTAAAAATAAACTTTGTATAAAATAGATCTCCACATTCAGCTACAAATCAGCCTAGTTAACTCTCTATGCACTCTTCAAAGCTTAGAAGGCCTCAACAAAAAAATCCAACAGAATATTATTAATAAACTAGTATCTCAATGTTCAGAACTCGCCAAGTGAAGATTGAGAATTGCGATTCTGTATCTCCGAGTAATTCCCAAAGCTGTGATTTCAGCAGATGCGTTCGAGAAAGTTTGTGGCTTGATTCAATCGAGCACCCGTTTATTAACAGTGACCTTCTTTCACTTGAAAAGCCAAAAACAGAAATGGAAAAAATATCATTCGATAGCCTGATCGAATTAAGCACCTATATTTCACAAAAGAAGAAAGAAAACCCGAATGGGTGTACCGCTGACGGCGAAAGCGAGAACACTCTAAGAGCACGATTACTCGCTTGTCAAATCATCCAAAAGCAATTTTATCACCTCATTCATGATGGAAGTAGTAATGAATGTAAAAAAATAGAGATTGGAAATGAAGATGAGATTTCGATAGACAGGTGGACTCTGATAAGTATTTTCTCAAGCTGCGTTTGCGACGACGAGCCTCAGAAATTCAAAGAGTTTTTCAAATTGCTAATAACTGCACATCCCATCAATTGCCTCTTCGCGACACCAGGCAGCAATTCCTTCTCCTCAGATTTTCCCTTTGGAACTCTGTCAGAGGAGCAACTATCAATAATTGCAGAAATTCTCGAATATTATATGAAATATTATCTGGATCTAGCACTTGACCCTGACCCCGTCTACACCCATCACCTTCTATTACTCGCATTGGAGTTAGAGAGCCAAATTTCGAGTTATTTTTCAGCAAACTTCTTCATGTATTGGAGTGTAATTTTACAAAACTACATCAAAAATAAGGGACAAAATTTCATCGGACAACAAATCTTGCTTGTCGATAAACTATTAAAAAGATTTTCTGCTGTGGGTCATGACAAAGAATTTGTAGAGGCACTTCACATTGAGAGTCTAAAGCTTGAAATAACGAAATTCTTACGGAATCGAGAGCTTGAAGCTGCAACAAAGGGATACAATACACTTCGAGAGCTTAATTTCATGAATCGCGAGAATTTAATCTTCAAAATTCAAGTTGGCATTGAGCTATATCACAGCTCCGGAGCTGTTTCAAGGAAGGAGTTATATGAGTATTTTCAAACGTTTGTATCGAATTTCCTCAACAAAGGAGAGAGTGTGGTTGAATTGCTGAGATTATCTGATGATCTCTATCTTTGGCTAGACGTGCTTCTCTTAGAGTGGGGTTCAAACCTGGAGAAAAGAGTACCTGAACGCAGCGTGACATTTGACTATCTCGCAGGCCTCAGCACTCGATTAGAAGCCTTTCTGACGTCATTTGGCATCCAAAGCAAGGAGCACGAATTTATGGAGTATTTAGACAAAATCATCTCTTTGTTGAAAACGATTAGTTTTTGGCTAAGAGAAACTGAGTCAAAGCACGAAGCAACAGGGAAATTTTTATCACAACTCATAAGATTAGGAGAGAAACTTAATCAAAGAAATCTACATATTCAAGCTATCGAATTATTTGAGATAATTCCTCTCACGTTTTCAGTCGCACCTCCGGGTCTAAGGACGATTTATTTTTACAAGATTGACAGTCAAATAAAAATCCTGGCTCCGTTAGAAAGTGCCGTCGGGACCTATCAACTGATGAAATACGCTTCTGAGGATGAGAAGGACTTCTTCATCTTGCTTACGAAACTTAAAATCGTTATGTATCAATACTATTGTAAAAGTGAAGAAGATCGTCCAAGTTTTTCGGAAATTTTTGCAGAAGAATTCTCATTTTCTCTACAAGAGCTGTTTTCTCTCGAATCGATGGATATTCACATATTTAGGATGTTTTGTTGCGATTACCTGGACAAGTCAAAGATATTTAAAAAATTTTGCTTCGGAGGCATTCTAGGAAGATTCCTCTTCGAAATAATTTCACTTATTGAAGGGAGGAATTGCCCAACTGAAACAGAAGGAGTCGCATTAAAATTTAGAATTTCCCTCGGTATTTTACAGCTAATTGCTGCTGCATTGCAAGAGGAAATGCTTGTCTGGAGCAGCCTAAAGACTGAAACAAAGAAGCATGTAACCTCCGAAAGAAATATGATAGAATTCTTCTTAAAAGCTTACTGTAAAACGTGGGACATCTTATTCGAAATTCATTCAGAATCCCTTCAAAAATGCCATAAAATCAGAGTCAGCGAGTTTTCATCATTGATGGAAGAGCTTTTCGACTCGATTCAAATCATAATGCGCGTGTTCTGGAACACATTTCTCCTCCTGCAGCAGAGCAAATTTGAAGTTGATAGCGCAATTCATTTTCTGAGACTGTACATCCAGGTAACTATAACCTTTTTTGATTATTTGCTACTTTTCCTTATTTTTTAGCTGCAATCTACCACATTAATTTTCAAACATCTACGGTTAGAGACTGCGGAGATCTTTAAGAAGCTTATGGACTTTCGAATGAATACTGCTTTTGAAATAATAGAAGATCATTATAATAATAGTTTGAAGGGCGAGTTGACTGATGCCTGTGAAAAAGTGATCCGGTACGCTTGCTGGGTTTTAGAAGATTCAAAAAACCAAGCTCAGATTTCAAAATTGCTGATTGAAGAGATTTTTTTGACCCTGCAAGTAATTGAAGAGCGGATTTCGTTAAGGTTAGAAGCACAGCAATTGAGTTTCCATCTGAGATCTACCTATTTCGGAGTGATGGGACTTCATTCCCCAAGCACAATGAAGAACTACTTGGAGGTAAATCGGTCTTATTGTCCTCAAGTAAACAAGTTAATTCTAATCATTAGAAGATTGTGCATACTTTCCAAGCAAATCCAGAGTTTTTGCTTATCCTGGCAAAGACAGCCTCAGAATATAATCAATTTCAAAGTAATAATACTTAATTGATTTCCGGCCAATAAAGGATCTTAAGCTGCTTTGTTCGCGTGGAACAGCTACTCAGTCTATGCTTTCGTGAATGACAAACTTAAGGAGCTGCCAGGTATGTTCATTGCATTTAATTTCCAGTGCCTCATTTTTCAATATATTGACAATGTAGGCAGTGCTTATCTGTTGGCACTTGAATTGGTCAGCGATAGCACAAAGAAGATAAAGCTACTCAGCCACATAATTAGCAAAATAGCTCTCTTTTTGAAAGAAACTTCATTTGAAGAAGCTCAAGAAACTGGAATTCTTCTCTCGATTAGGCTGGGACTCATCTATAGACAGCTACTCGAAAAGTAATAGACTTACGTACCTTCCCTGATTTCCTCATTTTCATTAGCAGGAACCAAGACTCTGCTCAAAAACAGCTCATCGAACTCGTTCTAAAACTCTACACAAAACTACTCGATGTACTTCCGGAGAATTTCGACTGTCTACTTGAATCGGAATACGGAATCATGGATCCAGAATGTAAATATTATGAGCAACTTTTTGAAGCTCCTTAAATTAACAATAGCAGAATATCACTTACTACCAGTCTCGTAGGTTGCGTCTCTATATATTTCACTTCAAACTCTTATATGTCTTGAAGTAGTTTTCGTTTTGTTTCATTTTCTTTATTCATTTTAAGACTCATTCATAGTTAACTCAACTCTCTTTCGAAACTAATTGACCAAAACCAGGTTGTTAAGAGGAAAAAGCAGCAGCCACTATATCTAGGAGCAAATATAGTTTTTTGGTTTAAACCTGCGGAAATAAATAAACTGCTTGCTTTATCTTAAATTTGACGATAGTACCAATTCAACTTGTAAAAGGAAAAAGCCTAAGAAGAACCACCAACGAAAATTATTCTTATATAGACATCAAGAATTACAGTTATAAACAACAGTTAAGAGCCTGGGCTCATCACTTTGGTGAAATAATTTTCTATCTCTTCAAGTGAAGATAGATTCAAATGAAGTTTTACCTTCGAAATAATTTTTGAGAGTCGATTTTTTTTCATGAGTATTTCGTTGATCTTCGGTAGCAGCTCTGCCTTCTCTTCAAGAAACAGAAGGTCCGTGCACTTTTGAAGAATCTCTTCGTCTTTTTTCAGATACTCGAACTCCTTCTTCGTTGCAGCAAACTCGACCATCATCTTCTTAATAAACTTCCAAGCCAGCTTCAGATCTGGGACTTGCCCGTCAATATAATGCGACGGAGCGCAGTCCACTACCATCTTAATTATACACTTGATAAAGCGCTCCGTATTTTTCTTATAATGCAGCAGGTCCTTCAACAATCTCTCCTCATCACCAGATTTTTCTCTATGATGAGTCGGACTTCCCTCTAACAATTTAAAGTTCTCCTGGCTCTTTCGAACCCCAATGCCTGGACCCACGTTTTTGCTCTGTTTGAAATCATCCTGCTTCGGTTTCAAACCCCGATGACTCTCAATAAATTGCGCTTCCTCAGGCGAACCCTCTAGTTCCCGACGCAGAGTCTCGAGTTGATTTCGATAACTATTTTCCACAGAAACGAACTCTTTCTCCAAGCGACTGTAGGATCTTCTGAGCTCATTATTTTCAGACTCAAGCTTTTGAGCTTTCTCTTTGTGTTTTGCTGCTGAGCTTTCTAATTGCTTTAGGCGGTCGAGTTTGGGCAAGAGATATTCAATCTGATTTTGCAGATTGACGACAAGCAAGCCTTTTTCTTCGAATGCGGCACTTAATCTTTGGTTCTCTTGTCTGAGCTGCTGGTTCTGCTTGTCTAAACTAGCATTTTTCTCGAGTAATTCTGCGATTTTGTCATTTAATTCAGAGATAACGTGACTTTCTGAGCTGCTAGCATAGGCTAATTGCTGTGCTTGTCTTGCATTTGGCTTAGAGTCGCTCGGTTTAAATTGTTTCCCTTTGCTGTTTTCCGTATTGGTCTTATAGCCACAAAAATTGGATTCATTCTTGCGGTTTCTGTTTTCCAATAGTAGAGACAATTCCTGGAAAGATTCCGTGTTAAATTCAATTTCTTTGTCCTTTGATCGAAAATCATAAGCGTTGTCAATGGCAGCTTGCTGTGCTTCGTCGACAAAATCAAAGCCATCTTGGTTCATCATGTCACCACCTTGCTGATCGAACCCAATGATATTTGACGGCTGCTCTTGAACAACTTTGATCGGAGACACTGCGATCGAGTCAGGCTGTCCAAATTTTTGGGAAAAGTCCGATTTTTGACCTTGCTGTAAAAAGTTCGTGATTTGATGCGAATATTTCTCATTATTAGAATTTTCTTTGGCTAAATGCTTCGAACGAGCAATGTCTCTGTCCTGCGTTTGCGGACTTCTATGATAATGGCTTTTACCCGATGTAATCTTCGGATGGTAGTTGTCACTCTCTTCGGTTCTTACCCTCATACCCTCATTGAATCGATCAGGAGAAAACTCGTTTTGAAGTCGTCGCGAATTGCTTCTGGAGCGAGCGTTCTTTTGCTTGATCCGCGGGATTTCAAGGCACGGAGCAAAATCGTAATCTAAATGAGTTTATGAGACAGAGAACGAAGAACCGTCTTACCATATTGATTGAGTTCAAGGGGAATACAATCCACTTCCTGATTCTTACCACTCTTCTGCGAGTTAAAAGGGTTCGATGAGTACTTGCTTGATAAACTCGTGCCTTTTAAGTTGAGACTCGATCGCATTTCTTTACCATCTATCATATTGATAAGGTCAGAAAACAGATCGGTTTTCGGCTTCGTGCTCTGATTTTTCTGCTCTTTTGACTGAGTGTGAGAACTGATAATCTGCGTTGGCTTGATTTTGCATTGCTTTTGACTATTGCTGCTACTGCTCTGAGTGTGCTGAGAGTCTTGCTTGGTCGTTTGGTCAGAAATGATGTCTGAATCATCCAAGGTGAGTTTGGGTGCATGAGCTTTGGAGCTCTTCGGAGCGGTTTTTTGATTAAGGTTATCTAAAGGAAGCAATGGAGCACTGGCTCTTAAACGCGCGAGATTCTTTTCGAGGTTGGGATCCCAAGGTTGGTTGTCACCGAATGAGGCAAAGTTTTCAGGGTTTGCGAAACCAGCAAAATTTTCTTTCTCTGGTTCCACTATATAATTGTGATCTTTATCGTCGTCAAAGCTGTCATATTGATCAATATTGTGCGGGTTGGAAGTAGGATGTTGAAGTGCGGAGAAGTCTGTGTCTTCTAGAGTGAGTCTTGCTGACTTTAGGTTTTGGAGGCTGAGCTTTTGGGATTGTTGCTTGTTCATGATGAAGATAAAATTTCTTGGGTTTCTCTCAAAACTTTTGAATTTGATTTTTAAATCTTAAGTTGTTAATTTAACAGCAATAATGCAACCACAGTCATCGAGATAAAATTTGGAATGAACCTAATGAGAATGCACAGAAAAATGATAAGTTATTGAAAACTACCGTTTTTGTGATTTCAGAGAGGAATTTGCGTTGATAGTAGGTGTGATATATCAGTATATTTTACTCTACATCATCAATAGAATCAAAAGCTTTAGATTTGAAAAAAGTAGGCAAAACACCAATCAAAAGGAGAAAGAAATTTATGTAGAGACTGGTCTGGAGAGATATCGATTTCCTCTTACCCCATTGAGAAGCCAGCAAAATACTTGGTTATCTATATTTCATAGTATTTGGCTATGCAATTCTGAAAGAGTTTCGAAATCCATTAATAGTTTCGACTCTTTTATTCTATCCAGCAGATTGATGTAAGTCCTCCTCTTTGGGAAATATTGTTAAGTTGAGTCGAGTTGAGTTGTTGTAAATCAATTTCGAATAAAAAATCTACAGAGATATTAGTAGTATTCAGTGACATCGAAGACTAATCACTAGCATGACAGAACAAACTAAATACGGAGAAATTCTTGGATGAAAATACAAAAGTAAATCATTTTTGAGTCGTTTAAAGTAATTTAAAGTGATTTCGCCTGAGTGATATACTCTAGAATATTGATCAAGTGATCCTATTTTACTTCAAATGCTAAGACCAAGTATTTGCAGCTAGTAGCAATATCATTATGAATTGTAGTATTTTCGATTTAGTATTTATTTAAGTAGATTTTACCCGGCATATAGCATTATTGGAACCTGGATTATATTATAAATATGAATAATTTTTTGAATTCAATTTTATACATGTAAATGGTAAATGACCGAAACATGCTGAATATAAACAAGTAAAGTTAGTGTGTAATAATTATGCCTTGAAAATCTGATTACATAGACCGCTAATCAGTAATTGGTAATTTTATATCAGAGCTGAACAATGAAAGCCACAATAGAAACATTTTAACGGTATTTATTATTTTGTAGAAATCGTAAATAAGATATTCCTTTTGAGAAGGAGAGAGAGAGATAAATAGCTAACTTAATATATACTTTAAGAAATCGGTTCTTAACTTGGTGATAAAACAATCACATTGATATTCTTAGCTCCCTTATTTGTAGAATCAACTAGGGGAGAGAGTGTATCTTTTTAGACATAATAAATATGTCTTTGAACTCTCCCTTTGTTGCTAAATTTAAATGCCATACCCTTTTTCAATTTTAAGCCTCATATAGTTACGATCGCTAACTTGAAGGTGTTGGTCTATGTCTTTCTATTCTTCTGCGAATCCTATTAGATATCAGGGCAGCATTCTTTATTAGTAGCCCACAAACAATAAAGAATTTTAGTTTAGTTTGCAATGAGACAAAGGGGTGTCAAAACTTTTTGCTTAATCTGTAATTTGTTGATTCCTTCAAAATAATAATCCGAAAATTTTTTTCCCTATTTTATGCTGACAGAAAATTTTCTATTAAAATATGTGCTTGTTAAGCATTTTGATTCAATCAGGTCTGTAAACTTTCCTTGATCTTTGTTAATATATGGGTAACAAGGCAATTGCATCTTAACTACATTCAATAGTGTAAAACAAACAGTAAATAATATTTAAAGGTGGCAGAGTTGCGATGCTGAAAATGTCAGGCGAGCGAAGTTCGCTAATCAGTGAGGTCAAATGCTCGATCTCAAAACTATGACAAGATAAAAATTGCCCCCATAAATTTGCGTATCTAATATTTTAATCTATGAGTTTAAGTAAAAAACATTAAAGGTTAATTCAGTCCTCGAAGAGCCTGGCAATCATCGCTAATTAGCAGCAAATCTGATGGCATCGAGTGAATACATCTCTCTTTTTTTTTGCGGATTGCTTACAGACTGGTCGATTTCGCGTTGCCTTACCGACTTCAAGGAGAAAATTGTCAAGGAAATAAAGATACCTAATTCCGTACTCCTGTCCCAAAATGCCAATTGACATCGAGTCAAGGCTCACCAAATAAATCATTATTACAGTCGAGGAGTTAGCAAAAACGAATTTAGACCGGTTTAGCAATATTACAATCAGAGTGTTGATTTCTTAAAAGGAACGCAGTTGACTTTTTTGTCTTGGACAGTCAACCTCATGTTTTTTTTGTAAAGTTGGGCCATTCAGAAGACTCATGAAAATGAGGGTTCTTTTGATAAAAGCACTCGGATGATCAAACATTATATAGTTTTTTTTTTTGCCTGTATCTATTTCATCATCGCAGTAGTAATATTTAATGACCTTGACAAAATCATGAAATAAATGATATCAGCTTGAGAGGAGAATCTTCTTTAACGCCATGCGTTTTTAATAAAGCAAGGATATTGCTGCTGGAAGCAACAAATTTTTTTAAAAAGAGTATATTTTTTTGAATTTGCAGCAACGCAGGGTACTTTAAACGGACCTGTTTAAGAGAGTTCAGGGGTCAGCAAGTCAATCCACCTCTGCTTTAATATAGCAAATATTTCACAGCGCATTTTATCTTGAAATTATAAGCTTTTATACTAATCTTATGTCGATTTTTTTACCATCACAACATCACCCTCACCGTCAGTACTCTTAATGCTCGATATCGCAACTATGACAAGATCAAAGTTTCCCCTATAAATTTGCGAATCTAACATTTTAATCAGTAATTAGTAGACCAGTTTCAGTAAAAAAAATTAAGGATAAATTCAGACCTCGAAGAACCTGGCAATCATCGCTGGTTCGTAGCAAATCTGATGGCATCAAATGAATACATGTTTATTTGTGGATTCTACAGACTGATCGATTTCGTGTTGCCTTCCCGATTTCAAAGAGGAAATTCTCTCCCAAATGCCAATTGACATCGAGTCAAGATTCACCAAATAAACAATTATTACAGTCGAGGAGTTAGCAAAATATGAATTTAGACCGGTTTAGCAATATTACAATCAGAGTGCTGATTTCGTAAATGTAATACTATTGACTTTTCTGTCTTGGACAGTCAATCTCATTTTTTTTTAAAGTCGGGCTATTCAGATCTCATGAAAACTAGGTTCTTTTGATAAAAACCCTCGATGATCAATCGCAGCAGTTTAAGTATAATATTTAAAGACCTTGGCAAAATCATGAAATAAATGATCGTCATCAGCAGAATCTTCTCTTTCGCGATGCCTTTTTAATAAGCAAGGATTTTGCTGCTGGAATCAACAAATTTGATAAAAAGAGTATATTTTTTTAAATTGCAACAACGCAGAGTACTTTAAGCGGGCCTGTTTAAGAGAATTTAAGTGTTCACAAATCCATCCACTTCAGCTTTGATATAGCAAATATTTCACAGCGCATTTTATCTTCGTTTTTTTAATTTTTTTTTTTATTAAAAGGAATATGCCTTGATATTTTCAATAAAATTTAAAATTGAGAGTTCAATTCAGAATGCCTGAAATTAAGGAACCATCTCGAAATACTTAGAGGATTTGTGAGTTTTTTGTTCTTCTTTAAATATTGAACCCAATATGTCCTGTGCGAAATCACTAAAAGTCAATGAAAATAGTCTGCCTTTGACGGATTAATTAATGAGCATTACACTCGCCGCTAAGAAGTGCTGCTACAAGAATCCAACTCGAATGACTTAGATCCATAGTCAAGATCGTTAAAAATTAATAAGCTATTTAATTAGTAAACTTCTGATTTTAAAATAGGTACTTTGAGTTTAGTAATTGCTGACAGTGAAATCCTGAATAAATTTTCTGTTTGCTTTTCAAAATCAGATTTAAAAGTTCTCGATCACCACTCACAGACGTGTGATCCACAATTTTCCTTCTCACGTTTATGAATTTCCATTTAAAGAAACAAGCTATAAATTATTAAATACTCTCGTCCCTTAAACTTGTTTCATCATGAAAGATCACCAAAATGTATTCGTTCACTTTGCCATGACATTCAACCAAGCAGCTACAAACTCTGCAGCTCGATTGAATAGCTGGACTGAAAGAGCCATTCTGCTATTCTATCATCTGCAAAGAGTTGCAGTGATTTTGGCTTCTTCGACAATTACTATGATTCCTCAGACGAAACTATATGGAACTCTTGGGCGCACTCTGAAATTATTCCAAATTGGGTTTTGGACGGAAATAACTCCGATTTCTTATACTGATTTTGTTGCATTTTTCTTTGCCATAATGATGATTGAGATTGCAGTCATTTCAAGTTTCTTATACTTCGTATGGAGGAAAAAACCTATTCCTGCTTTGTTGGAGACGGCAATAACCTACCAAGTCTTTCTCATGAACCGATACCTAATCTATATTCCATTATACCAAAGCAGTTATTATGTAATTTTCAACGCGAAATCGGAGACGGTATTCTACGCCCTTTCAATCTTCAATCTGACGAGTATGACGATTATCAAAGTTTTCTTCGCCATATTTTCATATCGACCAGCCTACTCAACTGCCAAGTTCCTGGCTCAATATCGAACCAAGGAAGTGAACGAGATGTTTGGGCTTTTGATCACTCTTGGGATCCGAATGTCAAATTATAATACAGCTTCGGTGACACCAGCTTGTCTGCTGTTCGCGATGACCTGCACACATATAATCACCTTATTGTTCCACCCCACGTATTTAGTTTCGGCACTCAATCGCCTTGATTTATTTTGTCATGCCTTCACTTTTGGATTTACCTTGGTAATTATACTTCAAGCAACAGCTTACAATGGCTCAAAAATGGAATTTCCTTTCCTCTTGATAGCCTCCTTCCTTTATTGGCTCATGACCAACATCGATAGCTACCGTAAGGGAAAAATTTTCAGTTTATCCAATCAGAAGAAGACTCGCTCAATTCTGGTAATGAAATTTCTTCCTTACATCTATGAAGAATTCGCACAACTTGATAAAGCGAATGGCAAATTGATTGAAGCAATACAACCGCTACTTGCGCATAGGAGCGATAATGAGAATAATGAAGAAGAAGTTTTTTCCTCAGAAGAGTATTCATTGGAATCTGTCCCTCTGAAGCAGAAAGCAAATAAAGCCTTCATAAATTTTATTTCTAAGAGTTATGAAGATTATTTCAAATCTCCTGAAGTATTCCGCTCAGGAGTCCAATCTATTATCCTTGCCTATCTGTTCTTCGTACGAACTGTACTTCAAGACAATCTCAAGGTACTATTTCTCATTTATGATTTCCGCAGAAAGCTGAAGGCAAAACGATTATCTTTTGGTTGGTTGCTAGGGATCCAAGTTGCAAGTCTTGAAAGATCTTGTTCTCACGAACATTTCTCCTTGAAATCTGAGAACGCTCTTGATACGAGTCGAGTGTTCGTTATGCTGAAGCAATCTGATGAGCTCATTTCGAAGATGAATTTCTGGACTCACCGCAAAATTGAATTTTTGGAGGAACTCAACGCTCCAGTGGTGAGTCTGCAAGTCATCAAAGACAAAGGAATTGAACTTGTCAAGGATAGCAAAGCTATTTTAAGTTATGTGAGACAAGAGAAGGATATACTCAAATTCTCGAAAATTAGCAATGCGATGAAAATTTTTACTGAAGAAGTTTTCCAGGACCAAGATTACCTAACTTTTGATCTCAAAGCCATTAGTTATATGGTTTATCATGCCTCAAAGCTGGACTTTGAATCTTTGGAGACGTTTCAGATCATCGAAAAGCTTCAAAATAAACAGAAAAACCCAATTTTTATGTTCGCTACTGATGACTACTCAGGCAATGGTGGAGAAATCACTCATAATACCGAATACTTAATACAAAAATTGGGCTATACTCAAGTCGAACTCAACCATTTATATTGGTCAGACATCCTAGTCGCAATTGAAGATAACAACAATTCTTCGGATATTAAAAGAAACCATGTTTCTCAAGCAATATTACGACACTGTAACGGCGGATTCGTTGCGATAAAATGTACAGTACATCTTGATATCATTGATGATGTGCCCTCTATTGTGCTCCTTGGCCAAGAAGAGCCTACTTATCATCAGAATTTTCTCTTAAGTAAACTCGATGGTACGATTGAGGGGACGAGCAAAAATTTCGCTGAAACGTTTCCCGAGTCCATAAAATTCAAAGGCAGAAAGATTCAAGAAATTTTGAGGTTGAACTATTTGCAAGACGATCATTTGACCGATAAACACGGATCCACACCCATGAAAGGAAAACTCAACTTGAGTAATGCATGTTCATCGAACTCATTTATGGATGCCAAAGAAATCAACTTTCTCATCACCCATTTGAACAACGCGATTCCTTCGAAAGATGGTTACTACTTAATTAGTATCTACGAAAAATATATCTTGACTATGTTTAAAAACAGAAATCCGCCTCAGGAAAATTATACTCGACTTTTTGTTTCTCAAATGGAGATAAAAACAGAAGCCCCACCACTCAAGAGCCTTAAGACCCTAAATTTTGGCTCTGTAGATAACCTAGTCACCAAGAAAGACGAACTGGAATTCAAATCTACTGATGTTCTAATTCCTCCAGGAGACGAGCCTTATTTCGATAAAGTGCAAGTTCCACAAGAACCAAAATTGCGAACTTCAAAAATCGACTCTAATCATCATGGATTCAATTTTTTATCAGATCAGAGAACAAACTCACCCGCAAAGAGTCAGCTTGCCTCAAGAGGGCGGATGTCACCGATTTCTCAAGAACTACCTGCTGGTACCCAGAATAATTTCATCAGCATCAACAGTTTTGGTGAGGAAGAATTCAATACATCTCCTCGCCATAAATCTGAAAAGTTAGTTGATGATGAGGAAGAAAAAGAAGAGCAACTCGAACGCAAGAGAAAACTTGAATTGTTCAAGAATCAAAGAGCATTCTCAGTAAGTAGCAGTGTCGGCGGTGAACAAAAGCAAAAGAGAGCTTTGGAGCGTATCAAACGAAAGTTGAAGAATCCTTCTGTGCCGCTAGAAATCCGATCTATGAAACTACTTCAAATTGTTTTCTTCATTGGACTAATCGTGTATCTGGCCTTAGAGTATGATGATCTTTCGAGAAGATACATCATTTTATCAGAACTCTCCGGTCTAACATCCTTTCCATTAATTTTATTACGGGCCATCTATGGTTTTTTTCAAGCGCAGGAGCTCGTTTTTACATCATTACAACAGCTATGGTCTCCCGAAAACAGATACGCTCACTTATTCAAAGTAACACCAGTGCTCACGGTCATTTCATCCAAAGAGTTCACCTATAATTATTATGATTACATTGTTCAAGAAAACATGCAAACCTACTACTCCGATTTCCGATACGACAACTATACAATAGATTTGAGTTTACCAGAAACTCCTTATCTCAACAGAGCTGTTGATTTTCATGAAGCGTTAGTGGTATTGCGAGGTTATTGTTACACATTTTTCAAAGTACTCTTGGAGGGTAAGCTCATTCATGAGGGTGCTTTCAGCTTTTTACGATCGCAGAGTTTGAAAGTTGAAGAAATGTTGTGGCCCCTTAGCGAGGATTTATTCAACAGAATGAACAAGCAATTCGATGAGGAAGTGATTTCGTTGCAACTGCGAGTTATGTTCGGCGGTGCTGTGGCTCTATTAGTTGGAATTAGCGTGTTTTACTCGTTTTATAAGCTGCATTACTACAGCGACCACCTTCTTTCCAAAACTGTTACAATTTCAGGATCAGAAGTACTTGACGAAATCAATCGACTTGAAAAAAAGGCGACAATAATGATAATGCATGGATCAGAGAATGGCCCTCATGAAAAGAAGAACTCATTGGGAGCAACCAAAAAGGGACTTTCCAAAGAATCCCCGAAAATGCATTCAATCTCAAAGAAGTACATCCCAATAAGAAAAGAATTCTTATCAAAGACGGTCTTCATAGTATTTTTGGTTGGACTTTACTTGATTCCTCCAATCGTTGGGTACTTTATCAAAGCAGATCCTGTCTCCCACTGTATTCCTCTGCTTAAGCAGTTTAAAATAATCGCTACGAACGCACAAAGTTCGATTGAGAATACCTGTCAAGTTCTGGAAGGGATTGCTTCTGCTGCGACGGGTGATGTAGATCAGGCATCTAATTACGTTGATCAAACTCAGCCTTTATTAGAGAGATCACGAAGTCAATCTGCTGAACTTTCCGATTTCTTAAATAATCAAGAGGCTTTGGAAGAAAATGATTATGTATCGCCCAATTTAACGAATGCGATTGCTTCCTTGCGCAACAATAGTTATTGCGATCTCTTATCTTCGCTTTCAGGTGATAATTGCAGGGATACTACCAATGGTCTCTCATCTCTTGGGATTGCTGCAGTTAGACAGAAAATACTTGAATGGACACTTAATTTTCGAGGCCAACTTAAGAACTCAAATTTTGATCCGACAGTTGCTGCTGGCTTGACATTCGATCAAACCTTAGCAGATCTCGGGGCTCATGGGCGAATGATGAGCGTTGCCCTAGGCGCTGTAACGGATATCTACATTGAAAACTTTAAAGAAATCGCAACAGTTGCCAACTCCACATTAAAAATAACCCTAATTATGAGCCTTCTTTACTATGCATTATTACTTGCGGTTTTGGTTTTTCCAGTTATATTACTGGTTGAAAAGCAATACAGGGAAATAAAAGAAATCTACACGTTGCTTCCAACGCAAAGTTTGCTGGTGAATCCATATATCAAGAATATGCTGAAAGGCAAAGCTCTTCGGTAATATCAGCATTAATTCTGAGTTTGGATGAGGAAAACAAGGACACTCAGTTGCCTGATATATGCGTATTCGTCGATTATAATCTTCCCTGATTTGGAAAACTGAAAGTAGATGATTCATAAATAATTGCAATGTGTTGTCTATCTCTTTCCTTTTGAACTATTGTATAGAGCTTTGAACTTCATTTATTTCCTTGTGGCTATTTTCCTCACCTCATAAAAAATCCTTTAACTAGTTTATTTCATCAATTACTTGATATGGTATTTCTTTAGAGATGGTTAATTGATATTGAGCTACAGGTACTAATTGGTTAAGACTACATGTGTTAGTGCCTTCTCACTACTGTTGACTTTTTAAATCATGTGTATGAAAAATCTTATTACAGGCAACTCTTTTGTTACTTAACTTTAATTTTCAAAATCACGATTTGACGCTTATCTAATTCTCATATTAACGACCAAAAAAATACTCTTTCTGTTTTGACGTGTCTGCGGATTTCATTAAACTTCTTAGAATTGCGTTCTTAATGATTTTCTACAGATGCCCACAAGCAACTCTAATGTGTGTATATATATAGCTATCTGTGCACTGACTTTCTAATATTTAGAATTGGATCGAAGCTATGAGAAATATGAAATGTCTAATAATTCGCAAGATTAATTTCAGCTTGAGGCCATCTTGATTTTACCGCATTTTCTCCCATGCCTCCGATAGAGTTGTCGCCTAAGTCAAGAGTGTCAAGGTTAGTCCAAGTGGTATTCCTGCTGAGTGCAATCGCTCCCTCGTCACTGATAGAATTATCTCTTAGGTTAAGAGTGGTAAGGTTTATCCAAGTGGTATTCTTGCTGAGTGCATTTGCTCCCTCTGCACCGATAGAGTTGTACGATAAGTCGAGAGTGGTGAGATTGGTCCACGTGGTGTTGTTGCTGATTGCAACTGCTCCTTCGACACCAATATCGTTCCACATTAATTCAAGAGAGGCAAGGTTGGTCCAGGTGACGTTCTGACTGAGTGCATTTGCTCCTTCATCACCAATTGAGTTGTCACATAAGTTAAGAGTGGTAAGACTCTTCCAGAAGTCGTCCTTGCTGAGTACAATTGCTCCTTTTGCACTGATCTGGTTATTGGATAAATTGAGAGTGGTAAGGTTGGTCCAAGTAGTATTCTTGGTAATTGCAATTGCTCCCTCGTCACCGATGTTGTTCAAATGTAAATCAAGAGTTGTAAGGTTGGTCCAAGTAGTATTCTCGCTCAGTGCAATTACTCCCTCTGCACCGATAGAGTTGTTTTTTAAGACAAGAGTGGTAAGGTTGGTCCAGGTGGGGTTCTTGCTGATTGCAATTGCTCCCTCTGCATTGATAGAGTTACCTGATAAATCGAGAGTGGTAAGGTTTATCCAAGTGGTATTCTTGCTGAGTGCAATCGCTCCCTCTGCACCGATAGAGGTGTATGATAAGTCGAGAGTGGTGAGATTGGCCCAGGAAGTGTTCTTACTCAGTGCAATTGCTCCCTCTGCACCAATCTCGTTAGTATGTAAACAAAGAGTTGTAAGTTTGGTCCAAGTAGTATTTTTGCTGAGTGCAATTGCTCCCTCTACACCGATCTCGTTGTTTTGCAACTCAAGACTGATAAGGTTAGTCCAGGTGGTGTTCTTGCTGATTGCAATTGCCATCTTTACACCGAGCTCCTGATGTTGGAAATCAAGCTCAGTAAGAGATTCTCCTTGCTTAAAATATGGATTAAGATAATTGAATAAATCTGATCCGATTTCCTCTTCATTCAACAAATCATGTTCAACTGCTTGTACGACAACTTGTTTCTCTTCTTCTTCTGGGTTGCTCATCAATTGCTGATTCTTCACGGTAGCTTGAATGAGGTCTTTGCAGTTCCTTTCTGATTAATTTGGTTTATTAAAGATTGACCTTAGATTGAGATGTAATCCTTCCACCTATACATTTCATATGAATCCAAATTAACAGTTCTGATCAAAAACTAATCTTAGGGCTTTCGCAAATAGCAGGTTCTAAAATTAGATTTAGGCAAAATTCACTTCAGTACCAAGAAGGTATATACATAATACCAAATGACTTATTTTCCTATCTCAAGAGAAAGGCGGTTCATTAGGCTTTTTTCAAAGCTCTTTGTCCCATCTATTTGATAAAAAGTAACGAACCGTTATAAAAAAAAAAGGAAATAAAATCGATTCTATTTTAGGTAATTTTGAAATTAGTGTGGGTGTTTGAATGACTTTTATTTTGCTCGAGATTGCCAATAATTCGACTTTCGATAGGCGGTTATGAGAATTTGAGTAATACTTTCTTAATTTTTCCTATGGATGCATTCTCGGTCTCTTCGGAATTCGAACATAATCACTATATATTCGAGACAAATTTTTCGAATTCCTCTGCAGTAAGCCTCTAATTCCATGTTATGTACTCTGGATCGTTACTAGAAACCTGTCTTATCACCTAATATGACAGGGTTTCGAGAACATCGATGCCGATGAGTAAGGTATTATTGTGAAATTTATAAGTATTGAAGAAAAAAATCGCAGAATATACGTTACATCTATTTAATTTACTCGCTAACAAATAATGACTACAATCGAATGAAGTATCAATTCTCTCCTTTTGAGATATTCACAGATAAATGAGTTTTAGCATTGCGCATCCTGGCTCGTGTGGTATCCAGCATAGCTGCATTTTGAGTTCGGAAGGCGGATAATGTCGGGAGTTTGCTGAGCGCAGAACATTGCGAGGGCTTTGTTTGAAGGGGATCGTAACTAAGCAGCCGAACGTAGGACACTAGAAGTAGTTGGTGCTGTAGGCTCTGAGAGAGTCACTCTGCAACGAAGTTATAATATGACTGTGAAGGCGATCTTCACAGAACAAGTAGGAACTGTGTCAAATAAGAAGCGTCAGTAAGTCTTCGCAGATAGGACAAATTTTTTTGGGATTATATAATTTCTCCTGTAATTTGTTGTGTGAAGGTCCGGGATCAAGGATTTTTTTGAGTCGTTTCGGGAAGATGCTGCTCTAGGTACTTTCAATTGAAAATTGGACCAGCCATGTCATTTCGTTTGACATTTTGTTTAAATCTTGATCATTGGTGTATCTGATAAAGTTTTGCATTCCGAATTATTGAACGAATTTCAAACGGGTTTTTTCACTTTTCGGTTTGTCTCCCAATAGAATTATTTGTCTGCTGCACCATTTCAATTGAGATTTTTAAAGCTTCGAGGCCAAAGTTTATCTCTTCTGCATTTTGGATATGACAGATTGATAGCTGAGAGATAAGGTGGTTCTATGATCTATACTTCGATATCTAACTTAGATAGCTTTTTATCCAAATCGTTTTTTGCATCTCTTCTTTCTGATTTCAAAAACTTCGTTTTTTTTCTTTCAGACTGAGATCGAGTAGGAGCTGTGTATGATGAAGAATTACTTTTGCTTTAGACTGTGATGATTCTGTTTTTGTTGCAAGTCTGAAAGAGCTACTATGAATGAATCAAACGAATAATTTTATTAAATGTTCGCTGATTTCCTTCTGATTCAGTACTATCATATTGCTGAAAAAGTCTGATTCTATTAAAATTGTTAGAAATTTCAGCACTATTGACTAAATTGTGCGAAGCAATATCCTGAGAATAGGAGAATGTAGCTAAATCAGATCACGTGCCATTGGATGCTCGTTTGAGTCATAATATGAGGTTATAAAGCATAAATTTGTCCATTTGTGTAATAACAAGTACAAATCCTTATTAGAATCTTATTAGAACCATGTATATAGCTTGCTGACATTGCATCATCATGAGGAAATCAATGTACAATCACCAAAGTTTGTATAGGCTGAATGTTGAATATTTTATATCAACTTCCTGATAATTACACCGTCTGAAGATGCTGTCATTTTCATAAATTATTCTAATTCCGATCTCTTCTTATGTTAGAATTGATAACGACATAAAGTTTCTCGAGGGAGTACTGAAAAATAATATCCATTCTGTTCAGAACTTACCAGAACATTTCTCCAGCTCAATTCAAGTTAAGGCACTAAAGACTACTGAACGGTGCAAAAATTAAAATTTTTTCAGCTTTAATACAAAACAATAGCTACCTACTGAAATCGTCGTAAATTACCAAATTTATTTCGGTACGTAAAAAATTTCAGCGTCGAGCTTTCAATAAAAATTTGCAGTGTCTGTATCAATATATATAGATGCTCAAATCATTTAGTAATCATAAAAATAAAATTCACTTTATTACTTCACTTATCAATCTTACTACTACTCCACTACTTATAAATGTTCACAAATATTGAATTCAACAACGATTTCGACTTCGCTGGTGTTGACTTTCAAGACTTCGACTTCCCTTCCCTTGAAGACTACACTCAAGGATTCCTCGAGTCAACCATGTCTTTTGAGTCAGAGATTACAACCTCTACATCTGAAAAGGTCTCTGAGCCAGTCGATGAAGCCGAGTTCGATATGGAGCGTAAAGCTATCTACGAGTCTGCCTCCAAATTACTGAAACATTCGAAGAAAATTACTAAACCTCAAAAGCAAGCGATCAGCCGACAAAACGGTGAAAGATTTGTTCCTTTCTTCCAGAAATGGAAGGATATGAGAAAGACTGACAGGATCCTCAAAAACGAAATCAAGAGCTGGTTCTCAAGCTTCAACATGAACTTGAATAAGACTTACATTTACAAAGAGTTCTTTGATTCAGTTAGAGTCCATTTCCGACTTGCTATCAGAGATGATAGCCACTTTAACTTCAATGCTCTGACTGAAGCTGATTGGAGAAGACTCTTTATCAACTTGACTTCTTTCCTGATGAATGAAGTTAATAAAGCCGCTCCTGCTATTCAGAATGGAAAAAACAGCCAGGTCTACCCTGTTTGGATTGAAGATATCAATACATTTAGCATTGAAAATCTTCCAACTTTCTAAATTAAAGCTGATACATTTGTTTGCTTCTTGCATTTAATTCAGAATAATTAATTCACTTTTGCATTATTACATTTTCCAACTGTGTTTACTAGTGTGCATGTCAATAACTCCAAATTAAGTTAATTAATGATTGAAAACAATGAATATCCTTTCTTCTAAGATTGAGTAGTAGGAGAAGGAATAAACTTGAAGTAGATTTTGTAGAGAGTTTTGTTACCTAATTTGAGAACCTCCACCTATACTTTGTACTAATAACAAAATGATGAAGGAGATAAATGAAACACTCCGAATAAAAAACAGCTCTTTTCCCATGTAAGCAAAATTATGAGTAAATTTCATAGCCAAAACGAAAGGATGAAAGCTGGGTTAATTTTGAGTCTAGACAATTGTAAATATCCAAGTCAATACATAGAGCTCATGCTTTTTATTGTTTTTCGTTGGGATAACTTCATATTACCTGCTTCGCCAAATGTTTGAAGACTAATGCGATAGATATTTCTACCAATAAGAACACCATTTCGTTTCATCATCAAATTAAATCATCAAAGCAGAAAAATATTGATTGCACCAACATATATGCAATGAATCGCCGATAATTCATTGGATACGATTCTTTATATCGATTATGAAACAATTTAAGTAGTATGAGAAGGATAGCTTGTGTCCTCCACATGAGGATTATGCTCATATAGATAGAAATCCATAGGGTTATGCTTTGCTTGATCTTCTTCCTCATGACGAATTTCATCTAATTCAGGTCGTTTTAGAGGTGGATCTATTTTAACTTTGTCATCTAGATCTCTGGGTCTCGAATATGGCGGGAACGCTTTTTCAGTTGGTTGTCCGGGTTGTTTGGGCTGGTTTTCTACCTTCTTTGTTTTATCCCATTGCTCATGGTCTTGGAATTTATTCATTGAGCTTGTTCGAATATGAATTATTTTTTTCGAAGAATTTTTTTATTATGCCACAAATTTTGAGGTCTTTTATACTAAGCAAATAATCAACCACATCAACTGCCAAAAATTTTATTCTTTAGAAAAATTCTAGTTTTTATAGAAAGTTGGCCAGTAACTTACACAGTTATTCGGTCAAAACAAGCTCCATCATCTTGAGTCAACAATTCCCTAGACTGAATATAAATGAGCATTCACTCCGAGGCCATATGTGCGATTTTATATTGAAGCGGCTCATTAAACTCTCCTACAACGAGAATACAGTAAGTGTTGCTGGTACTCTTTCGGCGTCATTACATTTCCTAAGAAAGACCTCAACGTCACTCGCTAAGGATCAGGAACAAATGAAAACAAAAATTGCTTGGCTGTTTCGGTTTCGAATTCAATGACAATTGCAAACATCATTTATGCAATTTTTATGTGCAAATTTGCAGCTAATCACATCAGAGACTTAACTCAGAATATGTTCAACGATCAATGATATCTTTCTATATCTACATATCATGGATAATTCTAGCTGCTAAACAAACACGAACAAATTATTATGTTGAGGGTAATTAAGTTTGCGCATCTTTAAGTGAAATGTGTGAACTTTGGGTTATCCATTTGAGCTCTTCCACCGTCTCCCTCTGACCACTGATGCATAGCATTTGGTCTTCGTTTTTCTGACAGATCCCCTTCAGGATTATCTTCGGGTCTATGAATGATAGGTTCCTCTGTCTTTAGTTTGTCCTTCAAGTCGAGAGGCTTTTCTGGATGGTTTTCTTTCTCCATTCTTTCAGGGGTCAAGTTTTGTTCCTTTGCCTCAGGTTCTCCTTTTGAGTCATCTAAACCTTTGTTCATTGTGTTTTATGGATGCAATTTATACGATTTCTGGATATTTTTTTATATCTAAGAGACAAACTGAAGGCTTTTTATACTCAGAGAATCATAAAATAACGCCCCTACGCCAGGAAGTTCGAAACACATTATTCTTTAGAGAAGCGATGGAGACGAATTGGTCAGTGATTTATCAAATCGATTAAAGCTGGAATTTTCTTAAATCGAACTTGATCGACTCAGCCAAATGGAGCTAATCCGTCTAAGCAATACCGAAAGAAAACCGAGTTTATATATATTTCCATAAGCTGGCTTGTCGAAGATATATTTGATGAACAGTTTCTTTGTGAAGTGGAAAACGTGTTTTCAAGAGATTTCGAACTTTTACAAATAAAATGAATAATTCTTAATTGGCGCTAATTAAACTATTGTTACTATTGGAAAAAACACTAAGGAGTTAAAATTTGGAAGAGATCGATAGGAGAAGAATAATTGAGGAAAATCGAAGCTGCCGTGGTACCAGACCGTGCTCTTTGGCATCTCACCTAATCTCTGCAAGGTACACCAAGTAGTCACATAACCTTTTTTCCTTATTTGGAGCAAATTCATTACTTACTGATACAAAGATATTTCTCGGTGGAATTTTTATTGCTAATACGATCAGTTATGCTGCTGATGCCAGCGAACAGTTGGTTATGAGCATTTGCATCAACTTAAATCTCAATAATAGATCATATACTTCATGTGCAAAACAGCAGTGGTTGATTTGGTCGATCATTACATATTAACATTGTATACTAATCTATTTTCTTCTTAATCCTACTTGAGATTAAATTTAAATACATATATTCGTCCTTAACTATGGATTATTCGCAACGAACAGATTCATGTAGCTTTCTCTGTTTTTCTGTTGGGCCTCTAGCTGAGGATGATATTTTTCAGGCCTCGAAACTTTAGAATCCATGCGAACACAGCCTTTTAAATCTGACTGCGGTTCCTCCCTCTCAGGTGGTTCATGCTTGGTCTCTCCCTCATGCGATTCTTCTTTTCGTTGTTTGCCAGGATTCTTGCTCATGGTATTTTTTCTAAAATGCAAATTATGCTGCGGATGATTAATTTATCTTACTTTTGCCTTCCTGGCGTCATTTAGAAGCAGAAAAAGGCATTCAGTAAGTGGAATTAATCTGAGTGCTCTTACTCGAAAAAATTTAACGGCGGTAGGTAAGTAATGGACCAAAGTTAATAATTTAAGAGAATTCTTAAAGAGATGTGAAGACACGGAGATGAATAGATGTTTACTATAACTAACTTACTGCCATCTCCCAACTGTCTTTTTCTCACAAAAAATAGTCTGACTTTAAAATGTGTTCTATTTATCAGTTCTCATCATTGGTGTTGCCGTGTATCAGGTTCTCGTAAATCATTAACTCCGTTTTGTTGGGCATAAATCTCTCTAATTTGATTATTTTTCGTAACCACAAAGAAGTATTAAAATAGCGACGAATTTTTAACTTTACTCACCCGTTTTTCATACTCGAAATTCCTTGAAAATATTTTCTTCTCATCATAAAGTGAATGATCTCTGAACCCTATCAAAGTATGTGATGCACAATCTTTTTCCTTTGCATAACTGTTGACGAATAATCTATCGGTGTACCATTTATCTTCATAGGGTTATCACTCGGAGATTAATGAATGTTTTTTCGAAAAGAACATTACCCTTTGATTTCTTGGTTTATCTTTCCAGTATAAAGACCCGAAAGTTTTATAATTTAGCAAAATCTAATCTTATCCAGCACAATTTACATTCGGAAATAGACAATGAACAGTGACTTAGTTCCAGAACGTCGTTATCAGCCCCAAAAAAGCGAAATTCAGCCAAAGGAGAAAAATCTGAAGTTTGAAAAGACTCAACAACAACAATTTCATTCACCAGGTCTGAAAGATAAAAGTGAGGGAGAGTCTTCAGAAAAAGAAATTGAAAAATACCACCCGTACCCTGAGAATGAACTACCTGAGAAAAGACAATCGAGTTATTTGAATCTATTCGTTGCTCATGATCCTTACACATTCAATTGAAAATTAAATACATGTTACATTTCTAATCAGCTTCCTATTCGAAAACTGCCTTCCTCTTACTAAGAGCAGCCAGCCCAGCCAACCCAAATTTAAAACTAACAATCAAGAGAGATCTGTATATAATTCTAAATCAATGATATTTAACGTGAGTTTGGCTCAACAGTTCATGACTATCGAGATTTAATTATCAGCTTATACAGCCCTTCATAATCAGTGAAATATATGTATCTAAATGATGTAAAATTATAAACTATCCTATTTCATAACATTCGATAATTATTGTGACTTCGGGACATATAGATGCAAATAATCATTCAGTGGTTCTTTATGGAATATATCTTCATGATGGTGATCTTCAGGTCGAGTTAATGGAGGGTTAGCATGAATTTTATCCTTGATACCCTGTGGATGAGAATTCTGAGGCTCAGTCTTGTTGGAGGGCAGATTTGGCCCTGAAGGCTTTATTTCTTCCCGATTTAATTGGTCTTGTGGTTTTTGATCGAATGCTTTATTCATTTTTTCCCTCTTAAATTGTTGAATTATGTAAGATAATAACCTTTTATAGCATACAAATAAAACATTCGCTCCAAAGAATCAAATCTAATTCTTCCAAAATCTGTCGAAAGAAATTTGTCAGTATCATTTCACAAGGATCACCTATGAGAAAATAACTTTTGACATTGAAAGATCAAACAAAGGCAAATTACCTCTGAACAACCTAAAAGAAAAATATGCGACTTTGCCAAACAGTTCACTCCTCAAGGAAATGTCAAATACTATGGAATTGAATAATTTTGACGAATTTCGAAGTTCCAAAATTTGGTGGTATCTAAAAAATCGTCGCTAATTCAAGAATTTTGAAGGGTTGCCATAAAAATATTTTAGTGAAAAAACTGCTGAATAGATCAAATCTAATTTTGCAAGAAATTTGTAGCAAGCAGAATAACTATTCCCTACAACCGCACTAAGCTTGCGTTATTTAATGATATCTCAGTGATTATCTGATAGGAATTTGTGCTGATATGTTATACCAAAAGTTTGTGGTTAATTAGTTCTTCATGTAAGGTTCAGTTCATACGATTAAATATAGTGGTGAATGCACATTATGAACTATTTGCTGCGGGCTAGGAATTCTGTATCGCTATTATTTGACTACTTTGTCTATCCTTAATTAAATTTGTTGGACGTTTTGAGGTAGCTTTGGTTCGCCTATCTGAGGGCCTTTGTCATTCATGTGACTCTTTTCTTGGAGTTCTTTCTCAGGATGATAATCTTCAGGGCGTGTCTTTGGGGGATCTCCTTTAATATTGTGCTGTAGGTCATGTGGTTGAGAATGCTGAGGATCAGCTTTATCAGATGGAAGTTTTGGTTCTTTAGGCTCAAATGTATCTTTTTTCGAGTTGCCACTCCTTTCTTGATATTCTGCGTTCATGTCCTTTTTTGCTTTTTTTTTTTATGGTAACAGATTTTATGTTGATTATTATACAAGGCTGCACTTTTTTGTTTTTTGAGCTGATAGAATTAATCTTTTCGAAAAATTGAAAGTACAGATAAGAATCTTACTCAGGAGAACTCATTAATTTGTCCCAAAATAGCATTAAATGGCATTCTAGTCAATATAACGCTCGAACTTTGTGCCGGATGTGTGAGAATGATAGACTTTCTAGGAATTGAAGAGCATCTATAGCCCTTGAGAATATTATGGAAAACTCCAAAGAATTTCGAAGTTTAAAGATACATTAAGAATGAAAAAATTGTCGCTAATTAAATAGCGACAAATTCGGTTAAAAAAAAATTCTGAAAAATACTTTATGATATTCTTATTGAATAGGTTGAGTTATGAACTTGTGGGTTTCAACTCTTTCAACTTGATTTAATTAATTCATATCCTCGTCAGATTTGCTTTTTTTTTTTTCTGATAACTCAAGCAACACTATTTATACAACCTGTTTTACTCAAATAAATATCTTGCTTCACATAGAAAAGTTTCATGATACGAATTCAAGCTATTAAATATTTTACAATAGCAAAATTTCTCAGTCGAATTCAATTCGAGGTCAGATATAAAACTTCATTGAATAGAAGATATATAATTATCATTTTCTACATCAATATTAACTAGCATAACACTTTTCATAGCCTCTGAATAGAGTCGGAAATAATACTACTACTAGTGCATTTATAAAGGTATCGAAAAATTAAGAGAGGTAATCTATAGAATGATTCAAGAGTTTCCAGGCGCCCAGAGATGTGCTCAGAGATTGTAACTTGAATTTAGGACCCTCCACACGATTTCTGAGTACTATTTGACTGTCGGCATTTTCATCTAGCTCAGTGGTGTAGACAGACTCGAGCGCTTTTCTCCTTATCTCTGCAAATTTACTGTCTTCACTGCCTGACCTTGACCTGGAGGTTTTCTTGGAGATAGCTCTACTTCTTTTAAATTCGAAATTAGCGTCCTTATTTGCCTCACACTTCTGATTTACCTCATCTTGATCTTTTGAATTGAGAAAAATTATTAACCATAAATAAAATGTGATGATAGTTACTGAGTTCAACATAGTCGAGTCCAAAAGCAAATTGTCGATTCTCTGCTTTCCCGCCAAATATCATCAACTGCTCGTTGTAAATACAACTACAGTGACCGAACCTAGAGGGGAAACCTTCACGTCCCATCATATGTGGAATACTCCAAACCAAAGTTTCGAGATTCAATATGGCAAAATGATCCACTCGAATGTCTTTATCTTTGTCTTTGCCAACGCTGATACCTCCCACTACCATCAAACATTCCAATTCAGGGTAGTAAACCATATTGTGATGATATCTCGCCTTTGGAGGTACACCTTTGACTGAAGGGTAAATCCAAGTCAATCCTCTACTTGAGTAATCATATTGAAGGATCTTGAGCGAACTTGAAGCACCTTCCGGGCTATTTTTCCCTCCAAACACATAAAAGCCTTCCATGATCTGAGAAATGAGTTAACACAAAATATTAGCAAATTTTTTACTTTGTGATTATCAGAAGTTTTTTCCTTTTCTTTATCCCGAAAGATACTAACCATGGCGTGGCAGCCTAATCCACTTTCATCCAGGCTTTTACTCTTAGTGGGAATTCTTTTCCAAGAGGTCCGGCCTATCAGAACGAAAATTCATTATTTTCAGACAAGTTTTGAAAAATTACTTGTATCAAAGACCCAAAAGTCATTCAGGTAGTTCTCTTTGTGGTCAATACCACCATAGACTACCATCAGATTTTCGTAGACGCAGGCCGCATGATGCTTTCTTGAAGAAATAATAGTCCCATTGGTTTCGTCAAAATCCATCTTCGCCCAGCGCTTGATATGTGGATAAAAGACAAGCACGTCATTATTCAGAGAATTTTCGCTTTCTCCTCCGAAAATGTAAATGTTGCTTTTGATAACGACGGCAGAATGACCAATTCTTGTCTTTGAGGGTACATGTCCTTGACATTCAGGGACTTTCCAGGTCCCTTTCTCAGGGTTATAGACCATCAAAGGATCTGGATCTCCGTCATTTGAAGATAGCGAACCTCCAAAAAGATAGATTCGACCTTTTACAGCCGTGAGAGTCGCATCCATCCTTCCTGGAGGATCACGTCTTGTTTTCTCGTAGCTTCGAATGTATGGGTAAAACTTCACCTTGACAAGGTCCTTGTCTCTCGAAAAGCTTTGCTTCGAGTTTACTGAAGGCAGTCTCAGACTTAACCCTGTAAGAGTATCCATGACGTCACCTGAACATTTTCGCGAGGGCATATCCGGCTCTGTTTTAATAGGCTGGAACGATGAGGGAAAATCAATGCTCGGAGGCTTATTATACCAAGTTTGGCCAGGCGAAAACTTGCTTATAGTTCTCATTTGGTCTTCGGGAGATGGAGTATCTAGAAGATTCTTCCTCATGATTGATTGCATCCGGGATCTTCTCAAGTCTCTATGGAGATTATCCATCTTCAGTCGCTGCTTTATTGGCACTCCTGTTTGCGATGCCGGCGAGTTTTCGATATCGCTGTCCCAGGATCCGATTGAAGTTGAGGCTACTTGATCTGAGAATGAAAAAGCTTTGCTCATGGAGTCGGATTTCGTGGACGAAACTCCTGGAGAATTGTTGCCGGTCTTGACTGACTTCACGATAAACTCTCGAGTCGGTGTATCCAAACCTTTGAGATTTTGGTTGATGCGTTTTGCTTGCGCTGAGGTGCTAAGCTTGTTCTCAGGGTTCGAATCAAAAAGGCGATGAAAAGATCGTTTGCGCGGTTCTGGAGTGGACTCAATAAACTTCTTGCTGTTCACTAAAGGCGAGAACATCAATTTTGTTTAGATTTTGGTCGATTATAATTCAAATCGATTCACATAGATCGCTTATAAATTAAAAAAAAAATTTAAATGAACAATTCAATTTGAAAAGCAACCTTAGTTTTAAATTTCGTCAGTGAGCGAAAATAAAATTCCTTTTCAGTAATCCAACAAAGGAAGCCAATCGTGGACATCACGCCATGATTATGATCTCAGCAGGCTTTACACTCATGTCATGTTGTGTTCGCTATTAATTTTTGGCAGCAGAGAGTCTGAAAAGCCAAAAAATGCGTAAAATAGGGTTTCTTGAGAAGATCTGAAAATATTAAATTTGGCCCGAAGAATTAATTGAAGCTAACTTTTGTATACAAACTTTAATAACCGACAAGAACACTTTTAAAATTTTTTTATTTGAAATTGTTCATAAATTTGTTCATGAAAAGTTTGTCAGCTCTAATTGATCCAAGGTTTATTGTCTTGTAGAAAAAAAACACCAATTTAGGAAATGAATTGAGCAGTGTAAAACCAAATAAATCGAGTAGCAGACAAAAATACAGCCGATTGTGGGCCACTAACATCAACGAGGATTCTTGTCGTATCTGCAAGCAGGATCCGAGAAAGGTTTACTTAAAATTTTCAGGCTATTCAAAGAAAAAATTAAATGCATCCATATTGCGCGGTCTCGCCCAAACATCTTCTAACTATAGAAACTTATGATTTCTTTGAAATGACAATGGAAGATACCTAGTAGAGAACTAATACTTACAACAGGAACTAGTTTATGAGAACTTGCTTTTAGTTGTTAGTGGTTGCTTAAAATAATGACCTCAGTTTAAGCATTGTTCTCCCATAAAATCTTCAAAATTATTCCTTTATTCCCCACTTAGGCCTATTTTTATTCGCTTGTAATGTTCTTGGTTGAGAGTCGCGGTCGGCTTTTATAATTTTATCCCGATATTATTTTGTTCTGGTTCATCATATTTAGGAACGAGCTCTATTTAGCTTTTCATTGACAAAAATCATCAACTACTTCTCGCAGCAAACATTCGGTGCTGATTTACATGAGAATTCATGATCTTGATAGAGCGCAAATACTCCTTCATATAATGAGTTTATCTCTACTGATCTAACTTTAGAACCTGTTTTACGCTGCCGAAGCGAAAAATGAGAAAATCACAAATCACCTAAAGAGACCGAAGATTTCAGAGAGAGATTAATAAACCTAAATTGCTTTCTCTTCTAGAAAATTCGTATGATGCTTTAAACAAACCATTTTTTCTATTCAATTCAGAAGAGCGTTATTCTCTAAGCACTTCGACTCGTGTAAAGACGAAAGATGAGCTTTCCTTACTTTGAAAGCAACTCACACTAAAAGAAAGTCTGTAAGTCACTCCTAATCATATAAGATAATATTTGCAAGATGTATGAGCCTCCATCTATTGATGAAATTAGTCATAGCTTCTAACACCGAATACATCGTACATCCTCAACAAAAAAAGGAGTTCATTTCATTTTATTCAAAATTTCAAACCGAAAGGTTTTTGATCATTAACTGCATTTAGCAATGCATATAAATAAATTTCCACGAAATAACTTTGTTACGATGATAGATAAATTAAGCATCCCAATTCTTATCAGATTGTTTCATCTGTATAAAATAAGGGCGAGAATTTTGAAAAGATGTTTCACGAATTTCTGCTTTATTTCATAAGCATTGAAGTGCTTACCGAATAGAACTTAGATCTTGTGTTTCTCACATGACTTCGAGACATCCTCGGCCTCTCCTCAGGCTCATATATCTCGTTGTTATGGACAGCTTCGAGTGCTTTTCTCCTGATCTCAGCGAATTCATTATCTTCGCTGGTCGACCTCGGACTTTTTTTCTTGGCAGTGGAGACTCGAATACCTCGGCTTCTCACCTCAACATTAGTAGTCTCCTTGGACTCCAACCTCTGCACTTCATCTTGATCTATTGATGATAGCACTCTTTAGCAAAAGACAATGTTATCTTAATTACTTAACTCAACCAAATCCACCCCAAATATTAGTTGCCGGCTCTCAGACTGCCCTCCGAATATCATTAGCTGACCATTGTAGATAGAACTACAATGTCCGAATCGAGGCGGCAAACCTTCACGTCCCAATAATTGAGGAACAGTCCAAACCAACGTCTCAAGGTTCAGTATTGCAAAATGATCTATGCGGGTATCTTTTTCTTTGTCTTTTCCAACGCAGATGCCTCCCACAACAATTAAACTCTCCAGCTCAGGATAGTAGATCATATTATGATGATATCTAGCTTTGGGAGGTATTCCTTTGACTGAAGGATAAACCCAAGTCAATCCCCGATTTGAGTAGTCATATTGAAGGATCTTCAACACACCCAATATATCATCGAGACCGGTTTTCCCACCAAAAACATAGAAGCCCTCCATAGCCTTGATAATAAAGAAAATTTTCAAATGGGTTTCATAATAATGGTACTTACTTTGCTGGAATCAGCTAATTTGTCTTTATCTCGAAAAATGCCAACCATTGCATGATGGGCTAATCCGATCTCCACTGAGCCTTGATTCTTAGTGGGGATTTTCTTCCAAGCGGTTCTGTCTGTGAAGAAAAAATAAAATAAAATTGTGCTGCCGCAAATTACTTGTATCAAAAACCCAAAAATCATTTAAATAGCTTCCTTTGTCATTGATGCCTCCATAGACAACTATTAGACTATCATAAGAACAGGCCGCATGATACTTCCTCGGAGATATAACAGTACCGTTCGCCTCGTCGAACTCCATTCTCACCCAATGTTTAATGTGCGGATAAAAAACAAGCAAATCGTTGAGGCAATGATCAGTCTCGCCACCAAATATGTAAATATGATTTTTTAAAGTAACAGCTGAGTGGCCTGTTCGTGTCTTAGTTGGGACGTGTCCTTGACATTTGGGAATTTTCCAGGTTTCTTTATGTGGATTAAATACCATTAGCGTCTGAGATGGATCAAAAGTAGGTAAAGTGCCTCCAAAAAGATAGATACGATCTTTTATCGTTGTGAGAGTTGCGCCCAGCCGCCCCGGAGGGTCTATTCTCTTTTTTTCATGCACACGATCGTATGCATAAAACTTAATCAAATGCTTTACAAGCTCCTTGCTTCTAAAGCTGTTGTGTTTCGATCTTCCCGACGGCGATTCCATATAAGACATCGAGCCGTCATCAATATAGTTTGCTGTTTTACTCTGTAGTCGCAATCTGATATTATTTGGAGTATTCGAACCAACGAATCTATCGTTTAATTTAAGCGAGGTATTTATAAGATCCTGATCGAGCTTAATTGGTTGAGAAGAAGGTTGATAATGAAACTGATAGGAGCTCTTCCTCGGGTGATAAAAAGACTGATCAAATGAATTTTTCTTTTCGAATCCGATCTCGCTCTCTATCGAAGGACCTCGCGAGTTGTTTTTCTTTATCATTAATTGCATTCGGGATTTTCTCATGTCTCTTTGCATACTATCTTTTTGCAAGAGTTGCTCAATTGAAGATGTTTTTTCAATTGACAACGAATGCTCGAGATCATTCCCAGACATAGTTGAGGTCGAACTAACTTGATCAGTAAAAATGGATCCTTTATTTGCTTTCGAGGGAGAAATACTCGGTGAAACTTTGCTTGGCTTCACAGTTTTAACGATAAACTCACGTGGCAGCAGCGTGGTCTCTTTTTGATTTTGAATGACACGCTTTGGTTGAACTGGAGTCCGAGGCATGTTTTCTGGGCTTGAATCGAACAAGGAATGAAAAGACCGCTTAGGATGCTCAGGAGACCCCTCAAGTAGCTTGTTGCTGCTGGACGAAGGCGTTATTCTCTTTTTCTCTGGGACATTGAGAAATATAGAGAGCAAAGAACCTTGATTAGCTTCGTTCATTAATATAATTAATTATGTTAAAATAAGCAATTATTTTAAAAAGTGAGCAGGAAATAAATAAACTTCTTCAAATGATACCTACTCGAACTATAATTCTCATTATTGAGAAATCGACTGGGAGGGACTAAAAATAATTTTTTTCCTTGGAAAAAATTCTCTACGCTAAGTAATGATGGCGCTCTCTTTGTCAAATGGCTTCCGTCTGCCAAATTAGGACTGGAATACTCGTAAAGACTTAAATAGTTCCTTGCTGGAAATCGAAGACTTTAACTTCAAATCAAATAATTATTGAATCAATTTGGTACGCAAGTTCTGATGAAATAAAATTTATTTCAATCTATTTCGTTTATTTCGAACTTTATTAATTTTTATTGCTTGCGGTTTGCCTCGGGAAGATATTTATTACCCTCTTGACTATTTAATGTTTAATCTTGCATTTATCTGTGAATTTTCTCATTATTGCATTGCCTATCTTCTCTTCGGGCTTTGGCTGTGTTATCAAAGTAAAAGATCTCCCCAATTCAAAATCGCGATTCATAATGAGTCGACATATTTTAGAGGGAAAATCAGTATTCATTACAAGTTCAGTTCAAATCGTTATGAACGATATCCATGAAAGGACGGAGGGACGATGCTCTCTAAAATCTGGAAGTTTTCTTAACAACCCGATCCGTAGATTTTGGTTAAGTGAGTGCAGGTAGTTTCTTTGAGCCCATTCTTAATTGTCGTTATTGAATCACAGACGCTGTGAAAGCTCCACAAAGCAAAATTTTTCGCAAGAAGAGAAATAAAAAATGCTTGTTGTGTGACTAATTGTTCGAGCGTAATACACATTTATGAAATCGAATTTTAAATATTAGGATTCCTTACGTATAAATTTGATTTTGAAATGTGCAGACTGACTCCCAAAAAGAGATTTTCATTAAAATTTTATCCAGCAAGCTTCATCAGAATAATTGACATAAAGGCTTCAAATTTCCATTAAGTTGCATCTTCTGGAATGAAACAGGTATCTAACATTGAAGTAACGTATTCAAAAGCCACGAGACGTGTTATTTGTTTTTATGAGGTTGTAGTACAATGATATCTTTGGAGTAGTTGACTTTCTCTCGCTCTCTCTCTTCTTTCATCAAATCTTATCATTTTCTCAATTCGCAAAAGAGATTTTCAAAATAAATGAGTGACCCTGGGAAAAATTTTCGATAATTCTCCCTATCAGTAAGATAAGAAAACCTAACGCAAACGAAAAATTTGTTTACAATCCGCTCAAATGCTTTACTGGGAATCAAATCCAACTTCAGAGTTTATAGGGAATAGCAGGTCTTTATTAAATGGCCTTTTCCATGGAGAAATATATGAGCTGGAATGATTTATCTAAATCAAACCATGTCATGCAAGACCTTGTCTTTCTGATATATTCGTGAGTAGCTAAGAGGAACTCAAAGAACCAAGGTCGAATTCAGAGCAATTAACACAGCCTCCTTTCTCGTTAACCGAGATTTGCGTTTTGAATCAAATTATGAGATAGGTGCTTTTATCAGTTGGATGATCAAAAGGTTGTTATCCCAGAGTTATGTTTATAAATGGTTTGTAGAGATTATCAGCTTCCACTCTTAGCAATTTCTATATGTATTGATTACATTCAGTCAAATTTTCATTTACGGTATTTTCTTTGAATTAACTTGAAGAAGGAGAGCAATGTTCTCCATCATTACTAAGTTTACTTTTCATTCATATGTATATCACGAGCTAATGTTAGCAATAATCGAAAATTATTGCTCTGAAAAGACCAGAAGTCTCTAGCTTCAGATCTCGTAATGGCCATCCAACTCTTTCGGACATTCATTCGGAAGCATTACGGATGATCTAATGAGTCATTGAATGGGATTGCACTCGAGAAAATATATTTATATTGCTAAAGAGTTTAGTCAGGGCGACAGAGACAATTGAATATCATTTTCTCAGAGAGGTTCAGTTCTATTTTTCGTTTGAATTGAACAGCTCTGAGCATTCCAGCAAGTTTTGGAATCAATCAATTCAGACAGTATCCTCTCTCTTAAAAGACTGGGTTTATCAATTGAAGGGCAGTGAAAATCGATTCCAGAAAGAATCTTCCCTTATTTAAATTTTATTAAAACTGATAATCTTCTATAAACCCATTTCATTTCGTTTATACAACCAGTAAAACCAAAATACTGCAAATCTTCAATAACTTGCTGCAACCTATTCCATTTTTTAATGGCCCTCTAATCTTAAGAACATCCCAAAAACCAGAAAATCCACTAACAATCATAAATCATTAGCCACAAAGCAGTTTATCTACTTCTTTCGTGCAAATAACAACAACAAACAATTATTTCTAGAGGTTTGATGATCAGTGGGTTCGATTGAGTTGTATCGATTCTCCTGTGACTTCAGTCAGCGACTCGTGATCACAATCCGTTTGAAATTTACTTGAGCTGCTCCCTCAATGAGATGACTCAGAGCCAACAGGAGCGAACGTGATCTGGCTGCCATCAAAAATTTTTTCTTCAAAATTTACACCATGATTTGACTCTCAAAATACAATTCGATTGAACGAAAAATTTTCAAACTTTGACCATAAATACCACCAAACCCGAGTCCACTATAGGATTGAGGTTTTTCTCTTCAACCAAGTTCACATTTCTGGGTGTTGGCTCCTTTCTACGAGTGAAACTACAAATTTATCTTCTTAAAAAGAATGAGAATCAATTTTGCTTTACAAATTTCAATAAAAACGCATGAAGACCTGCACCAAAGAACCCTTTGTTCCACAAACCAAAGTGGAGACAGCGAGCAGTAGACTTCTGATATAAACTTAGCTTTCATCATGATAAAATACTTTGAAACTCCTAATTTCGTAATTTTTTGGGTATGTTTCGAAAATTTAAGTCAGTAAAATCCAAATTCTTCTCAGAATATTAAAGAACTATCTGTAGAGCCTATCGATTTTGAATGCTACCTATCATAAGCAAATGTTCTTGCACACGAGCAGTTAAAACAAATCACCAGTAATCTGATCAATACAGTCTTGAAGGATTCTCTTCGTATCTTCCATTTCACTCAGCACTACCATGTCACCACTTCTTCTTAATCTTGATTCAATCTCATAATTATTTTCAACGCAACTTTGATTAAGGAGCTATTACTCTTTTAAAGAATAAAGCATTTAGTTTAGAAATAATTTCGGGCAACAAACAAATTATAGGAATTTTAAGTATCATTGCGTAGAACTGAACTAAAATCGAATGACCAATTTCATCAAGGTCTGAAAAATTCGATTAAGTTAGGGTGGTGGTGGTTGGAAAATTTTAGTAAATGAATTCATTAATTCGAGAGCTTTCTTACAAAAAGAAATACCAGAATTTATTATTTAAGCAAAAAATCAGAGTAATTTCTATAATAATTTGTTAGTTTGATGGTTTCTTGAGCTCAGATAGAAATATATCGGTTTCTTTGGAGAGATTGCTTGGGAGCTTAGCTCTCTCCCTTTTGAGCTTTTGGAATAACTCAAGTGGCAAGAGAAATTCAGACCGATAAACATTGAAAAATTTCCGAGAGAGCTTTATATGCGAAACTCCAAGTCTCTATCGGAAGAGATTTAAGTGTTTATCCATCTGGAGATTCATTGGCAACTTGTTGTAGCGCTGGCACATACTCAACAAAAGGGAGGAAGGAAGTAAGGACTTCCTTTTGCATTTTAAAAAAGTAAAAATCTGTGAGTTGAGAATTAAGAAATATGTGCTTATTCATTCCATCTCTTAATAGCTGAATAGCCTTTTGCTGTGTCTCCTTCGACGATAGCTGAGGCTATCGAATCAAGTTTTGTAAGTTTTGTGTTAAAAAATGAAAATGCTTTTGTGAGTTCCAGTTAAATTTAATGGGAAAACCAGAGCACTTATCTATTCATTGCGCAGATGCTAACTCAGATTCTTCATTATATAACATCTCGAAAGCAATAGAATTTGAGAGCAAGAGACAGGAATAATCAAAGCAGTTTATGATAAGATAAAGATTCACGACGGTCTTCTATGAAATATCATAACCAAATTTGAATATGCTTTCATTCATATTCTCTATGATGGTGATATTCTACATGAAAATTGAAAACTTTTCTCAAATGAACTTGATTAGATTAATGAAGTTTCAACGTAGTTGCAATTTTGCTACAAAAGAGAATGTGCTGGGCGATTTTTTATCATTTGTGTTGAACAGAAATCCATTTCCTGAAATAAGCCATGAGTAAAGAATAGAAAACGTTGCAACGCTACAGTGGCTGGGTTCTAGATAAATTCAGATGCTCTTCTTACTGAATTCATTAAACAGCTCGAACAAAATAGGCTAGCGACTGAATTATTGCCATAAAAGCGATGTCATAAAATTATCGATTAAAATATATGACCTGTGTGTATTCATATTTGTCGGTTGCTTATGCGGTCTTCAACGATGTTGGTGCCTTAACAATTGCACACAACACTCGTTGTTCTTAAATACTATTTGTTATTTTCTGCACCCGAGAATAAAAAGCTCCTCCGCTGGAGAGAATCTGTGAATACCTTTTGATTTATTAGTGAAAAGAGGTATTACACACAATCGGATCTTCTTTGCTTCCCCTATTGAACTTCTAAGGCGTTAGACTTGATGTCCTTGTGATTTTGACTATTCGTGCCAGAATAATGTGTGTTGGTGTATATTTTGGGTTCACTTTCGGTTTTTGTTCATCATACTTCGCCATCTTCTTTCACTGCTAGGTTATACATTTACAAAAACATCCTTTTCCTCGGAGAAAATATTTGTCTTGGGCTGGCTGGGTCGTAAAATCTCTGAACTACCTCAGAAATGATCATAATAATCTCACCATCTCAGTTCCAAATGACCTTCGAAAAGAAGCTACGCTTGATCCTTGATTACCTCAAGGCTTTAAGACAGCACTGTCGAATCTGAAGCCGCAAAATCAATTTTTTTTTTTGGATTCTCTTCAAAACTTTCGATTCGATTACCACTATTTAATCTCTTATCGTAATATCTTCCAAATCGCAGCAAACGCTTTTTTTGACGAGAAACCTTGTTTTCGAGACACGGAAAAATAGAAACTCAATAAAACTTGCCAATTTAACACCCTAGTTCTCACTTCAACAGCCTCCCACCTCGCCGGACCGACGGTATTCTTTTCTTCGCTCGCATTTTTCATCGTCTAACTGATAGAGAAATCGTTTGAATTAAAATTATTGCTCAAGAAACGAAAAAGTAATTATCAAAGAAGTCTAACCTATAATATGGGCAACAAACCCAGCGACTTAAAAAAAGAAGTCAACGCGAAAGGTCTCTTCGAAGGTGCAGAGGGTAACATTCAGACATGATGTAACTAATATTTGTGCATAGGAAACGACGATGACGAGAAGAAAGAAGAGAAAGAGGGAGAGGAGGAAGTTAATTTTAAAGAATTCCTCACCAGCTATAGAAAATCGGTAATATCTGAGTTCTCAAGCAAACTTTATCTATCATGGTTCGAATATTAGACATACCGTCCTCAAGAAACGCGGAATTCAAGTGATCCTAATGATCATAAGATCATAGAGCCCTTCAAGCAACCAGAGCCAGATTACAATGAGATGAAAGCAAATCTTTTCAATGCGACTCCTACGAAGCAGTTTAATAACACAGAGCCACAAAAAAAAGATGAGCCAGAAGTGGACGAGGATGAATTGATTCGCGGATTGAACAAAACAGTAGCTTTCATGAAAGAAGTCTTAGAAGCTAAAATATTATCGGACGTATCACTCATCAACTGCCTCCTGACTCTAATGCATACTTAAATTTTATAGAGGAATTTCGCTCTGCAGAATGTCCAGTACATTGCGTTGAATAATCCGTTAATGGAGCAAGAAGTAGATCCAGAATTGCTTGAACAGTGGATGCAAATAGTTTCAGAGCAAGGGGAACTTACAACCAAAGAGTTGAAACGAGTCCAAAAACAAATGGACACTGCTACCTTAATTTCAGATTTACATAAAGGGTGGGGAGAAAAAGCTCCTGATCTTAGATACAAGAAGCCAAAGCGTGCCCCTCCAGTCGAAGAAAACCGATCGCAAAAAACTCGTGGAGGTCTTGATAAAAATCGAGCCAGCATAAAAATGAATAATGATGAAGAAGAAGAAACTTCGAAAAATAAAACAGAGACAAAGCAATCTCGGCAGAATTTTGAGGAAATAGAAGATAGAAGAAAAGCTCTAGCCAATGAGAAGCAAAAGAATGAGCGTGTCGTTGCTAAATCACCAAGAAACGAAGAAGAAACCCGTATATTGAGTTCGTTTTAGTTGAAAAATAATTTCTGCCTACAGGACCGATTAGAAGCAAAGCTCGTGAGGATACTGACACCGCCAGGCTAATGTCAGAATTTGATACTCTCAGTAAAAGACTCGAGGAGAGCCTCGCGCAGTCAACGAAATACCGAGGTGGGAGAGATTCAGATAGAGACGCTGAAAGAAAAAAAAATGATTTATTAAACGGAATGACAGACTGGAAATCGAATAAGTATTTTTGATTTTGGAAGAGCTTGTGCTGATATTGTAAATAGAAATGATCGTAAAGTCGAAGAAGAGGAGTCATCTTATAAACCTAAAACCAATACAATTGCGCCTCCAAAAATCGAAACGATGGCAAAACCTCAAAATAGCACAACAAATTCAACGCTACCGCCTCCAAACTTGGACCTAAAAGCGGGGTTGCTGCCTCCTCCAAAGTTAGACCTAAATTCAGGAGGGTTATTACCGCCTCCAAACCTTAATCTTAGCGGCGGAGGAGGAGGGTTATTACCTCCGCCGAAACTCGATTTAAATTCACCTCCGCCTTTGAATCTCCTTTTAAACGCACAAGCCAGCAAACCAAAGCCCACGACCACAACGCCAGTCAAGAAACCAGAAGAGACTAAAAAGCCTGAAACCGCTAATAAACCAGCGAACAAGGGTCTTGCATTAACTCCTGATATGCTTCAACAGCAGTTGAAACGAATGAGAGATAAGAAAAGCGGGCAGGCGGAAGAGAAGCCTGATCCGAAGACAATGATGGATAACATATCATTACCGAAATCAAATATTTTCAAAAAGCCAGTCGTGCAGACAGGGCAGCAGCAGCTTCAACAACAGCAAGAGATACCGAAGCCTATTATTCAAACTCCGATCACTCCAAAAACGAATCCAACTGAACTAGAGTTCAAAAAAGATGAATCTAATAGGAAGCAAGAAGAATCTACCATTTCAGAAGAGAAAGAAGTCGACAAATTAGAACTATCATCATCTTCTTATAACCCTGAGAAAAAACCAATAAAATCCGCGCTCAAAAAACCAAAAGATCTACAAAGCATTGACACTACCCCTAAAGCCGAGCAGTCTCAAAAGATCCAAATTGCAGAGCCTCTAACTAAGTCAGAGGTTAAGCAACCTATGTCTATTCCTTTTCTCGATCTAAAAGACTCTGCACCGAAAATCGAGGTTCCGAAGTTGGATCTTCCAGAAACTCTGCCTAAGTTAGAGGTGAAAGAATCTCGCAGCAGGGAAGATATTAAAGAGACTAGAGAAATCAGCAAACCTACTATGCCAAGAGAAGAGATCAGTAGACCTGTTATGCGAAAAGAAGAAATCAGCAGACCTGTGATGCCAAGAGAAGAAACCAGAATGCCTGTATCTCAACAAGAAGCCATCAGCAGGTCCGCAGTGCAAAAAGATGAAAAACCTCTGCCATACAGTGCTTATGAAATGCTTGATGAGTTCCCCATCCCAAAAGTGACAAGACTTCATCCTGAAAATAAGCCAGCGAATATGGTACAGCCGCACGCAGGGATACCATATATGCAACCAAAAAGTAGGCTCCAAGTTGAAAAACCCAAACCATCGGGAATGTCGCGTGAGGAAAAGCTAACCATCTTGGCGAAAATACAGCAAAAACTGAACAGTAACAGTTTTAATAGTAGTTCGAGTCCTGTCGAATTACAGAAATCACTATCAGGTATTTATTGTTTGAGCTGTGACACTAACTTATAAAATAAATGCCAGGTATACATCTGGAAAATAGCCCACAAAAGAGTAACGATGAGAGAATGAGAGAAGAAGATCCCTTAACTGTCAACCTGAATTTGGCAACAATAGTTCAATCAGGTGATAAGCAGATACAAGCCACAATTGCTGCACCGACAAATCAAATCAATCCCTTAAAAAGAGAAACGGTCGAGTTAGTTCAACTCGGTGAGCAATCTCGCTTTGGGAGCAATAAAAGCGACTTCCAGCAACAAGTATGAGTTACTTTTTACTTATTAGGATTGACTTCTTAAGGTTGACATGACAAAAGAGAATCCCACACCAAGCGAGTTTCGGGTACCAGAGCAGATACAAGGTGTTTCATCATCTCAGCAGCAAAAACGTTTCCCTCCCTCAGAATTTAATGAGGAGCAGGTAATGATCAAAGTTCTTTATGAAATGAACTCCTAACAATTTTTCATTCGTAGATAATTGGCCGACCTAAGAAAGACTTACCAAGAAAGCAGTCTAGAGGTTGGGTTTTAGAATCTGCCTCTGATGAAGAAGATGAAGCACATGAATTCAATCATGGAGACTCTGATTTTGAGTACGACCTTGAACAGATAATCAGACCCCAATTTTTGAACCGCCGATCAAAAACGCCGAAGCTTGCGCGTCCTAACAAAGAATTTGACCTATATGATGACGACTACATTTATACTGACAATCACAAGGCTCGTTCTCAATCCCCGAATAATAAATTCAAGACTCCAAAACTAGATTTAACCAAAGTTCTTGAGCGCAGACAAGCTGAGTTCGCAAACCAACCGCAGCTCTTTGCGAATGACAAAAATTCTCAAAAAAATCAGTCTCAATCGACAATCGCTAACAAGAAAACCCCTCCATTAACTTTAAATAAATCTACCAAAAGTCTCAAAGAAATTGAGCAAGTTCCTACGCAGACCAAAAAGAAACCGGATCTAACCTCCAGCGTGTACAAACAGCCGGAAGTCAAAAAAGATAGAACACCAGAAAAACAAAATGATAAATTGCCAAATAAAACTTCGAGTGCTAAGAATCTTACATATTCAAAACTCGCGGCTGACAAGAGCAAAAAAGAAACAGAAAAGTAAAAACAGCATTTGTTAAAGAGCGCGATTATTAACTTATTATTAGCGTGGTAAAGAAGAAAAAGAAACCTGAGACGAACTTTATTTTGAAAAACAAGCAGGAGCTCCTATCAAAGAAACTATCGCAGCCAAAATCGCCAGTGAACAAGATTGTTAAGGAAACTTCCCCATCAAAGCAGAAACTGAAGAGATATAAGAAGGAAGCGAAAGATAAACATTCATTGGAGCTTGAAAATGAAGAAATTGTGCCGCCACAGAAATTCACAAAATCGATGCAGATTGACCAAAGGGGAAAGCCAACTGCTCATCCTTCAAGCTACTCGCAGAATTGGAGCACTACGAATATGAATAGCGTGCAAGATGAAGACGATGATGACGATGCGCCATTACAACTTGATTTGAAACTCGAAAGCATCATGGGTGCCGGCAACTTTTTGCAGGAAACCCCGCAAAAGCGAAAGATACCATCTTTTCTTCAGCCTGAAAGCTCAACAGAAAATCTCTACAAAGCGTTTGAAGGAGGAAATATGCCGCCATATAACCTGAACTTTGACCAATCAACGATCAGGAATTCTGCTAATAACGCATCAATATTTAGCACTGCGTCTCATCTTCAATGGAACCAAGGCAATTACCCTCAGCAACATTATCAAAATGCCTATAATAGCTCTCCAGAAAGAGTCCATAGACAGCAAGTCCCTGCTAACAATTTGCAGGCGTCTGGAAATTATCAGCAGGGTCTCGCTAACTATCAGCAAACTCCTGTAAATTATCAGCAGGCCCCTGTTAACTATCAACAAACCCCTGGAAGCTATCAGAAGGCTCCTAAAAATTATCAGCAAGCTCCTATGAACAATCAGCAGGTCTCTGCAAACCATCATAAACAGCCAGAAAAGCCAAAAATGAGCAAGAATCCGAGCCAAATGCAACAACAGCAACAACAACATCAACAGCCGCAATACCATCCTCAAAGAGGGAAAGAAATATCAGGAAATGAGAATGGAGGATATATGAAAGCCCGCCCTGGATTCCTTGAGCAACAAGAGCCTGAAGTATGTTTTTTTGATATTTAATGTTTTGAAAATTTATTTATTCAAGGAGTATATGAGAGGAGGAAATAATAATAGACGCAACGATAAAAGAGGCAACTCTCCTCAGAGGTCGAATTATGAAGAGTATGCCCCTTATCAGCAAGAGGATCATGCTCAATTCAATCCATCGCGATCAATTCAAAGCTCCGTGGAGACTCCTTATGACTATTATGAAAAATATCATTCTCCATCACAGACAATGAAAAACCAAAACAAAAGTCCTTCGAATTATGCTTCTGTGCAAAATAGCCGATCCAATTTCCCTTCAAATCTGTCTCGTGGGCCCCCAAGTAAGCAGCCTTATGATATATTCGAGAAAGGAGACTATCCTGAAGGGTATACCGGCATGCAAAATTACAAGGCAAATGCGGGAGGATACTCAAAGCAAGGTATAGGAGGAACACCGCAAGGTTATGGTATGCCGGCAACATATGGGATGCCGATGAGACAGCACCCATATGAATACGAAGAGGAAGAGGAAGATGAAGATGAAGAAGATGACGAAGAGGAGGAGGAAGATGAAGAGGAAGAGGAAGACGAGGACGAAGAAGATGAAGATGAAGAGGATGAAGAAGAGGAATATGGATATAATGCCAGATTCAACCATCAGTTCGTTCATCAACCGCAGCAGTCGCAATATTATCCTCAAATGGGGAATTACCGAAATTATCCATAGAATCCAACATGTAAATCCATTTTGCTCATGCAATCAACTAATATTTTATATTTTAGATTAAAGCCGTATTCTACCAAAATAACGATTTTATTTCATTTTAACATTAACCTTTTGATCGTATTGACTTAAATAAATGTCTATTGCCAATGATCAGTTCGTCAATCTGTATTGTTGTGAGAAATCTTATTTGTGTTTGGTACATATCAAGCCTTTTAAAGAGTTTCTAAACTAATTTGAAGAGTTTTTCACATGGAATATTTTCGTACGAGCAGAATTTACTTTGTTAGTCTGGCAATACCAGATATTGAATATTAATATTAGTTACTTTACAGAAGTTCTCTTGTTAAAATAAGAGAAATAGCAAGCTATGACTCATATTATAAATGGACGAAATATCTTTATGAACTCTCAGAGATTAAAATAAAAGAAACACACAATTCTACCTGATTTTACCTATATGATTTTCTGTTATGAAAACAACAATGACGAAAGAGAAAAAACATCTAAATAAAATATATTTAGAAGTTCTAGCTTCCTAAATACAATTGAGATGTTACAATTAAATCCGTTAAACGCAAGGTCTTGAATAAACTATGCATGCTGAGGGAATTGAATCTCGAAATGCTCGAGATCATGTCCACTAAAGTAATTATCTTTATGGTCGCCATTATCTCCATGATCGTTATGGTCACCATGATGATCATCATGATCGGTTTCATGAGACATTTCATGCATGCGATGGTGATCATGTGTTTCAGAAGCCTTACAGTTGAAATGATGGTAGATATCCGCTTCCGAAACTCCTTTGGTCTCGACCGAGAAAATCATAAAGTAAGCATTGGCTAACATTCCGATGATCCAGTAGATCAGGATCGTTCCCTGTATTCCCAGCGCTGATTTGGCTATCAGAGGGAAAATGATCACATCTATGAGTCTCATTGTAGAATAGCCTGCCATAACAATACCGAACGCTGAATCTATCGTGATGGCTGGAAGATATGTGAAACCAAACGCTGCTAACCCAGCTCCTATGATCAGATAGTACCCAACTACGCAATACTTTTGCATAGAGAAGAGTCCACTAAAGCCGAAAATCCAATATAACCCCATTACAATATAACCCAAACCAAAAAGCACGAGATACAAAGGCTTCCTTCGACACGCCTTCATCCAGTAGAAGGAACCTATGCAACCAACCAACTGCGCTATTCCAGCTATCGTAGAAAACAACGTCGCAGTGTTTCTCGCGTCATCGTCAGTGGCTCCACCGTCCGTCTCTGCTCGCTGTAGGATCATATTGCAATAAATACCAGTAAAACTAATTCCAGAGCACATCTGACTAAGAGAAATCGCGTATCCAAGCGCTATCTGCTTGCCATGTGTACGACAGAGTTGCTTGAACGAGATCTTCGGTTTGACAAGCTTATTCTCTTCCTTTATCGTCTCAAGCTCTTTTTCAACTTCTTCTTTTTTGTAGATACGAGCGAGTGCTGCTCGTGCTTTTTCTTCGTTATGGTACCGACTGTAGATAAACTTTCCTGAATCGCTTTTTGTATGTAACAACAGTATCAGTCCGCCTATCGCGAGTGGCATCGATCCGGCTACGGATGCGAATCTCCAATACCCGTTTTGCTCAGGCTCTGGGTTAGGTAGTCCGAATCCTAAGACGAAGCCGAAGAGGTTTCCAATATAGATGAAACTAACGAGAAGTGTATTGGGCAATGGATCGTATTCCTTTGGAGACAACTCCTTGGCGATGATGGGTGATATTGAGAGAAAAACTCCGGCTGATAAATTCGAGATCAGTCTTCCGATAATCATGGGTACGAGGTGTTCGATGGCCGTTAAGGCTAGGCCCAAGTAAGCGACGACTATCATGACTATGACGAGGTTTTGTCTTCCTAAGCGATGAGAAAGTGGAGAAGCAATAATGGATCCAAGGATTTGTCCACTGGCTATCATGGCACTGATGATAGTGGAGTAGAGCGTTTCTTGAGAATCACTCCATTCAAGCAGCGCAGTCACGTTGTCAGAAATGGTGCCGTACGCAACCGAGCAGTATCCGTTGTAGAAAAAGGTCATAGCCAGTCCAAGCATGGTCAAGGCATATGAAAATTTACTCCTCAATCGACATGTTCTGATTAAAGGCGCTGATTGAGGACTGCCCTTCTTCACAGCAATCATTGTAGCAGGTGTGTCCATTTTTCTTTTCGTCTAAAAAGTAAATTGTTAGTAGTATTATTTCCTTTGAAAGGTTTTTGCTTTTTATAAAGTTGCTGATGAGGTAATAAACCATCTGGTCACTGGCCGAAAGAATCATTGCAACGGAGAAAGAATCAGTTTGCAATTTGAGGAACTATACCAGGAACTATGATTTAAATTTTTGAACAGTAAATACGCCAATTTCCACTAACAAAAAAATTTCCAGTTCACCGCATTAAAGTTTGAATCCAAAACTGGATTCACCTACAGAAAACGTCAAAGAAAGTCATTTTTTTTTCTTGCAGCGCATTTGAAAGCTTTTCCTTTAACGCTGATTTTCCAGATTGCTACTAGCTTTTATGAATTTACTAGTGGCCTTCAGAAATTCTGATGAACTTTCTTGAGATACATTGTTAGCTTTTTCAACATTATACCTCTGTGCAGGATGATTATTCTAAAAAGAAGAATGATAATATGCAAACATCGCACAAATGGACTTTTACAAGGTTGCTTAAGGTTCAAGTGGATTGCAGTAGAATTAAATATTTTTTTTTCTCTCGAAACAGTCGTTACCATCGTGGCACGAAAATTTAATTTTTGGTTTATTTTCAGTAGCAAATTTACCAGTTAACGAAACGCACGTTATGTGATTGGAGTGATCAAATGAGGAAAGATGAAGCTATAAAGGTCAATTATTAAGGAGGATATCCACAATTTCAATCAGTATAAATGAAGTCTGACTATATAAACATTAAGTATGATACATTCTAATTTTTTGCTTTTTCTTATCCTTCGCGAAACATTTTTGCACTAAACTAGTATGAAATAAAGACGTAGTTATGATAAAACTTTAGAGATCAATACTAAGCACACACATATCCATTAAAAAAGCGGCTTAAGATTTTTCTGAACCACTATAAGAGGTTTCCCTTGAAGCTTTGCGTTCAACATTATTTTCAATCTCACGTTCAGCATCATCACTAGACCTATTGAAATGCTTGAAAATGTCAGCTTCTGACACTCCTTTTATCTCGACCGATTTGGCCACAAAGTACGTATTCGTCACCATTCCAATTGACCAAAAGATGAGGATAGTCCCTCGAACTCCCAGCACTGAATGAACCATCAATGGAAAAATTATTACATCTAGCAGCCTCATCGCAGAGAAACTTCCGGTGATCAGACCAAAAGCAGAATCTCCCATAATTGAAGGCAGATAGATGAAGCTAAATGGTCCTATTCCGGCCCCAAAGAAGAAGAAACACCCAATCATACAATATTTAATCCCATGATAAAGCCCAGTAAATCCGAAAACCCACTGCAATCCTAGCGCCAGATAACCCAAACCAAAAATCACCACATACAAAGGACGTCTTTTAAACTGCTTCAACCAATAGAACGAGCCCAAGGTTGAAATTATTTCCCCGATTCCAGCAAGCGTTGAAAATAAAATCGTGGTTTGTCGAGCAGCTTCGGCAGTTGCCCCAGCGGCTAGTTCTGATTTTTGCAAAATTAAAAAGAAATAAATTCCAGCAAAATTTAATCCTGAGCAGATTTGACTAATAATCATCGAATAGCCCAAAGCAATTTGCTTGCCCTGAGATTTGCAGAGCTGTTTAAAAGGAATCTTAGTTTTCACGATCTTAGACTCCTCTTTAATTGCTTCAAGCTCTTTTTCGACTTCTTCCTCTCGATAGATCCGAGCAAGAGCGATCTGTGCTTTCGCCTCGTCTTTATATTTGTTATATATGGACTTTCCAGAATCACCTTTCGTATGGAAGATCAAGATCAGACCTGCTATTGTTAATGGTATCACGCCGAATAGAGCAGTAAATCTCCAGTATGAGTTTTGCGTTGGAGAGGGCTCAGGCAACCCAAATCCCAGCAAGAACCCCACAGAGACCCCTATCGAGCACATGTTTGAGATAAAGGCTGAAGAGAAGGAATCATATTCTTTTGGTGAGATCTCGTGACCGATTATTGGAACTATAGCGATAAAGACTCCAGTAGCAAGGTTCGCGATCAGTCTTCCCGCTATCATCGCCGCAATATTTGTCACCGCTGTGAGAGCTAGTCCTACGTAAGCTACGAATATCGTAATCAAAGTAAGTTTGTGCTTTCCCAAGCGGTGAGAAAGGAAGGGAGCAACAAGGGATCCAAGGGCTTGCCCACCGCATATCATAGAGCTAATGATAGTTGAATAAACAAACTTTTCATTGTCGGTCCACCCGAACAATGCGCTAACGTTGTCAGCGATCATTCCGAAAGCGACCAAACAATAGCCATAATACAAAAATGTGAGGGCCAAAGCGAAAATGGTTAGGAAATAAGAGAATCTGCTCTTTACTCTCCTAGGAGGGGTTTTGGCTGCTGATGTACTATTTTCGGTGCTTACGACTATTTCTTTCAAGGAATCAACCTTCTCTGTGGACATTTAACGATTGGATTTTTTTCTTTCTAGAATCAACTGATAATAGCCTCTTAAATATTTAATCACAGAGTAAATAGACTTCTTACTGATTTCATTAATTAATTCTCTCAGGCGATAATTTGTAAGTAGAAGTTTCTAAGAATAGAAATTCGAATCATTTTTTTTCAGTAGGAACCTTTCCAATCGCCTGGGAGAAGAAGCATTGAGTCTCGATTCAATTAAAACGCTGTAGTTATTTGTTTTTTTGTTGAAACTAAATTACAGGTTATGACTTCAATTTACAGTCCAAAAATCCTGCGAACGATTAAGAATCTCTCATCGAAAATAGAATAATATTATGCCAAGAGATCCAGTAAATCTTAATGAACACCTTCATTAATGAAGACTTCTACGGCTCTATTTCAGATGATTGAAAGTAAATTTATAGCAAGTGTTAGTGAGGTAAGCAACGGGTGTCTTGATTTATGCATGCACCCACTGAATCTATTCTATTGCTAAAGTGGCTGTTAAAGGTTATCCTTTCGACCTACTATAATTTTGTTATCGCTGTTATCGACATAAGCTAGGCTCTTTGATTGGAGTTTATACGAGAGAGCATCAAAAGAGTTTAACCAACTCTGGATTTATTGTATAATTGATTTCCTATATATCAAATGAAAGAGAGAGTAGTCTGATCTCGTTGGAAGGAAGATTGCATTTTTTTTAGTTCAAGAAGCGCGGATAAATGAAATGCAAATACGAGCTATGTAATATTCATTTTCAATGAGGATTTATTAAAAGCATCAGAATGTTAGCGATATCTTTTCATTTTCAAAGGGATCATACTCAAAGTACTTTAATTTGATGATTTTTTAATGAATTGAGAAGTGAGAAACTCATAATGATGGTATAAAAGATTCATAAATTTTTTCATCAGCCGGATCGCGCTATTACTATTGTATTGTGTGTGACAAGAATTTTCTAGCCGCCTCCGA